>Ga0316208_1003501_pt1 | contig 11278 bp, 9 predicted proteins | sample 3monopyrite_MG_FD_204944 | JGI IMG/M metagenome (GOLD analysis project Ga0316208, IMG submission 204944) | Microbial mat bacterial communities from mineral coupon in-situ incubated in ocean water Damariscotta River, Maine, United States -... | ecosystem: Environmental > Aquatic > Marine > Coastal... | reverse complement strand
AAACACTGAACACCAAAATTTTTGCCTGTTTATCTTTTGCTAATATGTGTCGACTGGCTTCCAGTCCACCCATGCCGGGCATGGATAAATCCATGATCAGTACATCTGGTTGATGCTTAAAGTAGGCGGTGAGCGCAGCTTCACCATTTTCTTCTTCGGCGACAACGCTAATACCTTCACTGGATTCCAGTAGGCGGCGGTAACCGGCGCGTACTACCTCGTGATCGTCTACTAGCAATACCGTTATGTTATTTGAATTCATCATCATTATTATTTTAAGTTATTATTTCATTGTTCCGTTAACTTACAAAACACAGTCATTCCTGCGAAGGCAGGAATCTAGTGACCCTGAAAAGCCGACAGACTCTGCATACCTGAAATTGCCGACCCAGGGTTGACGAAGTGATGTTTTTTGTTTTCATGTTTAAGTTAACTCTAAAAGTGATTAAACGCTTATACAACAAGCATATTGCTTAATGTTATTATTTCTATATTTGGCTGTTAGCATGCAAGGGTATATGAATACTAATAGTTAAACCTTTATGCGGTTCTGTTTGTAATAGCAGACTACCATCTAGAGAAGATACGCGTTCTCGCATACCAATGAGTCCCAGGCCACGTGCGGGCGTATCTACATCAAAGCCCAATCCGTTATCACTGACTCTCAGTAAAATAGTATTGTCTGTGCTATTTAACTCAATGCATACTTCGGTGGCGGTGGCATGTTTGGAAATATTCGTCAGGCACTCCTGCATAATACGATATAAATTAATGCTGGTACGTTCATCCAGATTATTTAAATTTGCAGCGCATTTACACTCACATTGTATATTTGGATTACGGTTTTTAAAGGCATCCAGTTCTTCTTTAATGGCCTCCACCAGCCCCAGGTTGTCTAAAATGCTCGGACGCAGTCGATGCATCATAGAATGCACTACATCATACACTCGAGATGAAACATTAATGATAGCCTCGGCACTGGTTTGTATACGTGAGTTGCCGTGAGAACTGTCACGTATTAATTCCGCATCCGCCTGAATTGCGGTGAGACACTGCCCCATTTCATCATGCAGCTCACGCGCTAAATGTTTGCGTTCCTGTTCTTGTACTTCCAGTGAGGTGTGAATTAACTGACGATTTTCATTTAACAGTTTACTCGATTTCGCTTCGGCTTTTTTAAGCTGTTGCGTCTGGTTGTCTACCTCAGACACCATACGATTAAATGCCGTAGCGGTTTGACTGATTTCATCATTTTTTTCAGTGGGAATCGATACAGAATAATTGCCGGCTTCTACCTGTGCAGCGGCACTGGAGAGTAATGCTAACCTACGTGTTAAACCTAAACCAATAAATACGGTAACGATAATGGTTAAAATAATTTCGATCAGGGCAATGGTGATGCCGCGGTTACGCGATTTATGAATCGCATCATGCATAATCGATAAAGAAAATCCCATCCACACCCGGCCCATAAATTGATCGGCTACTGTGATATCTTCGCTCACATCAAACATGCCGTCCTTCACCTGTTTTGGGTGTGTATCAATTTTTATGTTGTTTGCTGGTGCGTCGCCCAAGCTAATAACAGTACGATCATCTCGATCGGTAATTACGATATAAGCCAGCTCATTATAGTTTAGGGTGTTGCTTAGGTATTCTTCCAGTGTGGCGTAATCCACTGCCACCATATGTCTGCCCGAGGTGTTGGCGATTTGTTGCAATATGCTACTGGCGGTATCTCTTAATCGATCTGTATGTGTAGTGTGAATAATTGAAATATTATTCCATACCAATATTGATAGCATAATAATTTCGATGGTCACCACACTGGCGATTAGGCGAAAGCGTAATGAATGTAACAGGGGGATAGATTTTTGCATTATATAATTCGCGGCTTATTTAAGCAGGTGATCTCTTACACGTTGGTAATCTTTTACATCGGCGTGTTTAAAGCCTGCAAAGCGATTATGTTTTAAAACCGCTTTGCCTTCGGCAATGGTGTCCATTTTTAATAACAGTGCGCTAATTTCATCTTTACAATTTGTACTGATTCGTGGGCTAACACTAATTGGTATATGCGGTGCCGTTTCGGTTTCGGCAATAATGCGCATGCTATCGCGCAGGGTTTGGCTCGCTGCCTCATAGGGCGGGCGCATTAATGATGAGGCATCGGTAACACCGAGATAAGATGATAATAAAGAGGCATCGTGTGTGGGGGTAATCACCAGTGTGACATCTACGTCTGGTTTAAGGCCGTGATTATCTAAATGTTTTTTAATCATTAAACTGGCCAGGCTCATGGGTTGTACACTGGCCAGACGTTTGCCTTTTAAATCCGCGAGTGTGTGAATATTGCTTTTTTTCGGTGCCACGAAAATGGCACGCATACCCGGCGAGTCGACACCGGCGATTAAACGATAGCCTGCCTTGCTGGCTTGAGGAAAAAGATGCGGTGCGGTAAATAAAATATCGTAGCGTTGTTGTTCGCGCGCACGTTTGGCAAACTCCATAAAATTCGGTGCGGTTTCAATGCGCACAGGTACTTGTAAATATTTATGCAGATACTGCGCAAAAGGCGTGAAACGATCGACTAATTGCTCGGCACTAATAAACGGCAAAATGCCAAAGGTTAAAGGGGCGTGGGTTTTGCATGAAGGTGTTGTAGTGGCATGGCTGCTAGTAGCATAGCCAGATATGAACATGAGGCTCATTATCAAAAAATATTTTAAACGGTTATTGCTGTTTAATAAAAACAATCGAGGTAGATCCTGTTAATAAGCCCGGTAATTTTTTAGTTTGTAAGTTAAGCATAAAATACGCAGTTAATCGAGTGGGCAAATATGGCACAGTCGCGCGCATAAAAAAGGGCGACAAATGTCGCCCTTAATTCAATCGCTTAACATCATGTAAACAGGCTGTTTAGTGACTGTGTCCAACGTTACCACTGAAAAAGCTTGGGCCTGCACCAAAAGGTGGTTGCACAAAGCTGGTATCAGGTGTGTTGTCAGGCTGTCCAATTTGCTCACTTTCTGGCTGTGGAAGGTTGCCCGCATTTTTAGAATCAACCGTCATCACACGACCCTGGCCAGTACCAAACTGTGCATCGGTAACCGTATTATTCGCCAGACTATCCAGATAGCGACGTAATGCATGAACAGGGTGCAGGAAGTTATTAGGTGCTACCTGTAAAACAGTCGCGCCAATAATAACGCCTTCTTTATTCACTGGTTCTGCCAGAGTGATTGCACTTGTGTAATCATCCGCATCGGCTAACTGGAAGAACTTATGGTTAGCACCACCACCGGTACGGCACACTTCATCCAGTGGATTGCCGTGGCCATAACATGAGGCAAAGACATAACGCTTACCCAGGTCCAGAGGCTGGCCACCAATTTTAGTTTCTACAATACGCCCACTCGAGCTGCTGAAAGGTCGGTTTTTAAGGTCGATTTTCTGTTCCATGTTAGCGAGTCCAACATACCATCCACCACGTTGCATAAATGCATTACGATTAAACACCGCACCTAAAATAGTATTCAAACTACTCTCAATTGATGCGCCCGAGAAGTCGGCAATATTCACCGCAGGTGAAATAGGGAACCAGGTATACAGGTCACGTAGTGTAATAGCGCTGCCGGGTAATACGGCATTACCAAAGCGGAAACCGTTCGCCATGGAAATATCTACACCATTTTCCCAGCCGGGCACATTACGCACATCGGCGACATTATCAGCTACATTGAGAATGGCATCGGCGAGGAAATTATTTAATGTATCTTCCAGTACATGATGTCTAAGTAGCAGTGTATCGGTGTAACCTACAACTGTATCCAGGTCATCAACTAACTGAAGACCTTTTATAGAAGAATTAAGGAAACCACCCGGCATAAAGGTATGGCGATCAACGCTATCGTCTTCACCGGCGACGAAGCCTTCTTCCATTGCAGCAACTAACTGAGCCATGGCAGGATCTTCTGCAATGGATTCATCTACTGGAATGGCTTCCCAGTCAAAATCAACCACACGGCCGCGGTTCATCTCAAGGTCAAGACGGCCCACGTACATGTCACGATTCGTTTCAACCACAATGGCAGCACCACGAGCTAATTGGCGACGTTCACTGCGGCTTAATGATTCACCCGGTGTAGTTCGGGTTACTTTTTTACCCGAAACCAGTAAAGCACCCAGGGTCACTTCATGGGTGTGCGCGGAATACATCACATCAATGTCTTTAAAGTTTTGTGCAATCTTGATGTTTTGCGACAGCCCCAGTTCAGACTGAACAACAATCAGTTCAGCTCCCAGAGCTTTTACCTGATCGATAATACCCGGCAGTTCTTCAACACCCTGAGTAAAGCGGAATGTAATATTAAATGCTTCGGCCTGCTGTGGGACTATAGAAGCCGTAAGGCCGATAACCGCTACTTTGGTACCATTGCGATCGAGCATTTTAAATGCAGGTAACACAGGTTTACCCTGTAATGGAGCAGGTAGTGGTGCCGCATTATAAAGGTTAGCTGCAACTGTAGAGAAGTTGGCTTTAATAACGCCTAAACCTTCTGGCGTTGGGTAAGGTGCTGTTGCTGTAATCTCAGTACAGCTATAGCCGCTGGCTGCATCGGTAAGGCCAGCGATTTCAGGTACATCATCACAACCAATATATCCGGACATGGTGCGAATGTTGCCAGGAATAGTCGGCTTAGGGCCATAACTGGTAAAGCGATTACGAAATACCGCTGCGCCATAACCGAAGTCCCAATTACCCGGTGTGTATACATCAATACCAAAGGCATTGATCGGTATCATCATCGCGTCACCCACGGTAAACATAGTCTCCGCGCTGCCATGGGTTAAATCACCTGCAGACAGTAAAACCGCTTCAGGGTTATCCTCACGAATATTGTTTACCACGGTTTTTAAACGCGCAAGGCCACCAGAGCTAGCCACCTGACGTTCACTACCATCAGTGTTTTTAAGTACCGCCGCGTGGGGTACTAAGGTGCCGTGTAAATCACCCATCTCAATTAATGTAACAATGTTCTCATCATCGGCATAAGCCTGTGAGCCTATGCAGGCTGAGAGCAGCGCAACCGATAGCAATGATTTGCAAACGCTGCGGCCTTGGTTAGTTTTTTTCATTTGGAAAATCCTTTATTAGCATTTAAGCCAGTCAACTGCACCGGCCTGTAGTGTGAAGACACAAAACGCAGTGTAAAGGTGCAGATCAATTAACCCCATAGGGAAAATCCTTAATAGCGATAGGGCATAAACTTATTAGAAAATTAGTAAATTCTGAATAAATATCTAGAAAGTAATGAAGTGTTTGGGAGAGATTGAAAAAATTGTAAGCGGAGATTTAATGTTATTTCAGTGAGCGGTGCCTGTGACCATATGCTGGTTTTTTGCAGAGGCAAACTAGAGTGTCAGTACAAATCAGTACTTTTCTATTAATTTTCTTTTCTATTAATTTACAAAGTACTGTGATAACTGTCTTCGTAGTTATATGGAAATATCTAATGAATATTTTTTTAAGCTTATTTGGTAGATTTGACTATGGGTTTTATTTCGGCGATAACGAATTAAAATTCACCGCCTATACGAAATAGAAAAGAGTGCCGCTAATATACTCTAAGCGCTGTTTTGCTGACCGGTTTTTTTCTTTTGTTTCTTATTAGTAATGAGTGATACGCTCAGTATGATGAGCCCTGCGATAATTCCTGCCATGCCTTCATACACGCTGCTGTGCCAGCCCAGATAACGCCAGAGCATAGCAACAGACAAACCAGTAAGAACCGCCAATATACTTAACCTCTGACTTGGCTTGCCACCCAGGCTTAGCACAATGAGTAAAGGTGCAAAGGCACTTGCAAGCCCGGACCATGCCAGAATAACAAGGTTAAACACGCTTTGCCCGTTAACTAAGGCCCATAACAAGGCTGCCACTGTAATTAATAATGTGGCCGTTTTTAATAAAAAAGTTTTTTCAATTTTATGTGGTAGCAGGTCATGCGTAATAGCGGCTGAACAGCTGAGAACGAGTGAGTCTGCAGTAGACATGGTGGCAGCAAATATACCGGCGAGTACCAGGCCAACGAATAACGGCGATAGCAACTCAAGTGCCATGGTTGGTAATGCCAGTTCGGCATCGAAGCTGCCACTATTTGCAAGGTAAATGCGAGAGAGCAGACCAACGCCAGTTGCCATGGCATAAAACGCGGTAAACCAAAGGTAGTAGTAAAGCCTTGCCTGATTCATTTTTTGATTATTTGCCAGTGTCATAAAACGAACCATGATGTGTGGTTGGCCAATAACAGAAAAACCGGCAAAGGCCCAACTGATTGCAAATAATACACCGCCTGCTAAACCGGGTAGTGCCAGGTCTTTAGGGAACCAGTCAAGAAAACCATTCACTACATTCATTTGTGAAATGCTGGCATCAATACCACCCAGTGAGCTGGTAGCGACAACAAGTAATATTGCCATGGCAACAATCATCACTACTGATTGCGCAACATCCGTCCAGATAGATGCGCGGATACCACCAGCAATACAGTATGCTGCAACCAATACTGCGCCTATGACTGCACCGGCCCATATTGGCCAGTCGAATAATACGTGTAGTGCTTTACCACCAGCAACAAGTTGAGCGCTGGCGTAAGCCAGTAGAAAAATGAGCGAGATAAGCCCGATGATGCGTTGCAGCTTGTCTTGTTTACCATTGTTATACCAGTTGCTGAGCACGCCGGCGTAACTGACTTCTCCAGATGATTCTGTGGCAGCGCGCAGGCGGCGATGCACAAATGTTGATGCTAGAAAGTCACCGACGATCCAGCCTATCATCAGCCATATAGAGGCAAGGCCGGTGGCATAGGTGTAACCGATAACGCCGATAAACATGTATCCGCTGTTGTTAGTGGCAACAGCAGACAAGCCGACTAATGCCGGTGAAAGTGAACTGCTGGCTAAATAATAATCTTGTTTGGTGCCACGGCTTTTACGGGCGGAGGAGATGCCGATAGCGACAAACAGCAGTAAGAAAAACAAAAAAGAAATTATCATAATATCTTGTGTAAGTTGGCTATCAGTTGGGAGAGTAGGTTGCTGAAACTTTACGCATAGATCTTTTTAAATTTGTGACTAATGCGTTTATTCTGATTCCAGTTCATATGCGCCGTCGGCGTTATGCACTTCTTTTCCGGTAACCGGCGGATTAAATACACAGGCCATTTTCATTTCTTTAAAGGCGCGTAAGATATGTTTATCATGTTTATCTAAAACATAAACGGTGCCAGGTTTTATTGGGTATTTTTTGTTACCTTCCGGGCTATCACTTAATGTTTCAACTTCACCTTCACCTGACATGCAATACACCGACTCAAGATGGTTTTGATAGTGCATTTGAAAATCCGCACCTTCGTAGATGGTGGTGATGTGAAAGGAAAAACCCATATTGTCATCTTTTAATAACAATCGAACGCTGTCCCAATTTCCATTGGGGTCTTCAACTCGGCGTTGTGTTTTTTCTGCTTCCTGTAACGTTCTAACAATCATTTCTACTTTTTCTCTGTAGGTGTTATTTGTTGTAATACTTTTTAATAAAAAATATTTTTCGTTGATTAATCGTCAACGCGTACATCATCAAAGTAATCAGACTCTTCTGGAATGCCGTCTTCTTTTGCGCAAACTTCTTTAACCGCTTGTTCTACAATATCGATACCTTTTTTCAGGTTTTCATCACTGGTTATTAATGGGCATAAAAATTTAACTACCTGATCATCTGCACCACTGGTTTCAATGATTAGGCCTTGTTGAAAACAGGCGCGCGTAATTTTTCCGGCAATATCACCGTTAACGCAATTCATACCCAAAAACATACCGCGACCACGGCAAGTGAAGTTACCTTCACCATACTTCTCAGCAATTGCATCAAGTCGCTCAAGTACATATTTTCCTTTGCGTTTTATGTCATTGGAAAATTTATCATCAGACCAGTAATGGTCAATGGCAGCTTTTGCGGTAACAAAGGCAAAGTTATTGCCACGGAAGGTACCGTTATGTTCGCCCGGTTTCCATTGATCTAATTCTGGTTTCATAAGTACTACGGCAAAAGGTGTACCGTAACCACCAAGTGATTTAGAAAGCGTAACGATATCGGGTTTGATACCAGCTTCTTCAAAGCTAAAGTAGGTGCCGGTGCGTCCGCAACCCGCCTGAATATCATCGATGATTAATAAAATATCATGCTTTCTACAGATTGTTTCAAGGCTTCTTAACCATTCAAAACTCGCTACATTGATACCACCTTCACCCTGTACTGTTTCAACGATAACCGCTGCGGGTAAATCAACACCGCTGCTCGAATCAGAAAGAACTTTTTCAAGGTAAGCCGTGGTATCTAAATCATCACCCATGTAACCGTCATAAGGCATGCGGAAAGTACCGCTTAAACTAACGCCCGCCGCACCTCGATGGTGTGAGTTGCCAGTTGTGGCAAGTGCGCCCAGGCTCACACCGTGAAAGCCGTTGGTGAAAGCGATGATATGTTCACGTCCGGTAATATTTCTTGCCAGCTTTAATGCTGCTTCTACCGCATTTGTACCGGTTGGTCCGGTAAACTGCATAACGTAGTCATAAGAGCGAGGTTTAAGAATTTTTTCATTAAAGGTGTTTAAGAAGGCTTCTTTTGCTTTGGTATGCAGGTCCAGGCCATGAGTAATGCCGTCTTCCTGTATATATTCGAGTAATTTTTCTTTGAACACCGGGTGATTGTGTCCGTAATTTAGCGTACCGGCACCGGCAAGAAAATCGAGATATTGTTTGCCGTCTTCGTCATACAGGTATTCACCCTGTGCTTTATGGAAAACGCGGGGGAATGCACGTGCATAACTTTGTACTTCAGATTCGATTTCATCAAAAATTTTCATATAGATATCCTGGCGCTATCCTTAGCACCTATTGTGTAATTAAAAGTAATGTCAGGTTTGAACGGACTTTAACGGTCCGATTCGTGCGAGAAACTCAGTATCGTGCTCACCTGCAAGGTGATTGTCACGGTCAAACATGACCGATTTCTGTAGTGTGGTTTCTAGTTTATTGGTGAGGCTTTCAAACAGCGCCCAAGAGGCCTTATTTGATTCCGTGATGGTTGTTTCCAGGTGTGTGATTTTGCTACATTGGGGCCGATCTAGAATTTGTTTAAGCATTTTGCCAGCCAGCCCCATGCCACGTGCGCGTTCATCAACAGCTACCTGCCATATAAAGAGAGTATCTTCTCGCTCAGGTATGAGGTAAGCAGAGATGAATCCGACTAACTCTTCTTCAGAATTGATTGATTGAACAGCTGCCACAGAAGTACTAGCAAAGTGCGAACACTGCAGCAGATTGCAATACATGGAATTGGTATCAAGAGGTGGACAGCGAGCTATTAAGCGAAATACAGACGCACCATCATTGGGGGTTGGTGGGCGGAGTGATATTTGTGGTTGAGATATATTCATAAATTATGAACTTGAGCATTATACGGTATCTACCTTAAATTCTCAATTTCGATGATAAACACAGAATATAAGCAGACAAAAATTTCACTTGCCTTATTAATGCTCTATTAACAGGGAGCTGTTAATATGCTGCAATTAAACGCGTGAAATTTGGGGATACATATGAAAAAAGTCATTCTTGGTTTACTACTGATTGTCGTTATAGCTATAGGTGGCAGCCTTTATTACCTATTGACTAATCTTGACTCCCTGGTTGAAGCAGCCATTGAAAAATATGGTAGTGAAGCTACACAGACTTCTGTACTTGTTGATAGTGTCAAAATTAATCTATCTGATGGAGCCGCTGGCATTACAGGCCTAACGGTAGGCAACCCAGCTGGCTACGGTTTTGCAAATGCATTTTCTCTAGGAGAAATTCGTGCAGCTATCGATCTACCATCATTGCAGGAAGAACCATACATTATTAATGAAATTACAGTGCTTGCTCCGCAGGTGTTCGTTGAAATTAACGAAGATAAAAAAACTAATCTCAATGAACTTAAAAATAACCTTATTGCTGGTTCAACAGATACTGCCCAGGATGCAAAGTTTCAGGCTTCGGCTGATGGCAGTGCAGTAGAACCACGCTTGATAATACGTAAGCTTACATTTGCTGATGGCACTATACAGGCAAAGGTGGCTGATCTGAAAAATAAGGAATATAAGCTTAAATTACCGAGCCTGGATATGACCAAGCTTGGTGGTAGTAAGGGTGCCACGGCGAGTGAGCTTGCCAGTGAAATAATAAAACGCTTAACAGACCGAGCCAGCGATATTGTCAAAAAAGATATTATCGATGCAGAATTAAACAAGCTGAAAGCAGAAGCACAGCAAAAGATTGATGAAGAAAAAGCTAAGATTCAGGAAAAAGTGGATAGCAAGGTAGATGCAAAAAAAGATGCTGTTAAAGATAAAGCGAAGGATAAACTTAAAAGTTTATTTGGGAATTAAATTTATAAAAGAAATTCGAGGCTTCAAATACGAATAATGAGTGGATAGCATGCACTTAATTCTTTTAGTTATATCAAGCACGGTATAGCTTCACAACAATGAGCAAGGATGTTCATCATGTGAAAACTTGCATGATTATCATTAATAAAGCAGCCATGCTTTAGCATAATGTAAAAGGGGTTTATTTCAATTTTCTCACTGTAAACTTATATTTCACCCGTTTGAAGGGTACTTAATTGCTTAAATTGATTAGTTTTTCATTTTTTGTGACATATATCGTGATCAATCACTAGTTAATTGTATGATTACATACTAATATACTGATTCTGAAAAAGTTTAGTGTGTGGAGAATTGTAGAATGACTACTTTTGATGCGTTGACCATCGCAGGCATGGTAAGTGCAGTTGCTGTAACAGTACTGATACTTACATTATGTGCTTTCGACAAAGGTTGTGACAAATCTGGTTGCTAATACAGCTAAATGATAAAAATTTCCAAAACGCCCGCTTATGCGGGCGTTTTGCTTTGTGTTATATAGAAATTACTTAGAACTACATTATTCCAATTTTTGCCGCGTACTATGTAGATATTATGCACAATGAAAGCCAGACTCTTTGTATAATCACTCATCAGTAGTAAAGATTAATCTACGAACAAAAGATTAAATAGCATTGAGATTGTTTTACGTATTAGGAATTTATAAATGAATCATATAAGAAAGTTTTTCATCAATATGTTTATTGGTGGCTTAATTGTGCTGCTGCCGATTATTGTCGTTATTCAAATATTTA
>Ga0316208_1003496_pt1 | contig 11290 bp, 7 predicted proteins | sample 3monopyrite_MG_FD_204944 | JGI IMG/M metagenome (GOLD analysis project Ga0316208, IMG submission 204944) | Microbial mat bacterial communities from mineral coupon in-situ incubated in ocean water Damariscotta River, Maine, United States -... | ecosystem: Environmental > Aquatic > Marine > Coastal... | reverse complement strand
CCCCACGTACGAATGGTGCGGCGAGCAGATGAGGTCACTCGACGTCGACACGGATGAAGCAAAGTTCGTCGTCGCCAAAAATCCCATGAACTTCGGCATGGCATTTCCATCGGCCGCTGCGACATACGTTCTGGACACTCCCGGTCCAACTCCGGCAACACTTCGCCACGTTCCATTCACAAAGCCGCAACGACCGTACTTCCCGCTCGACGAAGACATTCCCAATCTGCAGCCGACCATCATCCGCAGCAGGACTTTTCCCGGCGTCTGAAACGCAGGAAACGTGTCACTGAGAAACGACCGCACGTGAGATGCGAAACCGTCGTTTGATCGACCACAGAATCAGAAAGCATGGCAAGCCAAGCACGACCAACCACGGAACAACTCTGATCGCAATCAGAACGACTGCCTGCCCGAAGTCCACCATCGAGTCAACAGTGGATGCCCACGTCGAGGCGATCTGATTACCAAACGATGGCTCGCTGGCCAGAAGTGGCGACACGAAGTCCACCACTTCCGACATGCGGACCGTCACGGTCGATAGTGAGGTCAAGTCGGCCAGCACTCGAATTCGCCCTTGCATGGACTCAACATCGCCACGCACCCGAGTGATCTCTTTCTCCACTTTCAGAATGTCTTCCAGCTTGGCTGTCGAATTATCGAGGTAATCCTGGAGTCGCTTTTCTTCCTGTTGCTTGTTCCGGATTCGAGCTTCCAGATCGTAAAACTCGGCAGTCACTTCCTGAGACGTCATGGCGTTTGTGACGACTTCGCCCAATCCGGCAACGCTCTTTGCGAAACCCGAAAATTTGTCGCCAGGGATTCGCATGGTCCACTCGCTGGACCGAGCACTTCCGGCATTGCCATGAGCCGACGATGACGAGATGTAGCCGCCGCTTTGCTCCACCAGGTGGAACAACTGATCGAAGGCTTCGTCGAGGTCGTCGACCCTCAGAGCGATCGTGGCATTGAAGATGATCTTTCGCTTCTGAAGTGCCGCAGGTTCACCTGCGACTGCCGCAACCGGTCCATCAACATTCTGACCGTCGACTCCAACCGGTCGCTGCTGCACGTCGCCAGCGTTATTGGCACCCGCAGCGTCACTTTCTTCAGCGTTCGACTGAAACGCGGAAGCTTCGGCCATAGTAAATAATTCTGGCGACGCACTATCGGACATCGGCTGCCCAGCACCACCACAACCAGCAACAAATGCCATGACAACGAATGCAGAGATTGTGCTGCGGATTCCCATTGGAGTCCCCTATTAATGGAAGAAGGTCTTACAGGTTTCGTTCGTTGCTGCAGCGTGCCAACGAAGATGCGCGACCCGTTTCCGATATTCCGGAAGATCCGTGGAGTTTCCAAATTCAAGGCCGATGCGCGTGGGAAAGCTCGGCGTCTGAACCTTCGTCGGTCGCATCTGAAATCACGCCCGGCGACCAATCGGCTTCGGTGCCGCCTCCGCAGATGCGCAAGCCACCAAAACGGGCAACCGCGACAACTCCAACCGGCGCCCTGCCCGAAGAATCACAGAACCCGGATTACGGACTTCGCGGATTTCGCCCGCCGCTACGTGCTGTCGCCGCTTCGCCACTACAAGTGCGCACCGTCAAAGATGTCGCGTCGGCTTACCATACCGAAGACGTGACGCCTTAACTCACGTTCGCTCTAAAAAGCGTGGTAGAGACCGAACCAGAAGACTCCGGATTCGCGTTCCAACGAGCGGCCGTATTCGATGCGGAAGGTCAGAGTCTCGACGAAGCTGAGCAGCGGAAGGTCAAAGTACAATCCGCCGCCGATGGCCTGGTCGACTCCGCCCTGGGATTTGTCGAAGAGGAATGACTCGCCGACGTCGTAGAAGACTGAGCCGGAGATTGACCGTAGCGCGGCCAGGTTGTCGACAACTTCGAGGTCCAGTTCTCCTGTCAGAGGGAATCGGTATTCAAGGCTCGTTAGCCAGAAGGCGTTGCCTTCAGTCTCGTCTGAGTGCCTTCCGCGGAAGCGGCCCGGGCCTCCGAAGCGGAAGTGCTCGCCGTTGTCTGACCAGCCGTAGCCAGCGGCGACCCGTGCGGCGACACGCGTTTCTGATAAGTAGCCGTGCCCCTCAGGCAACCCTTGAACGATCGAGAACTGGCTGTCGACCCGGTCGTAGGTTTGACCATCGCCGAACGCGACGAAGCCGTGTTCGTAGTTCGCGTCAAACTGAAATCCGCTGCGAGGATTCCAGTAAGGCATCCGTGTGTCAGCGTGGAAGGTCGCTCCGAAAGCGCGAATGTTGCGATAGTCATCGATGCCCGGCGGAGCCATCGGAGACGTATCTGCATCCGGAAAAAAGTTGTCGCCGATTCTCGCGTAGAAGTCGAAGTAACTCAGGTCCGGACGGATGAGACTTGTTGTGTAGGCCAGAATCTTTCGCGCATAAAGCTTCGCCTGGTCGCCGGGATCGTTGTTAATGTTGGTGAGCAAAGAATGCTCGTACCGCAGACCAAGCTGCCAGTTCGGCCATGGCGCGTTATAGAAAACCGAGTCCACACCCAGGGCCAGGTTTTCGTTGTTTGTTTCTGTCGTGTACGCGAGGAACGGCGACACGCGGAACACGTTTGACGCAATGAACGAACCGCGCAGTCCGATGCGGCCTTCATTGTCAAAACCGGGGCCGAACACGACCGCCGGTTTTTCGAATGGTTGCATTAACCGAGCTTCGTCGAGCGGCGTGTACAGCGGGCTGTACCGCACTTTGATGCCACGCTTCCAGTCGTTGTTGCCTGGTGACTGATCGATCACCCAACCATCCGGATCAATCTCGACCTGCTTTGGTGGGCGATCCGTTACGAAAGAGAACTCCCAGGTCTTTTCGTCGATCTGCCGCGAGTTGGAATCGTTCCATTGCCGGTCTGCGAGACCCGAGATGCCCGGCATGGCTTCCACGATGGTATCGGTTCTGGAATTTCCGCTCGGTGCCAGATGCAGCGCCACTTCGATCGGCTCAGCGATGTCGCCTTGCTGAACAACTCGCGCGACGGTGCGAAACTTGTCGCCTTCCTGAAACGTGTCGACGTTGGCGAGCTTCCAGTCACAGGTTCGACTTGAACGAAGCCAGTCGTCGAAGAACTGCGCCCAGCTTTCGCCCGTGTAATCTTCCAGCAATCTTTGGAAGTCGTCGGCTCGGAGGATCTTGAATTTGTACTCGGCGTAAAGAAGTCTCAGAAATCCAAAGAAACGCTCGCGACCAAGTCGGTGTTGAATCATGCCGACAATGCGCGAACCTTTGTCATAGACGAGAAAGAACAGATTGTGGATGTGCCCCAGGTCTTCGAGCGAGGCCAGCGTCTTTCCGTCTCCGCCGCGGCTCGTGTACAGGGCATAGCCGCTGTGAACGAGGCTTCGGTAGTGAATGTTCGGCAGGCCCCATTTCGAGCCGCCCGGCAGATCGAGCACTTCCGCGTCCTGTCCGTACTTTTCTTCCATGCGAAAACGAGTCAGCCACTGAGCGAGCCCTTCGTCGACCCAGGGCTCGCGATAACCGTCCGTGCCAACAGCCGAGTACCACCATTGATGGCAGATTTCGTGGCTGACCAGGTGCTCGACATAGCGGCCCGCCAGTTGCGGCACGTCCAGAATTCGCTCGTCGATCATGACCAGGCCGGACGATTCGTTGCCGTTCCAACCGAAGTACGACTCGACGAGTTCAAACTCCTGGTACGGGTACGGCCCGAACCAGTCGGAGTATTGCTCGATACACTCGGCGGCGATCTGCAGGCACAACCGGGCGTGCCCCTGATGCTCCGGGAAGGCGAGCACGCGGATGGGTATTCCGTTGCTGACCGATTCGTAAACCTCGAAGCGGTCGCTGGCGACGATGGTGAAGTCGCGAAGACCGTAGCCTTCGATGTCGAGAATCGAATGTCCGGCCGCGTCGACCGATCGAGCCACCACGTGCCCGCCGGTCGCCGCTACCTGCCCCGGTGAAAGTCGCAGCCGGACGGTGTAGACGCCGGCCTCGTTCAGCCACGGCTGGTGCCAGGGAATGTACGGCACCGCATCCCAACCCTGATCGCTGTACGCGGCGAGGATCGGATACCAGTTCAGAAGATTGGTCACGCCCTTGTGTTGTCCCAGCCGGCCCTGCTTCGGAGGCAGATCGAGATCAAAACGGAGCGTCACCTCAACCGACTGCCCGGGCTGAATCTCTTCCGGCAGTTGAATATGCAGGTGCGTGTCCGCTTCCGGATCGAAGTGTGCCCGAAGGCTCTGCCCGCCCAATTGAACAGACTTCAGATGGAAACGCTGGCCATCCCGATCAATCGTGTTTCGTGGATCAAGACGCAGGGACTCGACAGTTCGCTCAGCGATGGCGAGTGTCTTTTCATCCGGCTGGCTGTTCGGGACGACGTGGAAGACGAGCGATTTCGTGGCGACCGGACCAGGATTCGTCCACCGGACTGTTTCCTCGACGTGAACCTCGCCGCCGTCTGTGTCCAGGTCGATGTCCATCCAGTATTGCGGAAGCTGCAGACCCGCGACCCGACTTTGGACAGTTGACGGCTCCGGAGGCAGCAGTCGTGGCGACGACCGAACCGGAACTCGTGAAGCGGCGGCACTACTTACAGTGATCGCAGCCGGCTCGCGTAGCTGGACGGTTTCGCTCTGGGCGCGTGCAGCCGAATGCCCGACCGCCACGAGGACGAAAAAGCAGAGCACCTGCCGAAAAATGCAGCCATCCATGAGAAGCATTAATGAATACTGTCAGTTGCTAACGAATACCGATCCCTGATCAGGCGAAAAAGCGGGCAATTTGTCGAGTCTGGCCAGCTCCGCCGACGACAACAATCACTCAATCGGCGTCCGTTTATGCCCGCATTTCGGGTTATCTGGAAAATCCACCGTTCAGGTCAATACAGGCTGGCAGTTCGCTTATCGCGGTCACCCTAATCCTCATAGATTACGACCTTTCTGACGGTATTCAGCCAGCTGCGGTCGACGGGATACCAGACAGCCTCAGAGGTAACTCCGCAGCTCGCCCAGGCGACGCTCCATCGAGACTCCCCCAGCTTCAGCCAGTGACCGGATCCCTCCGATGAGAAGCCCCGCGCCACGGCACGAACACAAACATCGCTCCCGCAGACCCATTCTACGCCTTCCCGAACCCGCGCCGGACGTGACTCCGAGTATCCTCATGTGTAAACTCGCTCCCTGTGCCAATTCGTGAACCTCATTGATTCCGCAGTACTCCGTGAATCAACTCACGAAGCGGAAAACTTCAACCCACGATCGCCCCGTCAGCCTCCCTGCCGCCGGATAGATCGCAATTCGCCGGCTGATCGCAATTGCCGCTAAGGTGTTCTGGCGAATTTAAACCGGTAGTGGAATTCGCCAGAATTCCCAGTCTGAGGGACTTCTGGCGAAGTCCACTACGAAATGCCGGCTTAATTTCGGCTCCGATCGCTAAAGAATGTTCTCCCCAGGTTTCATGTTAAAGAAAAGGAACACACCATGACACGACAAGTGACCATCGCCGCCACCTGCATTGCTTGCTTTGCGGGCGCCCAATTTGCAATCGCTGACGATGCGCCGAAAAAGAAACTCGCGGGCACACCACTCGCCCCCAAAGTGATCGATGCGTGGCGCGACGCCGGTAGCCTCGTCGGCTGGCTTACGCAGACCGAATTTGGTGAGTGGCAGTATTTGAAGGCGAAGCCGAAGAACGTCGACTCACTGCCGGTGTTTCTCTGGCCAGGATATCAGGCAGGCGTAATTGACAAGTTGCCGCGGCCCGCTGTGCCATTTGCTATCGGTCTTGGTGGAACGGGTATGACAAACGTCGGATTGAAGGAACTTGCCAGGCTCCAGAACTTACAGGCGCTAGACCTTAGCCATACCAAAGTGACCGATGCGGGGCTAAAGCAACTGGCCGTACTCAAAAACCTGCACAGCCTGGATCTTGGCGCATCGGCTGTGACCGATGCCGGGCTGAAGCAACTTGCAGGTGTCAAGAGCCTGCAGAAACTGTACTTCGGCAGCACGGCCGTGACAGACGCTGGGGTCAAGGAACTGGCCGTTCTCAAGGATCTGCAGACCCTGTACCTGTACAACACAAAGGTGACAGACGCGGCGTTGAAGGAGCTGGCCGGTTTCAAAAAGCTGCAGTCACTGCTCATCACCAAAACGAAGGCGACCGACAAGGGAGTCGCTGAGTTGACCAAGGCTCGTCCAAATCTGAGAACTATCCGTTGAACGCGGCATCAATCGGTTAAGGGCGGCCATCTCTGACCGCTCTCCCCACACCACCTGGCATGCGGGTCCGCACCAGGTGGTTCAACCCGGATTGGTTTGTATTCAACGGAGGAGCCAGTGACGCCCAGAGATTCTTCAGGCTCGCCTGAGGTGCGACAGTTTCAGGGACACCTGAATCTCTTATTCCGGGTCACTCGAATGGGCACCAGAATGGCGCAATCGTCCTGACATTCGCGTGCTCTTAGATTCTCCGGCCAGCCGTTTGGCTGCTGATTGGCTGACTCAAGTTGCCACGAAGGGTTCAGTGAACAACAACGCGAGGCGGGATGGACGACACCAGAATTCGTGTTACTTCAGCTTGTCGGCGAAGACTTTGCGGACCTTTTCGATCTTCGGTCGAATGACTCTCTGGCAGTAGGGAGCCGTGCCGTTCAAGGCAAAGTAGTCCTGGTGGTCGCCCTCGGCCGTATAGAACTTATCGAACGGGACGATTTCAGTAACAACTGGATCCCCGAAGGCCTGCTCGTCATTGAGGCGTTTTTTGTAGGCGAGAGCGAGATCGCGCTGTTCGTCACTGTGATAGAAAATGGCCGACCTGTATTGAGTTCCTCGATCGGCACCTTGCCTGTTCAGTGTTGTCGGGTCGTGAGATGTCCAGAAGACTTCAAGAAGCTCCTGGTAACTGATGACCGACGGATCGAATTCGAATTGAATCACCTCGGCATGCCCTGTGGTGCCTTCAGAAACGACGTAGTACGAAGCAGTTTCCGCCGTTCCGCCGGTGTAACCCGAGCGGACGTTTTCGACACTCTTGAGTTGTTCGAAAACCGCCTCGACGCACCAGAAGCAGCCGGCACCAAACGTAGCCGTCTGCTGTTTGGGCACCTCGGGAACTGCTACTTCAACAGTTTCAACAGTTTCGGTGGTTCCCCCTTCAACGGGTTCGGTCACGCTCTCTGATAGAGCGGGATCTGTCGACACCGGCGGTGCTTCGGAATTCGTAGCACTGTTGCACCCTGAAATGACAGTCAAAGCAACCGGGGTTACCAGACAACAAACAAAAGTCAGAACGGCTGAGAAACGCATTCGCATCCCCTCGTGTTAGTTCGAAACGTCATTCGCGGAAACGGATCGGAGATCTAATTAAACCGACCGATCGTGAGCGTTGTTTTACCGAATTGACCTCGGTTTCGAACAGGTCATCTCGCACGAAATCCTGGTCAAGCACGGCGAGAGCTCTCAGCATGCCCGCCTGGCTGTCCGATAGGCGGAACGATCGTTGCCCGGGAATGACGACGGGGCCACAGTTTCTGCGTGATTCATCCTCGACGATCGACTCTGATAATGAAGTGGATCTCGGATCGCTGGGCGATCGGGGTGCGTACTGATTGGCAATCGCGTCGAGCGAATTCGCCCGATGCGAGTGAACGGTTGCCGAATGTCGCAGATCCGTCCATAAATGGTCGGACAATTTGCTCGACGGATATTAAGGATTTGCCGTATGTCAGAGTCTGATGTTTCGCCTGCGGACCGCTTGAGCGACAACGATGTGCAGGCGATCGACCAGCTGCGAGCCTCGTACGACCAACTGGTATCCGAACTCGGACGCGTCATCGTCGGGCAGCGAGACACGATCGAGCGACTGGCGATCTGCCTGTTCGCTCGCGGGCACGCTCTGCTGATGGGAGTGCCGGGGCTCGCCAAGACGCTGCTGGTGAGTAAGCTGGCTGAGACGATGTCGCTTGATTTCAGCCGCATCCAGTTCACGCCTGACCTGATGCCGATGGACATTACCGGCACGGACATCCTGCAGGACACGGCGGGCGGCAAACGCGAATTCGAATTCGTGCACGGCCCGATCTTCGCCAACATGGTCCTTGCCGACGAGATCAACCGTGCTCCGCCGAAGACTCAGGCAGCAATGCTCGAAGCCATGCAGGAACGCGCCGTCACCGTGCTTGGAAAAGGCTTTCCGCTGCCTCCGCCGTTTCTCGTCCTCGCCACTCAGAACCCGGTCGAGCAGGAAGGGACTTATCCGCTGCCCGAAGCTCAGCTTGACCGGTTCATGTTTCTGATCGAGTTGGACTATCCATCAGAAGCGGAAGAAATCCAGATCGCCCGCACAACAACCGGTGGCGATCTTCCAACGCTGAATCAGATTCTTCACGGCGAAGACATTATCAGGCACCAGGAACTCGTCCGGCGAGTCCCCGTCCCGGACCACATTTATCAGTACGCAGCCCAACTCGTTCGCAAGACTCGGCCGGACGGCGAAACCGCTCCTTCCTGGATGAAGCCGCTGGTTTCCTGGGGGGCCGGTCCGCGAGCCGTTCAATACCTGATCCTCGGCGCGAAATCGCGAGCGGCGTTAAACGGGAGCTACATGGTTCGCCTGGAAGACGTCCAGCAAGTCGCTTCGCCCGTGCTGACTCACCGGATCATCACGACGTTCGCCGCTCAGGCTGAGGGGATCGATGCCGGACAGATCGTTCGCCGCCTGATTGAAGAGACCACTCCGGAAGCCTGATTTTCGTAGGGTGCGTCTTGACGCACCTTGCATCCATCTGACGTCGTGGTGCGTCAAGACGCACCCTACTGACTCCGGAAGCCTGACCCACCAGTCGATCAACCCACAACGAGTGGTTGCTCCGACTCACTATCAAAGTTTTGCCACAGAGAACACAGAGTTCTCAGAGCATCAGAATCCGAAACAACTCTGTGGCCTCTGTGCTCTCTGTGGCTGATTCCTAAGAAACTCTTAAAACGTTTTCTTTCTGACGCTGCTTGAGGCAATCTTCTCAGGGCCACCGTATGACCCAAATTGAAACCGGCAAGTTGAGCAAAGCTCGATTCGCAACAGCCGCTCTGGCCGCCTTTGCGATCCTCGGCACCGGTTTAGACGATCCGCCCGAGCAGAAACCCGATCGGTACGAGATCCGATTCAACGCTCTCGACCAGAACAAGGACAAACGACTACAGATCGACGAGTACGTTCAGCACATCAAATCCAAACAAGATATTCTGCGTCGAGACTTCCAGCTGTTTGACATCGATCGCAGCCAGGCTCTGACATTCAGTGAGTTCATGACAACACCGCTGGTCGCGCCGATTGAAGACCGAGGGCCCCTGCCCGACCCGCTGGACGCGTTTGTCGACCACGCGATGGCAGCGCTGGACCATTCGTTCGACGAGTGGAATCTGCATCCTGAACGTGAAGTTCCGGCTTGGACTTTCGTGCAACTTTTCATTGCAACGTTCGGCTCAAACACAACCCGACCCGACGTGAAGGAAGCCGATCCAAACGGTGATGGCAAAGTAAGTCGGCGCGAAGCTCTAAGGTTTCTTGAAATCCAGGCCGGTGTCCGTCGTCACGACGGAACACTTCTTAGACGACCGGATGGCCGAGTCTGCAACCTCGCCCTGTTTCATCAGGTCGACGAATCAGGCGACGGCGTTATCGACGTCGTCGAATTCAAAACTCAAACTCCTGTCCGCTTGGGATTTCATCCACGCTTTATGCAAGGTGACGCAAACAAAGACGGTCGGCTGTCGATAGGCGAGTGGTGCAGAATGCCTACCGACGGACAAATCTGGACGGTCAGCATTTTCAGACGACTGGACAAGAATCTCGACGCGCGAGTTGACGAAACTGAATTACTGGATCGTTGCCCGTCGTGGAAACTGCCGATGTCTTCGTGCGTCTTTCCGGGCTTCGATACGGACTCGGACGGACTACTGACGCTCGACGAATTTCGAATGACGATGCAGGCCAACCCGATCATCCGCTGGTACATGCCGGTTGCTGATCTGGACGGCGATCACGAATTAACATTCTCCGAGTTCAAATTCGACACCTCACACTACGTCCTGCTGCGGTGGCTGTATTTCAATCGTCTCGACACAAACGGCAACGGGGTCCTGACGACAGACGAGTTCAACTTCGTAGTCAAGACTCCGGACGAGTTCTTCATCGTCAATGCGGACGGCACAAACTGGCATTCATTGTTTCGCTTTAAGAACTACTTCGCCTGTGGCTCTCCGGCAGTTTCGCCCGACGGAACGACGCTGGCGTTTGATGCGTGGAGCGTGAAGCCTCGCACCAGTCCAACGATCTATAAATTGGAACTCGGCTCAAACAACCCCAGAAAGATCGCCAGTGGATCCATGCCGAGCTGGTCCCCCGACGGCAAACGCTTCGCCTGCTCGCAAAGCGGAGTTCGCATGATCAACGCTGACGGCTGGAATCCGATGGGTATTCGCGACAGCGGCTGGGGAGCGCAGTGGTCGCCCGATGGGAAGACAATTGCCTTCACCGAGGGCTTCATCATCAAGACCTACGACGTCGAGACGAAGAAGTTTCGCACCGTCTTACGAAAGCACGATTACAAGCAGATCTTCTGGAATATGGCCTGGTCGCCGGACAGCCGATTCGTCTGCTTCAAAGGCGAAAAATCCGACGGCACGCTAGACGTCGTCACACTCGACATGACCGGTGATTCGCCCGTCCCGAAAGTCCAACACTCAACAAATCTGAACATCAATGCCGACTTCGCATGGCACCCCAATGGTGACCGTATTGCGTTCGGCATGTACTGCCCGGATCGTAAGAAGCTGCAGATCTACGAACTGGACCCAACTAAAAATGAGCCACCAACTTTGTTCCCTGGCCAGGACGAAACACGCAATAACAACGACGTTTGCTGGACTCCGAACGGCGAACAACTGATCGTCGTCAGCGGAGATTTCTGAACCAACACCTGAACTACTTCCCATCATCCTGACAGTCACATTTTTTAATCGCAGAGGACGGAGAGGCAAAAACGCAGAGGACGCCGATGATTGATTGGCATCGAAAATCGTTACCTGCGGAACTCTGTTCAACACAGAAAATGGCTCATCCTACAATGAACAATTCTGGATTAATTCGAGGAACTAAGGATCAGTCCCGAAATAACTTCCCGATTTCCATTGCCTTGTTTGACCCGAAGCCGCAGGCGATGGTGTTTTGAATGCGTGCCAGCGTCTGAAACGCGGGCGCCTTCGGCTTGCGGTCAAA
>Ga0316208_1003495_pt1 | contig 11291 bp, 13 predicted proteins | sample 3monopyrite_MG_FD_204944 | JGI IMG/M metagenome (GOLD analysis project Ga0316208, IMG submission 204944) | Microbial mat bacterial communities from mineral coupon in-situ incubated in ocean water Damariscotta River, Maine, United States -... | ecosystem: Environmental > Aquatic > Marine >... | reverse complement strand
TGGCTAGCCTCCCTGTCTAACAATAACGGCATGGGCATGCAAGGTGAATACAGGCCTAATAGGTAGCAAAATACATTTTCCTAAAAAATGGGCTGGACGAATGAAAAAAGTGTCGTTAAAAGGCCCCTTATTCAACGGTCATCGACCTATGCGGGCAGGTGGCAGAGCGGTTGAATGCACCGGTCTTGAAAACCGGCAAGGGTGCAAGCCCTTCGAGGGTTCGAATCCCTCCCTGCCCGCCACTAAATTTATTCTTCTCCCCCAAGCATTATAAATAATATTGTACCTGTTTTTGATCCCGCCATTTAAGTGGCATCATGGAAAATTACTCCAAGTGTATGCCGGTTTCCTGAGTGAATTTTGCTAACACCGTGGCGCATTTTAACACGGTATTCGCCGCGCCCTCCTCTTACAGGGCGTTCATTGACTGGAAATATTACAGCATCTCCTTTTTGGAGCGGTACAACTGTTGCCTTTGTTTGCATTCGTGGGCGTTGTTCTGTCAGCATAAATTCACCACCCTGAAAATCTAAACCTGGCTCATCTAATAAAATTGCGAGTTGGATGGGAAAACTCAGTGCTCCGTATAAATCTTGGTGAAGACAGTTATAATCTCCTTCACCATATTTTAAAATAAGAGGTGTTGGACGTTTCTGTCCCTGCCCATGGCATTGTTGAAGATAGCTTTCATGCGTGTCGGGGAACCTAAACCCTATATTTAATCTCTCATTCCAGCTGTTAGCAATGACAGCAAGCTTTGTATACAGTGTTACCCGTAACGTCTGTATGTCAGCAGGTAACGGGTAGCTAAAATATTTATACTCCCCCTTTCCAAACGAATATCTCGCCATATGAATGGTGGCGCGGTATAAACTTTCAACTGCATAATTACGAGTGAGGTTGTCACAGCTATCCATGGATAAAATGTTTTTTATGACCGCATAACCATTTTCGTCGAGCGACTTTGCAATTTCTTCCCAGCCGTTCTCTATACAATTAGTCCCGAGCTTCTCACGATAGGCCAAGTGTCTATTTTCAACATACATACTCATGATGTTTCTATATCCAGAAGAGACCTCTTGCGGTTTTCTCCCCATCTATACCCACTTATATCACCATCCGAGCGGACAACCCTGTGGCAAGGAATAACTACAGCTATGGGGTTTGCGGCACATGCCCTTGCAACGGCCCTACTCGCCTTAGGCATGTTGATGGTTTTTGCTATTGCAAGGTAAGATGCCGTTTTTCCCGCCGGAATAGTTTGTAAGGCGCGCCACACTCTTTCTTGAAAAACTGTGCCATGAATATCGAGCGGCAAGTCAATAAGATGGCTTGGTTTTTTTACGTGACATAAAACTACGTTAACCCATTTTTTAAAATCTGACCCGGGGTCAGAATTTTCAAGACAGGCTTTTGGAAACCGCTTATGTAAGTCCTCAGCAAGTTGGTTTTCTGTATCCCCAAATAAAATAGAGCAAATCCCTTTTTCTGTAGCAGCAACAAGAATAAGTCCGAGCCAACACTCCTCAATGGTGTAGCGAATTATAAATCCATCTGCGCCTTTTTTGAAAATAGATGCTGGCATACCTAGCCGGGGTTTTGCTGCATCATAAAATCTACTCGCAGTGCCATAACCCGCTGCATAAATGGCGCTCGTAATACTACCAGCCTTTTTCAATTCCTTTTTGAGGGCTTCAGATCTGAGAGCTATAATGAATTGCTTTGGCGTAAGCCCGGTGTGTTTTTTAAACATCTTATTAAGGTACTGTGGGTTTATATCTGCAAATTTAGCCATCTTAGAAAGGCTTGGCTCTTCCTCTGACTCTAAAATGAAATGACAAATTTTTTCAACCAAATGAGCATGACGCACCTCAAGGGGCTCTGATGTGGGTCTACACCGTTTGCATGGCCTGTATCCTGCCTTTATAGCAGCATCAGAAGTGCTGTAAAACGTTACGTTCTCTCTGTTTGGCTGGCGAGCGCCACAGGATGGTTTGCAAAAAACACCTGTTGTTAACACCGAAAAGAAAAACCAACCATCCGCAGCTTTATTACGCTCAGTCAGCGCTTGCCAACGACTTTCGTCATCTAAAAAATGGGTGCTATTTGAGGCCATACTAATATGCTTAGAGGATTGAACATTCATCTTTCTTTTCCTTATTCTAGCAGTAGAGCTATCAGACCTCAAATATAGAAAATCATATTAGGCGTTACTTCTCGGTTCTTGATTTTAAATTCAAATTTTTAAAATGATTAAATATTATGCAAAGATTAAAATATATACATATTACGAAAGTAGAAAGCACAAAACTTAAGCTATCCAATTGATATTATGCGCTTTTTTTAATTGGCACAGTAACTGCTAATCTCGCCCTGAAGTAACTATACAAAGGGTGGAACATGAAATTTATCATTGCAATAATAAAACCACATCGGCTTGAACCTGTAAGGGATGCACTGGCAGAAATTGGTATCAACGGCCTTACTGTATCCGAAGTTAAAGGCTATGGCCGACAACGTGGGCAAAAAGAAATTTACCGCGGGGCTGAATATGAAGTGCATTTTCTGCCAAAATTGAAACTCGAAATCGCAGTGGAAGAACCCCTTGCTGATAGAGCTGTTGAAGTTCTTCAACATACTGCAAACACGGGACAAATTGGTGACGGGAAAATATTTGTTCTTAATTTAACTGAGGTTGTTCGTATCAGAACCGGAGAAACCGGTGCATCTGCACTCTAGGGAGAAAATCATGCTACAATCAAAATTACTAAAAAACTCTGCTCTGAGTGTCGCAGCTATTACACTGGTTACAATACCAAGTGCAGCGGCTTCCCCCGATGCATCGTATATTTTTAATACGCTTTTGTTTTTACTCGGTGGCATTCTTGTTATGTGGATGGCTGCCGGTTTTGCCATGCTAGAAGCAGGCTTAGTAAGGTCAAAGAATGTTGCCGAAATTTGCCTTAAAAATGTATCTCTTTATGCTCTGGCTTGCATAATGTGGATGCTGATGGGCTATGACTTGATGTATACAGGCGTTGATGGCGGATTTGTGGGCACCTTTTTTTCACTATGGTCTCCAAATGATGCTGCAGCACTAGCAGAAGGCGCGCAAATTGATCCCGCTGGCTATTCTGCGGGGTCTGATTTTTTCTTCCAGATGGTATTTGTTGCTACAACAGCATCAATCGTGTCAGGAACTGTAGCTGAGCGCATTAAGCTTTTTCCTTTTTTGATTTTTACAGCTGTACTTGCTGGTTTTATTTACCCAGTACAAGGAGCATGGAAATGGGGTGCTGGCTGGTTAGATGCAGCTGGTTTTGTTGATTTTGCCGGTTCAACTATAGTCCATTCTGTTGGTGGTTGGGCTGCATTAATTGGGGCAATAGTTGTTGGTCCACGTCTTGGGCGTTATACTGACCGTGGTATAAAACCTATGCCTGGTTCCAGTATGCCTCTGGCTACACTTGGAACTTTTATTCTTTGGATGGGCTGGTTTGGTTTTAACGGCGCCTCTCAGCTTGCGCTTGGATCAGTTGCAGATTCGGTTGCTATTTCAAACATTTTTGTGAATACCAACATGGCTGCTGCGGGCGGGTCATTTGCTGCTATTTTGGTTACAAAGCTTATTTACAAAAAAGTTGATCTTTCGATGGCATTGAACGGCGCTTTGGCCGGCCTTGTGTCAATCACAGCAGGGCCCGATACCCCTACGCCGGTAATGGCAACTGTTATCGGCAGTGTTGGCGGCGCGCTTGTAGTTTTTGCGGTGCCGTTTTTTGATAAACTTAAAATTGATGATGTCGTTGGTGCCGTTTCTGTGCATTTAGTTTGTGGAGTATGGGGCACGCTGGCCGTACCACTAACCAATCAAGACGCAACCTTTTTCGCGCAGCTTCAAGGTGTACTAGCTGTAGGTGCTTTTGTGTGCGCGGCAAGTTTAGTTACTTGGTTAGCTCTTAAATATACATTGGGTGTTCGCCTTGATCCGCTTGATGAAGAACGCGGCTCTGACATTGCCGAGCTTGGTATGGAAGCTTATCCAGAGTTTGGTAAAGGCTCGCAGAAATTCTAACCCATAAATTGGCAGGCAGCCTAAGGACTGCCTGCCCCGGACTATCTAATACCATCCATACTTAAAAGAGTGTGAGAATATCATAAGGATAAATAACTCCTTCATAGAAGACCCTCTCGATTATTATAATTATTGGCGTTATGCTGCTATAGATATTTTATTTTATAATTAATATAGCAGGAACATCATACAAGAGGGGGTCAACCATGAAAAACACTTATGAAAAAGCTAGTCTTAGCCTTGCTGGAACTGTTGCAATGGGGACCGGTGTCATGATTGGGGCCGGTATTTTTGCTCTTACAGGGCAAGTTGCTGAATTTGCGGGGCCGCTTTTCCCTCTGGCGTTTCTTCTGGCTGCAGTAATTAGTGGTTTTAGTGCATATAGCTACATCAAAGTTTCAAGAAAATATCCTTCTGCCGGTGGTATCGCCATGATCCTACATAAATCTTATGGCGCTACCACAGTGACCGGGGCAGCCGCTTTGTTGATGGCTCTGTCAATGATCATTAATGAAAGTTTGGTTGCTCGGACATTTGGTGCTTATACAATGCAGCTTTTTGATGTGCAAAACAGTAGTGTTTTGGTGGCGCTTCTTGCTGTTGGATTAATTATCTTTGCGTTTTTGGTGAATATTGCAAAGAACAGCGTCATTAGCAGCATTTCCACAGTGACTGCGGTGCTGAAAATTGGTGGCATCATACTATTTGCAATTATCGCGTTATGGGGGGCAGGCTTCACGTTTACTTCAAATAAGGTGATGGCAGCAGACCAAGATACCATCGCTAACTTTCTTGCTGGTGTTGCGTTGGCAATATTGGCGTATAAAGGGTTTACAACAATTACAAACAGCGGCGACGAGGTTAAAGACCCGGAAAAAAATGTTGGCCGCGCTATTATGATTTCACTGTTCATCTGCTTGATCATATATATGCTCGTCAGCTATGCGGTCGGTGCTTCATTATCAATTCCAGAGATTGTGAAAGCTAAGGACTATTCGTTAGCTGAGGCAGCAAGGCCAACCATTGGTCAATATGGTGTTTGGTTTACAATTGCCCTTGCCATGATTGCTACCGCATCGGGTCTACTAGCGAGTGTATTTGCTGTTTCCCGAATGCTTGCAATGTTGACAGAAATGAAACTTATACCACACCGCCATTTTGGCATGCCCGGGTCGGTTCAAAAACACACCGTAGTTTATACAGTTGTTTTGGCCAGCATTTTGGCTGCTTTTTTCGACCTCAGCCGCATTGCCTCATTGGGGGCGATTTTTTACTTGGTAATGGACATTATAATCCACTGGGGTGTTTATCGTAATTTACGATATGATGTTGATGCGAATGGCTTTATTTTAATTTGTGCCATGTTTCTTGATACCTGCGTTTTAACAGCTTTTCTTTTTATGAAAGGTTCCAGCGACCCAACTATCATCGTCATTGCTGTGGTCAGTATGGCTGGTGTTTTTGCTTTTGAAAAATTTTATTTAGGGCATATTCGAAAAAACAGTGAAACGAGTACCGAACATAACCACTCTTAGGCTATTTGAAGGTACGATTATAGTCTCAAGGCACGCAAATCATTGGTGTGGGCGGGTAATGAAATGAACAGGCTTAATAGCTAATATATGCCCCAGTTTCTCCAAATCTCTGTCATGTTTAAGGTTGCAAAAAGGATGAAACCTGAAATCTGCTCAAATATGCAGAGTTATAAGCTTATCAAACAATCATAACTCTTGCTAAGGTACGTATTATCATTCAGCCCTAAAGAGGCGACTGCCGTATGGATGCAAACGATTGGTATTTAAAATTAGTGGAATTAAAAACTGAACTACAAAAAATCACTGAGAAAAATGAAAAAAACCAAGGTCCTGTTGAGCTTGATCAAACAAAAGTTGGACGCTTATCCAGAATGGATGCGCTGCAAGGACAGGCTATGAGTAAAGCTGTTGCAGCGCGCCGGGCACAATCACTAATGCGTATTGAAGCAGCTTTAACGCGCCTTGAGGATGAGGAGTTCGGCTTTTGCCTTGTCTGCGGTGACGAAATTCAGGAAAAGCGATTGTTATTAGATCCTGCAATTGTGACATGCCAAGGATGCAGTCAAGCATAACTATGTGGCGTTATCCCAAACTGTAAATTCATGATTTATGCTATATTCTATCAAATGCCTATAGATGGTCTCTATATATCTTGTGTCACCCCCTAAGTTGCTTGCTGTCATTTTAGCCTTTGTAACAACATCTTCGATACGGGCGGCATCCCGAACACTAGCTCGGTCTTGTTTAATATGCCCAGCTTGCTCAATATACTCCAGACGTTCTAGCAGTAAGGGAACTATACGCGCGTCCATACGGTCAATTTCGTCTCTTACCTGCTTCATATTTTGACATTTTTTCACTGTAACAACCCTTGTAACAACCCTTAAAAATAGAATGACGCCTGATTAACCCTCTATAGGCAGCTATTCAAGTAGTCATTTTGACGCGTTACTCTTGCCTTGAGAACAGTTCTTTAGGAAATTGATTGAAAAGCACGGCCATGGCTTGCTGCTCTTTTGTCCAGTCTGGAAGATGTTTATATATAAATCTATGAGTGTTGACATCGCTCTGTGACATTGAGCCACGAGCAAGCTGCATCGCCGCCTCAAACTGTCCGGACAGAGCATAAACAAATGCCAAGCTTTGTTTTCCAGAAATCAATCCACTAGGATTATCCATAGCTTTTTGTAGTAAACCTACTGCAGTTGCATAATCGGCATCTAGAGCAAATGACAAAGCCATATGTCGAAGAATTACAGTATTATTTGGACTTTTATCAAGGGCGAGCCCCATGAAACGTCGGGCCTGCTTGCTGTCACCGCTAACCTGAGCAATACGCCCTCCTAAATCAAGAAGTTCCTCCGTCACGTCTGGTGCTTCTAAAGCGGGCTTAAGAACAATAACTGCTGCCTTAAACTGCCCTGCTCTAATATAACTATTTGCTAAGGCTTGCCTGACAGCAGGATTATTAGGATGAGTTTCTAACAGCCCTACCAACATAATTATACTTCGATCATTCGCACCAAGAGCCCCTATGACACGAGCATATGCTATTTGCGCTGCTATTAACTCGGGAGCAGCAGCCATCGCTTGGCCGTATATATTAAGGGCGCCCTTTAAATTTCCAGATTTTTCAAAACTTTCACCTATCCGGAGTAAACCAGTGGGGTTTTCTGCGGCCAGCACATTACGAGCACGGGCAGAAATGGGAGCTTCACCGGTATTAGCTCTTTTCGCGGGACCGGCTCCACAAGAGGCCAATGTTGAACCCACTAGAAGTAAAACTATGATTCGAATAGCTAAAATTTTATTCAAATTTCTGGCCCCATTTTTGCGAAAAGTATTAACTTTTAGTTACTAAAACCCATATTCCCCCCTTGAAACGTACGCTTTAAAGGCGAAAAAGCCGTTTTTAATAGGTAAGAATCATTTTTCAGGGTATAGTGATACTTGCTGAGAGCGCGTGTGTCATGGGTAAATGCACGCGACATTTGATGGAGAAATATGATGGACATACAAGCAAGCGCTGCAGCAAGCAGTCAGTCAATCACAGCATCTGGTCGCACTGGTGCACTTGAGTCAGAAGTTGGCGAACGAAAAGTTGCCGCTGATTCAGAAATTGAACGTAAAGAAGCGGAACCATCTTCAACACTTCCTGGTGTTGGCGATAACGTTGATCTGCAAGCTTAGCTTCTTTAAAGATACATAACGCTTATTAGCCTGCTGTGTATACAGCAGGCTTTTTCACATTTACCCTCCTTAATATCGTCCACTAATATTTGCCCAAGTTAGGCGGCTTAATTTTTTGAGGTCTGAAGGCTCAGTTTTTATAGTCTCAAAAGGGTTATTCGCAACTTCCGTCAACGATTTTTGGTAAATATTGATCAAGGTTGACTTTAAAAGTAACTTTTTTTCTTTCGAGTTAAGTTTGGGCCTTAGAAAAAGAGCTTTCTCTTTATATATTTCAACATAGTCCATCATTTTATGAATTGTTGGGCTAAGAAGCTGAAATGCATCCCCGGCTTTTGGTGAGAGCATGCCGGCGGACATCTCACCGGTTACAGGCCCTTTACCTTTTTGCCAATAATATGGTAATGCCCGAACGAGGCCAAGCATTGCCCAAGAGGCTCCCAGGTAATGGGCGACTTTTTTCGCATCTTCACTGAGCTGACCGCATTGAACAAGGGCTGCCGCTTCATACAGTGTACCCCCTACACCTGACGCATATGTAGATAACTCATCAAAGGATGTAACACCGTTATCCTGAAAATCAGCTTGCCGTGAGTTTAGAAGCGCTTTCAACAAAACAGGTGTCTGTGGATACTGCCATAACAAAGCCAATTCTTGAATGACAGGTTGTTCTCTAACGGTGCCTTCAGAAATTTCGTCCAGAACTTCCAACCACCATTGCAGCCGTATCTCCCCTAACATTGGTTCAGAAACCAGTTCTCGTATTTTAGCAAGTTCCAGATTGAAGGCATATAACGCCCAAAGCTCACGCTGTTTTGGCTGCGGGCTGAACAAACTCAGTAAATACCGATCAGAATCACCTGTCCTGACCATGTCTCGGCAGTAGGATATATTATCATCTTCATTTTGCATGGGCGCAAAATGATCTCAGATACTAAGTGATGCAAGTAAAAAGGATGATTTTTTTAAAACAAAAGCTGTCAAGAAATGTATTTAAATTGTTTTCCTTGAGATAAATGTATTTGGTCGTTAGATTTTCTCTTAGTCAGACACCAAGATTATCCTTAGGGGAGCTAGGAAAATGGGAAAGATTCTTGAATCTCTTCAAAACACAGTAATTGCTGGCGTGATTCTCACGCTTTTAATTCTGGGAGCACAATCAAACTGGTATTCAGCGCTTGATTTTGATCCTGCCTTTTATGCACGTTACTTACATATTCTTTCAGGCGTCATGTGGATTGGCCTGTTGTGGTATTTTAACTTTGTACAAATTCCAACTATGCCAGCCATTCCTGATGAACTTAAGCCTGCCATAGGAAAGCATATTGCACCGAGTGCATTATTTTACTTCCGGTGGGGAGCAATGTTCACATTATTAACAGGCTTGTGGCTTGCTGTAGTGAATGGGTATTTGGTTCAGGCCTTAACTCTCGCTGAAGGTACAACGCTTATTGGCCTTGGTATGTGGATGGCCATCATTATGTGGTTCAATGTTTGGTTTATAATTTGGCCAAACCAGAAAATCGCTCTCGGCATTGTTGAGGCTGATGCCGCTGCAAAACCTGCGGCTGGGCGCAAAGCAATGCTTTTCAGCCGTACGAACACATTGCTTTCTATCCCAATGCTTTTGTGCATGGTAGGGCAAAGCCACGGTCTCGCCTTTTAATAGATGTGCATTAAACGAATATTCAGGGCCGCTTATGCGGCCCTTTTTATTGCCTAAAAGACTTTATTGCCTAAAAGGCGGGCACAGAAAAAAGTTTCTATCCACTCGCTCTAAGGGTAGGGTTGGGGTGACTTCTCCCCCATAGAATCGAACTTGTGTTGCTCAGCTATCTTTCGGTAGTGTTCGGCCATGCTATGATTTTTCTTAAGCTCCACATCAGAGACATGCCTGAGAAATTTTGCAGGACTACCAACCCATAATTCTCCCCGCTTAATGGTTTTACCTGGCGTAAGCATTGCCCCTGCAGCTAACATACCATCAGGTTCAATATCCGTATCATCCATAACAATAGCCCCCATCCCGACAAATGAATTGTCGTGTAAGCGACATCCGTGCAGAAGGGCCTTGTGAGCTACCAAAACATCATTCCCAATAAGGGTAGGAAAAGTGTGAGTGGATACATGAACGATCGTACCATCTTGTATATTACTTCTACTGCCGACGCGGATATGGTTCACATCACCCCTTAAAACACAGTTGTGCCAAATACTACTGTTAGCGCCTATTTCAACATCGCCCACAATCTGTGCACCGTGGAAAATATAAGCCGTTGCATGAACAGACGGCCAAACCCCCTTAAACGGTGTAAGGCGCGCGCCTAATAAACTGTCTTTATAAAGTGGTGCCATTTTTATGGGAACATAGGTGCTTGAGTTAAACCAACTGTTTCCCCTAGCCCCATCATAAGGTTCATATTCTGAATGGCCTGCCCTGAAGAGCCTTTTACAAGATTATCAATAGCCGAGACTATAATAACACGCCCCTCTAAGCGGTCATCAAAAACATTAATAACACAGTTGTTTGAGCCCCGAACCATACGCGTAGCAGGCATGTTATTGCCTTTTAATATGGTTACAAAGGGTTCATCGGCGTATTTTTCTTCAAGAATTTTTTTAATGTCGCTTGCTTTATTACCATCACATGTCTTGACATAAATAGTCTCTAATTCACCACGATTCATGGGAACTAAGTGCGGTGTAAAGCTGATACGTACGTCAGAATCTGCGACTACGCTTAATTCTTGTTCAATCTCTGGCATATGGCGGTGATGACCAACAGCATAAGGGTGCATGGCCTCCGCCACTTCTACAAAAAGATTTTGTTCTTTTAACGAGCGCCCTGCCCCGGTAGCACCAGACTTTGCATCAATAATTATATCCTCATGGCTAACTACCCCAGCCTGCAGCACAGGCAGCAACGCAAGGAGTGCCGCAGTTGGATAACAGCCGGGACAAGCTACCAAGTAAGCTGATTTAATGTCATCTCTATACGCTTCAGGAAGGCCGTAAACAGCACGGGGTTGTATATTTGTGGCCTGGTGCTCCCGCCCATACCATTCTGCGTAGGTATCCGTATTTCTAAGCCTGAAGTCTGCAGAAAGGTCAATGATCTTGACTTCGTTTGGAATGTCGCTCGCCAAGTCACCTGCTGTTTCAACAATAATTTCATCAAGCAGGCTATGACCTGTTGCATGGAGAAGGCCTTTTATGACTTCTTGGCTTGTTGCATGAGGCAATGCACAGAAAACCACATCCAGTTCAACGGCAGGCCATTCAACGTCTTCCAAGCCAATCATATCAGGCAGATCATATCCGACAAAGTGTGGAAACACCTCTGCTAAAGGTAAGCCAGCTTTTCTTTCCGCAGTCAGAAGAGCAATTTCAACATTTGGATGTGAGACTAAGATTCGGACAAGATCAGCGCCTGTGTAGCCACTGGCACCTAAAATCCCTACGCGAATTTTCTTTTCTTCTGACATTCAATA
>Ga0316208_1003494_pt1 | contig 11291 bp, 6 predicted proteins | sample 3monopyrite_MG_FD_204944 | JGI IMG/M metagenome (GOLD analysis project Ga0316208, IMG submission 204944) | Microbial mat bacterial communities from mineral coupon in-situ incubated in ocean water Damariscotta River, Maine, United States -... | ecosystem: Environmental > Aquatic > Marine > Coastal... | reverse complement strand
CGAAAGTGCCGAATCCCCGTTATCATGCAGGTGACACCATGTTTTTCGCACAGTTCAACGGTGTCGCTGTCCCGCTTGGATCCGCCCGGATGAACAATCATTGAGACACCCGCCTCAATGAGAATCTCAGGCCCATCAGAAAACGGAAAGAACGCATCAGACAACGCGATCGAACCTTTGCAGAGTTCACCCGCTTTGCGAACCGCACCCAGGCACGAAGCCACCCGATCCATCTGTCCGGCCCCAGCACCAAACAATCGAACACTCGAACCATCAATTCCACCAAGAAGCACCGCGTTGGACGAGAGTGATCGGCAGACCGTTTCGAGCATCGCCGCCGCATCGAGCTGTTCATTGGTTGGCTTGGGCCCAGATTGATAATCCCATTGAGCGTGGATCGGCGTTGTCAAATCCCGATCCTGAACCAGCATCCCGCCTGGGATGAACTTGGTTTCCCTGTTGACACATGGCTCGTCGTCACCCACAGCCAAGATGCGCAGGTTCTTCCAACGCGATTGCAAGAGTTCAAGTGCATCAGACGCATACGACGGCGCAATGACGACCTCGAAGAATGTCCCTTCTGCAGCGATCCGCTCGGCACCGGCAAAATCAATCGGTGATGAAGAAGCCAGTATTCCGCCAAAGGCCGCCATCGGATCGCCCGCGATGGCGCGATCAATCGCATATGAGTTGGTCGGTGCACTCGCCGCCCCGCATGGATTGGTGTGTTTGACCACCACCACAGCATGCTCGGTGCCCTGGACACGGGCGATCGAACGCACCGCTTCGAGGGCGGCCGACGCATCGTTGAGGTTGTTGAAACTCAGGGGCTTGCCGTGGAGTTGGGTCGCGCCGATGAGCCCCCCCGGCTGGGCTTGCCCGACTCGATACACCGCGGCCGCCTGATGCGGGTTCTCGCCATACCGGAGATCATTGATTTTGGTGAGTCCGAGCGTGAGTGTGTTTGGGAGTGTTTCGTAGTCTCGGTCGGCGTCTTTGTTCATCCAACCGCTGATCGCTGCGTCGTAGTGGGCTGTGGCGGTAAAGGCATCGGCGGCAAGCTTCGTGCGAAACCCAAGAGTCGTGCATCCCTTGTGTTCGTTGAGTTCATCGAGGAGTGATTCATATTGTGATGGATCAGTGAGGATCGTGACGGATCGAAAATTTTTGGCCGCCGATCGAACCATCGAAGGCCCGCCAATATCGATCTGCTCCATGGCTTCTTCATCCGTCACGCCGGGCTTGGCGATCGTCGCCTCAAACGGATACAGATTCACACACACCAGATCAATCGGCACGATCTCGTGTTCATTCATCGAATCCACATGGGCCTGGAGGTCTCGCCTGGCCAAGAGTCCGCCATGGATTTTGGGATGGAGCGTTTTGACCCGCCCGTCCATCATTTCTGGAAACCCGGTGATTTCTTCGATTCCGCTGACGGCGATCCCCGCATCGGCGATGGCTTTGGCGGTCCCTCCGGTGGAGATGATCTCCACCCCGAGTTCAGCCAGCGACCGGGCGAGTTCAGCGATTCCAGATTTATCAGAGACAGAAATCAAGGCGCGCGTGACACGCACCACCGGGCCGTTGGTGGTTTGGGCGGGAGTGTCGGTCATCATGGATCGAACCTTGTTTATGTGGAAAGAAATGTGGAATAGGCGAGATGGTCTACCGGAGCGAGAACTTCGCCATCGCACCATTGGGCGTGATGACATACAGGTTGCCATCGATAAACGAATCGGTCCGCACGCCTGAAGCCCCGTCCAGATCTGTCGATGAGATCACATCGCCAGAATCTTTGTCAACCGCCACCAGGTGTGAACCTGTCCACACCATCAGCTCATCGCCATTGGCAAGCGAAACCGCCCAGCCATTGATACCCTCGTTTTTCCAGAGGACATCGCCTGAGATCGAGTCGATCGCCGTCAACCCCTCCTCGGCAATCGTTGCATACAGCACCCCGTCATGCATCACCGGCTGAACCAGCACGGGCTTGCTGGTTCGCTTACGCCAGTACCGGTACCCATCCTCAAGCGAGAATGCGTACAACGATTGGTCCGTTGATGGGATAAACACCGCCCCGTCATCAACAATCAGCGAGGCAACCGCCCCGCCTGCGATGTTGGTCTTCATCAGTGAGGCCCCATCCCGAGCCATCAGAATCCGCAAATCCCCGCCTCCAGAAATCATCGCAACCGACCCATCCTCGGCTTCTACAGGTGGCGATTGAATCTCCCCGTCAAAGGTGTATGACCACAGTTTGAAATCATTGGTCAACTGGAAGCCAAACAACTCATTGCGGGTCGTTCCAAACAGAGCCATATTCCCCATGATCAATGGCTTGGTGTTGATAATCGCCCCAACCGAATCCCGATCCAGCGTGTTCCCATTCTTGATATTGATCTCATGGAGTTCGGTATCCGAACAAATATACAGCGTCTGCCCCACGCGCGTCGGCTCAAAGAGTTGCGTCGTCGGACGATCGAGTTGTTTGGCCCAGCGGACCTTGCCCGTTGAGGATTCCATACATGTCACGGTCGTGTCTGAAGCGGTCGTGATGATCGCATCGTCGTAGGCCACCGCATCGGTGAGCCCGGCTCCGGGTTGCATCAACGGAAATCCGGTCCATTCCCACCGATACCCGAGTTCATGCCACGCATCATGGTCGATCGACCACAGCTCGGCAGATTCTGGTGCTTTCGGGCTCCCGGTGTTCTGTGTTGATGAGCACGCTTGAAGGGCCGCCACAGGCATCAGGGCGGCGATCAGCAGAGTATTCCGGATCAGAGTCAGCTTCATATGGTCCATCTCCAAAGGTGGGGATTTGGGTCGTCAGGTAGGATAGGGCGGCCGGGGGCAACAGGCACATTCCAGCGTGAATTGACCCCACAGATCTCCGACCACTGACCATCCGCACCAGCCGCCCTAGGGTTCTCCATGTTTACAGGCATTGTGCAGTCGGTTGGGGCGGTCCGTTCGATCAAGAAGATCGAGCAGGGCCATCAACTCATCATCGACCCCCTCAACTGGACCCACCAACCCAAGCCCGGCGACTCCATCGCCAACAACGGCTGCTGCCTCACCGTCGTCCGCCTCGACCCCGCCGGCTGGGTCTTTGAGGCCATCCCCGAAACCCTCGCCAAAACCACCCTCGGCGAATGGAAATCCGGCGACCAGATCAACCTCGAACACGCCCTCCGCGTCGGCGACACCCTCGATGGCCACCAAGTCCAAGGCCATGTCGACGGTGTCGGCAAAGTGATCGCAGTTAATCAGACCGACGGCTACCGGATCCGCATCAACATCGACCCCGCCATGATGCAATGGATGATCCCCAAGGGCTCCGTCGCCATCGACGGCATCTCCCTGACCATCGCGCTACTGGATGCTGATGGATGTTGGATCGAGGTCGCGTTGATTCCTGAGACCCTAGATCGGACAACGCTGGGGGCGAAGGCAGTGGGGGATTCGGTGAACATCGAGGCCGATGCGATGGTCAAGACGATAGTGTATACGGTCGAGCGGATGTATATCCAGAACTGAGGGTTGAATGAAACGAGTTATGTGGTATGGGTTGTTGTCTTTGTGTGTATTCCCGCTTGCTGGGTGTTTGCATTCCGCTCCCGCAGGTGCGACGCGTGGATTGGTTGAGATCAAAAATACACACATCTGGGAGAATCCGGTACAGGAGAAAAATACCGGGATACTCACTGGCGTTGCGATCGGACCGAATACTGTTCTGACGGCTGCTCACACATTCATGTACGAGCCGGCCCCAGGGCATCCCCTGCTCATTAACAAGGAGATCGTGGATTACTCGGTCATCGCAGATGGATGGGCGGGGAAGCGAGACGGACGCGAAATCGGAGATAATCAGATTGACGACGAGCTTGTCTTGCGTGACTACCTCTTTCTTCGGACGGAGCAGGTATTCGCAGAGCATGCGGTCTTTAAACCTATTTCTCGCGAGCGTATCTGGGAGTTTGAGAATGCCACGATCGTGACTCGTCGGATTGACGATGGCCAACCCGTTGCAATTCCACTCAAGAAGATCCGTGTCAGTAAGAACATGGATCTCATGTTTGCCAAGATGCCATCGAAAGTCGCCGAGCACCATTATCTTTCAGGGAGCCCGCTCATCGGCACGGATCAGGAGGGGAAACTGGTTCTCGTGGGTATTGCCAGCGGCTATGGGACCGTTCATCTTGACCACTCGGGCGGACAAAAAGAAAGCAAGGATCAGATATTTTTCATCCCTGCCTATTACATCCCATTCGATGAACTCGCAGACCCTTGAGCATTCCACTACACTAACCCCATGCGAGTCCTCGGCTTCGATCCCGGCTTATCCATCACCGGCTATGGCTGCGTCGCCGGCGACTCGATCCGCCCCTCCATCATCGAAGCCGGGGTCTTCCGACTCACCAAGTCCGGCCAACCCGCCCCCCCGATCGGCGACCGCCTCGTTGAACTCCATACCGATGTCTGCGAACTCATCCAACGGGTCAAGCCCGATCTGGTCGCCATCGAGGGCATGTTCGCCCACAAGGACCACCCCGGCACCGTTATCAAGATGGCCCACGCTCGAGGCGTGATCCTGCTGGCCGCCCGAGCCGCCAAGATCGAAGTCGTCGAGCTCAAGCCCGCCGAGGTCAAGAAAGCCGCGACGGGATCTGGGCGAGCGACCAAAGAGCAGATACAACTCTCGATTCAGTCCATGTTCAACCTCCCAGAACTCCCCAAACCCGCCGACCTCGCCGACGCATTGGCCATCGCCGCCTGTGCCCTTCGCAGGCACCAACTCGGTGTACTGTCTCTCTAAGCCGTCTTTCTAAGCCGCACCTACCATAGAACAATGCCAGAATCCGACCCCAACTACGAACCCGTCATCGCCCAGGTCCTCATCGTCGAAGACGAGATCGAGCACGCCGAGGTGATCGTCGATGCCCTGCGTCGACCGGGACACATCTGCACCAGTGTTCACGATATTGACCGGGCCTACGAAGAAATCGCAGGCGGCAAGTTCGATGTCATCATCACCGATCTCCGCATGCCCGAGAGCACAGGCAAGCACGGCGTCAACAACGACGGCTCCAACGCGGGTATGGTCGTTCTTGATCTGGCAAGCACACACCAGCCCGACGCCGAGACCATCATGGTGACGGCCCACGGCGATGTCCCCACCGCCCGCGACGCCTTCAAACACGGAGCGTTTGATTTTGTTGAAAAACCACTCGATCTTGTGGTGCTGCGTTCAGTCGTTCAGCGGGCCGCCGAGCAGGCCGTGCTTCGGAGTGAATCCGAAGAACTCAAGGACCTCGTCCAGCACGAGGGTTTCGAGGGCATCATCGCCGGTGCCGAGTCGATGCGGAAGATCATCGAAACGGTGCGGACGGTTGCTCGTTCAAACATCGCGGTGCTGATTACCGGCCAAAGCGGGACAGGCAAGGAACTGATCGCCCAGGCCGTGCACCGGAACTCCAGCCGCAAGGACAAGAAGTTCAAGTCCATGAACTGTGCCGGGCAAGCGGAGAATCTGCTGGAGGATGAACTCTTCGGGCATGTCCGAGGCGCGTTCACCGGAGCCGAAAAAGATCGCGAAGGCGTGTTCGAATACGCCAACGGCGGCACGCTATTCCTCGATGAAATCGGCGATATGCCCCTCACCATGCAGGCCAAACTGCTGAGAGTCCTCGAATCCGGCGAAGTCGTCCGGCTGGGCTCCAACGATCTTCGCAAGGTCGATGTCCGATTGGTCAGCGCGACCAACAAAGACCTCGAAGCGATGATCAAAGAAGGCACCTTCCGCCAAGACCTCTACTTCCGCATCAAAGGCACCATGGTTCATCTCCCCGCCCTCCGGGATCGGCGCGAAGACATCCCAAGAATCGTCCGCCACGCGGTCAGCAGGTTCGCAAGCGAACTCAATCCAGACCAGCCGATCCCCGAATTATCGGACGCCGCCATGCTCCGCCTGACCGCCTACGACTGGCCGGGCAATGTACGCCAACTCCTCAATGTGGTGCAAATTATGGTGGTGATGAGCGGGGGAAGCATGAGCCACACCATTGGGGTCGAGCATGTCCCCGATGAGGTCCGAGAACAGGATTCCAGCACAAGCGATAACTCCTATTCAATAGGGTCACTCGCAGGCACAAGTCTCGAACAGCTCGAACGCCAAGCGATCCGCGAGACCCTGAAACTCACGGCTGGAAACCGTGAACAGGCCGCCAAAATGCTGGGCATCGGAGAACGAACGCTCTACCGAAAGCTCAATGAATACGGGCTCCGATAATTCTACGAGTTTTAGGTAGTAGCCCGCACTAATTTTGGCTCGATGAGAATCAGTTTTTTACTGGGTATATTTCCTCACTTTGTCATTGGCACAACTCAATCCTTCCGCCAAAATCACCGATTGTGGGGGGGTAAGGCGGCCGTGTTCTGCGGCGTCACTGCGATCCTCTCGTACAAGGGTGTTCATAATGAGTCAGATGAAGTTTGATAATGTTCTCAACTGCCCAAATCTCCCGTCACTGCCCGCAGTGGCGGCCAAGCTCATCGAACTGACCGGCGATCCCGATGTCAGTATGAGTGAGATCGCAAAGACTGTTCAACAAGACCAAGCCCTCGCAGGCAAGGTACTCAAGACCGTCAACTCGAGTTATTATGGACTCCCAAGCAAATGCGGCTCGATCGACCGGGCAATGGGATACCTCGGGCTCAACACCGTCAAATCACTCGTCCTCGGTTTCTCACTCGTCGATACCACATCGAACACAGATCACGATGGATTTGACATGGTCGGCCACTGGCGAAGGACACTCATGGGCGCCACCGCATCGCGGACACTCGCCAAACACTTCAGACTCTCTGATAAAGACGAAGTATTTACCGCGGCTCTGTTCCAAGATATGGGGATGCTGGCGACTTTCACCGCGATGAAAGACCAGTACATGGACACCATCAAAAACATCGACCATGGAAGCGTTAGCCCGATCGAAGACGAATCGTTCGGTTTCACACACGCCAAAGTCGGTGCGGCACTGGCAAGAAAATGGCAACTCCCAGACAACATCGCTGATGCCATCGCATACCACCATGACCCAGACCGTGCAAAGAGCGGGGACATTGAGATGATCCGCGCCGTATCACTCGGGACTCAGGTTGCCGAAGCCCTCAGCGCAAAGTCCCCGGCCGCGGCGATGAGAAGAATCGAAAGCCAAACCGCCAAATGGTTCCCCAAGCAAAAGATAGACATCCCCGAACTCTTCGAGGAGGTCAATGAAGCCGCCAAAGAGCTCGCCTCACTGTTCAATACAGAGATCGGCGACCTCAAAGATGTCCAGGCACTGATGTCCCAAGCCCAAGAGCGCGGGCTTGAGCATCAAATCACGATGCAACGAAAAACCGAATCCCTTGAACGACAAGCATTCACCGATGGCCTGACCGGGATACCAAACCGTAAAGAGTTTGATAACCAGATCGCCGACGCATTCAACAAACACACAGATTCAGGCACCGATTTCGCGGTGCTTTTCTTTGATGCAGATAAGTTCAAGAATGTCAACGACACCCACGGGCACGCTGTTGGCGATGCCGTGCTCATCGAACTGGCAAAGCGGGCAACAGACACTGTTGGCGATCAGGGCACCGTGTGCAGATACGGCGGCGAAGAGTTTGGTGTTGTTCTCCCTGGATACCCGGTACTCAAGGCCGCGATGCTCGCCGAGCGGGTACGAAGCGAGATATCCACTGCAATGTTCGATCTCCGTGATCTTGATGAAGGACCTGACGAACTTCCGATCAGTGTCAGCATCGGGGTCTCGGCCGTTGATGCAGGTCCAGCCGAGCGACTCGCCAAGCCCGGACAACTGGTCAGCGAGGCCGATGAGGGTGTCTACGCCGCCAAAGAAGCGGGGAGAAATAATGTCCAAGTCTGGTCACCACAATTTGAATCACTAACACAGCCCGCCCCAGAATCAAATCAGACAGTACGACCCGCATGTGAACCAGGCCAAGACGACACATTGGTTATCCCTGCGGGCGACGGAGTTGTCCGCAAGATCGTGCTCATCGAAGACGATGCACTGGCAGCGACTTTGTTGATTACACTTCTCAATCGGAAGTCTGAAGTTGAAATTACTTGGATCAAAAGCGGGCACGAAGCGTGTGAGTTCTTTGATCAATCCATTTCAAACTTTCAGAGGCCGGGCGATCTGGTTGTCTGTGACCTCAATCTCCCAGGATGCACAGGATTTGATATATTCAGGGCTTTCAAAGAACAAGGCCTTGCTCGACAGCTCCCGTTCTATGTTCTGACTGCACACGATTCTGCTGAGACCATTGCTGAAGCGAAGCGACTCGGGATTGTCCAGTGCATCGGTAAAGGCGACTTTACCAAGAACATCGGCAAGTGGATCAAGGTTTTCACTCAAAGCACCACCTCCAAAGCCGCCTGATTCTCATCGGTCTCTACCAATTCAGCGTCCCGCGCCACGCGGTTGTCAGTTGATCCGTCCCAAGATCAATGGCGTCCCACTTTATCACGCCCGAATCATCGAGTTTTCCAAGCACCCTTGTTGAATAGCTCTCAAGCTCTCGACACAAGCCCTCTGGATTCTCAGTTTCAATCAGATAACAAGACGGCGATTCTGCAAACGCTTCACCAGAGCCCAAATCACCCACGCCCTCAAAGCCAATCGGCGATCCACCAGTTGATCCAGCAATCAGCATCTCCGCCAATGCGCAGAGCATTCCGCCATCGGACACATCATGGGCACTGGCAACCAGCCCACCCTTGATAGCTTGGTGCAGTGCAATCGCCAACAATGGCCCAGTCACCAAATCAACAGTCGGCATCGGCGATCCTTCAGAAATCAAACCCATCATCTCGGCATGCGATCCACCAAGCGATTCTGATTGAAGATTTCCGACCAGCACGATCGAGTTGCCAGACATCTTGGCATCGCTGGTGACCACCGTATCCAATTCAGGCACAATTCCCATCCCCGTAATCAGAAGCGTGGGGGGGATTTCAATGGTCCGTTCATCTTTGGTCGTAAACTGGTTGTTGAGCGAATCCTTCCCCGATACAAACGGCGTTCGATACGCCTTGGCCCCGTCATAACACGCATGGGCTGCCCGAACCAACGCCCCAAGATTCTTCGGGTTCTGACAACTGGGCCAACAAAAATTATCCAGAATAGCCACTCGATCCGGATCGGCACCCACACACACCAGATTCCGAATGCACTCATCAATCGCCGCCAAAGTCATCTGGTATGGATCATCACTGAGCCCAGTCACCAATCCACACCCAATGGCAAGCCCTCGCCCAGTCCCAGGCACCGGCTCAATCACCGCCGCATCACCGGGCCCAATCCCCCGTGGCCCAACCAATGGCTTGACCACCGTGTTCCCCTGCACCTCATGGTCATACTGCCGAATAATCCAATGCTTGGACGCAATATTGGGATGCGCCAGCAAATTGAGCAGGGCATCACCAAGATCAGTCGCGATGTCACATGGCTTGGAAGTTCCAATAGATTTGGGTGACCAAGTCGCCGTCCGCGTCGGCATCGGGATCCCATCATGAAGGAACTTCATCGGCAGCCGTCCGACTTCCGTGCCATGGAAGTTCAGAATCAACTCAGCCCCTGGCGTTCCAAAGTGTCCAAGGTCCGCCATCTCCACATGCTCTTGTGCACAAATCTGCCGCAACTGCGTCAGGTGTTTCTCAGGCACCGCCAACACCATCCGCTCCTGGGCTTCGGAAATCCAAATCTCGTCATAGGTCAGTCCGTTGTACTTGAGCGGTGCCCGATCAAGATGCACATCGGCCCCGATCTGCTCGCCCATTTCCCCAACCGCCGAGGAGAACCCACCGGCGCCGCAATCCGTAATCGAATTGAACAATGGCCCACCTTCAAAATCACGAGCCCGAAGAATCGCATCAAGCGTCCGCTTCTCCTCAATCGCATTGCCGATCTGTACCGCATGGCTGAACTCGTCAGCGTGCGTATCGGTCAGCTCCGCGCTGGAGAAGGTCGCCCCATGAATCCCATCGCGCCCCGTCCGACCACCCAGAGCAATGATCCGGTCATCCTGCTGAGCATCACCCGAAATCAAATTACTCGGCAGAATCCCAATGCACCCACAATACACCAGCGGGTTGCCAATATACCGATCATCAAACCACACCGCCCCATTGACCGTCGGAATCCCCATCCGATTCCCATAATCCCGAACCCCGCCAACGATTTCGGACAGGACCCGTTTGGGATGCAGACAACCATCTGGAATATCTGTTGTGTCTGGATACGCAACACAGAACACATCGGTCGATGCGATCGGCTTGGCGGCCAATCCTGTCCCCATAATGTCACGGATACACCCACCGATCCCTGTCGCCGCCCCGCCATAGGGTTCGATCGCCGATGGATGGTTGTGCGTTTCCACCTTGATGCATACCGAGTGGTCGTCATCGAACCGGACAATCCCCGCATTGTCAACAAACACCGATTGGGTCCAGTCGACGCCCTCGTCAACGAGTTCAAAGGTCGCCGCGGCCACCGTGGCCTTGAGCAGATTGTGAATCGTCACCGACCCATCGTCATGCACCTCGTGGTGGGGGCGTGAGGACCAGTCGATTCCTTTTATCAAAGGCCCGGTGTAGTGGATCGTGGCCTTGAGTGTCTTGTGGACGCAATGCTCGCTCCAGGTCTGGGCGATGGTTTCGAGTTCGATATCCGTCGGCTCGCGTCCAAGCTGTTGGTATTCATGCCGAATCGCTTGCATTTCGTGCAGATCAAGAAAGAGGTGCCCATCGCGGGAGAGTGTTTCGAGTTCATGGTCTTCCAGATCACGGATCGGTACATGGCAGAGCGTGAATTGATGATCGTGCCCCTTGGGCAACTCATCGGGGAAATAGGGCTCTGTATGGATCGCCGAGACCACCGGGTTGGCCAAGACGCGCTCAGCGATTCTTTGGGCTTGTTCGGCACTGAGCCCGTAGATTTCGTACCGATACCCCGTCGAGACCATCGCCTCGACACCCGTCAACGCCTTGATCGCCGTCGCCGTTGATAGAGCCGGGGGGTCCATCACCCCAGCCAATGGATGAACTTCAACGAGCGTCGCCGCTGGATCAGGTTCCGAGACCCCATTGACCACGGTTTCAACCACTGGATTGCACAGCAGTTGGGTGACCACCGAATCGAGTTGCTCGTTGGTCAGGTCGGCTTCGATGAGATAAATCCGCGCACTGCTGGCCCGCTCGACACAGGTTCCCA
>Ga0316208_1003492_pt1 | contig 11299 bp, 9 predicted proteins | sample 3monopyrite_MG_FD_204944 | JGI IMG/M metagenome (GOLD analysis project Ga0316208, IMG submission 204944) | Microbial mat bacterial communities from mineral coupon in-situ incubated in ocean water Damariscotta River, Maine, United States -... | ecosystem: Environmental > Aquatic > Marine > Coastal... | reverse complement strand
TAGCTCCCGGGATCGCACCACCTCGCACGCATCATCAACAACAATCGGCCACGGCTGTCGAATCCAGCTCACACTTCACGCTGCGCACAGAATAGACAGCTACGTTTCTAACCTGAATTGCCCGCTGCTCATTTGATCTTCTAAACAGGTCATCCAGATAGACGTCAAACACTTTGGCGACGGTCCATTGAGACGTTGGCTGAATAGCCGGCTGCAGTTCATTCGAAAGCCTGATCCGTGCTAAAGCAAGTTGCGCTGCGTCCTTATTTTCTTTGCCACGAATTCGAATTCCCTTTTCGTCAGCCAGAGGAATTCGCTTTCGAGTGTTTGGTTGAGTGAAGTACCAGGTATCAGTCTGCTTCCAGTGCCATGCTGAACCATGGGATTGACGTCTTTTCTTCCTCGGCCGTCCTGCTTTGGAAGTTCGTCTGGAACTCTCGCCTGAATTTTTTGCAGAAGTCTGATTGGTTCGTTTCCCTGCCATTTGTGAATTCGCCTTTCAAGGTTGTCCCGACCAACCTTCGGTCGGTGCCCGCCGCCGGGAATTGACGTTGCGTTTAAGTAAGAGGATACTCAGCTTGGAACCGTGTTCGGTTCCTTGCCGCCAGGGGGCCAAAAGGGGTTGCCGCCCCGGTCCCCTGGTCTTTTTCTTGCGCAGCCGCGATCGCTTGTCGCGAATTGAGCGACTAGCCATCGGCGGTCCGCGTTCCGGGACCGCAATGCGATCATTAAGAGGGATCATCATGTACCAGTTCCTTACCTCGACGCAGGCCGACCAACCTTCGGTCGGTGCCCCCCGCCGGGAAATCCCACGTCGTTTGCTACACAGATTAGCTACACTCACCATTTCAGCATTGGCGGTAGCCTTTCCGCAAACGCCTTATTCAAAAGCACTTTCGGCCGAGTCAACCACGCGTCCAAACATCGTCGTCATCATGGCGGACGATATCGGGGTGGACGGGCTGAACTGTTATGGGGGGACGAGTTATCGGACTCCGAGGCTGGATCAGATGGCGGCGGAGGGGCAGCGGTTTACTCATGCGTATGCTCAGCCACTTTGCACGAACACTCGCATTCAGTTGATGACCGGGCTCTACAACAATCGGAACTGGTTGTACTTCGGGTGCCTGGATCCCAAAGCGAAGACGTTCGGGCACTGGATGAAAGAAGCCGGCTACAGCACGTGCATCGCCGGTAAGTGGCAGCTTCAAAGTTACGACCCGCCCGACTACCCCGGTTCAGAATTGCGCCGCGACAAAGGGATGAAGGTCTGGAACGCGGGGTTTGACGAGTACTCGCTGTGGCATACCGCTCACACGGAAGATAAAGGGCCTCGGTATGCCGATCCGGTGATCTTTCAGAACGGAAAGTTTCGCACCGATACCAAAGGGAAATATGGCGAGGACATCTGGGTCGAGTTCATTCACGATTACATGAAGCGGCACCGCAACGATGACGAGCCGTTCTTTGTTTACTACCCGATGACGCTGCCGCACTGGCCGTTCGTGCCGACACCTCGCAGCAAAGATTGGGGCATCGAAGAGAAGATGCATCCGCCGCTGGGCACGACCGGCGGCGACACGAAATACTTCCCGGACATGGTTGCCTACATGGACGAAGTCGTCGGGCGCGTGATCGATTCTGTCGACGAACTCGGGCTGAAGGAAAACACGCTCATCCTGTTTTACGGCGACAACGGGACCGACCGTCGAGTCGTCTCAAACACGACGTTCGGCGAAGTCGTTGGCGGAAAGGGAGCGACGACGAACGCGGGGACTCACGTTCCGCTGATCGCTCGCTGGCCCGGACGGATCAAGGCGGGGATCAATGAGAACCTGGTGGACTCGACGGATTTCCTGCCGACGATTCTGGATGCCGCCCGCAAGTCAGTTGCGAAAGCCGCGAAGCTGGACGGGCGAAGTTTCTATCCGCAACTAATGGGCAAAGTCGGTACGCCTCGCGAGTGGGTGTTCTGTCATTACGATCCTCGTCCGGGTTGGGACAAGGATAAGTTTCGGATGGAACGATTCGCTCGTGACAAGCAGTTCAAGCTGTACGGCAACGGTAAGCTGTATCACATCCCTCGAGATCTGACCGAGCAACGCCCGATCCCCGCTCAGTACGACTGGCCAGAGTCAGCGGCCGCTCGAGCAGCGTTACAGGCCGTGCTGGATGAAATGCCGGCTCCGGAGCCGGAGTGAGAGGGCGCTCAGGCTGACTTTGAACGCAGAGGTCGCTGAGGAGAAAAACGCCGAGGAATGGGAGACTCTCTATTATCTCTGCGAGTCCTCTGTGATCTCTGCGTTCCTTAATCTGGATTTGTGCAGAGGCTGAGAAGTTTGCAAAAGTCCTACGCGGCGATGCGGATGGGGGCTTGAGCGGGGACGGCCATCGCCAGGACTTCGGTGACCATGTTGGCATAGTCCACCGCGCCGTTGCATTTTGGGTCATAGTCGAAGACAGACTGGCCGTAGCTGGGGGCTTCGGCCAGTTTGATGTTGCGGCGGATCTTGCTGTCGAAGATTTTCGCCGTCGACCACGGATTGTCGCCGTCGCTGCGGACCAGGAAATCGTTGAGGTCGTCGCAGACGTCTGCGGCCAGTCGAGTGCCAGTTTCGTAAAGGCACAGCATGATGCCGGTGACTTTGAGGTTTCGGTTCAGCCGCCGGGAAACAAGCGCCGTTGTCGCGAGAAGTTTCGACAGGCCCTGCAGCGCGAAGAAATGCGGCTGCAGCGGGATGAAGACTTCAGACGCGGCGGTCAGCGCGTTGACCGTCAGCACGCCCAGCGACGGTGGGCAGTCCATGATCACGTATTCAAATGCGTTGGATTCGGCAATCAGATTCAGCGCGTCGCGGAGAACGGTTTCTCGATTCGGGGCGTCGACCAGTTCCAGTTCGGCGGCGGCCAGATCGACGTTTGACGGAGCGACCCACAGATTGTCGCTGACCATGTGTCGCACTTCGCCGATCGTTTTCACGCTGGAGAAGACGTCGTAAATCGTGGGAGTATCGCCGACGGCTTCGTAGCCGAGATGCAGCGAAGCGTGGCCCTGGGGGTCCAGGTCGACCAGCAGAACTCGTTTGCCCTGCCGAGCCAGACCGGCGGCGAGATTCACGCTGCTGGTGGTTTTTCCGACTCCACCCTTCTGATTCATAATGGCAATCGTACGCATCGGAATCCTTTCCTGACGTCGCTGGCCCCGTTACTTTCGGAGCCAAAAACCGCACGGAACCTGTATTAGATTAAGACGCCGTGAGCCGAACGCGCTAGCGTCGGGCATGAGGTGCTTAACACCGAAAAACCAAGGCCCGCGGCTAGCGCCGTCGGCTCACGAAAATCTAAAACATGGCACGGCGGCGGAGTATAGCGGCCTTCCGTCAATCGCCGAAAGATGGCTTTAAGCCGTTGCTGAATCAGCAGATAGCGACAATTGTACTGCGATTTTTGCGGCTTCGATCATGCCTTCGGCGGACGCAACCCCCTGCCCTGCGATATCGAAAGCTGTCCCGTGGCTGGGACTTGTTCGGACAATGGGCAGTCCGAGCGTGATGTTCACGGCTCGGTCGAAGCCGATCAGCTTCAGAGCGATGTGACCCTGATCGTGGTACATCGCGACGACGCCGTCGAATTCGCCACCGACCGCTCGGCGAAGAAGAGCATCGGCTGGAATCGGACCGGTCGAATCGATTCTGTTCTGCCGACACTGCTGAACGGCGGGTGCGATGAGGCGGGACTCCTCGTCGCCGAACAATCCTTCTTCGCCAGCGTGAGGGTTCAGCGCGCAGACGCCGACTCGCGGAGTCTCGCAGCCAACTCGTCGCATGAACGAATCCATCAGCCGGATGTTGGCGGCGATGCCGTCTTGCGAAAGAAGATCCGGCACGCTGCGAATCGAGGTGTGCAACGTCGCGTGAACAACTCCCAGCCCGCGCGGCGACCGCACGATGTCTCCCTGCGGCAGGTAGAGCATCATCGCGAATTCGTCGACGCCGCAGACGTGCCCGAGGATTTCTGTATGGCCGGGATAGTCGAGCCCGACCGCTCGGAGCGCCGCCTTATTAAGAGGTGCCGTGCAGATTCCGTCGATCTTCCCCGCAAGTGCCGCCTTCGTCGCGGCGACCAGACAATCATAGGCAGCCTGACCCGCTCGCCGATCGATGCTCCCAAACGGAACTTCCACGACGTCGTCTTCGCACGATTTGACGCATGGCAGAATCTCCGTCTCGTCATCGGCCGGTTGAGGTGACACCCAGTCAGCAATCACTTCGAAGCTTTCGACCTCTTCGATTCGCAGTGGCATGTTTGTGATTCGGACGGCACGCTCAAGCACTGCCGGGTGCCCGACGGCTACCAGTCGGCAGACGGATCGCAGTCGAGCGTCAGCTGCGGCTCGAACAAGGACCTCCGGACCGATCCCGGCGGCATCGCCCATCGTCAGCGCGATAATCGGCAACGCCGGATGAGCCGAGGAAGAAGTTTCTTGAATCGGTGAACTTTGCATTTTCGAGAGCTTTCGGAAGCCACTAAGGAACGCGTTCAGAATAACTTTCCGAAATGATGAGCCGAAGGCGCTAGCCTCGGGCCTGTTCTGTGTTGATTGCGGCCTGCGGCTACCGCCGTCGGCTCACTTGTCCAGAGCCGTGAAACCGTTTTTTCGAACACGTTCCTGAGAAACTTTGCGGCAGGTCGGATTGTATGGAACACTGTCAGCCACTCCGCGGCAAATCCATCAGCTCGGCAAATCGATCGAGCACCGCCGACTTCAGTGGAGCAAGCAGCGGCCCATCAAACTGTCCCGACTTGACCAGTTCGACTGCCGCTTGACGTGTTTCCTCGACCAGCTTGCGATCCTTGATGAGGTGTCCAAATCGGAGCGGCAGCGCGCCGTGCTGACGCGAGCCGAGGATGTCGCCGGGGCCTCGCAGGTCGAAATCGACTTCGGCGATCTTGAACCCGTCGGTGTATTTCTCCATGGCCGACAACCGTTTGACGACGTCGGTCGCGCTCGCGTCTGAGAACAGAAAGCAGAATCCCTGATGCTTGCCTCGACCGATCCGGCCTCGCAGCTGATGAAGCTGCGAAAGCCCGAACCGTTCCGCCTGCTGAATCACCATGACCGAAGCGTTGGACACGTCGACGCCGACTTCAATCACCGTCGTCGAGACCAGCGCTTGAGTCTCGCCAGTTCGAAATGCTTCCATCGCGTCGGCTTTGGCTTGGGCATTCATCCGGCCGTGAACCATCCCAACGCTGAAACCTTTCAGGTCGTTCTTCTTCAGATCTTCGAACAGCTCTTCCGCGCTGCCGATCAATTCTTCCTGAATCGGCTGAACCAGTTCAGGCTTCTCGGACAGTTCAGGAAACTCTTCATCAAACGTCAGTTCAAGCTGTGGATCGCCCTCTTCGGTTTCGCCGACTCGCGGACACACGACGTAAACCTGTCGTCCTTCCTGCAGACGCTCGCGCACGAACTTCCAGGCTCGCTTGCGCGTCGTCGCGTTGTAGACCCGGTACGTCTTGACTTCCTGCCGTCCCGGAGGCATGTCCGACATCGTGGTCAGGTCCAGATCGCCGAACTGCGTCAGACACAGGCTGCGAGGAATCGGCGTTGCGGTCATGACCAGAACGTGTGGCGACTGCGTGCCTGTCGAAAACTGCGCGCGTTGCCCAACGCCAAACTTGTGCTGCTCGTCGATGACGACCAGGCCAAGATTTGAAAACTCGACGCCTTTTTGAATCAGCGCCTGCGTGCCAATGATCAGTTGAACGTCGCCCGCCCGAATTTCTTCTAGAACCGTTTGCCGCTGCTGAGGCGTCAGGTTCCCGGTCAACATTCGACGTTTGACTCGGCTGTGCGACAGAGCCTTGTCGATCGTCTGCCAGTGCTGAGTCGCCAGCAACTCGGTCGGCGTCATCAGGGCCGTCTGATGCCCATTCGCGATGGCGACCAGAATCGCGTACATCGCGATGGCCGTTTTTCCCGAGCCAACATCCGCCTGCAACAGCCGGTGCATCGGCCGCCCGGCGTTCAGGTCGGCGACGATGTCGGCGATCGCCTGGTTCTGCCCCGGAGTCAGATTGAATGGGAACAGGCGGCGTATCCGGCTGTCGATTTTCGCGGTGCATGGCATCTTCGGAGCCGGCACGCCGGACCACCAGACTCGACGCCGCAGTTCGATCGCCAGTTGAAACTCGACGAGATCCTGAAACACCAGTCGACGGTAACCTTCTCGGTACTCGTCCATCGATTTGGGAAGATGGAGCTTGGTGATCGCTTCGCGGATTCCAGGCAACTGCCACGCTTCCAAAGCTTCCGGCGAGAGCAGTTCCGGAACCAGGTCGACGTAATCCTCGACCGCCGCTTTGGTCGCACGGCGGATTTCGTACATCTTCAATCCGTCGGTCAGTCCGTACCTCGGAATCACGGCGACGGGCAGTCCGTCTTCGGTCGCGGCGTCATCATTCTCCAGCCACTGCGTGTGAGGGTTGCTGAATTCCCACCGCCCGGATCGCATCTTTGGCTTGCCGGAAAACAGCACGACGTTGTCGGGAAAGAATCTCTTCAGAATCCACGGCTGGTTGAACCAGACACCTCGCACGAACGCTCGCCCGCACCGGATCAACACGGCTGACATTGTTTTGCCGTTGGACGTTCGCCGAGATTCTGTGTCGACAACCGAGCCGCAGACACTTTGCTGCAACCCGGCTTCGAGTTCTGCCGGAGCCCTCACGTTGCTTAAGTCGAGCACGTCTCGCGGCGCGTTGTACAGCAGGTCGATGGCCACTCGAATGTCGAGCTTCTCCAGCAGCTTCGCACGATCCGGTCCAACGTTTCGGACAAACTGAACCGGAGTCTGCAGCGCGTCTTCCCAGTCAGGACTTTCAACCTGCTGATCCGTGGTGACTCGCGATGGCCGTCGTTCGCGATCGTTCGTCGGCGTTGGGTCACTCATTGAGGAACACCCAATCCGAAAACGTCGCCGCCTGCCCGACTCGGTCGCCGTCGTCATTAACCAGATTCCAGACAATCGCCTTCTCGATCAGAAACCGCCGACCGGAACTGGCGATTCGAATTCCTCGATAATCGTCGACAAACCCGTCGCGAGAAGTCCGCTCCAACAGCTGAGCACGCTCGTCTCGATGCACCGGCTCGGCCGTCATGCGCGACGGCGTCTGCAGCAGCGTTTTGAGATCCATCTCCCACAGATCGAGCGCCGCTTGATTTCCGTAATTCAGAATCGGGTCGGCCTGAGTTCCGTGCGAAACGACGACGAACGAAGCTTCAAACAACGCTCGCGACTGATCCTCGTCCGAGCCGTTCCGCGCGATTAATTCCTCGCCGAGAAATCGATGAAACGAGTTCAGCAATATCTGCGTCTGCTCAATCCAGTTCTGTTCCTGCCACGGCTGCATCAGTTCTTCCTGTGCTCGCTTCAGTTTCTTTTTCAAAACTCCGTGTGCCACTGGCTCTGCCAGTGCGAGATTCCAGAGATACGCCATTGCAGACTGCACTGGCAAAGCCAGTGGCACACTTTTCAAGAGGATTTAACTCCGTGTCTCTGTGCCTCTGTGGTTAGCTTCTTCTTTGAGTCCAGAATTCGACTTCCGTTCAGCGATCAGCTTGCTCATGTCGACTTTGGGTTTGAGCGGGTACTCGGAAACTGGAATGCCTGAGCCGGTGACTTCTCGAATTCGCAGCCAGGCGCGGGTAATCAGGTCTTCCTGTTGCCGCACGTGTTCTTCGTCCAGCAGCCGTTTGTCGAACGGACCTTCAACCACGACCGGCTCAAAATCGTCGTGCACGATGAACTGAGCCTGCACCGGGTTGCAGCGAATGTGCCGCTCGGGCGATTTCGTCAACTCACTTTCGGCCACCTGGCCAATCACGAAACGAACGTAGAGATCACTGTCGACAATCTCGTCGACAGCTTCGCCGCAAACTTCGCAGATGTATCCTTCGTCGCATTTCGCCATGAGATTTCCATCAACACTCTTTGGGAACCGGGAAGCGGAAGATTATACCGGTCCGGCAGACTTCGGCACGTCGCCGCGAGGCATGTTGCTGCAACGGCGTCTGCCGCTCAACGCTCGGTTGCCATCGTCGGTGGGGCGTGTGAAACTGGGAAGTCTGGCGACTATCACCAACCAACGCGACCTTCATACCCACTGGAGATATTGATGCTTCGACATGGCCTTCTCATCGTTTTCTGCTTCGGTTGGCTGGTACCTCAGAGCGTGCAGAGTGCCGACGCAAAAACCAAACCGAAAGCGTGGACCGAAGCCCCGCAGGACGATGCCGACTACCCGTTTCAGGGCGAGTACCTGGGTTCCGTCATCAACGATTGCCGACAGTGCGAGCCCGTTGGCCTGCAGGTCGTCGCGATGGGCGATGCGAAGTTTTCAGCAGTCACATATCGCGGTGGACTGCCCGGATATGGCTGGCCGGTCGGCGGAGACCGGGCGAAGTTCCAGGGGACTCGCGAAGGCAACGTCTTGACGCTGACAGGCGAGCATCAGCAGATCACGATTCAGAACGGGCATACCATTATCAAATCGATCGGCGAGTACGCTCGGCAGATTGGCACCGCATCTTTCGTCACTCGACAGAGCGCGACGCTGGGAGCATGCCGACCATGCAACGCCATCGCCCTGTTTGACGGCACGAACACCGAGCTGTTGAAAGACGGTCAGATGACCGAAGACGGCCTGCTGAAAGAAGGCACGGAAACTCGCGACGCGTACGGCGACTTCCGTCTGCACCTCGAATTCCGACTTCCGTACATGCCGAAAGCCGTCGGCCAGCAGCGAGCGAACAGCGGCATCTACGTCCAAAGCCGGTACGAAGTGCAGGTGCTCGACTCGTTCGGCCTCGACGGAGAATTCAACGAGTGCGGCGCGCTGTACCGCGAAGTTAGACCGAACCTCAACATGTGCCTGCCGCCGCTTTCCTGGCAAACCTACGACATCTGGTTCCGCGCCCCGCGCTTCGATGCCGACAGCAAGAAAGTCGCCAACGCCAACTTCACCGTCTGGCTGAACGGCGTCCCGGTTCACGAGAACCTCGACCTGGCAACTCCAACCGGAGGCGGTAAACGAGTCGGCGAAGGCGCAAACGCTCTGCCAACCAAAATCCAGAACCACAGCAACCCGGTCCGCTTTCGAAACATCTGGCTCGTCCACCACGGAATCGCCGGAACCTGCAACACCCAACAACTCGCTTCGACCGAAAGCCAGAATGCTTTGGCTAGCCTGCTTGCGAAGCTCGATTCTCGAAAAAACTAAGAGCTTCGGATAAAGCCGACTTCACTTCGTCCGATTTTTGAACCACGAAATACACAAAAAACACGAAAGGAAGAATCGTTTTTCCTTTCGTGTTTTTCGCGTATTTCGTGGTTGGTTTTCTGTCTGACAGAACTACGGATTCAGCACGATCTTGCCGGTGAGTGCCCCACTGCCGCCGAGCGTGGCGTCTTCCTGGAGCTGGTGAGCGGCGGCGGCTTCTGAAAGCGCGAACGTCTTTCCGATCTGCGGATTCCAGCCACCTTTCGCAGCCAGTTCGTTGATGGCGTCTGCGGAGGCTCGTTGTTCATCGGGCGTGGCGTTGAACATGGCGAAGCCGTGCAGCCGGAGATCTTTCACGTAGAACGGCCCGACCGGAAACTCAGGTCGAGCGGTCCGACCGGCCATGAAGATGATGCGGCCTCGTGGCGACATCAGCCCGACGCTTCGATCCGGAGTCGGTTCTCGCTGAGTTTCGAACCAGACATGCAGCCCACCGTTGGCTTCGGTGAACTCGCGAATCTGATCGTCAAGGTCTTCGTCTTTGTAATTGAGAACGCAGTCGGCGCCCCAGCTTTCGCAAAGCGATTTCTTTTCGTCGTTGCCGACCGTCGCGATGACTTTCGCACCGGCTGCCTTGGCCAGTTGAACAACCGCCGCGCCGACTCCGCCGGTTCCGCCGTTGATGAAAACGGTCTCGCCTTCTTTCAACTCACCATGCAGGTGCAGACCGAGGTGTGCGGTGATTCCGACCAGCGCTCCCGCCGCAGCCACGTCGTCCGACATTGCGTCCGGAGTCGGGTAGAGCCATTCCTCACCGACGGCGGCGTATTCGGCAAACGTTCCCTTTCGACCGAAGAGACTTTGATTGCTTCCCCAGACGCGGTCACCGACTTTGAACCGAGTAACTGCCGAGCCAACGGCTTCAATCGTGCCCGCAAGGTCGCAACCGACGATGTAAGGAAACTCGGTCGCCAGCGCGACGGCACCGCTGCGGATGTAAGTGTCGATCGGGTTGACCGCAACCGCTCCGACTTTGACGAGTACTTCGCCTGAGGCTGGTTCAGGAGTCGGCAGGTCGCCGTACTGAATGACGCCCGGTTCGCCGGTCTCGCTGATAAAAGCAGCTTTCATAACGATATTCCTTCATCCGACTTGTCTAAAACAAAACCGTAGCCTGAACTCTCCCAGCCTGTGAGTTTTTCGATCGTAGGGTGTGACAAGCGGGCCGGTTGACATTTCGCGGTGTGCCGTCGCGGAGATCTCAGAACTATGTGTACGCGAACGAACTCCAATGACTGCCCGCGCCGGCACACCAGATTGGTATTCGCTCCGCTTGTCACACCCTACTGAAAAAATCACAGCCTCTCCGAGTCGGGCCGTTCAGACTCCCGACTCGGAGAGTCAGGCTACAAAAACGTGAAATTGTTTTTGGACAGGTACTTACTCGGTATCTGCAGAAGTCGCCTCGGTGGCAAAACTCTGCGAGACAAGCTCCTTCACGAAAGGTGTCACGTCTTGTTCGTAGGTAAACGACTCCCCGGAAGATTCGTCGAACATTCGAGCCAGTTTGCCGTCGACACCGAAAACAAAGACCGCAGGAATAGACCCGATCTTCAGTTTGTCATCCATTACGGCCAGGCTGTCTTCGCTGAGAATGAAGTTGTCGAGCGTCGCTTTCTGCTGCTCAAGAAATTCGAGCGCCGACTTGCGACAGTCTTCGATGGGATAGTCGGAAAGGCCTTCGTAGTCGAGGCTCGCAGAAACGCATCGCACCTGGTCATGCGGAAGTTCGCTATGAAGAGCGACCAGGCCGGGAAACTCTTTCATGCACGGCGGGCAGGAAGTTGACCAGTAATCGACGACGACGATCTGGCCTTTCGACGCCGTGATCGAAGCCTGCAGCTCGTCAAACGTGGCGACGGTGATTCCAACAGACTCTGACGGCTCGACTGAGGGTTCTGGAACATTCGGATCCGATCCAGTTACCGGTGTAGTCACTTCTGGCGAAGCAGGA
>Ga0316208_1003491_pt1 | contig 11302 bp, 7 predicted proteins | sample 3monopyrite_MG_FD_204944 | JGI IMG/M metagenome (GOLD analysis project Ga0316208, IMG submission 204944) | Microbial mat bacterial communities from mineral coupon in-situ incubated in ocean water Damariscotta River, Maine, United States -... | ecosystem: Environmental > Aquatic > Marine > Coastal... | reverse complement strand
TCGGGCCATCGTAGAACCGGGTTCCCTCATGATTCAGCTTGAACGTTTCTGCCGCGCGGGAATCAAAATCATTGGCAGCCAGAATTTCGAATCCAGCTTCCACAAATCCTTCCGAGAGGCCGCCAGCGCCACAGAATAGATCAACGGCTGTGAACTTCTTACGTGCCACTACCAGATTCTCCATGCCTACGATGGGGGCCAAGTGCGATACTGAAGTCCGCACAGAGTTAGAACTCCGGATGGTACACAAATTCAGCAAGCTGAAAAAGATACGCCAATTTCATACGCGTTTCCCGTTTTCCAAGCAGAGTCTGTGGAACGAAAAATTGTAACTACTTGTCGGCTCGTAAGTCGTAGCACGCGAGGGCGTTTTTCAGGCGGACGTACATTTTGCCGTCGGCGATGGCGGGGGTCGCACAGGTGAGTGGACCCTGTCTGCCGATTTTCGACTGGTAGAGTTTCTCGGCTTTGCCCTGGCTTTCTTTGGCGAGTGCGTTGACCCCGTGAAGTTTCCGCAGGGCGTCTTCGGTGTTGAGCAGGCCAGCGTCGTCGATTTTGGCGTTGAAGAGCGGCGTGAATTCTTCGGGCGTTGCTTCGACGCAGAGGACTCCTTCGAGGGCGTAGTAGACTTTGGAATCGGCAGCGACGAGCGATGTGTACTGCGGCTGGCCGACGTCCATCGTCGTCATCCATTCGGAATCGCCGGTTTCGAGATTCACGCACGCCAGTCGTTTTTCACCCTGGACGTAAACGTAATCTCCGACGACGACCGGGCTGCTGCCTTTGTCCTGGCAACCGTTGAACACCCATTGCTCTTCCGCGCCGTCGGTCGACATTTTGAAACACCGCATCCCTTTCTTACGGCTGTTCGAATACGTGATGAGGCGATCGCCTGAGACGACGGGAGTCGACAGGCCGGCTTCGGACTTAACTGACCAGACTTCTTTGCCCGTAGCGGCCTCAACGCAAATACTCGTTCCGCCTCCCGCGTTCAGGACGACAAAGTTCGTTCCGTCGTGATGCCACAGAACCGGGCTGGTGTGCGTGCCGCTGGTTTTCTTGGGATCGCCTTCCCAGGCGATACTGCCATCTTCCAGGCTGACTGCGTAAAGGTGTCCGGCCAGGAAGATTGCCAGGTCGTCGGTGATCAGAAACGATGACTGCCAGAATTCGTCGCGGAATGAAACCGGCAGACGAACCTTCCAGATGCTCTTGCCGGTCAGAGCGTCGACGCTGCGGACGTGGCCGCCGGCTCCGAGAATGTACAAGCGACCGTCGGCCACGGTTGGAGAACCAGACTGCGGGAACCTTGTGTAAACCGAGTCGGTTTCGTTCTTCCAGATTTCTTTTCCGTCGTCCGCGTTCAGGCAGTAGATCGTTTCGCGAAACACGTAGGCCTTGGCGAGGGCTTCGTCTTCGTTCCGACGTTGGACTTCGTACTCGGCGTATTCAGCGTCGGACATGCCGACTCGTTTCGGCGGAGCCAGCCAGGGGAACTTTTTCTTCGGAACATCGCCGACCTTCACCCGTTTGTGAGTGAAGAGGAAAACTCGCTGCTCGGCGGTTTCGTTGCCCGGAAAACTCGCAACCACCGGCGAGCCCCAGCCGCCTTCGTTCTTGCCCGAACCGATTGGCTCGCTGACCCACGCCGCCTTCAGCCCGTTGTCTGGCAAGCTGCTGAGCAGGCTGGGAGAATCGCTGGCGACACCGTTGCGATCGTTGCCTCGCCACTGAGTCCAGTCTCCGGCGTTTGCTGCGGGACTCACTGCAAACGTGATCGCTATCAGGAATGCAAAACAGCCAGGGGTTTGCTGGAAAGTTTTCACGGAAGGTTTCTCCAGATGAACGGTGGGTATGAGTGGGGGGAGGGCGAAGTTTCGGTCTGGTCGACCGATGACGAGTTTGACTATACCAAAGACGTGCCGGCCAGAAACCCGACCAGCACTTGCCGACGTCATTCCCGCGCAGGCGGGAAACCAGTGCCGAACGATACAGCCAACTTCGTCAAACTGGGGGCCCGCCTCCACCTTCGTGAGGGCAGGCTCTGCGCGGGCATGACGTGCTTGGAATTCCGAAACCTGATTCGTGCCCACTCTTCAATAGTCGAATACTATGGACTCATCATTGCCCCACAATCCTGAAGCCATCTCCACGAACAACTCTCCAGAGCCCGAGCGTGGAAAATGGTCTCGGCGAAGATTTCTTGCGACGGGAGTCGCGGGCGGCATGACGGCGTGCGCGACAGCAGGAGCGTGGGCGTTCTGGGGAGCGCCGCACAATGTTGAGGTCGTGCGAGTGCCAATGCCGCTGCGTGGTCTGCCGGACTCGTTGGTTGGAAAAACGATCGTTCAGATCAGCGATCTGCATGTCGGGCCAATCGTCAGCATCGATTATCTGCGACACTGCCTGGAGCTGGTATCAGCGCTTGAGCCGGACATTGTTGTCGTCACCGGCGACTTCGTTTCTTACGACGGCCCCGCTCGGATCGACGAAGCCGTCGCTCTACTTCGTGACATGCAGCCGGGGAGGCTGGCGACGGTCGCGGTCACCGGAAATCACGACTTCGGCTTTTCGCGAGAAGGATTTACGAATCGTCAGGCGGCTGACTCGTTGACGGAAAAGCTTGACGGGATCGGCATTCGAATGCTGCGGAACTCGGCCGTCGAGATCGAAGGTCTGCGGTTGCTGGGCGTTGACGATTTCTGGGGGCCGACTCACGAGTTGGGCGAGACGTTATCTTCCGGCGATGCCGATCAACCGTCGGTCATGCTGTGCCACAACCCCGACTTTGTTGATCAGCCGGGGTGGGATGACTATCGAGGGTGGATTCTGTCGGGTCACACTCACGGCGGTCAGGTTCGGTTGCCGTTCTGCAAACCGCCGATTCTGCCGATTCGCAATCACGATTACATCGCGGGCAAAGTCGAACTGCCTGGCAGTCGAACGCTCTACGTGAACCGCGGGCTTGGCTATCTGCGAAAAGTACGGATCAATGTTCGACCGGAAATTACCATCTTCAAACTTTCGCGAGCGGCCTGAATCACGGCCCGATTGCGGCGATGCTTACTCGACGGTCGACCCACGCAGTGATTCGAGTTCTCCGTTCAACTGGTCGATGCGTTTCTGCTGGTCTTCGCAAACCATGCACAACTCAGCAACGATGTCTGCCAGTTGTTTGACGTCCTGATCTTTGACCATCAGGTTCACGGCATTTTGTCGCAGGCGTTGAATGACGGATGATCCGGCCACGGCTTATCTCCAGAGTCTTAGTGTCTTTGTGATGTGGGAATGAGAATTCAACAGGCGGGAATATTGAGGCAGGTCGCCGGAGGTTAGCGAAGAAGAACCTCGATGTCGCGTCTCAGGAAGTTGGTGGCAAGTCGGCCTGCGGTAAGCCGCGTTTTGCTCAGTCAGGTTAGTCGCAATTCATCCTTGCGAAAGAGCAAAAGAGCCGGCAGAGGTGAAATTCAGACCTCTGCCGGCTTCGGCTTTCCACACCGTGTCACCTGCCTTTGATCAGCCGTCAGGTTCGGTTTCGTCATTGAAATACCGCGACCAGCGAGCCTCGAGACGTTCGGCCAGGCCGCCCTTCAGTGTGCTGATGAAAACGGCGACGGAGAAACAGGCCATCGCCCACAGTAACGGTTTGATGCCTTCGGGAATCGACAGATCTCGGATGCAGCGGACGATCCACAGCCCGACAGACGCCAGCCCGCCGGCACAGTTAAGAATCCCGACCGCCATAAACGGCCAGGATCGGAGCTGCAATCCGTACGCGAAGGCCAGGACCGTCATGCCGCCGACGTAACCGCCGACCGATGCCGCCGGAAGCCCGAATCGCGGGCCGGCCAGCATGGCGACGACACAGGCCGTCCCGATTCCGCCAGCCGCGACGTACCTCAGACATTTTGCGAAGTCGTCTCGAAAGACGGTCGAGATGATCAGCATCGAGGCGAGCACGAGATGGAACGTCACCGACGCTTTGAAACCTGCGAGCTTCGTTTCAGCGATGAGCAAACCGGCAGCCAGCGACAGCGACAACGCACCGATAAGTGCCTGCCTGGAATTCCGGCGAGCGATGCACAGGCAAAGCTGAAGAGCACCGAGGAAAGCCAGCGGCCATGCTTGAGCGTCGTCGAGTGAAGGTTTGAACGTTCTCGCGCCGAAGGAATCCGGGCCAATAAACACGGCCAGCAAAAGCATTGCGACGAAGCCAGTTTCGGCACGACGCGAGCCTCGGAGCCAGGCGTAGCCGTAAAACGCCAGCAGCCCCACCAACGCAATGAAGACCGGCGAGCCTGCGGTTTCGACAAACTCGTGTGCAAAACGCGAGTAGGTGTAGTGCGTTGTCCAGGGGCCGAGCCACGGATACGAAACCAACAGCAGAAGTGGAGCTGCCAGTAACGTGCCTTTCTGCAGTTTCTTAAGTTTCTCGACCAGGCTGATCTCAAGCAGCACGAACAGCACGGGAATTAAAAACGGAATCAGGAAATACAGACCGAACGATGTATCCCAGAAGTGCGCTTTCGCTTTGCCAAGATCGAAAGAAATCGCCAGCGAGTACGACCGGAAGCAAACCGCTCCACCGATGAAGACAAAAACGGTCCAGGGAATCCACGGCCAGTTCCAAGGCGTTCCATTGTTGGCGAGAGCTGCCTTTCCAGTCCGTACGGCTGGCAGCAGCGTGAGTGTGATCAGACCGGCGATCATGGGAAACGCGGCGACTCGCCAGCGAGCCAGGTCCATCGTGACGTCGGCGACTTCGGGAGACACCCACAGCGGAAAAATAAAGAAGAGCCCAAGGAACGCGTACAGCGGTGCTCGGTACGACCATGGAAGTCGGATGCTGAGGCCGCGCAGGAGGGACTCGCTCAGTACCACGGCGAAGCAAAGGCCGAAGCCGAGCAGACTGACGGCGTCGCGGACGGAATTATCATCCCACGAGGCGAGCGTAACGATCTCGTCAAAGCTGACGGAAATGGCCAGAAACATCAGCAGCAGGACGAGCACTAGCGAGCGGGCGTCGTCCCAGACTTTTCCGAAACGGACGATGAGGTACGCGGTCACTCCCATGAGAAGTGTGACGCTGCAGAGGCCGAGCATCAGAAACCAGGGATCGATATACGCGACTTCGAAGCGGTCAAAGAGGACGTCGATTTCGCCGGGCCGGAAGACGGCCTGCAGCCCGTACACAAACAGGCACGCGCTGATCAGGTAGAACGGGTTGTGGTTGTAGAGAAACTTTGCAATGCGAGGAATTCGCCATGCAGACATGAGTCACCTCCGTCGAGTCTGTGAAGAGAAGGGATGAAGTACAGACTTCGCAAGAAGGCGTGGCGGACTTCTCAGCCATCCCGGCCAGTTGAAATGAAGGTGCCGGGGTGAATGGAGACGTGATCGATTGCTGAGAGACAAGGCCCGCCACGCGATTGGTCAGGCGGGGGCCGAGCAGTATGCATGTCAGATTTGGGTGACCGGCCTCTGACGCAAAGTCGCGAAGACGCAGAGGTTTGCAAAGTCGTTCTCTGCGAATCTTTGCGTCTTCGCGATTTTGCGGCAGCGTTTGGAAATTGCGGCATCCTGACACTCCAGCTGGCTGAAGCCACAAGGCAAGTCCGGCTAAAGCCGGCTGGCTGATGATTGGACCTCACAAATCCACCAGCTAAAGCTGGTGGCAAAGACTCGGACTGAGAATTCCCAAATGGCTACCGAACAGGGAGCAGCCTCTGTGCAAGGTTGCGATGAGTGAAGCCGGCAGTCAATAACTGATTTACCGCTCGACGATGTCCAGCAGCAGAACGGCGGCAATCCGCACGACCGGTCCGGCTGTTTCGAAACGCAACACACGGAGGCGAGCTCAGCATCGGACGTCGGGTACCCGGCTGACTCACTCATTTGCATCCGCGTTCCGATGGTCAGTTGCGGAACACGCAGGCAGCAGACATCCTCATCGCGAATACGTACCCGATTTATCCTGTCATTTGTTATTCAGGTTCGAACCATTCAACCTCCAGTTTCACGACGACGAACGTTCCTTTTCGCGGCATGCATCGTGGCCGTGATCGGCATTGTTGCTTCGCTGCTGTTTCCTCGTGTCGACGCGGAGATCGAAGAAGCACTGGCGACTGCACGGTCCGCCCTGAAGCTACACGACTGGCAGGCTGCTGAAGCAGCCGCTCTTCAAGTGGTTGCATTGGCCGGGACTCACTCAGAAGCAGCGTTGATCCTTGGTGAAGTCGCCACTCGCCAGCAGAAGCTCGACGATGCGTTGGGGTGGTACCAGCACGTTTCGAGAGACGAGCCGGAATTTGCGATCCCGGCAGCATTCGCGTCCGGTGAGATTCTAAGAACGACAGGCCGACTTTCTTTTGCCGAGCAGCACTATCGAGAGACAATCACGCTCGCCTCAGACCATGCTGCTGCCCACCAAAGAATGGTTCTGATACTGAGACTGACCGGTCGTCCGTTCGAGGCATTGAGTCACCAGCATTTTCTGATTGAAGCTGGGCAGGCGGATCCGCAGGTTCTTATGTCATTGCTTGACCGAACGCGAGTCGACGCTGCAGTCGACTATCTGGAGTTCTGCCGAAAGACGGCTCCCGACGATTCACTGCCCGTTTTCGGTCTGGCGGCCGTCGCCGCAGGGCAGGGGAGACTCGGCGAATCGGCGATGCTCTTTCGTCAAGGACTGGAGATCAGCCCGGCCGCTTCCGAAGCAATCGTTTCTCTGGCATCGCTGCTGATTCTTCACGACGGCGACAAGTCGTCGAATCGAGAGCTGCAGGAGCTTGTGGCTGAGGCTCCCGCGTCCTGTCTGGAGATACCCGAGTTCTGGTCGCTGATTGCAGAAGTGGCGACGCAGCGGGAGCGATCGGACGACGCGAACCGGTATCTGGCGGAAGCGATCCGGCTAAATCCGAACTTCAAACTGGCGATCTATCGGTTAGGTGCAAGCCTTGTCACATCAGCCCCCGAAGCTGGAAACGCGTTGCTGCGTCGCGCCGAGCTGCTGGAGCAGCTCGAAGCACTCGGAACTCTCATGAACAACGAGAGCGCCCGGCCGAAAGCCATTCCCAAAGTGATCAGTACATTGAGGATCCTCGGGCGGGGAGCGGAAGCGGAAGCCTGGGTACAGATTGCGGTTGCCGCCAATCTTGACGTCGACTCCTTCCGCGACTTGACCACCCCCGCCGATGCTGACGGAAACTGGCAGGAGACCATCGCAAAGATCGATCGCGTTTCGGACGAGAATTTCAGGCACGACAGTTGGTGGCAAACTCTCGACGAACGCACGGTCAGCAATCAGGACGGTCTTCACTTTGTCGATGAGGCGAAAACGGCGAACATCGACTTTGAGTATTTCGAAAGTCCGGATCCCGAAACGGCCGGAAGACGGATGTTCGAGTTTACGGGAGGCGGTGTCGCGATTCTCGACTTCGACCAGGACGGGGCTCCCGATATTTACTTCACCCAGGGAACCAACTGGCCAGTCGGCAGCAGCGCGGCCTGGTCCGACCAGTTATTTCGAAACGTGGACCATGCCCGCTTCGCCAACGCGACGCTCGATGCAAACATTCTTGAGACGGGGTTCAGTCAGGGCGCGGCGGTCGGAGATTTCGACGGCGACGGATTTCCGGATATGTACGTCGCTAACTTTGGCCGGAACCGGTTGTTTCAAAACAACGGAGACGGCACGTTCACCGAAGCAGCTGCTGCGGCATTGTCGCTCGAACCGGCCTGGACGACCAGTTGCCTGATGGCCGATCTGAACGGAGACCAGATTGCCGATCTCTACGACGTGAACTATGTCGAAGGCCCTCTGGTAACCAGTCAGATTTGCAACACGGAAGCCGGGCCAAGAGTTTGCACTCCGCAGGCATTTGACGCCGCTCGGGATTCACTACTCTTTGGGACCGGCGACGGAAACTTCACTCGTGTCGGGAAGGCAGCCGGTCTCGAAGATATTTCAGGGAAAGGGCTTGGCATCGTTGCGGCGAACTTCGACAACGACCCTCATCTTGAATTGTTTATCGCGAACGACTCCGTGCGTAACAATCTGCTGGACCTTGATTCGGCAACCGGTCGCGAGCCGCACTATTCCGACGTGGCTCTGACAGCCGGACTGGCCTTCAGTGCTGATGGCAAATCGCAGGCATGCATGGGAGTCGCGATTTCCGACCTGACCGGCAACGGAAAACCTGACCTCTTCGTGACGAACTTCTATAACGAATCGAACGCGCTCTACCAGAATCGAGGCGAACTTTCTTTCTACGACGCGGCCGCGGAATCGCAGATTCGGTCACCCAGCATGCGGATGCTCGGGTTCGGAACTCAGGCATTCGATGCCGATCTGGATGGCGACGTGGACATCGTCGTCGCCAACGGAGACATTGACGACTTCACAGCCGTGGGCCGGCCATTCCGAATGCGGTCGCAACTCTTCGTCAACGACGGCAGTGGCAAATTTCACGAGTCGATCTCGGGAAACAGCAAGGACTATTTCTTCAGGGAGTCCGCCCGCTGCGGACGTTCGCTGGCGACGCTGGACTGGAATGGCGACGGAAAAATGGATTTCGTCGTAAGCAATCTCGGAGAGCCGGCGGCGCTGGTGACGAATCGGTCCGTACCAACAGGCAGCAGTTTCACGATCAGGCTCGTCGCGACGGGAAGTCATCGCGACGCGATCGGAACGTCGGTCTCTTTGCAACGTCCCAGCGGGGATGCCTCATTCCAACTGTCTGCTGGCGACGGCTATCAGGCATCGAACCAACGCACTCTTGTGGTGGCAACAAAGCGGGATGACAAGCCGCTGAAATTGCTGGCGACCTGGCCGGACGGCTCAGCAGCCGAAATCACAATTCCAGAAACCGGCAAACACTACGTGCTGGTTCAAGGACGAGAACCCGTCGCGCTACCATGACTCGCAGTCATGGTCGACGGTCAAAGCGGAAACATCCAGCCGATCCCGCCCAGGCATCCAGTGAGGTCTGCGATGCCCTCACTGAATGCTTCATGTCTGCAAACGAAAGGAAGCTAACCGGCCAGGTCGAAGGTCAGACCTTCCACAGGGTCATCCCCGACCGTTGCGGTCAGTGTGGAGCTTTCACGTTTCCCAAACTTTTCCGGAATTAGGCTTTTGGCCTCGACTTCTTCGAGTCCCGCTTCTTCCTCTTCGGCAGGTGCCCCATCGTAATTGGGGTCTTCCTCATCGACGCCGACGGCTGCCGAAGTTTCAGATTGCTCCAGCTTCGACACTAAAACAACGTAGTCACCGGGAACTGCTCCGTCGTCTTTCGAAAATGTGCCAAGCACGAAGTTTCCGGAGTCGTCTGTAATTCCCGTTGCCCCTCTACCCTTCCCTTCAGTCGCCGGTGAAAACACCACGATGGCGCCGGTTACGGGGACGCCACCGATTGACACTGAACCGGAAACAGGCGTCCGGTCAGGACGCTCGTCATTCGGATCGCCGCCGCAGCCGACCAATATGCCAGCAAACAACGCAACGATGACTCCGCGCACGGGCTTTCCAATTAATGACGGCATCGAGTTCCTCCATACAAATGTTAATCTGAATTGAAAACGCAAATTTGAACACAACCCCTAGTGAGTCCGCTGGCTGCCAGAAACTCCACAGACTTGATTTTTCAAGCGAATAAGCTGTCAAGTTTAGCCGCGAAGTTTGGGATTCCTAGCGAAGCGACTTGGAAATTGCCGAACTTGTATGCTAACGTGCTCGTTCCCTGCTGCCGGCGTTGCGCCCACGGTTCTCAGCTGAAGCCACTCCGATAATTTATAAATGTGGTCAAAGCTGCGTTCGTCCCTGAACTCCTCGTCATGAGATCCGCAAACATCTTTGAGGCCACAATCAATTAGTTTGAGGCCATCACAAGTGTTTCTGTGCATCTCCGAAAAATGAGATGCCTTATGTCGAGTCAGGAATTTCGTCAAACGACGCCTCTGCAGGAACGAGCCCCATTGTCCAGTTCCTTTTTTAAAGCGAGGTACGTCATGAGAAGTTCGAGTAAGAGACGCGGCTTTACACTGATCGAGTTGTTGGTGGTCATTGCGATCATCGCCATTCTGGTTGCATTGCTGCTGCCTGCTGTGCAGCAGGCACGCGAGGCCGCACGACGGACGCAGTGCAAAAGTAATCTCAAGCAGATTGGGATCGGGCTGGCGAACTACCACGATGTTTTCGGAAGTTTCGGATATCGAAAGGGTGGCAATAACGAACCCCGAAACGCGACTGGTGGCTTCACTCGGGGAAATCGCGAAAGACTGAGCGGTTGGATGGGACTAATGCCGTATCTCGATGAAGCGAACCTCTACGACGAAGTTCAATCTGGTGGAGTGAAAGGCTCAAACAATGTTCCTCCGGGCGGCCCTGAGGGCTGGACCGGTTGGGCTACCTGGAATGTGAGACTTCCACAGATGCAGTGTCCTTCGGACGGATATTCAACAGAAACTGTTCGAACCAACAACTACATGTTCTGCTCTGGCGACTCAGGCAGAAGCGTGACCAGTGCTCAGAATGTTCGAGGGGTGTTTGGCTATCGCAGGGTCACCAAGATCCGCTCGATCACCGATGGCACAACGAATACGATCGCCGTCAGTGAACGTGTCAAAGGTATTAACACGCGAAGAACTGCGTCAAACGGATCAGAACTCGTCATTCAGTGGGATATTGGCGGCATCAACTGCTGGCAGACTCCGGCACTCGCATTCGACAATATCGATGGAGAGAGGATTAACGCGGGGCTCTTCGTCAAGTCTTTTTCGGGGCGTCAAATCTGGGATGGGCAGACGCAGCGCAACGGTTTCGTCACGACGTTCTCCCCGAACGGGCCAAGTTGTTTCAACGGAACCAACCGAAACGCCGACTCCGGTCATGCTCTAGTAACGGCGACCAGCGCCCACACCGGTGGCGTTCACACGTTGTACTGCGACGGTGCTGTCAAGTTTATCAGCCAGAACATTGACACCGGTGATCTCACCGCACAGTCACCGACGCAAGGCAGTACTGCCCAAACTGTACGAGGCGTCTGGGGTGCCATGGGAACTAAAGCTGGCGAAGAACTCATCGGCGACTTCTAAGCCGACAGGATTCTCAGCCATCAAAGCTGAGTTATCTTTAGAACTGGGAGCCAGGCTCGGTCACATCCGAGTCTGGCTTTTTGTTTGCCCAGCGAAGCTGGCAAACCCTGTCACTGCTTGTCAGTGACCTCGCCCTGTTCGTGGGGAAGAGAATTCGAATGGCAAGGGCGTCGCTGGCCAACGGCGGGGTCTGAAGGAAGCCATAGAA
>Ga0316208_1003489_pt1 | contig 11310 bp, 5 predicted proteins | sample 3monopyrite_MG_FD_204944 | JGI IMG/M metagenome (GOLD analysis project Ga0316208, IMG submission 204944) | Microbial mat bacterial communities from mineral coupon in-situ incubated in ocean water Damariscotta River, Maine, United States -... | ecosystem: Environmental > Aquatic > Marine > Coastal... | reverse complement strand
GCTAACTTAGGTTCAAACCAGGTTGATTTTGGTGGCATCACTTCATTCGCATCTGCAACGTCCATTAATTGTGAAAGACTGGTTGGATAGATTGCAAATGCAACTTGCATTTCACCTGAATCAACACGTTTTTCTAATTCCTGCAAACCTCGAATTCCACCAACAAAATCAATGCGTTTATCACGACGAGGATCACTCACACCTAATAACGGCTCAATTAAATTATTTTGTAACAAACTAATATCTAAAGCACCAACAGGATCATTTTCCGGAATTAAGTTTGCATTTGCCTGTAATTTGTACCATTTACCGTTGAGGTACATTGAAAATTCTGTGCTCTTCTGAGGTTTATAAAGACCCTCAACGGCTTCGATTGAAAAGCTATTTCTTATTTTAGCGATCAATTCATCTTCTGATAAACCATTTAGATCTTTAATTACCCGATTGTAATCTAATATTTTCATTTGGTTATCAGGAAAAATAACCGATAAAAAATAATCATGAGCAGCCTTTCCCGATTCATTACTATCTTTATTACGTGAAGCAGCGATACGTGAAGCAGAAGCTGAACGGTGATGACCGTCGGCAATATACAAACAATCCATTGCATCAAACGTTGAGGTCAAAGTTTGTATGTCCTCGTCATCATTAACAACCCATATTGTATGCTGTACACCATCATCCGCTGTTAAATCATAAGTTGGCGTTGTTTTAGAAACTTTTTTAGTAATATCTTCTACAATCTTATTGTTACGGTAGGTTAAAAATACCGGGCCTGTTTGTGCATTTAATGCATCTATTTGACGAACCCGATCATCTTCTTTATCCGGACGAGTATATTCATGTTTACGAATTCGATTAGTATCATAATCTGCAACTGAAGCCGCTACCACTAAACCTGTTTGTTCATGCTCGCCCATAATCAAACGGTAAACGTAATAACATGCCTTATCATCTCGCATTAAAACATTGTCATTGATTAATGCTTGTAAGTTTTCAGCCCCCTTCGCATATACTTCTGCAGCATAGGGATCCGTACCTTCTGGTAAATCAATTTCCGGCTTTGAAATATGTAAAAAACTTAATGGATGACCTTTAACTCGCTCACGTGCCTCAGCGGTATTTAAAACATCATAAGGTGGTGCAACAACATCTGATGCTTTGTCAGCAACGGGACGTAAACCACGAAAAGGTTGTACTAATGGCATATCTTATAGTCCTTTTATTATTTATTTTTATTCAATCATGCATTTTTGAATAATACGAATTCTTTTATTTAAAGGTGGGTGACTACTAAAAATATTTTTAATACTTCCCGCACCACCAACTAATCCTTCTAACACTGTCGAGGATAAACCAAACGGGGTAATTTGTTTTAAAAATAAAGGGTGTTGTTTATGTTGTGATAAGCGTTGCAAAGCAGAAATCATTTTATCTCCCCCATTTAACATTGCACTGGTTTTATCTGCAGAAAACTCACGCTTACGGCTGAACCACGCAACAATGAAATGAGGAAACAAGCCCATTAAGAGCATACAGAACCAATAAACACTAAGGTAAGCTATTCCACCCTGACTTTTCTGGCGAAATACAAACGAATCAACCAAAAAGCCAAATAAACGCGCAGGTAATTCAGTAAGACTCACAATCATACCTTGCGCTATTGCAAGCGAAACCATATCGCCATTTTCGATATGTGCCAGCTCATGTCCAATAACAGCTTCCAGCTCATCCTGATCTAAACTTTCAAGCAAACCACTGCTCACCGCAAACATGGCATGTTGCTGTCCCCGACCCGCAGTAAATGCATTGAGATCAGACGCATAAAATACACCAATTTGAGGCATCTCAATTCCCAGTTGACGGGATTGGCGTTCAACAGAAGTAAAAAGCCACTTTTCTAAATAGGTGGCAGGTTGTTTAATTAAAGTAACACCAAGCATGAAACGCGCAATCATTTCTGCAAAGATAAAGGAACTCGCTGCACCGATGATGGCAACGAAAAATACGGCTTTAATGAATGATATTGGCTCAATATTTGCCAGCACTAAAAAAGTGTCAATATCCAGAACATAGAGTGAAAGCCCCAAATTTAGCAACAATGCCAACAGGGTCACGAAAATAAGATAAAATGTCGTCTTTTTATTCATCACAATACGAGAAGTCATTAACTTTTCTACAAATCACATATAATAGTGTCTGACCATATTTCTAAGAATACCCTGTTTTTTCTTTAAAATCATAGTTGTATAGCCAATCTATGCTGCTTAATTACTTTTATGGGTATAAATTTTATTCGATACAATATTATTTAGCATGCTAAAATCAATACTAAAAATAATAATGTCGTTGCTACAATGTATTGACAGGGAAACCTCATGGTTAACTTACGAAGTATATTAATATTTTGCTTGTCTCCCATAGCAAGGTCAAAAACCTTTCTTCGTGATCTATTGATTCCTAAACATTTCCCGATTGCCTATAAACTTGCTTTAATTATGACCTTACTGATCAGTAGTGGCATGATTTTATTGGGGCTGGTCATTGTAAATAATCAAACACAGTTACTGGAAAAACAAATGGATCATTTTGCTGACACAGTAGTTGAGCAATTAGCAGATAATTCAAAAGAACTGGTAATGTCTGATGACATATTAAGTTTGATGGTTGTAATAAGTAATCTTGGCTCACAAGAAAATATTTTAGGTGCTGTAATTTATGCTGATGATGGACACATTCTTGCTTCATCAGGCGTTATACCCAGTGATGAAATTTATCGCTTATACAATCGTTCAAAAGAAGACCAGAATAAAAAAGAGCATTTCCGGCTACAATGGAAAACAAATTCTGTTACCGGTCAAACCATTGGTGCAACGTCTTATATCACACCAATCAAATTTCAAAATATTGTTGCTGGACATGCTTTAATTACTTTTAGCACCGAAGAAATAAAACAAACCATTCTGGAAATGATTCAGGCGATCGTTGCTGCAACCATTATTATGATTTTGCTAGGTATATTCGTTTCATTACATATGGGACGGCGTATTTCAAAACCATTGCATTCCTTAATGGATGCTAGCCGTGAAATATCTAGTGGCAACTACCAATATCAAATAATAGAACGCAGAAATGATGAGTTAGGAAACTTAACTGAAGCACTGAATCGTATGGCAAATGGATTACTGGAAAAAACGCAGGTCGAAGATGCATTTTCCCGTTACGTTTCAAAAAGTATTGCAAAAGAAATCATGGGCAATCTCGAACATATTCAGTTAGGTGGCACTCATGTTGAAGGCAGTGTTATTTTTGCAGATATTGTTGGTTTTACTCAATTATCAGAAAACCATTCCGCTGAAGAAATTACGTCTGTTTTAAATGATTATTTTTCATATATATCACTCGCCAGTAAAATGTATCAGGGAACTATTGATAAATATATGGGTGACTGTGCCATGATTGTTTTTGGTGTACCGGAAGAAGACCGTCTGCATAAACTACATGCGGTATATTGTGCGGTTATGATTCAAAAACTGATTGAACGAATTAATATTGTTCGTAGAAATCATAACAAGCTTGCGGTTTCATTCCGTATTGGTATCAACAGCGGTAGCATGCTTGCTGGAAACCTCGGTTCAACTGAACGCATGCAATACACAGTAGTCGGTGAATCTGTAAACCTTGCTTCGCGTCTTCAGCACATTGCAGAAAAAGATCAAATCATAATTAGTCGTGAATTTTATAATGATCCTGATATCCAATGGCGGCTTTCTGCCAGGAAATATAAATCGATTCACCTACGGGGAATAAAAGAAGAAGTCTCTACTTATATAGTGACTGACGTTATCGCGCTTTATCAGGATAAAATTGGTGAACAGATCGATGAGATTTTAAAAATAAAACCTGCTGCATAATGAAAATACGATTATTTTTAATTCTGTTATCGATATCACTTAGTGGTTGCTCTCTTATTTATTCATACAGCGATGATCTACCGCAGCGTATTGACAAATGGACAGATGAAAAAAAATATAATGTTGCCTTAGATACCATAAGTTACATTAAACCCTCACACAAACATTACCGCATTATTCAGCGCAAAAAGAATGATATTTTAAAGCAGCTAACTGTATATGAAAATACTGCTTTAGAAAACGCCACTCAGCTTGCTGAGCAGGGAAACTGGATAAAAGCATTTACTCTACTCGATGAAGTCGCTAATAATATTCCCGACAATTCAAAAATAAAAAAGCACCGCGCCAGCCTTCTATTAAAACGAAATAAAATAATTAAAGATTATGAAAATGATCTTTTAATTAGCCAGGCAGTATATTTAGCTAAAAAAATGGTGGTTTATGAAAAAATAAATAAAATGGTTCGTAAAGATGAAATAAATGAACTTGATATTGCAGAATTTGATCGCTCACGCCATGAAACCAGTTTAAGATTAACAAAGCGTGGCGAACTACAATTTAATAAAAAAGAATACGATAATGCTCTCACCACTATCGAGCTGGCATTAAAACTCAAGCCGGATGAAGATACTGTTTTACATTTGAATAAAATCAAACAAAGCATTACAAAAGCAACTAAGCTTAAAAAATCTACTTACGTTAAAGTAATCAAAACATTAATCAGAAAACTCTCGCAGGGATATAGTCACGCTATTTTAAAAGAAACTAAAGAGAAAATTATCTGGTTAGATAAAATTAAAGGCAATGAAAAAGTATATCTTAAATTAATTGGTAGTCTTAAAAAGCATCTTGCTGCCGGAACCAAGCAACGATTCGAAGCAGCAAGAAAATTGTATAGTAAAGGTAAAACTCAGGAGGCACTAAGTATCTGGCTTGAGCTAAAAAAATTAGAACCGGATTATCCAAAACTACAAGCACATATTAGTCGAGCCGAAAAAGTGCTTAGTAAATTAAAAAAATTAACCAATAAGCCTAACCCTTAAATAGAGATTCCGGTTCTGGACTGGAATGACTATTTATTCTTTACGTAATGTTTCAACTGCTCTTAAAGACGGAGGGAGTTTCTTACCACGTTGTCCGCGCTCACCTTCATACGGTTCCATTTCATCCGATTTCAATACTTTAGTCGTCTTAGTGGAACGAATAAATAAGTTATCATTTTCATTAATAACAGTCGCTGCTGAAGCGAACTCTTCCCCGGTTTTCAATTTAGCTGAAGGAATATTAATAATCTTAATACCTTTACCTTTAGGCATTTGAGGTAGTTCAGAAATATGATGGAATAATAAATGACCATCGTTAGAGGTCATCGCAACCCAATCTGTTTCCATGTCATTCACAGGCACAGGTGGTAGCATTTTTGCACCAAGAGGTACTTTAACAATCCCTTTACCTTTTTTGTTCTTGGTGATGAAATCTTCCATCTTACCGATGAAGCCATAACCGTGACTTGTCGCTAGCAAGAACAATTGTTCGTTATTCCCTGTCATCACACCACAGAAGGTGGCCCCTGGAGGTGCATTTAAACGGCCTGTTAATGGCTCGCCTAAACCACGTGCTGAAGGCAAAGTATGTATTGGTAAGGCGTAAGTTCGACCTGTTGAGTCTATTGCAATAACTTGCTCATTCGTCTTACTTCTTGAATATGACAGTAATCTATCACCGGCTTTAAATGGCATGGTCTCAGGGTCAACTTCATGCCCTTTTGCGGCTCTTATCCAACCATTTTCAGAGAGAACAACAGTAACAGGATCTGAAGCAATTAAATCCGTTTCTGCCATCGCTTGAGCAACTTCACGCTCTTTAATTGGAGAACGACGAACATCACCATGTTCTACGGCAATCTCTTCTAACTCTTTACGAATCAGTGTCTTCATTTTTGTTTTAGAACCCAGCACAGATTCAATTTCATCACGTTCTCTAGCTAATTCTTTTTTCTCTTTCTTCATCGTCATTTCTTCAAGCTTAGCTAAATGACGTAATTTCAATTCAAGAATTGCTTCTGCTTGAATTTCAGAGATTTTGAAACGCTTCATTAATACTGGTTTAGGTTTGTCATTCTCTCGAATAATCTGAATAACTTCATCAATATTTAAGAATGCAACAATTAAGCCATCAAGAATATGTAAGCGACTTAAAATTTTCTCTAAACGAAAGTTTAAACGTCTGGTCACAGTGTCAGTTCTGAAGGTTAACCATTCTGTTAAGATTGTTTGTAAGTTTTTAACCCCAGGACGTTCATTCAAACCAATCATATTCATGTTGACACGAAAAGTACGTTCAAGATCGGTAGTCGCAAATAAATGCGTCATCACATCATCAATATTTGTATCTTTGGCTTTAGGCACAATCACTAAGCGTGTTGGATTTTCATGATCGGACTCATCTCGCAAATCTACTACCATCGGCAATTTCTTCGCATTCATTTGCGCAGCGATTTGTTCCAGAATTTTTGCTGGTGAAGTTTGATGAGGTAAAGCGGTAACAATAATATCTCTACCTTCTTTCTCATACTTCGCACGCATACGGATAGAACCTTTACCCGTTTTATATATCTCTTTAATATCAGCGCGCGGCGAAATAATTTCCGCATCTGTTGGATAGTCTGGCCCTTTAACAAACTTCATAAGCTCAGAAAGTGTTGCTTTAGGACTCTTTAACAAATGAATACAAGCATGTAACACTTCACGCATGTTATGCGGTGGTATATCTGTCGTCATGCCGACGGCAATACCCATAGTGCCGTTAAGCAGGATATGAGGAACACGTGAAGGTAAAATTTCAGGTTCCTTTAATGAACCATCAAAGTTAGGCAGCCAGTTAACTGTACCTAAACTAATCTCTGAAAGTAATAAATCAGCATTAGTTGATAAACGTGATTCGGTGTAACGCATTGCAGCAAACGACTTAGGATCATCCGGTGAACCCCAGTTACCCTGGCCTTGCAATAATGGATAACGATAAGAGAAAGGCTGCGCCATTAACACCATGGCTTCATAACATGCTGAATCACCGTGTGGATGGTACTTACCTAATACATCACCTACCGTACGTGCAGATTTTTTGAACTTAGTGCCGGCTTTTAAACCGAGTTCTGACATCGCAAAAATAATACGGCGTTGTACTGGCTTAAGGCCATCACCAATATGCGGTAAAGCACGATCTAAAATGACATACATCGAATAATCGAGGTAGGCTTTTTCAGTGAACTCTTTTAATTCAATATTCTCTATGCCATCAAAGCTTGCAGAGGTATTGTCAGACATGATGTATTTCCAAAATTATTATTAATAAATATAAACAAACCACTGGGGACACGGGGAGCACGGGGAAAAATAAATTTTAATTCCCAGTGTTCCCCGTGCTCCCCGTGGTTAAATATCTTTTGACTTAAATATCAGCTAAGTCGCCTTTTGTTTCTAACCATTTACGTCGATCAGCTGCACGCTTTTTCGAGAGCAACATATCAACCATTTCTTTGGTTTGTTTTTCTTTGCCCAGCGTTAATCGAGCTAGACGGCGAGTATCCGGGTCCATGGTTGATTCACGTAATTGCATTGGATTCATTTCACCCAACCCTTTAAAACGCATGACGTTGATCTTGCCTTTAATTTTTTCAGCAGCAATACGATCTAAAATACCTTTTTGTTCAGCTTCATCTGTGGCGTAATAAACTTGTTTACCCACATCAATACGGAACAGAGGTGGTAGTGCAGCATAGATATAGCCCGCTTCAACCAAAGGTTTGTAATGTTTAAGGAACATGGCAATTAAGAGTGTAGCGATGTGCAACCCATCTGAATCGGCATCGGCAAGGATAATGATTTTCTTGTAGCGTAAAGATTTTAAATTGTCCGAACCTGGATCTACACCAATCGCGATTGAAATATTATGCACTTCTTGTGAACTTAGTACTTCGGTAGACTCTACTTCCCACGTGTTTAAAATTTTACCGCGTAGCGGCATGATAGCCTGGAAAACACGATCACGTGCTTGCTTGGCTGAACCACCTGCCGAGTCTCCTTCCACCAAAAACAATTCACCGATATCAGGATCTTGAGAAGAACAATCCGATAATTTGCCGGGTAATGCCGGACCAGAAGTCACTTTCTTACGTATAACTTTTCGACCTGCACGCATTCTATTTTGTGCATTATTAATCGCAAGTTCAGCAATTTGTTCTGCTTGTTCTACATTTTGGCTTAACCAAAGTGTGAAGGCATCTTTAACAATACCCGTAACAAAGGCACTGCATTCACGTGACGATAAACGTTCTTTAGTTTGCCCTGAGAATTGAGGGTCTAATAATTTAACGGAAAGAATGTAACTGACTTTATCCCAAACATCTTCAGGCGATAATTTCACACCACGTGGAATAAGGTTACGGAACTCACAAAATTCACGCATAGCTTCCGTTAAGCCAGTACGTAAACCATTAACGTGCGTACCGCCTAGAGAAGTTGGAATTAAATTAACGTAACTTTCAGTAATTGATTTTGGATCTTCAGGTACCCATACAAGCGCCCAATCTACGGATTCTGAATTACCTGACATTTCACCGATAAAAGGAGGATTAGGAACCGATTCCGTTTTCTTACCCAACTCATCCATTAAGTAAGCTTGCAGGCCCTCTTCAAAATACCAGCTTTCAGAATTCTTTTTGGTTTTCTCGTCAACAAAACTCACATGTAGGCCGGTACATAAAACCGCTTTTGCACGCAATACATGTTTTAAATCATTAACAGAGAATTTTTCCGAATCAAAAAACGTTTTATCTGGCCAGAAGCGAATACGTGTACCGACTTCACCCTTTTTAACTTTACCTAAAACTTTAAGCTTTGTTTTACGGTTACCATCAGCAAATGACATGTAGTGTTCTTGTCCATCACGCTTAATCCACACTTCAACTTTCGTCGACAAAGCATTGACAACAGAAATACCCACGCCGTGTAAACCACCAGAGAATTCGTAGTTTTTATTTGAGAACTTACCACCAGCATGTAGCTTGGTCATAATGACCTCTACACCGGGAAGTTTTTGTTGTGGATGGATATCCACCGGCATACCACGACCATCATCAGTCACTTCTATCGAGCCATCTTTATACAGCGTTACCGCAAGCGTGGTAGCGAATCCTGCTATCGCTTCATCGACACTGTTGTCGATCACTTCTTGAGCAAGGTGGTTGGGACGCTCCGTCTCCGTGTACATTCCGGGACGTTTGCGGACAGGTTCTAGACCGGTTAATACTTCAATAGCATCAGAATTATAAGAACTGGACATATTTTAATCAGTTATTTTCGCTAGTTATGGGTGGCAGAATTAAATTATGGCTGATTGTACCCGAAAGTTATCGGGTTTCGTCAAGTTTTAAATACGCGGAGAGGGTTTAAAAGCTGCTGATATTGGCATTTATGCCAACACCAGCCTGATTATAGCGAGGATTTAAATTTTAAAATGTGAAACCTGATTTTCCAGATTAACGGCTAAATTTGCCATTTCCTGACTTGCTGTTGCTAATTGATCGGCTCCCGTAGCCGAATCATCAGCAACCTGAGTAATATTTATAATATTTTTATTCACTTCTTCAACCACTTCACCTTGCTGACGTGATGCTTCAGCAATATGAGCATTCATTTCATTAATTTGTGCAACCGCTGAAGAAATTTCCTGAAGTGAACTTTCAGCCTTAGATGCTTGTTCTACCGTTTGATTCGCTTGCTCCTGCCCTGCTTCCATCGCTGTAACGGCGTCACGCGAACCTTTTTGCAAACGCTCAATCATTTCCTGTATTTCCTGAGTGGATTCCTGTGTTCGGCTTGCCAGATTCCTTACTTCATCGGCGACAACAGCAAATCCCCGACCTTGTTCACCTGCACGCGCCGCCTCAATTGCTGCATTTAAAGCAAGCAAGTTTGTTTGTTCAGCGATGCCCCGTATAACTTCCAGTACAGAACCAATACCTTCACTGTCTTTCTCAAGTTGACTAATGACGTTCGAAGCAGTTTCAACCTCAGATGCCAGTGTTCGGATCGAAGATACCGTTGAACTAACAATCTGTTTACCCTGTTCCGCCTGATTATCAGCCTGACTTGCACCGGACGCTGCTGTTTCAGCGTTATTAGCAACCTCATGTACTGTACTGCTCATTTCATTAATCGCTGTCGCGACCAATGCAGTTTCACTTTGCTGGCGTTGCACGCCGGTACGGGTTTCACCGGTAATCATCGACATTTCTTCAGCTGCTGCAGAAAGTTGTGACGTTGATGCGGTGACTTCTCGAATCACCTCCTGCATCTTTGTTATAAAACCATTAAAGGATGTCGCGAGCTGCCCAATTTCATCTTTACCACTGACATTTAACCTTAATGTAAGGTCTCCATCGCCTTCAGAAATATCTTTCATGGCATTCACAGCAGTTTGCAAGGGTGAAGTAATCATAAAACTAACCGACAAGGCTAAACCTAAACCAATTGCCAAACCCGCAAACAACATGGTGTATACAAATATTTTTGTTCCCTGAACAAAGCTCAATAAACTCTGACTTTCCGTTTCAATAACATCGCGTTGTTTTTCAACCAGAATGTTTAAATTACGCTTTATCTTCGCTAAAACGAGTGCCACTTTTGTTTTGACTAAATAAATATCTGTACGGTACTTATCACTCATCTGTAGCACAGAAAACTCTTTAAAACGTGTGTCGTATAGTGTGCGTAATTCATTAATACGATCAATTGCATCTGTCTGTTCAAAGGTATAATCATCTTCATGTTTCGCTAACTTTTTGAGTATTTCGCCACTTAAATCGAATTGCAGTTGATATTCATCAATGGAGGCTTGATTTCGAAACGCAAGAAAGCGACGAACACCACTCATCGTATTCGCCCAGGTGTATCTCAGTTCACCGAGTTGTGTGTATATATCTTTTCTTAATTTAGAAACTTCCGCTTCTTCTTCAGAAATCCACGCTTCGCTCATTTTTTGTAAAATTTCCTGTGCAACTGGATTTAGCTTTTGTGCACTAAAGAGAAGCCCGGGCTCATTTTTAAGTGGGTCTTTTGATAACACTAACATTCTGTCTTTAAACGAGACAAACGTTTGTATATCGTTTTGAATATCTGCAACTAACTCTTGTGTTTTTTTATCATTTTGATCAACTAACGAGTTTAAGTGTGTAATCACTTTTTCAACGCGCTCAATTCCTTCTTCGTAATTCCGCCAGAAGGACTGATCTTTCGTCAACATGTAATAGCCTAAAGCACCGGATGCTTCATTCAGTGTGCTGGTTAATTCATTGGAGGCAAGTACCATCGGCTGACTACGATTTACAACATGG
>Ga0316208_1003488_pt1 | contig 11311 bp, 15 predicted proteins | sample 3monopyrite_MG_FD_204944 | JGI IMG/M metagenome (GOLD analysis project Ga0316208, IMG submission 204944) | Microbial mat bacterial communities from mineral coupon in-situ incubated in ocean water Damariscotta River, Maine, United States -... | ecosystem: Environmental > Aquatic > Marine >... | reverse complement strand
TAGCTGAAATTGCTTATAATAAAGGTTATAAGTTATTGCAACGAGGCAGTATGCATAAAGGCAAAGAATATTTGCGTGAAGCTTTGTCGCTTTATATTCCTCATATCAAAGCAAGAGAAATGTTGGCCGGCATCTATATTAAATCTGGTAACCTGATAAGTGCAGCAGAATTACTGAGAGAAGGCGTGCAAGTCGTGCCTGAATATCCTTTATTCGCTCAACTTTATGCCCGTGTTTTATTGGAGCAAAATAATCCTCGGCTTGCGATCCGTGTTTTGGAGCGTGGCGCTTCGGTGATGGTAGTTGAACCGGATTATCATGCTTTATTGGCGGCAACGTATCAGCGGGTAAATCAACATCAAAAATCTATTGATCTCTATTTAAAGCTGGTAAAAGTTCGACCCAATGAGGGCGTTTGGTGGTTAGGCTTAGCGATTTCTTTGGAAAAAACGGGAAAAAATAAGCAGGCATTAGAAGCTTATCAGCGCGCTCAAAAAACCGGTAGCTTAAAGTCGGGACTGATTAAGTTTACTAATAATCGGGTTTCTGCGTTAAAGGAAATTGGCTTCCCTGAGTCAGAGTAATTAACAAATCGTAACAATTTTGATGTTTCTCATATAGCTTCATTTCTTATACTCGTCTATACTTTCCAGCATGTCACCCCCCCACGTGTTTTTCCAGCTTACGGATAAGCTGATTTATTTTTCGATATTTTCTTAGATAATAATGAATATGCTGCACTACCAAAAAATAAAAATTTCTATCTTCAGCATTTTATTGCTTTCCGGGCAGGCTGCTGCCCAGGGTAACGAGCCATTATTTAATTTTAAGTTTAACCACCAGGAAAAAAGCAATACTCAAAATATTTTTATTCCTGAAAGGTCTCAGCTTTTACAGCAAGAGGCCATTCAATTTTCTCAGTTCGATGCTAGCCTGGTTTATCCGTGGCAAAGTAAGGCGGTGAATGTTGATTTTGGGCTGACTTTACGCCATCTTTCAGGTGCAGAAAATAAAAATTTCAGCCATACCTATTTTAATAAAACGTTACCGTTAGTACATGCTTCTGCTTTATTTAACACCTCATTAAAAGGTTTATCGGCGGGGATTGCCGGTAGTCACTTTGATTCGACAGAGAATCAGATTTTTGATTATCGCGCTCAAGTATCTTATGAATGGCGAAAAGGCTTTGGCTTGCAAGGGGGGTGGCAACACCAGCGCTTTAACTTAGATAAGACCACTGATGTTGGGCTGGATTATGAATCAAACGGGCCGTATATCGACTTTTATTTAAACTTTTAAGATTTAAACTTTATTTTCTGTTCGGGCAATCGCCCAAACCTCTATTATTTCAACGCCATTTTGTTTTAACTGTTTAGCTAATTCATTCACGGTTGTGCCGGTGGTAACAACATCATCGAATATGGCAACATGTTTGTATGTTTTACTTTTCTTTATGCTAAAAGCATTTTTTAAATTTTGTTTGCGCTGTTTTGCGCTTAAGCCACTTTGGAAGGGAGTGGCTTTATTTCGCTGGCTGAGTGAATAGTCGAGTGGGATCTTAAGCTGTTTTGAGATGATGCGTGCTAACTCTAATGCCTGGTTAAAACCGCGTTCGCGCAGGCGTTCACTGTGTAAGGGAACGGGTATAATGCATTCGGGCAGGATATTTTTTCGCTCTTTTACCGACTCAATAAAGCTGTGGGCTAACACGGGCGCATAGGATAAATTGTGGTGAAACTTGAGTTGGGTAATGAGTTGTTTTAGTGGGGAGCTATAAATGTGGGGAATAATGCTTGTGGTGTAGTGTGGCGGACTTTTCTGGCATTTGCCGCAAATGAGCACATCTTGTTGGTTATGTGAGGAGACAAAAGGGACTGAACAAATAATACAATGGCAGTCATTTTTTGGGAGATCTTTTTCGCAGCCAGGGCAGAGCAAATGCATGTTTTGCGTGGGCGTGAGGCAAAGCAAACATTGATTTGAAAAAAAGCTAGAAAGGCTATTTTTTAACCAGTTGTAAATCATCGATATCCATATCAGTTGACACCTAAACTAAGGTGTTTATCATTCACCTACTGTGAAAATTAGCCGAATTATAACTCAAATAGCCTTCCGACGGCTGAAAATATATGACAACTGAACACGAAAAGACTAGTGAAACAAAAATTATTTCAGCGGCAAATGCGCGTAATTTTGCTCGCTTTTTTAATATAGGAAATCTTGTTTCATTATTACCGGGCATTATTATTGCCCCCATTTTGCTGTTAACGGAATTAGAACGTATCTCAACCGTTTTTATGTTTATCGCAATGATTGTGCCGCCCATCTTGTGGTTTGGTCTTTCCATTATGATTTATATTATTGCGCGCCATCACCCAAATGAGCGAGTCGGCTATTTTACTCAACAGGCCGCATACCGATACTATGGCATGATTGGTATTGTGATTCCCGTGGGGACTTTTTTTGGTACAGACTGGCAGTTGTGGATCATGATGGGCGGCGTAGTTGGTCTTGTCCTTGTCCCCTGGACAATATGGGAACTGATTAAAATACAAAAAGAACATTGGCAAGATATTGAAATGACATTAGGAGAAACAAAATGAGCGCCGTAATGAATGAAACAGGTAAGAGTAAAGAAGCATTACGACACAACTGGACGATCGATGAAATCAGTGCCTTGTTTGAAATGCCTTTTAATGATTTATTGTTTGCAGCACAAACAGCACACCGTAAAAATTTTGATGCTAATGCGGTTCAGGTAAGCACATTACTCAGCATTAAAACCGGTAAGTGTTCAGAAGATTGTGGTTACTGTCCGCAAAGTGCCCGCTATGACACAGAGCTCGAAGTTGAACCATTAATGCCTCTAGAAGAAGTTATTGCAGCGGCAAAAATTGCAAAAGAAAATGGCTCCAGCCGTTTTTGCATGGGCGCGGCATGGCGTAGTCCAAAAGATAAAGATCTTGCGCCGGTTATTAAAATGATAAAAGAAGTAAAAGCCTTAGGCTTGGAGAGTTGCGTGACACTGGGGATGTTAACAGATTCGCAAACAGAAGAATTAAAAGAAGCAGGCCTGGATTATTACAATCACAATCTTGATACCTCGCCTGAATATTATGGTGAAGTCATTACTACCCGAACCTACCAGGACAGATTAGATACGATAGAACGCGTGCGTAATGCCGGCATGAATGTGTGTTGTGGTGGCATTGTCGGCATGGGTGAAAGCCGCCGCGATCGGGTTGGTTTATTTCAGGAGCTGGCTAATCAGCCACAACACCCTGAAAGTGTACCCATCAATATGTTAGTGCGTGTTGCAGGCACGCCAATGGAGAACGGTGATGAACTGGATCCTATTGAATTCATTCGCAGTGTTGCCGTTGCACGCGTCATGATGCCAAAGTCATATGTACGTTTATCAGCGGGTCGTGAAAAAATGAGTGATGAAATGCAAGCGATGTGTTTCTTTGCCGGCGCGAATTCAATTTTTTATGGCGATAAATTACTGACAACACCAAACCCGGAAACGAATGATGATATGCAGTTGTTTAAACGTTTAGGTATTAAAGCCATTTAGAAAAAGAGATTTTAACGCAGAGTGCGATGCCAGAACGTGCGGAGCAGGTTAAGGTCGTGCTGACGAAACGCGTAGCGATTCATTAAGTGCAAAGAACGCAAAGTTCGCTAAGGAAAAGAATACGATTTTTTGTTCTGGTTATTTAATTATGAAGATTAATTTATTTCGCAATAAAAACTCTGTGTTCTTTGCAACCTTGCATTGGGTTTTTATTTTATGATGTTAGATGAACTGGCTGAACAATTAGAACAGCGAAAAGTTGAGCATCTCTACCGTTCGCGTAACATTTTGGACTCAGCGCAATCTGTTGAACCCATTATTGACGGTAAAAAGGTTTTATCCTTTTGTAGTAATGATTATCTGGGGTTAGCCAATCATCCTGATGTGGTAAACCGTTTTAAGCGGGCCGCAGATCAATACGGTGTCGGTAGCGGTTCAGCACACTTGGTTTCAGGGCATACAAAAGAACATCATTCTTTAGAAGAAGAACTTGCAGATTTTATCGGCACAGAACGTGCGTTATTATTTTCTACCGGTTACATGGCTAATTTAGGTGTTGTTTCGGCATTATGTGATCGTCATAGTGAAATATATGAAGATAAACTCAACCATGCTTCTTTGCTTGATGCGGCTTTATTATCCCGAGCAAAACGCATTCGTTACCCGCACCTTGATATAAACAATTTAGAAGAACGTTTATTAAGTTCGGAATCGGCTAACAAATATATTGTTAGTGATGGCGTTTTTAGTATGGATGGCGATCTTGCGCCATTAAATAAACTGATTGCGTTGGCTGAAAAAAATAATGCGACTTTAATGATTGATGATGCACACGGTGTGGGTGTTTTAGGTAAAAAGGGTAAAGGTATTATTGAACATGCTGGAATCGATACTAAACAGGTGCCTGTTTTGGTGGGGACTTTGGGTAAAGCGTTTGGAACGGCAGGGGCCTTTGTTGCAGGCAGTGAAGAACTCATTGAAACCTTAATCCAGAAATCACGCAGTTATATTTTTACTACGGCAATGCCGGCAGCCGTAGCAGCGGCAACACGAGAAAGTTTAAAGATTATAAAAGAGGAAAATTGGCGTAGAGAAAAACTACAAAGCTTAATAAGCCAGTTTAGAAAAGGTGCAAGTGAATTAGGTTTAAGTTTAATTGATTCTATTTCACCCATTCAACCTGTAATTATAGGTTCAGGTAAAAAAACGGTATCTTTAAGCGAAAAACTATTAGAGAAAAATATTTTAATCAGTGCAATTCGTCCCCCCACCGTCGCAGAAGGAACTTCCCGTTTACGGGTGACTTTTTCTGCAATGCATACAGAAAAACATGTCGAACACCTATTAACTGCACTGAGAGAACTGTTTTAAAATGAATGCTGAACTTTATAGCGAGATAAATGGAGCAGGGCGCGATGTGGTGCTACTTCATGGCTGGGGTATGCACGGCGGTCTGTGGGGACAATTTAAATCACTTTTATCCGAAAATATTAAAACACATACCTTAGATCTTCCTGGTTTTGGCTTTAGCCGGGAGATGGAAAGTGATTTTAGCTTAAAGGCATTAACGGACACTGTTGAAGCTTATATAAAAAACATAAAAAACCCTGTAAGTATTATCGCGTGGTCATTGGGTGGTCTGATCGCGTTGAATATTTTGCAGAGAAAAAAAATCAGGTTAGAAAAGTTAGTCTTAATTGCAAGCACACCGAGTTTTACAAAAAAAAGAGGCTGGGAATCTGCGATGGAACAGTCTGTTTTCGACGAATTTTCAAATGATTTGAAACAGGATTATAAAAAAACCTTAAGGCGGTTTTTATTATTACAAACACGCGGTAGTGAATTAGCAAGAGAAGAGTTGCGAGAGTTAAATCAACAATTAATTTCACGTGGTGAACCAAACATTAAAGCGTTAGAAGGTGGCATGGCTATTTTAAGCGATACTGATTTAAGAAGTGATGATAAAAATGATATCGCGACAATGATTATTGCCGGCGAGAAAGATACCCTGATTCCATTGTCGGTCAAAAATGAATTTGAAAAATCATTTCCAAATAATGAAGTCGTCATTTTAGAAAAAACAGGACATGCGCCGTTTATTTCTCAACCTGAATATTGTGCAGAAAAAATTAAGAATTTTATTAATGAATAATAATGAAAAAAATAAACCTTTGGATATTGCTGAGATAGATCGGCATGCCATGCGGATTGCCTTTGAAAAAGCGGCAACAAGTTATGATATTGCCGCAGTATTACAACAAGAAGTGGCTAATCGTCTGGTTGAGCGTATGGACTATATGTCAATGAAGCCGGTGAGTATTTTAGATGCCGGAGCCGGTACAGGCTTTATTAGTCAGCGACTTGCAACTCGTTATCCTAAAGCAAAAATTACCGGGCTGGATCTTGCATTTAATATGTTAAAGCAGGCAAAGAGTAAGCGAAGCTTAAAACAACGCTGGAATAAACAGTTTAATTATATCAATGCAGAAGTAGAAAATATTCCCCTGGCTGATGCCAGTGTTGATTTAGTGATTTCAGGTTTAACTCTGCAGTGGTGTCAGGACTTAGCCAAAGTGTTTAAAGAATTTCGTCGCATACTTGCACCAGATGGATTACTTCTTTTTAGTACTTTTGGCCCGGACACACTAAAAGAACTACGCCATAGCTGGGCAGAGGTTGATGAACTTGCGCATGTGAATGCGTTTACCGATATGCACGATGTTGGTGATGCCTTAATGCAAAGTGGTTTTGCTGATCCGGTTATGGATATGGAAATGTTAACCATGACCTACGAAGATGTAAAAACGGTGATGCGTGACTTAAAACAAATTGGTGCACACAATGTAATGCAGGGACGCCAGCACACTATGACAGGGAAAAATAAATTAAAAAATATGATGCAGGCGTATGAACAATTTCGTGATGATGGTTTATTGCCTGTGAGTTATGAAATTGTTTATGGCCATGCATGGGTGCCGGAAGAAAAAAATATTGATAGTGCCGTAGTGGTGCCATTTCAGAAATTTTAACGACTCATATCACTGGCAGTAACGAAGCACATCGTAGAGAAGATGAAACTGTTAGCATGTAAATATTATAGCAAACAGATGTGTAATTTATTTTTCTGAAAAAATAGCATGTTTTTCATTACTTTCTTTTGCTTCGTACATAGCCGTATCTGCTCTTTTAAATGCTGTATCTATGGTTATATTATCAGAGCCTAAAAAAGCTATTCCAATACTAGAGCCGACTAATAATGTTTCGCCTGAATATTTTAAGGGTTGCTTGATAATGTTGTGTAACATTTCAGACATTTGTAATACTTTTTTGGTTGCGGCCTGTTTATTTTCATCGAGGGAGTCGATTAGTATTACAAATTCATCCCCACCAATACGCCCAACGACATCTTCATCTCTCATCGCAGATGTTAATCTATTAGCGATTTCAACAAGTATCGCGTCTCCTGCATCGTGCCCATAAGTATCATTTATTGGTTTAAAGTTATCCAGGTCAATCATTATCAGAGCGCCATATATTTTACGACGAATGCAGTGAGCGAGTAACACTTTTAAGTTTTGATTTATCAATCGACGATTTGCAAGATTGGTTAACTCATCATAGTGTGCTAAGGATGAAATTTTGGCTATAGCAGTATCACGCTCATCAATGAATGGCTTAACAACCCAAAAGTAAATTAACGGCGAGGTAAATATAACCAATAAAACTGCATTCGATACCGAAAGTAAGAGAAGACGGGAAAACAACATATTTTCGCCTTCCATCTCGTGCGGAATGTTGCCTAAAATAAGCATTATAAATAGTTCGACAACCGCGACTATAATCGCAATTCGAGATGTTAATTTTCCGATGGTTAGTATATTCATACTTTTTTTGTGCTTAACAGTAAATTAGTATGTTGGCAGCATAGTATACAATATGCCACGCGCTTCACATTTTTTTAAGTTAGAATTTACAATGTAAGTTTTGATTAATAAAAAATCAACAGCTTATTTAGGCATGAACACTTTAGGCACTATATAAATATTAGCTCATGATTACAGTGGAAGTTTTTCAATTATAATATTCTACCTGTGCTGTAATATGGGTATTAAGTTTTGATGATTTATTACCGATGAGTTATGACATGTTTATGGCTATACCTGAATGCCGGAAAAAAAGAATGGCGTTATCGTTTCTTTTGTCAGTTTTTAATGTCACATTTAAGCGGTAGTACGAGGATGCAATAATTATTGCGGTGACATTTGAAATTATTTTTTGAGACTGCAACAGGTAAACATCCTGTTGCTGAATGCATTTGGGTTGAGTTAATTGTTGGCTTTTTTAATCGCGCTTTTTACCGCGTTAGCAATGTTATCAGCCAGCTTTGGATCTTTAACTGCTCTTGCCAGAGTTACGCCGCCAATGAGCATCGAAATCGTTGCCCATGCTTTTTCTGTGTTTTTTTTGTCAGCTTTCTCCGATAAGCCCTGTGCGAAAATGCGTACCACTTCCAGAATATCGCTTTCAAATATTGAGCGTGTCTCGTCATCTGAGCGAGTAACTTCTGGTGTTAGACTTTGCATTGCGCAACTATTGGAAAGATCACTACAGCGTTTTTCGCCGAGATAAAAGTCACTAAATTCATCAAGCCAACGGTCACCATAGGTTTCCTGTAAATTCTCAACAGCCTCTTGAACCTGAGTTAATCCTACGTGAATCGCCTCGCGAAATGCACCTGCTTTTGATCCAAAATGGGCATAGAAGGCGCCAGATGTCACTTCGGCTTCTTTTGCAAGCCCATCAACACCCGCACCATCATAGCCATGTTTTCTGAATCCACTATGGACTGCTTCCAGAATACGCTGATGTGTTAACTCTTTTTTATTGCTCACAGAGGCACCTTTCCAAATCTATAGCCTGATTATACATAAAATCATAACGATCGCTATATTATGTTGACATATAACGATCACTATATTATTTTATATAACGGTCGTTATATTCGGCTAGACTCAGTGAACGTTTCATTGGGACTAATTATCAGCAACTCGGAGACAATATCATGCCAATAACAGTAACTTTAACTGAGGGTGTAGTACCCACGGACAAACAGAGCCAGGTAGTAAAGGAGGTTTCAGATTCCTTCCTGGAACACCATAACCTAAGCGGGAATACGGTAATGACACCAAATGTCACCGCTCAATTACACATACAACCCTTGCAGGAAACATTCGCAGGGGGAGTACCAGTGTCTGGGGCATGGGTTGAGATAAAAGTGCCTTCCTTTGCCCTTGCTGATAGGGAGGTTCAAAAAAGATTTTTTGCTGATGTCACCGAAATTGTGCACAGGCATTCAGGTGGACAATTACCTAAAAATCAGATTTGGACAAACGTGTTACATACCGTAGATGGAACCTGGAATATGGATGGTATTGCTAAAACGAATGAAGAGTTAGGTGCAGCCATTTCCAAAGGCTAAAACCATTAAGTTGTATTCTGTAGCCTCTCGAATGCGAGGCTACAGGTTTTTCATAATCAAAATATTGGGCTAGAAATAGGCTACAGGAGAAATCAATAATGCATAGAATGTTACACACAATGTTACGTGTTGGTAATTTACAACGTTCGATAGATTTTTATACTCAAGTCATCGGTATGAAGGTGTTACGCACTTTAGAACAACCCGATGAGAAGTACACACTTATATTCCTTGGTTTTGGTGAAGAGTCAGAAACAAGTGTTCTTGAACTGACATATAATTATGGTGTTCACACATATGAACTGGGAAATGCCTATGGTCACATTGCCATAGGCGTATCAGATATTCAGCAGGTTACAACTGATATTAAAAGGCGCGGTATTCAATTTTCTTTAGAGCCAACTCAGCTAAAGGGTAGTAATGAAATTATTGCTTTTATAACAGATCCTGACGGTTATGAGATTGAGTTAATCGAACGTCCAGTTTCATGATTTTTATATGTTAACTGAATTTAATAAGGGGGTACGTTGTTATGCGCGCCCCAATAAGTGAGGCGAATGAAATGACTTTCTTGTCAGGCATTTATATTTTAGCTATTCCCTTTGAAAGAAATAACTTATGGTCTTTTTCAGATACGAACGCTTCTATTCCGACGAACTCCAATTTTTACTTTCGTTTTTTCCTTGCCTAAGAATGAGTGATACAGATTTTCACTTAATCATTAATAAGTATAAAAATTATGTGTCTGTATAAATTAATACTGATATCACATTATTGTTTAGTTCTTCTATATGTTCTACATAGTTTCTACCAACGTAAACAATTTTAGATGGGATTATTTCTTTTCCATTAAGTTTTACAAATTGCATTTATAATATACCATTATAGAAACTTAACCGCTTAAAATATAATATTTGAGACAGGGTGTTAGGTGCTTTTTGCTTCAATATATCCGGAAACATATAAAGCCCGTAAAAGACTACGCAGTGGATATTTTTCTTTGAATTACGGTTATCATACATTTGGTTAGATAAACTTCTCTATGTGTTTTTTACTTTGAATTTCTTTTTAGTGTTCTTAGTTCTTCGATATCATTTGCTCTTAGTTTATGTGAGCCGTTACAAATATTAATTTTGTTATCAGCATAAATGAAAAAGATATAATAATCACTTACGGTTAAACCAACGCTGCAATTACCGCCACGAAACTCTTCATCAATAACGTTACCGTAACTTTGGTTTTTTCCTTTGAATGTTTCAAGTACTTTATATTTTCCAAGGACATATTTACTATCATGAGCAGTGATGTTATTTATCATAGTAGTATGTTTTTCTTTTAATTCCGCTTTAATTATTTGGGCATAAAAGACAGAGCTTGCCATTGAATACCATTCCTGGGTTGAACGTTTGATGCATGAGCAGGCATAGCTTTGCCATGACAAAGTTGACAGAAATATAAAGGCTAATGCGGTGGGGATTATATTTTTCATTTTTTTATTCATAACCATAGAATTAAATGGCACCCTTTTTTAGGTATCCGCGCAGGAAATAATTTTTCCCCTGTGTTTTTAATAATTTTTTCTGTACCTTTTTAGTCTTGTGTTGTACCTTGTTTCTTAGGTGTTTCCGGGTTTATAAAGTCTTAGTTTGAAGCACCAGCCACATGGAAATTTAACTTTGGAATATATTTTTATGTGTCATTTAACGTTCCAGCTTTTATGCCAAAAAATCCTGGCATATTTCTGAACCGAGCAAATAATTGTGAACCACAATTAGGACAGAAACCTTTTTCTCAGGAAAAAACCATCGCAGGAATGAATGCACTATCTGATGATCTTCGACGATCATTTACAATAACAATTCCCGGTAAACACGGAATCAATATCCACTGAATAGTTGATTTCACCACAAAGACATTGTCCTGAATACTTTCCATTCATAAAAACTCCTGTTTTCTAGGAGGTGTATAACGACTTATTCACCGCAATTCAAAGTGGACGTTTTTGTAAAATAAGTGCCACTTTGAATTGTCTGGTGGACTAACTCTTTGTTAGCTCTTTTTGCTTGCCCATCGTATTGAAATGCTTGCTATTCTTTCTCCAAATTTCTTTGCTGTTTCAAGATCACCTGGCAAAGGCCCTTCGTCAGTACTTGCATCAGTAGGTGATTGCGCCATTAAACCTGAAAATGAATCTATATAATTAATATCATTTCGTTGTGCAGATTTGTTACTAGCCGGCATCATACCTGCACCAA
>Ga0316208_1003487_pt1 | contig 11312 bp, 10 predicted proteins | sample 3monopyrite_MG_FD_204944 | JGI IMG/M metagenome (GOLD analysis project Ga0316208, IMG submission 204944) | Microbial mat bacterial communities from mineral coupon in-situ incubated in ocean water Damariscotta River, Maine, United States -... | ecosystem: Environmental > Aquatic > Marine >... | reverse complement strand
GTCTTCGGAGAGTTCATCGACGCCGAGGATGGCGATGATGTCTTGGAGATCCTTGTAGCGTTGGAGGATGCGCTGGACCTTCTGTGAGCAGTTGTAGTGGCGATCGCCCAGGATTGTGCGGTCGAGGATCGTCGAGGTGGACGCGAGCGGATCGACTGCGGGGAAGATGCCTTTCTCGGCGATCGAGCGTTCGAGAACGACGAAGGCGTCGAGGTGGGCAAAGGCCGTGGCGGGGGCGGGGTCGGTCAGGTCGTCGGCGGGCACATAGATGGCCTGCACGGATGTGATCGCGCCCTTGTCGGTGGAGGTGATGCGTTCCTGGAGTTCGCCCATCTCGGTGGAGAGTGTGGGTTGGTAGCCCACGGCCGAGGGCATCCGGCCCAGCAGCGCGGAGACTTCGGAGCCCGCCTGGGTGAAGCGGAAGATGTTATCGACGAACATCATGGTTTCTTTGCCGGATTCGTCGCGGAAATACTCGGCCATGGTGAGGCCCGAGAGGGCGACGCGGAGACGGGCTCCGGGCGGCTCGTTCATCTGGCCGAAGACCATGGCGACTTTGTCGAGCACATGTGCGGTGTTGCCGTCGGCGTCGGTGTACTCGGCTTCTGCCATTTCGCGCCAGAGGTCGTTGCCTTCACGGGTGCGTTCGCCCACGCCGCAGAAGACGGAGTAGCCGCCGAACTCGCGTGCGACGCGAGCGATCATTTCCTGGATGATGACGGTTTTTCCGACGCCCGCACCGCCGAAGAGGCCGATCTTGCCGCCCCGGACGAACGGGCACAGGAGGTCGACGACCTTGATGCCCGTTGGGAGGATTTCTGTGCGGGGGTTGAGCGCGGTGAAGTCTGGTGCGCTGCGGTGGATAGGCTGGCGTTTCACGCCTTCCAGCGCGGGCTTATTGTCGATGGGATTGCCCAGAAGGTTGAAGACGCGGCCCAGGACTTCTTCGCCGACGGGGACGTCGACGGGAGCACCCGTGTCGGAGATCTCCATGCCGCGCTTGAGGCCGTCGGTCGAGCCGAGTGCGACGGCGCGGACGCGTCCACCGCCCAGGTGCTGCTGGACCTCGCCGACGAGATTCATTGCGTTGCCGTCTTGGTTCCATGAGACATCGACGGCGTTGTAGATCTCGGGGAGATTATCTTCGGGGAATTGGGCGTCGAAGGTCGATCCGATGACCTGAGAGATTGTGCCTTTGGTTCCTGCGGCCATGAGTGGCGGTCCTTTCTGAGTCGTCTTGATCTGGCTTCGGCCGCGCTTTGGAGCGCGTGTTTGGCTTTGGTTTGGACGGCGGGGAGGCCCGCGAATCGTGCGCCTGCGGAATGTTTCCCACGGGGCCGCAACGATAGGACGTGCGGGGGCGTGCGGCCAGTGGAATTCTCGCCCACGTGGGTCAGAACGGGGTGGATTCCCTTGTTCGGATGTCCGGGGGGTGAATCGGATGGCCGATTTCTGGCGGCAAACCATCTGGACCGAGGATACACAGTTCTATGGGTACTGAGATTGAGCGGAAATTTTTAGTCGCCGAGGCGATGTCGTTCGATGGGCCGGGGCGGGCGATGGTGCAGGGGTACCTCGCGATCGACCCTGACGGGACGGAGGTTCGGCTGCGCCGGGAGGCCGGGCTGAACACGCTGGCGATCAAGCGGGGGAGCGGGCTTGTCCGTCACGAGACGGAGATTGATATAGATGATGCAAAAGCCGAGGGGCTTTGGGCGCTGACAGAGGGGCGGCGGGTGGAGAAGAGCCGGTATTTGCGTCTGGACAGCGGCGTGCGCGTGGAGGTGGACGTGTACGGCGGTGCGCTCTTCGGGTTGGTCGTCGCGGAAGTGGAGTTTGAGAGCGAGGAAGCGGCGATCGCTTTCGAGCCGTTCGGGTGGCTGGGCGAGGAGATCACGGGCAATGCTCGGTACCGCAATAACGTGATGGCACGGCTGGGTCGGGTTGCGGATGAGGGAGAGGTATAAAGGCAGAAGGCACTAGGCATTGGGCACAGGGGAGTCGAGAGTTGCTTTTTTGGCTTTGGAGAAACTTCGGAGGCTCATCGCGAGGATGATGATGTTTGCCACGATGCCGGCCGCGGAATGGACGTGGACGTTGAAGGCGATCCAGAAGATGCTTGCGAGGGCGGCGTGGATGAAGCCGTCTCGTTTGTGGTCGCCGAGGCGCCAGATCGAGATGAACATGAAGACCGCGGCGGCCCAGTCGATACCGTAATTTCCGAGAAAGAAGTCATACATGCGGGGAAGATAGGTGAGGCATTGGCAAGAGGCACAAGGCACAAGGCACTAGAGTTACGCATCTGAGTGTTTTCTTGGTGGTCTGGGGTTGGCTGATGGAGGCTGGAATGAGTGATGCACCGTTGATTGTCGGCGTGAGCGGGTTGCGGGGGATTGTGGGCGAGAGCCTGACGCCCGAGGTGGCGGTGCGGTACGCCGGGGCGTTTGGGGCGTGGCTTTGGGAGCACAACCGGATCATCGAACCGGTTGTCGTGGCCCGAGATGGGCGTGCTGGGGGCGAAGCGATCTATCACGCGGCGATTTCCGGGCTGCTCGGGTGCCGCCTCGATGTCATCCCGATCGGCGTCGCGACGACACCGACCGTTGGGGCATATATCACAGAAGATCTAAATTCCCACGCGTGCGGCGTGATTGTGACGGCGAGTCATAACCCGGGTGAATGGAATGGCCTCAAAATCCTGATTAGCGATCAGGGAGAATCGAATCTTGAGGCAACCAATGAAGAAACGTACAGGATCTGGAGTGTTCGCGGTGCGAGGGCGCCTTCGGCGTTGGAAGCCAAACAGATCGTTGATAACTTTGAGAACGGTCGATGTGGTTGGAAGTCGCATCCGGGTGACGTTCGGACGGCGGATCACCTGACGACGATGGATGCTGTCGGTAGTCACTGTTTTCAGGTGTGGCAGGCCGTGGTGATCCAGATGCGCCATGAATACGAGGATCGCGAGAGACCACGGCCGATCGATATTCAATCGACCGCATTTCGCGAGTGCAAGAAGTGGAAGGTAGTGCTCGATTCCGTCAATGCGTCGGGCGCAGAAGCAGGCGAGCAACTGCTTCGTTCGTTCCACGCTGAGGTGATCCAGTTGTACGGCGACGGGAGCGGTGTCTTCCCGCACACCCCGGAGCCCACGGCGGAGAATCTGTCGGGCGAGGGCGGGCTTTGCGGTGCGGTTCCCGGGCTGAAGGCTGACATCGGGTTTGCGCAGGACCCGGACGCTGATCGGCTCGCGATCGTGGATGAGAACGGGCGGTATATCGGGGAGGAGTACACGCTGGCTTTGTGCGCTGAGTCGGTGTTGTCTTGGGTTGATACCGCTCCGGAGGGCACGCCGCGACGGATGTCCGATGAGCCGGTGCTGGTAGCGAACCTGAGCACATCGCGGATGATTGACGATGTGGCCGCGAAGTACGGCGGTCGGGTCGTGCGCACGCCGGTGGGGGAGGCGAACGTCGTCATGGAGATGAAGAAATTGAAGTACGAGGGGCAGGATGTTGTGCTCGGCGGCGAGGGCAACGGGGGGGTGATCTGGCCGGAGGTCGTGTATGTGCGCGATTCGCTGGGTTCGATGGCGTTGGTGCTGAGCCTGATGGCGCGCACGGGCAAGACCCTGAGCGAATTGGTTGCGCAGATCGATTCGTACTCGCCGGGTGGCAAGGGGTATGCGATTTTGAAACAGAAGACGGTGATCGCGAGCAAGGCGGAGGCGGGGCCGGCGGTGGAGAAGATCACGGCGGCGTACTCGGGGCGCACGGATGCGGTCGTTGATCTGCAAGACGGGGTGCGGGTGGATTTTCCGGACAGGGGGGTCTGGGTGCATGTTCGCGCGAGCAACACCGAGTCGATCATGCGGCTGATTGCAGAGGCGCCGACGGCCGGGGAGGCCCAGGCGGTGCTCGCTGAGGTTGCGGGTGTGATCGCGGGTTGAGATCAGCCGCAGATTGCGAACTGGTTGACGAATTCGATGATGTCTGCGAGGTCGAGGACGGGCGCATCGTGCGGGTCTGGGATCGGGTCTGCGAGGTTGGCTGCGCGCGCACCGTTGGTGAAGTAGTTGATGAACGCCTGGATGTCTGCGAGATCACGGACGCCGAAGGGTTCGGCGAGATCGGCCCGGCAGGGTGGCGCGGTGACGGTTACGGTCTGGTTGGGCTGGACATCTTTGAGGCGGAGCAGGGTTCCGTCGTGGAACTCGACATCGAGGATGAAGATGGTGTCGGCGGATCCCAGGCCGAAGTGCGCGGATCTTTCTTCTGATGTTTGGAAGGACGGTCCCGCGTCGATTGACCTGAGTTGTGAGCCGGAGGCGGATTTGATTGTGACCACGGCTCCGATGCCTTCTGGGGCGAGGTTATCGCGTTGATCGGTGTTTATGAAGACGCGGAGCCACTTGGCATCAGCCGGCTGCTTTGTTGGAGTTATGAGGTTGTTGCGGAGGAGGGTAAATCGTTCTTCGCGTGAGAAGATGAGCGCGTCTTGGTCGCCGTCGTTGTCGTAGTCGATTCGTGCGAAGCCGCGGGCGTCGGAAGGATAGTTGAACCCGGTTTGTGCGCCCATTTCGGTGAAGTTTGCGGTGCCGTCGTTGATGAAGAGCAGGGTTGGTTGCTGGAAGAACATGGGTGTGTGATCCCAGCCGTTGACTTCGGCGATGTCGAGATCACCGTCGTTGTCGAAATCTACTGCGGAGGTGCCCCATCCCCAAAGGCCGTCGTGGACGCCGGCGGCTTGGGCGGTTTCGATGAATTGGTGGTTGCCCTGGTTGATGTAGAGGCGGTTGCCATCTCTGGGCTCGAACATGGCATCGGGTTCGAGGATGGATGAGACGTAGAAGTCGATGAGTCCGTCGTTATTGAAATCGCCCTGAGTGACGCCCATGCCGTTTTGGTCGAGCCCGGTGCCGGTTTGCTCTGTTATATCGGTGAATGTTCCGTCGGTGTTGTTTCGGAGGTATCTGCTTGTGAGGAAATCGCTGATCCAGAGGATCTCGGGGCGCCAGTCCCCGTCCATATCGATGATTCTCGGGCTGAAGCCGTGGTTGTTGAGCCCTGTTCCGTCGCTATAGATCGAGTTGATCGCGGATGTGTCGTTGGTGAAGAGTGGGAGGAAGCCGTGGAGTTCGCCGTCGTTGCGGAAGAGGATATTGTGGCCGACGGGGATCCATCCGGCGACGGCTAGGTCTAGATCGCCGTCGAGATCGATATCACCGAGTGCGGCACCGAAGCCGTCGGGGAGGATTGTTGCTGTCGATTCGACTCCGCAGTAAGTGGCAAATTCTCCGAAGCGTCGGTTGCCCATTGCATCGGGCGGGAGGTTGAGCAGGAGTCGGTGGGAAGCGGTCTGGCCCGCAGACCCTGCGATTCCGTGGCTGGTGATGTAGATATCGATGAGTCCGTCGGCGTTGATATCGCCAGCGACGGCGGCGGAGCCGATGTGTTGTGGGAGATCGTGGAGACCCCAAGCCTCGGCTTGGTCGGTGAAGGTGCCGTTTTGGTTGTTGATGAAGAGGGCGTCTTGGATGTGCCCGCCGGATAGGAATAAGATGTCTTGCCATCCATCGTTGTTGAAGTCGGCGACGGCACCGCCCGAGCCCATTTCTCTTCCGGTGGAGGCGTTGAGGACGTAGCCGTGCTTGATGTTGAGCCCGGCTTGGTTTGTGACGTCGGTGAATGTGAGATCGGATCCTGCAACAGCCGCGCACGCGGTAGCCGCAGTAGTTGTGCAGACAGCGAACGTCTTGGCTTGCATGTCGATTCCCCACTTTGGGATCGGCTTTCGCCGGGCCCGGCCTTTTTCCGCCGCACCCACGCGGCTTTGATCAGGATACCCGGATTCGGTTGTGAGTAGAAGTGAAAAGAGAGATTTTGTTTGTTGAACTCGGATGTCGAGGTCCGGCAGGGTTGGAGGAATAGAATGTGAGCATGGCACACGCATTCGAGTTTGATATCGGGCAGCGGGTTCGGGTTGTTCAGCAGATCCCGCGGCAGAGCGGGACAATGACGACGCGGGTCGAGGGCACGGTCGCGTCGTTTGGGCAGAGCAAGACGGGCTCTTGGTTTGCGCACAGCAAGGACCGGAAGTTGTGGCTCGACCGGGTCGAGATCATCAAAGACGACGGCGAGCGGGTGATGTGCAATCTTGACCAGTACACGCGGGTTGAGGCGTCGGCCGAATCCGCCTGAGCGGGTCATGGGATTTATTTCAAATACATGAGTTATTGCTGCTCGGGCGTTGTCCGGGCCTCGTTGTGCTGGTCGCGGCGTGGTCATTGGGGTGGTTTGTGCGCACTGCGGGGTGCTCGGAGTGCGGGATGCTTCGGGTTTTGTTGAGTTTTTTAGATTGTTGCGGGTGCGGGATTTATGGCGGCGGGCGGTCGAAATTGCTTGGCCGGCGGCGGTGTTGGTGCGCGCGCTTGGGGGTTGCGGGGCATGGGTGTGGGCCTGCCGAGAATGGAACGGGGGCCCGGTTGGAAGGAGGGGCCTGATGCCCGACCGGCTCGATGGGATCGCAGATACTGGCCTTGATGAGGCGTTGTTAGAACTCGTTATTGACGAGCACCGGCTTTGGGCTTTGCCCCGGCTGGAAAAGAACTGGACGTATTTTCGTGATTCCGGGGAGCCGGCCGGGCCGTCGGGCGGGGGGCTTGCGGAGTTGCCCCGTTTGAGCGGTCAGACGGCGGGTTTGCCGGCACGGTTCCGGGGGAGCGGGGGTGGGGCGGATGCGATGCGGCCCGAGATTGTTATTGAGAACGATATCGGTTGGCGCGTGCAGACGATGGTTGATTTTATGTTTGGCAAGCCGTTGCAGATTTTGAGCACGGCTTCTGAACCTGAGTTGCGGCGGACGATCGAGCGGGTGCTTGATGCGGTGTGGGAGGCATCTGGCGGGATCGGGCTTTTGCAGGATGTGGCGTTGCTCGGGCATGTGCACGGGTATGTGGATCTGCTGTTGCGGATCGACGAGGCGGCGCTGACGACCGGCGGGCGATTGATTGATGCGCTCGAGAGCGGGGCACGCGAAGACCTGGCGAGTCTGATTCGGATTGAGCCGGTGGAGGCGCGGCGCGGGATCGCGGTGTTGGACCCGGACGACTATCGGCGGATTGATGCGTTTGTTGTGCATGTTGAGCGGGCGCTGAATGTTGTTGAGGGTTTGGATGAGGGTGTGTTGAAGAATGGGAAGAAGACGGGCTGGAAGCCCGTCCCGCTGAAGAAGAAGAAGGAGAAGGGGAAGGCGCGGCGTCGGGTGGGGACGGTGACGGAGGTGCTGGGGCGCGGGCACCGGGTGGTGTATGAGGACGGGGAATTGGTTGCGCGGGAGTCGAGTTTGCTGTTGCCGGGGGTGGTGCCGGTGGTGCATATTCAGAATATGAGCCAGCCGTTTCGGTATGAGGGGATGAGCGAGGTCGAGCCGTTGATCGGGTTGCAAGATGAGTTGAACACGCGGCTGAGCGACCGGGCGAGCCGGGTGACGATGTCGAGTTTCAAGATGTACCTGGCGAAGCGGCTCGAGGGGTTTGAGAAGTCACCGGTGGGGCCGGGGCGGGTGTGGGCGACGGATGATCCGGATGCGAGCATCGAGTCGTTTGGTGGTGATTCATCGAGCCCGAGTGAGACCGAGCATATCGAGCAGGTGCGAGAGGCGATGGACAAGGTGAGTTCGGTCCCGCCGCTGGCGGGGGGCGTGGTGCGGGCGAAGATCGGGAATCTTTCGAGCGCGAACGCGCTGCGGATCACGCTGATGAGTTTGCTGTCCAAAACGTCGCGCAAGCGGGTGACGTATGGGGCGGGGATCGAGAAGGTGAGCCGGATGATTCTGACGGCGCTTGACGCTGCGGGTGTGCTGCGGACGGGGCCTGGGGATCGTGGGATCCGGCTGGTTTGGCCTGATCCGCAGCCGATTGATCCGAGCGATGCGGTTGTTGCGGCGAAGCAGAAAGTCGAGCTTGGGGTTTCGGATGAGCGGGTGCTCGCGGAGCTTGGGTATGGGCCGACGGATGCGGGTGTGACTTGAGATTTTTGAATATTGAAAGGGGACGGCGATGGGTGTGAGCGATGGATCTGGCGGGAGCGGCGGGAAGGGCGGGGGCCAATCTCAGGGCGGCGGGGAGCCTGAGGCGGCATCGCTCGAGACTGATGTTGGCCCGGAGTTGAGCCCCGAGGTGATCGAGGGTGAGCGGGCCGAGGGGGCTGAGACGGGTTCCAAAGACCGGGTTGATGAGTTGCTCGCGGAGGTCGCGGCGTTGCGGGGTGAGCTTGCGGATGCGAAATCGGCGGCGGAGAAGGCGGGGCGGCGGGCCGAGATCGAGGGCGTATTGACGGCGGCGGGTGCGATTGATCTTGAGATCACGACGCCTCTGGTTGAGGACGTGCTTGGGTCTATGGAGAACGGGGATGTTGGCAAGGCGGTGCGCGAGGTTCGGGCGAGCAAGCGGTTTTTGTTCCGGGCGACTGGGGGCGGGGGTAGCGGCCGGGGTTCGGTGATGGCGGGGCAGCCTGCCGGCGGTGGGGTTGGGCTTGAGGATCTGGCCGGGGATGCGAAATCTTCTGGGGATCGGTCGGATCTGCTGCGGTATTTGCGGGCGCGGCGGGGTTGAAGTTTGGGGATTACAGATTGGTTTAGGGCTTGTTTTTGAGGACATGCGTCCATTGCGGCGCGAAGGGGGTTTTCGATGGCGTTTACAGGTAAGGCGACGTATGGGGCGGGCGCGGGGCTGCCGGAGTTGGTTGAGGATGTGTCGGACATCATCGGGATTGTGAGCCCGCATGAGACTCCGCTGTTGGATCATCTTGGCGATGCTAAGAAGCCGGCTTCGAGCACGGTGCATGAGTGGATCGAGGATGCGTTGGTGCCCAACACCGGTGCGATCGATGACGCGACAGTGACGGGGGGCGATACGACCTTTGATGTCGCGGACGTTACGCCGTTTCAGATTGGCGATCTGATCCGGCCGGGGAGTTCGACCGAGGTGATGATCGTGACGGGGATCAGTGTTGATGAGTTGACGGTTTCGCGTGGGTATGGATCGACGGCGCAGGCGACGCTGGCGGATGCGATGGGGCTGACGATCCTGGGTAATGCGGCGCTCGAGGGGGCCGAGGCTCCGGCGGCCCGGTACACGAGCCGATCACGGAAGCAGAACTACACGCAGATTTTCACTTCGAGCGTGGAGGTTTCGGGCTCGATGCAGGCGAGTGCGCAGCACGGGATCGCCGACGAGGTGGATTATCAGAAGCAAGAGCGGATGCGCGAGTTGCTGCGTGATCTTGAGAACACGATCATCAACGGGGTCGCGCCGGCATCGGGGGCGGAGGGGTCTTCGACTGTTCGCCGGACGATGGACGGGATTATTCATTCGGTTGCGAGCAACACGTTTGCGCCCGGGGTTGGCGGGATGCCTTTGGGTGAATCGGGCTCGCTGGACGAGGCACTTTTGAACGCGGCGCTGCGGGCGGTTTGGGATCAGTCTTCGGGGACGATCGACACGATCGTGTGCGGGGGTGCGCAGAAGCGCCGGATCAATTCGTTCGCTTCTGGCTCGCGGGCGTATCTGCCCGAGGACACGACTTACAGCGACATGGTGAGCGTGTACGAGAGTGACTTTGGGGTTGCTCGGGTGATTTTGAGCCGGTGGGTGCCGGCGGACATGGTGCTGATGCTGGATTCAACGCGGCTGGGCGTGTTGCCGCTTGCGGGGCGGAGTTTCCATTACAAGCCGCTGGCGGCGACGGGCGATTCGGTGACCGGGCAGGTGATCGGTGAGTACACGCTCGAGATGAAGAACGAGAACGCGCACGGGGTTTTGAGCGGGCTTGGGATCTGAGTGAACTTGCGGCCCGCGGAAGCGGGCGGTGTGTGGGTGGTCGCGTGGTTCGGGGGGACGCGCGGCGGCCGGCGTGGGCCTAGTGGTTCGTGCCGGCTTTGGGGAGTTGGGTTGTTGAGAGGAGTATTGCATGTTTGCGACTGATCGGGATCTTTTGGTGCTTGAGCCGGGGTTGCTTGGGAGTGTTGCCTGGGTTGGGCAGCGGCTTGTGTCTGGGACTGGGTCTGTCTCGGGGACGACGCTGACGATGGGGGTGCAGGACAACGGGTTTCTTGCGCAGGGGGTTGGGGCGGGGAGCGCGGTGTCGATCGGCGGGGTTGGGTATGAGATTTTGTCGGTTTCGACGGAGAGTGTCGCGACGGTTTCGCGGCTGAGGGATGACGCGGGCGGGCCGGCGATTGCGCTGACTGATCTGGTCGGGGTTGAGGTTTCGGTGTTTACCTTTGGGCCGCAGATTTTGGATGCGCACAGGAGGGTTGTGCGGATGCTGGGCCTGGAGCCGGCGGGCGAGGCTTTGGCGGATGAACTGGATGAGACGGCGGTTTTGAATCCGGCGGCGCTCTCGCGGCTTGAGGCGCTGGGGGCATTGCATGTGATTTATGCGGGTGCTTCGGCGGGGCAGGGGTCGGATTCGCCGGCGGCGCTGCGTGCTGCGATGTACCGGGATCGGTTTGCGGCGGAGCGTGGGTCGGTGATCGTGAAGTTGGACACGGACGGGGACGGGGTTGCGGATACTGCGCGCAGGCCGGGGTTGTCGCGGTTGGTGAGGGGGTGATGGGATGTTGATTGTGCAGCCGAGAGAGGTTTCGTTTGGTTCGGTGGTTTGGTCGGATGTTGCGAGTGTGGCTATCGAGCGTAAGGCGGGGCGGTCGTTTCTTGAGTTTGGCGATGAGGGCTCGCATGTTGTGCTTGCCGATGCGCCCGAGCAGCGGGTGGAGGTGACGGTTGTTCAGGAGTTGCTCGAGGATGACATGGATGCGCCTTCGCCGGGTGAATCTGGGGTGTTGACGTTTGAAACCGCGCTCAACAGCAGCACGGCCGGGCGGAAGCAAGTGACGCTGACGGGTGTTGTGATGAACGTGAAGTACACGGTTTCGCGGAAAGCGGGGTCTGTGCGCACGGTCGATCTTGTTGCGGTGTCATCGGATGGTGTTGTTGATCCGGTCTTGGTTGTGAGTGTTTGAGTTTGGCTAGGGGGCGGGGTGAGCGATGGCGAGTTCGTATGACGGTGAAGATCTGTTTGGCTCGGGGCCGCACCGGTTTGGGATCGGCCAGCAGGGGATCGAGACGACGCCACGTTGGCGGGTGACGGGGAACAGCACGCACACTGGGACGCTGCCGCTTGGGAACGCGGAGTTTGATGTGCTGGTGACGGGTCGGCTGGTGGCGGCGACGGAAGCGGGGCTCTGGACGCTGCGGGAAGCCATGGCGGATAAGGCGGTGTTCGCGACGGCCGGGAAGGTTTTGGTTG
>Ga0316208_1003485_pt1 | contig 11316 bp, 9 predicted proteins | sample 3monopyrite_MG_FD_204944 | JGI IMG/M metagenome (GOLD analysis project Ga0316208, IMG submission 204944) | Microbial mat bacterial communities from mineral coupon in-situ incubated in ocean water Damariscotta River, Maine, United States -... | ecosystem: Environmental > Aquatic > Marine > Coastal... | reverse complement strand
CCAAGCGCAGGCGGCGTTGATCTCGGCGCAACAAACGAAGACACCTCTGTGGTCATTACGAGTGCCCAACTCCTGGCAAGCAGCAGTGACGTGGACGATGGTGATGCAATGAGCGTCAGCTCATTGTCGGTTGATGCCCAGTATGGATCCCTCGCTGACAATGGCAACGGGACTTGGGCATTTACGCCAGCTAATGATGTGAACGCAGATAATGTGCCTTTCTCCTTCACCGTGACCGATGGTGAGGCGAGCGATAGCGCAACAGCGACGCTCGACATCACGGCTATTGCAGATACACCGAATCTCTCAATTGGTACAGTTTCGACGACGACGACGCTCATAGACTCAAGCTTCGAAACCGGTCCGGCTGATTTCGTAACAACCGCAGACGGTTGGAGTACGGACAGCGATGCGATTGAGGTTTGGAGTGAAACGGAAGACAGGCAGTCTGCTGCAGATGGTGACAAGTATGTTGAGCTGAACGACGACGCCATCGACTATTACGACGATGCGACCGACATTCACCAAGCTGTGGACACTGTTGATGGCGCCACCTACACGCTCACATTTGATCTGTCGCCGCGTCCTGGATATGACGCATCTGTCAACACGATCGAAGTGTTGTGGGATGGTGCAGTGGTAGACACCATTTCACTGGATGGTTCTGCCAATAGTGACAATGTCTGGCAGAGCTTCGAATACACCATGATCGGCGATGGTGACACATCGAAGCTGCAGTTCCGGGAAGCCGGCACGGATGAAAACTATGGTCGTGGCATGCGCCTCGACAACATCAAGCTCGTCGAAACGGTTGATGGTGTGCAGGGTCGTGCCGGAACGGCGATTGACCTGCCAGACATCACCGCGTCTTTAGGTGACACGGATGGGTCTGAGACGCTTGCACTTTCTATCGGCAATATTCCTGACGGTGCTGTTCTTACCGATGGAACAAAGACATTTACTGCGTCAGGTGGCAACGGTAGCGCAGATGTCTCTGGTTGGAATTTGAACACACTTCAAATTACGCCAACTCAAGAGACTTCAGGTACACTGAACCTTTCTGTCACGGCAACCGGAACGGAAGCGTCAAACGGATCGACAAGTGTCGAGGCAGGACAGATCTCAGTCACAGTGAATCCAGCCAGTGATACAGTCCTCACGGACATCAGTGATCCTGGCGATGTCGCACCATCCGTATCCGGTGCGACCTACACGACCGATGATCACTATGACGGATCGAGCGGCAATGACACTATCGTCTATAATGGGCCTCATGGCGGAAACAAGCTTAAGGGCGGTGAGGGCGACGACATTCTTGTCGATGACGATACCAAAGGAGAGCTCAAAGGTGGTGACGGTAATGACACGCTTTATGGTCGCGGCGGCAATGACAAGGTAGACGGCGGCGACGGCGACGACGCCCTGTATGGCGGATCTGGCAATGACGAAATGAAGGGCGGCAAGGGCGACGACACGCTCTATGGTGGCTCTGGCGACGACAAGCTGGAAGGCAAGGATGGCGATGACATTCTCTTTGGTGGCGCCGGGGATGACGAACTGAAGGGCGGCAAAGGCGAAGATATTCTCTTCGGTGGAGCCGGTGACGACACCATGAAAGGCGAAGATGGCTCCGATCTCTTCATCTTCGAAACCGGCAATGGTGACAGCGACTATATTGATGGCGGGAGCAGCAGCAGTTGGACAGACACGATCCAACTGCAGGCCAATGGTGGTGGATATACCGACATGGATTGGACGCTGAACCTAGACAGTGGTTCCTCTATCGAGAGTACAAACACCAGTTCCTATGATTTGTCTGAAGATGCGTCGGGGACCATCACTTTTGCGGATGGGTCGGAAATTTCCTTCGATAACATCGAGCGCATCGAGTGGTGATGCATCACTGACATCACAGTCAGCAGGGCCACGCCTCTTGGGTGTGGCCCTTTTGTTATCCCACCTTCCGAAATCAAAGAGCCCCTGTTAGGTTCACACTGCCGGAGGGGATTAACCCCTTCATTTTTGTGGGGGAACCATGACAGAGAACATAGCCGCTGACACATCGCAGGGCAGCTTCATCACGCCAGCTTATCGGCGATATGCGCTAGGCATTTTGACAGTGGTCTATTCGGTCAATTATGTGGACCGGCAGATCCTGTCGATCCTTTTGGAACCGATCAAAATTGACCTGTCTCTGAGCGATACGCAGCTCGGTCTCCTTTTCACGACCTTCGGTATCTTTTATGCGACCCTGGGGCTTCCCATCGCCATGCTGGCGGACCGGACCAACCGCCGGAACGTGATTACAGCGTCAATGACGATCTTTTCTGGCATGACAGCTGTTTGTGCCTTTGTGACAAGCTTCTGGCAACTTATGGTTGCTCGCATCCTTGTCGGTGTCGGCGAAGCCGGGTCAAGTCCGCCCTCGCACTCCATGATCGCAGACCTCTACGAACCTAAGACACGTGCGACAGCGCTCGCGATTTTCTCCTTGGGCGTCAATATCGGCATCTTTATTGGCTTCCTGGTCGGGGGTTTTGTGGCGCAATGGTTTGGCTGGCGCATGGCCTTCCTGGTTGTGGGGCTGCCCGGCTTGGCCCTCGCGCTGCTGGTGCATTTCACCTTGAAAGAACCGCCGAGGGGCCATTCTGAGGGACGTACGGATCACCAAGACAAGGAAGAGGCGCCCGGCATCATGGAGGTTCTTCGCTTCCTGCTGACCCAGCCAGCTTTCCGTCACATCGCAGCAGGCGCGACTCTTGTGTCGTTTGTTGGCTATGGCGCGGTTGCATGGCTGCCGCCCTTCCTTGTGCGCTCTCATGGCATGGAAGTTGGCAATATCGGCCTCGCCTTGTCACTGATCATCGGCATTGCAGGCGGCCTCGGTACATACGGGGCAGGCTTTCTGGCAGACAAGCTCGGCCAGAAAGATATTCGCTGGTACATGTGGGTTGTGGCAGCCGCAGGCGTGATTGCTTTCCCGTTCGGCTTCAGCGTTTACCTCTCTGAGGACCTGAGCTGGACCCTTGCCCTGTTCATTGTCCCTGCCGCAGCTGGGGCGCTTTACCTCGGGCCGAGCCTCGCCATGACCCAAGGGTTGGCGCGCCTTAAAATGCGGGCAGCCGCGTCCGCGCTTCTCCTATTCATCCTGAACATTATCGGCCTGGGTCTTGGTCCACAGGCTGTAGGGATCGTGAGCGATCTTCTGGAGCCGACCTACGGCGCGGAGTCGCTACGTTATGCGCTGCTTGTCATGACGCCACTCGGCCTTTGGGGCTCACTGCATTTCTTCCTTGCCGCCCGCACCTTGGGCGACGGATTGGAGAGGGCAAAGGCCCTCCCCGCTTAATGTTCGTGCGCTGTTGATTGCTCTTCTTTCACAAAGAACATCAGCAGCAGTCCCACGATCAGGAAGATGATCACGCTGCCCAGGCCCACACGCTGACTGGCGGTGGCCTGGGTCACGATGGCCACGGTCAATGGCGCCAGGAAGCTGGTGGCTTTCCCGCAGAGTGCGTACAGACCGTAAAATTCAGCCATCATGGCTGGTGGCGCAATGCGCGCGAGCATCGTGCGGCTTGAGGAGAGCGACGGGCCGGCGAAGACGCCTGTGGCGGTTGCCAAGAACAGGAACCACCGTTCCGAACTTGTATCAAATCCCATCCCGTTGAGCGCTTCACCAAAGATATTAGTGGCAGTGATCGGCTCCATGCTGACAGCGACAATGAAGGCCGCTGAGTCTGTGGTTGTACCGACGAGCAGCATCAACCCAAGAGCGAATAGGGAAACCGCTCCGACGATCGTGCGCTTTGATCCGATATAGTCGTCAACCAGACCGCCAAGCAGCGTAAACGGTACCTGCATGACAATGATGATGAGGCCGTAAAAACCAATCTGTGTGGTTGGCCAGTCGAAAACACCTTTTGCGTAAACACCGGTAAAGATGAAGACCGCAGCCTGGCCATCATAATAAATCATGCGTGCAAGCAGGAAAATTGCGATGTTCTTGTAATGCGGCAGCTTCTTGATGGTGCCGATGACCATCGCCACGCCCTTCTTCGCCGCTTCCCTGCGGTTAAGGCCGGTCCGGGGTTGGTCCGGCGTCATGAAGAAAAAGGGGAGGGAAAAGACAAGAAGCCATACGGCCGACAGCGGTCCCACGACGCGATTATGTTCGCTGACCGCTTTATCGACCCCAAACCAGGGTACCTCCGGCAGGCCGAACATAAGCAGCCAAACCGCAAAGGATAGAATGGCGCCCAGCGAGCCGACCGCATATCCAACCGCGGAGAGGGCACCAATCCGCCTTTTGGAGACCAACGCGGGCAACATGGCATTGTGATAGACGATGGCAAACTCAAGGCTTGTTGCTGCAATGACGACACCAATGACAACCAGCAGAATTGAGGTCGGGTCGCCAGGAGCTGCGAACCACAGCACCGACATGCCGAGAAAAGCTAAGAGTGTGAAAAAGAAGATGCCGGGCTTGCGGGGACCTGCTGCATCGGCAAGCGAGCCAAAGAAGGGGCTCAGAAGCGCAATGGAAACACCTGCGGTTGCCTGTACATAGCCCCAGATGGCCTGACCACGAACATCGTCACCCACGACCTCGCTGGAGAAATAGGGCGCAAACACGAAGATATTGATCAGGATAAAATAGGGATTGAGCGCCCAGTCATAGATAAACCAGCCGAACATGCCGCCTTTTCCCGTCGGCTTCTCGCCTGTAACGGTCAGGTGCCCGCCAGGCTGTTCATGGGTGATCTGTTCTTCATATGCACTGGTCACGCGAGCGCCCCTCCTCGACAAATCTGGAATGACAGATGTTAAAGACAGTCATTCTGTGCAGCCAGTTCCGCTGGCCTTCATATCGGTATGGCCTTTAAGTGCTTGAAAATCAACGAAAAATTGGATTGCGCAGGGATTAGTATGCGCTTTCTAGTCATCTGGTCCTAAACACACCTCCAACGAGGGACCCAGCCAGTCAGTTTCCCCAATCAAGCCGGGCCCGCAGCACAAGACTTGAAAAACCGGAATCTAGGAGAAAGATCATGGCGACGAAGACACGTAAGACGACGAAGAAAGCAGCACCTGAAGCAAAGCTCCCGCTTGCTCGTGACATTTGGCTTGCTGGCCTTGGCTTCTATGGCCGCATTTATGATGAGACATTGGAACGCGCCGAATCTGCTCGCACAGAAGCCAACAAGTTCTTTGATGAGCTGGTTGACCGCGGCACTGTCGTTGAAAAAGAAACACGCAAAGCGCTCAAAGACGTTCGCATCGACACAAGCGGCACGGTAGAAGAGCGCATCCAGAAGCTTCGCGACGCTCTTCCTGAGCTGCCAAAGCTTCCTGAAATGCCTGACCTGCCAGAGATGCCTGAGCTTCTCCAGTTCCCACAGTTCAAGTCCACACGGGTTCGTGAGCTGGAAACTGAAGTTGAAGCACTGACGAAAAAAGTTAATGCCCTTAGCCGCAAAGCTGCTGCTAAGCCAAAGGCACGCAAGACCCCGGCCCGTAAAGCTGCGTAACAAGCTTTACGAGCGTTGCCGAACGGTGTCGTGGTTCTCCACGGCACCGTTCGTGCATTTTATGCCAATGAATGGGCTCACAAGGTGAGTTTCTGCTGGCGACAAACCCCCAAGCACAGTCTAATCAAGATTAGACAGATGACGACCTCATGAGTGAGGCGGAATGGGGGAACCGATGCCAGACAAACCTTCCAGCAGCCGAAAATCGGCAAAAGCCAAATCACCTGTAGACAAAGCAAGCGACCTCGCACGCCAAATCTGGCTCGCGGGCGTGGGCGCTTATGGTCAGGCGGTCGACGATACCCAGCAGGAAGTAACCCGGCGCGTCGCCCAAGTCAGTCAAGACACATCCAAATTCTTTGAGGAACTTGTATCCCGTGGCAGCGACCTAGAGAAAAATATGGGCGCTTTGGGCAAGATGAGCGCAGACATGAGGGCGGAGGGTTTGCGCCGAGGGGCAGACATGTCTCTCTCGTTGGAAGATCGATTGTCGCGGATGCGTGACATGCTGGGGCTCGCCCCTTCTGGGGCTGGTTTTGAAGAGAAGGTGGACAAGCTTGCCGCAGATGTCGCGGCACTGAGTGCCAAGCTCGACCTTGTGCTCGATCAGATAAACAACCCGGTCTCTAAATCTGCGGCGAAAAAGCCAACAGCAAAAAAGAAGACAACTACCAAGAAGAAGCCAGTAGCGAAGAAAAAGGTCGCTAAGAAGGCAAAAGGAGTGGCGCGAAAAAAGGCACCCGCCAAAAAGAAACCGGTATCACGGAACTAACGGTCGGCACCCGCGATGAAAACTCGGGAACGTATCCTCAAAGCCAGTCTCGAACTCTTTAATGAAGAGGGGGAGACAAATGTGTCAACGGTCGACATCGCCAATCAGGTCGATATTTCGCCGGGCAATCTTTATTATCATTTCAAAGGCAAGGACGCGCTGATATCGGCGCTCTACGAGGCTTTTGAAGAAGAGATGCGAATTGTTCTGACCGCGCCAGTAGAAAGTCCGTTGAGAGCAGAAGACAATTGGCTCTATTTCTATATCGTCTTTGAAGAGATTTTTGACTTTCGGTTCTTCTACCGAAATCTTACAGATCTTCTGAACAGATATCCGCAGCTCAATGCACGTTTTGACGATCTGTTGGAGCGCAAGCAGGCGACATGCGCTGCACTGCTTACCAGTCTTGCAGAACGAAACCTATTGGACATCAGAGAAGATGAGACAGAACAGGTAAGCACGCGGCTGACCATGTTGCTGACCTATTGGTTGAACTTTGAAGCTGTCCGACATCCCAACGCATCAGGACCGGACATTATTCATGGGGGCGTCTACCACGTGCTCAGCCATGTAGCGCCCTATTTCGCCGCGGGGCGGGGCGTTTTTATGGATGTTATTTCAACCCTCTATGAAGACCAAAAGGCAGATGCCCAGAAAAGAGCGAGCCGCTAAAAAGGTTTCGCATTTGCGAAACCAGCTCGCAGCCCAGATTGAAATTCCGCGTGATCCAGACTCTTTTTCTTGCCAATGGTCGCCAGAGCCCCCATTTTATTCCTATCGAATTTTTGTTGGAGCATTGTGACGGCTCCCGGCCTTGCCTCAATAAGGGCTATGCGGCGTTTCCAATTACAATTTGATACCCTACACACGGGGCTCGTGTGAGATTGAAGACCGGCGCGACGGCGCTGCACAGGAGAATGAGATGGCGACTGGTACAGTCAAATGGTTCAACCCAACAAAAGGGTATGGTTTCATCCAGCCGGAAGACGGCGGCCAGGATGTATTCGTACATATTTCTGCGGTTGAGCGTGCTGGACTCGCTGGGCTTGATGAAAACCAAAAGGTTTCCTACGAGCTTGAGACCGGACGAAATGGCAAAAGCTCTGCAGTGGACCTCAAGGTCCTTTAACCCCCAATGCAGCAAGTTTTTTAGGGGAGCGCATTGCCGCTCCCTTTTTTGTTGTGTGCAGGGGGCAGCATACCCCTGCGTCATAGCGAGCTCTTTCGAAGACCGTTGACGCTTGCGTTGGCGCATGTACTTTTCTTCTCAGATACATTTGTCAGAGAGAGAAAAATGCTTCAGCCGGTGAGCGAAACTGCCTTGGTGGACGTGCCCGATGCGGGTCCGTCCCATGCCCCAATCTATTCGACACCGGCTGGGTTTGACCTCGCTGACAATAATGCTTTCACATCGGGCCAACCTTTTGACTACTACAAAAGGCTGAGAGAAGAAGCGCCGGCTGCCTGGACACCGGTACCGCTCGCGGCCGGTTATTGGGCTATCAGCCGCTATGATGATGTAAAGCGGATTGAGCTCGATCCGGAGACCTTCTCGTCCCAGCGCGGGGGGATCAATATGGCCACCGCTGAAAGAGGCAGCGGCCATACGCGTCTCGCAGGCGCTGCACTCAATACTCTGATCAGTCTGGACCGTCCCTATCACGTGCCTTTGCGGATGCAGCATCGCGCGTTTTTCACGCCTGACTATATTGCCGAACTGCGAAACAAGGTCGAAGTCAAAGTCGACGAATTGCTGGATGACATGGAGCGCAAAGGCCCCGTTGTCGATATGGTCAAAAACTTCTCTGAACAATTACCGCTCTTCACGCTCTGCGAGATGTTGGGGGTTGACGAAAAAGACCGGCCCAAGATTGTGCGCTGGATGCATTACCTTGAGCTTGCATCCCACATGATCACCGAGCAAGCGCAGGGGCGTAAAATCAGCTACGTGTTTCTGGCGAAGTTCCTTTGGAACGTGCGTCAGATGTTCCGCTATGGCGAGCGTGTGCTTCAGGACCGTCGTGCCAATCCACGAAATGATCTGCTGACAGCGATTGCCCAAGCAGAGATTGACGGGGAGCCGCTCTCCCAGGAATTTCTTGATGGAGCGTGGCTGCTCATCATTTTCGCTGGCAACGACACGACCCGAAATTCATTGTCAGGTACCATGAGATTGCTGACCGAGTTCCCCGAGCAAAAGCAGAAGCTTCTGGATGATCCTTCAAAGATCAAACAAATGGTGCCTGAAGCGATCCGGATGGTGTCGCCCGTCATCTTCATGCGGCGGACCTTGATGGTAGACACAGAGATCGCTGGCCAGAAAATGTCTGAAGGCGAGAAAGTGATTATGTATTACGGCGCGGCAAATCGAGACTCATCTGTTTTCGAAAATCCCGACCAGTTTGATATCGAGCGGGAAAACGCTGGCGATCATCTTTCCTTCGGCGCAGGCCCACATGTATGTCTCGGTCAGCGGGTCGCCAACATGCAGCTTGAGGTGGCCTACGAAAAAATCCTGTCTCGCTTCCCCAATATCAAATTCACCGGTAACTGGTCGCAGGCACCGAACAATTTTGTGAACGCGATCTCAAAACTGGAAGTGGATTTGGGCGCCTGAGGTTTCCTACGTCCCATCACCCTAGTGCTCTCTAAGTCTACACGATTTCTGAGGTCCTGCTCGGGTTCGTGCATCCTAGAATTTGTGGCTCAAAAATCAGATATTGTGGACGGGACGAGGGTCCCCAGAAAACGGCGTATTTCTCTCACTTTTCGGCGGGTAATCTCCGATTTAACCTAATTCCCTACGCCCTCTCGGGAGTTTATTGCGGTGCAGCAAGCGTTCGCGTATGAAGTGCCTTCATCTGTAGCGTTTTTCTGAGCCCAGGGCCTCCCTCATCGTGATCAAGTCCACCTTCGCGGCGTTTGCCGACCGCCTTTCTATTGCCGAATGGAAGGGCCGCGATCGTCCTATCTATTCACCGTCTGTCCTGAAAACAGAAATCCTATCCGGACTAACTGTGGCGCTGGCCCTTGTGCCCGAAGCCGTCGCATTTGCGTTTGTGGCAGGCGTGCATCCACTTGTGGGGCTCTATGCGGCCTTTATTGTCGGCCTCATCACGGCGCTTTTTGGTGGACGGCCTGGCATGATCTCGGGTGCGACCGGTGCACTGGCGGTGGTCATGGTGTCTCTCGTCGCCACGCACGGCGTCGAATATCTTTTCGCCACAGTCGTGCTGATGGGCATCTTGCAAATTCTTGCGGGCATTTTCCGGCTGGGTAAATTCATTCGTCTGGTCCCTCATCCGGTGATGTTAGGGTTCGTAAACGGCCTCGCAATTGTCATTTTCCTGGCGCAGATGACACAGTTTCAGGTGACGGACGCAGAGGGCGTTAGAACTTGGATGAGCGGCATTCCTTTGGTGATGATGTTGGGGCTTGTAGCGCTCACCATGGCCATCATCTGGGGCATGCCGAAACTCACCACGGCCATTCCGGCCCCTCTTGCCGGGATAGGCATTGTGGCAGCGATTGTGATCGCGTCGGGGATTGATGTTCCACGCGTCGGTGATTTGGCGTCCATCCAGGGAGGCCTGCCAGAATTTCATATTCCAATGGTACCGCTGACAATGGAGACATTTGAAATCATCTTCCCCTATGCGCTGATCCTGGCGGCCATTGGTCTTATCGAAAGTCTCCTGACATTGAACCTGGTTGGTGAGATGACGGGTAAACGCGGTGGAGCTTCACAGGAATGTATCGCACAAGGCAGCGCTAATGTCGTGACGGGCTTCTTTGGCGGCATGGGCGGCTGCGCCATGATCGGCCAGTCCATGATCAATGTGAAATCGGGCGGTCGGACCAGACTGTCTGGCACGTCAGCAGCGCTTTTCCTGCTCGCTTTCATTCTGGTGGCTTCAAGCCTGATCGAACAAATCCCTCTGGCCGCCCTCGTTGGTGTCATGTTCATGGTGGTGATCGGGACATTCGCCTGGCAGTCCCTTCGCATCCTGCGCCGCATACCTATGACCGATACGATTGTTATCCTTCTCGTTACCGCGGTCACGGTGATGAGCGACCTTGCCATTGCGGTCGTCGTCGGCGTGATTGTGTCCGCGCTCGCCTATGCCTGGAATAATGCTTCGCGCATTCGCGCATTCGTCGATACCAATGAAGAGGGCGCCCGCGTCTATCAGATTGAAGGCCCGCTCTTTTTCGGATCAACCGAAGGGTTCCTTGAGCTCTTTCACCCAGAAGACGATCCAGATGTCGTGATCATTGACTTTCTGGATAGCCGTGTGGTCGATCAGTCTGCCCTGCAAGCGATTGAAGCCTTGGCCGCGAAATACCAGGCACGCAACAAGACCTTGCAGTTACGGCATTTGTCGCATGACTGTCATCGATTGTTGCAGCGGGCGGGTCAGCTGATTGTCGATTCAGATGACGATCCCGACTATGCCCTGGCGGTGGATTATTCTGTCCGGACAGGCATGTTGGGCGGTGGCCATTAGTCAGACCAGAGCACCTGAAACGACAATGATCTGACAGGCAGGGGATCAGTCAGCGTACACCAACAGGGGGTCGACCGACTGAGTGATATGTGATACCCGCATGTTCCATCTCCGCTAAAGTATATATATTGCGAAGGTCGATAATGAGAGGCTGCGTGAGAAGCGATTTGACTCGGCCAATATCGAGCATGCGGAAGGCATTCCACTCAGTCAGAATGAGCAACGCCGCTGCGCCATCCATGACTTCGTAACTGTCAGTCCCCCATTCAATACCTGGAAGCATGGATTTGGCTTGCTGCATCCCTTCCGGATCAAACGCCCTGATTTTCGCACCAGCTTTTTGCAGCAATGGGATAATGTCCAGGCTTGGCGCGTCGCGCATGTCGTCCGTATTTGGTTTGAACGTTACTCCCAGAACAGCAAGTGTTTTGCCGCTAACATCGCCGCCGCAGGCAGCAACGACTTTGTCGGCCATACGGCGCTTGCGCTCGCTGTTTGCTTCAAT
>Ga0316208_1003484_pt1 | contig 11318 bp, 11 predicted proteins | sample 3monopyrite_MG_FD_204944 | JGI IMG/M metagenome (GOLD analysis project Ga0316208, IMG submission 204944) | Microbial mat bacterial communities from mineral coupon in-situ incubated in ocean water Damariscotta River, Maine, United States -... | ecosystem: Environmental > Aquatic > Marine >... | reverse complement strand
CCACCCGCGCCGTGGCCGTCACCACCGGCGCTGCCACGAAACCCGCCGGAAAACTCCAGGCATGGCCGGTGCCCGTGACGTAGAAATCCGTCGCACCGATCTGCGTGTCGGTGGTCAGAACCGGGCTTTGCGCCCAGCAGATCAGCGTGCCGTCGGCATAGCGGATATAGTCGCCATTGGCGCTGCTGCCGCGCTCCAGCACCGCGCCTTCCTGCGCGGGGCCCGACCCGGTGATGGCGCCGGTGATCTGCGTGGCCGCCCGGTTCCACGCTGTCCATGCCGTGCCATCCCAGCCCCGCACAAAGAGCCGAAAGCCGCCGCTCACTTCGCGGAATTCCTGATAGGCATTGCCGGCGCCGAAGGCCTGGGTGTCGCACACGCCTTCGACCGCACCCGCCGGGCCGCCCACGCCTGTGACATCGGCAAGCGCGACGCGCACCCGCTGGTTCACCCGGATCGCGTCCAGCGCCCCCGCCGCCGTGACTTGCGGCGCCGCCCCGCCCAGTCCGTGATCGCCGACGCGCAAGAGCCGCCCGGCGGTGTCATCGGTGGCGCCCTGGGTTACGCCCGTTCCGGTGATTGCGGCATTCACCACCAGCCCCGCCTGAACCGCCGCGCCATTGGGCAGCGACACCTGACCGCTGCCGGCATCCGCGCCCAGCGCGGTAAACCAGGTCGAGCCGTCGCCGCTGACCTTCACCGCGAAATCGTCGCCGCCCGCCGTGCCCATCTCGGCCCGGCCCGACCAGTTGGTCTGAAACAGCAGCGACCCGGTGTCGGTGGTGGCGGCCTTGTTGATCTTGACCTGATGGCCGTTGCCCTCGTGGTTCAGCAGCGTCGCATCCGCCGATATCGCAAGCCGGTTCACCACGTCGCTGCTGGCATTGATGCCGATACCCGGCAGGTTCTGCAACGGCGGCAGATCGGGGATCACCCAGGCGCTGCCGTCCCAGATCCGCAATTCGCTGCCCATGGCAATGCGCCAGCCAGGCTGGGGCGTGACGAAATACCACCCGCCATTCGACCAGATCGCCAGGTCATTGTCCTGGCCCGCCCATGCGTTCACCGGGCCGGGGCCCAGAGCCCAGACCTCGCCCTCGGCGGGGGTCAGCGGCGGGGTGGTTGCGTTCATCCCCTGAACGACCGTTTGAACCAGCGCGTCCAGCCGCTCCAGCGCCTGATTATGCGTGACATGTTTCTGCGCCTGCGCCGCCATCAAATAGGGCAGGCTCAATCTGGCGGAAGTCTCGGTCATGGCCATCTCCGGTTCTGTGCGTGACGGCGGACCCTAGTGGGCGCTGGTAAAGTCCACCAAAAGCCAGCGCGCGTTGCGGCCGGGGACTTGACAGCGGTCCGGAAAAACGATTAACAAGGCAAGTAATTTGGGGGCGCGATCACCATGCCGCATTTTCACATCGAATATTCCGGAAACCTGGAGCCGCTGGTGGATATGGCCGGCCTGTGCGAGGCCATTCGCGCCACCGCAGTGACCACCGACGCCTTTCCCATGCCCGGCGTGCGCGTGCGGGCCACCCGGGTCGATCACTACGCCATCGCCGACGGCAACCCGGCGCACGGCTTTGTCGATATCACGATCCGGCTGCGCGCGGGCCGCCCGCCGGACGTCAAGGCAGACGCCGCGCGGCGCATCTTTGAGGCCGCTCATGCCTTTCTGAAACCCACGATGGCCAGCCATTCCATCGCCCTGTCGCTTGAAATGCGGGACATCGACCCCGCGTTTTCCCCCAAGACCGGCACCATTCGCGACCATCTGGAGTAACCCATGAGCGCCCTTGACCAGAACCTTGAAAAACTGCGCGGCTATCTGGAGCGGTTTCAATCAACCGGGATCCAGAATCGGATCAACGGGCAGGATTGCGTGGGCGCGGGGGGGGTGTTTCAAACCCGCTCGCCGGTGGACAAGAGCGCGATCTGCGATGTTGCGCGCGGCACCGAGCGCGATATCGACGCCGCCGCCGACGCCGCCCACGCCGCGTTCCCAGCCTGGCGCGACATGTCCGCTGCCGAACGGCGCAAGATCCTGCTGCGCGTAGCCGACGCGATCGAAGCCCGGGCCGAGGAAATCGCCCTGTGTGAATGCTGGGATACGGGCCAGACGCTGCGTTTCATGTCCAAGGCCGCGCTGCGCGGGGCTGAAAACTTTCGCTATTTCGCCAACCAGATTGTCGGTGCGCGCGACGGCCAACACCTGCCGTCACCCACCTTGATGAACATCACCACCCGCAAGCCCATTGGCCCGGTCGGGGTCATCACGCCGTGGAACACGCCGTTCATGCTGTCTACCTGGAAGATCGCCCCGGCGCTGGCGGCAGGCTGCACAGTGGTCCACAAACCGGCCGAGGACAGCCCCCTGACCGCCCGCCTGCTGGTGGAAATCGCCGAAGGGGCAGGCCTGCCGCCCGGCGTGCTGAACACCGTCAACGGCTATGGCCATGACGCGGGCAAGCGCCTGACAGAACACCCGAAAATCAAGGCCATCGCCTTTGTCGGCGAAAGCCGCACGGGCAGCATGATCACCAAACAGGGGGCCGATACCCTCAAGCGGATGCATCTGGAACTGGGCGGCAAAAACCCGGTGATCGTGTTCGATGACGCGGATCTGGAGCGCGCGCTGGATGCGGTGATCTTCATGATCTACTCGATCAACGGCGAGCGCTGCACCTCGTCCTCGCGCCTGTTGGTGCAAGACACGATCCGCGAGAAGTTCGAAGCCAGGCTGGTCGAGCGCGTGAACCGCATCAAGGTCGGCCACCCGCTGGACCCGGAAACCGAAATCGGCCCGCTTATCTCCGAAGAGCACTACACCAAGGTGTGCAGCTATTTCGACATTGCCAAACAGGACGGCGCAACCATCGCCGCCGGGGGCGAGGCGCTGGGCGATACCGGCTATTTCGTGCGCCCGACGCTGTTCACCGGGGCCACCAACCACATGCGGATCGCGCAGGAAGAAATCTTCGGCCCGGTGCTGACCTCGATCGCCTTCAGCACCGAAGCCGAGGCGCTGGAAATCGCCAATGACACCGCCTATGGGCTGACCGGCTATGTCTGGACCAATGACCTGACCCGCGCCTTGCGCGTCACCGATCAACTGGAAGCCGGCATGATCTGGGTGAATTCGGAAAACGTGCGCCACCTGCCGACGCCCTTTGGCGGGGTCAAGGCCAGCGGAATAGGCCGCGACGGCGGCGACTGGAGTTTTGAATTCTACATGGAGCAAAAACACATCGGCTTCGCTACCGGTCAACACAAGATCATGCGCCTGGGCGCCTGATCTCGCCCTTGGAAACGCGCACATTTATCCAGGGAGGATAGAATGGGAGAAATTGTTCTCGCCGCGAAGATGACCCATGTGCCGACCATGCTGATGTCGGAAACCGACGGTCCGGTCAAAGGCAAGCGGCAGGCCGCGATCGACGGCCACCGCGAAATTGCCCGCCGCGCCAAGGCGCTTGGCGCGGATACCGTGGTGATCTGCGATACGCACTGGGTGATAAACGCAGGCTTTCACATCAACGCGAACGCGCGATTCGAGGGGTTGTTCACCTCGAACGAATTCCCGCAATTCATTCAGGATCTTCCCTACGCCTACGATGGAAACCCCAGCCTGGGTGACGCCATCGCCAAGGCCGCGAGCGACCGCGGCGCCTATACCCTGTCGCATCATCTGGACAGTCTGGAACTGGAATACGGCACCTTGGTGCCGATGCGTTTCATGAGCCGCGAGCATGAGATGAACGTGGTGTCGATCGCCGCCTGGGCCACCGTTCATGACCACGAGGAAAGCCGGATTGTGGGCGAAGCGATCCGCGCGGCGGTCGAGGACAGCGACAGCAAGGTGCTGCTGGTCGCCAGCGGGTCGCTCAGCCACAAGATCTGGGCGAACAGGGACTACGCTGCCAACAACGGCACCTTCACCATCAGTTCGGAATTCAACCGCCAGATGGATCTGCATGTCCTGGACATGTGGCGACGCGGCGACCATGCAACCTTTCTGAAGATGCTGGGCGACTACGCGCGGTTCTGCTGTGGCGAAGGCTCCATGCATGATACGGCGATGCTGTATGGCGCGCTGGGCTGGGACGCCTATGACCGCAAATGCGAAGTGGTGACACCGTATTTTCCCAGTTCGGGAACCGGGCAGACCAATGTGATCTTCCCGATGCGCTGATCCGAGGGCGTGGCCAGAAGATTGAGTATTTGTAGCAAGATGAAGCAGCAGGGGGCAGGGATGAGATTTGCAACGGTCAGGATGGGCGGTGCCAGCCGCTATGGTGCGATTGTCGAGGGCGGGTTTGTCGACCTTGGCGCGCGCTTTCCGGACTGGCCCACGCTGTTCGATGCCGTGGCGGCGCGGGGGCTGGACCGCCTGGCCGCGGCGGCCGCCGGCCAGAGCCCGACGCACACGGCGTTCACCTATGACATGGTTCTGCCCAACGCGCGGCGCATCCTGTGCGTGGGGGTGAATTTTCCCGACCGCAATGCGGAATACAAGGACGGCAGCGCGCAGCCCCAATACATGTCGCTGTTTCCGCGCTTCGCTAGCGGATTCACCGGACACGGGCAGAACCTGGTCCGCCCGCCTGAAAACCAGACGCTGGATTACGAGGGAGAGGTGGCGATTGTCATCGGCAAGCCCGGACGCCGCATCTCCGCCGCCGATGCCTATGATCATATCGCGGCGCTGACGATCTGCAACGAAGGCACCATCCGCGATTGGGTGCGCCACGCGAAATTCAACGTCACGCAAGGCAAGAACTGGGATCGCTCGGGCGCGATGGGCCCCTGGCTGGTGCCGTTCACCAACGCCGCGCAACTGGACGATGCGCGCATCATCACGCGGGTGAATGGCGAGGTCCGGCAGGATGATGTGCTGGCCCGCATGATGTTCCCGATCCGCGAGGAAATCGCCTATATTTCCACCTTCATGACGCTTCACCCCGGCGATATCATTGTAACCGGCACCCCTGTCGGCGCGGGCGCCCGGTTTGACCCGCCGCGCTATCTGGCCCCCGGCGACGTGGTCGAGGTGGAGGTGAACGGCATCGGCACCCTGCGCAACGGGATCGAAGACGAGGTCCTCGCATGACCCCCGCCGAGCACGCCGCCGCCGCCGCCGATCTGCTGCGGGCCGAGGTCACGGGGACGCAGATCGGGCTTTTGTCCCTTCGCTATCCCGGCATGAGCATGGATGATGCCTATGCCATCCAATCCGCGCTGCTGGCCGCCAAGCTGGCACAGGGGCGGCGGGTCATCGGCTGGAAGATCGGTCTGACCTCGCGTGCGATGCAGGACGCGCTGGGCATCGATATCCCCGACAGCGGCATCCTGTTCGATGACATGGCGTTCGCGGATGGAGCGAGTGTGCCCAGGGGCCGCTTCATCCAGCCCCGGATCGAGGCCGAGATCGCCTTTGTCATGAAGGCCCCGCTGTGCGGGGCCGGGGTGACGCGCGAGCAGGTCCGCGCCGCCACCGATTTCGTTTCCCCGTCGATCGAGATCCTGGATACCCGCATCCTGCGCAAGGATCCCGCCACCGGCACGGCGCGGATCATCACCGACACGATCAGTGACAACGCGGCCAATGCAGGCGTCGTGTTGGGCGGTGCGCGCCATGCCGTTGACGCCCATGACCTGCGCTGGGTCGGGGCGATTGTGGCGCGCGGTGGCGTGGTCGAGGAAACCGGGCTGGGCGCCGGGGTGCTGAACGACCCGGTTGAAAGCGTGGTCTGGCTGGCGCGGCGCATGGCGCAGGTTGGCCAGCGGATCGAGGCCGGGCAGATCATCCTGTCGGGCAGTTTTATCCGCCCGCTGGAATGCCCGCCCGGCTCTGACATCCATGCCGATTTCGGCGCGTTCGGGTCGGTTTCGATCCGTTTTGCGTAAAGGAAACACCATGCCCGCCCCCCATAATCCGTTCAAGGCCGCGCTGAAGGCTGGCCGCCCGCAAATGGGCTGCTGGCTGGGCCTTGCCGACCCCTATGTTGCGCAGATCAGCGCCGGGGCCGGGTTCGACTGGCTGGTGATCGATGCCGAGCACGCGCCCAATGACCTGCGTTCGATTATCGGGCAGTTGCAGGCGATCGGCGCCCGGGGCAGCCATGCGGTCGTGCGCCCGGTGGTCGGCGAAACCTGGATGATCAAGCGGCTGCTGGACGCGGGCGCGCAAACCCTGCTGATCCCGATGGTCGAGAGTGCGGCGCAGGCGCGCGAACTGGTGCGCGCCGTCACCTATCCGCCGCACGGCGTGCGCGGGGTCGGGGCATCCCTGGCGCGGGCTTCGGATTTTGGCGGTATCGCCGACTACGTGACCACCGCCGACGCGCAGATCTGCCTTCTGGTGCAGGTTGAAAACCGCGCCGGAATGGCGGCGCTGGAGGAAATTCTGGCGGTTGACGGGGTGGACGGGGTGTTCATCGGCCCGTCGGACCTGGCGGCCGACATGGGCCATCCGGGTCACACCGACGCGCCCGAGGTCGAGGCCGCCGTGCTGGAGGGAATGCGCGAGATCGTGGCATCCGGCAAGGCGGGCGGAATCCTGACGCAGAACCCGCGAATGCAACGCGCCTGCCTGGATCTGGGCGCCACCATCGTGGCCACGGCCATCGACGTGACCGTGTTTGCGTCAGCGATCCGGGGCAGCGCCCGCGCCGCACTGGCGCTGCTGCCCGGCCAGTCCGTGACCGGGTTCGCCGTGACCCCATCGGCCAGCCGATACCTGCAACAGCTGTGCAAGCACTGGTCGCACAAGGCGTCAGTGAGCGTAACCCCCGAGAGCGGCAGCATCAGCTTCGAGACCGGCAATACCGTGCAGATGACGGCCTCGGAACAGCGGCTGGATGTCACCGTGGGAACCGGCGCGCGGGGGGATCTGGCGCGCTGGCAGGGGGTGGTGGAGGCGCATCTGAAGCGATTTGCCTTCCGCGAGGATCTGACGTTTGACTGGTCGCCGGCATCGGATTGAGGCACACACGGCCGAGACTGGCGCAGATGGGCTCAAACCGGGCCGAAGGGGCCGAAAGTGCTTCAAGGGATGACGAGCATGACGATCAGCGGACGGCAGATCCTGGGGCTGGCGGCGACCCTGCTGCTGGGGTTGGGCGGCGCATTGCTGGCGCAGGCCGCCGGCTTGCCCATCCCCTATCTGCTGGGCAGTCTGGGCGCGGTGGCGGTTGTCTCGTTGACCCGCTACGCGCGGACCGGGCGGCAATTCTGGTTCCCGCAGCCATTGCGCCGCGCGGCGATTGCCACCATCGGCACGATGATCGGCGCGACCTTCACCGCCGAAATCCTCAGCACCGCGCCCTCGCTCTTGCTGTCGCTGTCGGCCATCGTCTTGTTCGTGGCGATCGCGCAGACCGCCAATTACGCAATCTTTCGCCATGTCGGGCGTTATGACGTGACCACGTCGATCTTCTCGGCCATGCCGGGCGGTTTGATCGAGGCGGTGACGCTGGGTGAAAAGGCCGGGGCGGATGTCGAAAAGCTGAGCGTGCAGCATTTCGTGCGCATCGTGCTGGTGATCGTCAGTGTGCCGACCCTGTTCTGGCTGTTCACCGGGCGCACCGTGGGCAGCGCGGCGGGGCAGACGCTGGAACTGTCCCCCGCGCAATGGAGCGACTGGCTGTGGATCGCCGTCATCGCGCCTGTCGGTGTCTTTCTGGGGCCGCGCCTGAAACTGCCGGCCAGCCACATGCTGGGGCCGATGCTGCTGGCGGCGGCGCTTCATGCCTCGGGCCTGATCGCGGTGCAGGGGCCAAGCCTGCTGCTGAACGCGGCGCAGCTGGTGGTCGGATCGGCGCTGGGCACGATGTTCGCGCGTTCGACCCTGCGGCATCTGGCCGTGGCGATGGGCCTTGGCGCGCTGTCGGTGGCCACCATGCTGTCGCTGGCCACGGGTTTTGCCTATGTGCTGGAGGGCCGGGTACCCATGAGTTTCGAGGCTCTGGTCATCAGCTTCGCACCCGGTGGTGTGACCGAGATGAGCCTGGTTGCGCTGAGTCTGGGGATCAGTCCGGTGCTGGTCACGGTGCACCATATCTTCCGCATCATTTTCACCGTCAGCGTGGCCGGGCTCATGGCGGCGCGCAGGCCGCGCCCCTAAACCGCCAGCAACCGGGTGAACAGCGCTTCCAGATAGGCATCGGCCCCGTCCAGCGGATCGGCCCCGTCCCGGATCAGCCGGATCTGCGCGCCGAAATCCGCGTAATGCTGGGTCAGCGCCCAGATCGAGAAGATCAGGTGATAGGGGTCAAGGGGCGGCAGCCTGCCCGCGTCGATCCAGCGCTGGAAGATGGCGGCGCTGTCGTCGACCAGCGACTTCAGGCCGCCCGAGATTTCGTCGGACAATCGCGGCGCGCCCTGAAGAACCTCGTTCGCGAACAGGCGGCTTTCGCGCGGGTAATCGCGCGACAATTCCAGCTTGCGGCGCATGTAGCCGATGATTTCCTGCTGCGGGTTGCCCTGCGGGTTCAGCGCCCGCAACGGGGCCAGCCACACATCCAGCAGCGCGTCCAGAAGCGCGCGGTGCATCGCTTCCTTGCTGTCGAAATAATACAGGATATTGGGCTTCGACAGCCCGGCGACGGCGGCAATCTGGTCCAGCGTCGCGCCGCGAAACCCCTGCTGTGAAAACACCTCCAGCGCGGCATCCAGGATCCGCGCGCGGTTGCGCATTTGAATGCGCGTCGTCATGCGGTGCCGCCGTCATCCAGCCCGATCCCGCGCAGGATGATGCCGCAGACCGTGTCCGTCGCCTCGGCCCATTGCCGATCCGACAAGGGCCCGCTGTTGAGCGTTTCGATCTGATGCGCGAAATCGGCATAATGCTGCGTCGTGGCCCAGATTAAATACAGCAGCCAGCGCGGATCGACGGGCCGGATCTGCCCTGCCTCGCTCCAGCGCCGAATGACGGCAATGCGGGTTTCCGTCCATTCGCGCAGCGTGGTTTCCAGATAGTCCTGAATGATCGGCGCGCCGTGCATCACCTCGTTCGCCCAGACCTTCGATCCAAAGCGATGGCGGCGCGACAGGTCCATCTTGCGGGTGATGTATTGGCGCAGCGCCACCTCGGGCGAGGCCGAGGTCTCGAAACTGTCGGCCGCCTCCAGCCAGATGGTGAAGATCCGCTCCACCACGCGGCGATAGAGACGCTCTTTCGACGCGAAATAATAATGCAGATTGGCCTTGGGCAAACCGCTGGCATCGGCGATGGCCTGCATGGTGGCCCCGCCAAAGCCCGATTCGGCGAACACGCGCTCTGCGGCGTCCAGGATCACGCGCTCGGTTTCTTCGCGCATTTCCGCGCGGGTGCCCGTTTTTTCAGCGCCCGGTGTCGCGGCGTGCGTCTGCCCCATACGCGGTCTCTCCTGCTTTGCGGCCTGTCCTGCCGGTCCGGCCCGAACCGCCGGAAATATTCTTGACTGGTTGGTCAGGTCTGTTAGCGTTTCGATGTCGGCGGGGCAAAACACCGTGCCGACACCAGGAAGAATAGGCGCGGCCCTTCGCCATGACAACCCGACCAGGACGCCTGCGAGCCAACTCGTGCCGCGTGGCCAGGGTCGGGCCATGTGGGGCCGGTCAAGGCACAGAAATTCCGGGGGGGCTTGGTGACACAAACCCAGATCATCCGCGACGGCACCGACATGGTGCGCCAGATGCGCCCGGTTCGGGTTCAGGGCGAATTCGTCTTTCGCGCCCTGTCCGCCCACGACGTGGTGGCGCGGCTTGCGGACATCCGGGCGTTGATGATCGAGAGCGAGGGGCCCTCGGTGATCGTGCCCGCGCAGGCCGGTGATGCCGACGCCATGGCGCAGATCACGCTGCAGGTCCATTCGGCGCTGGACGGGGTCGGGCTGACCGCCGCCGTGTCCACCGCGCTGGCGGGGGCTGATATCCCCTGCAATATGGTCGCCGGGCTGCACCATGACCATGTGTTCGTGCCTGTCGCGCTGGCCGACCGCGCGCTGCGCATTCTGCAAGACCTGTCAAAAACCGCTGGAACGAAAGGGTAGGGACGAAATGGCCGCACCGGGCGAGAACCTCAGGATCAACGCCGACCGGCTGTGGGACAGCCTGATGGAAATGGCCAGGATCGGCCCGGGCATCGCCGGCGGCAACAACCGCCAGACCCTGACGGACGAGGACAGCGAAGGCCGTCACCTGTTCAGGCGCTGGTGCGAAGCCGCCGGCATGACCATGGGGGTCGACGAGATCGGCAACATGTTCGCCCGGCGCGAGGGGACCGACCCGGATGCGCTGCCGGTCTACATGGGCAGCCACCTGGATACCCAGCCCACGGGCGGCAAGTATGATGGCGTGCTGGGCGTGCTGGGCGCGCTGGAGGGGGTGCGGACCCTGAACGATCTGGGGATCAAGACCAAACACCCGATTGTCGTGGTCAACTGGACGAATGAGGAAGGCACGCGCTTTGCGCCCGCCATGCTGGCCTCGGGCGTGTTCGCCGGGCGTCATGAGTTGCAATGGGCCTATGACCGGGTGGACGCCAAGGGAAAACGCTTCGGCGATGAGTTGAAACGCATCGGTTGGAAGGGCGACGAAAAGGTCGGCGACCGCAAGATGCATGCGCTTTTTGAGCTGCACATCGAACAGGGCCCGATCCTGGAAGCCGAGGGCAAGGATATCGGCGTCGTCACGCACGGACAGGGGCTGCGCTGGATTGAGATCACGGTGACGGGCAAGGAAAGCCACACCGGATCCACACCTATGGCGATGCGCAAGAACGCCGGGCGCGGGCTGGCGCTGATCACCGAGTTGGTGCACGAGATCGCGATGAAGAACCAGCCCAACGCGGTCGGCGCGATCGGGCATATCGACGTCTATCCCAACAGCCGCAACATCATCCCCGGCAAGGTGGTGTTCACCGTCGACATGCGCACGCATATCCTGGACAAGCTGAACGCGATGGTCGCGGAATTGATGGAGCGCGCGCCGAAGCTGTGCGCCGATATCGGCGTGGCGTTCGACGCGCAGATCGTCGGGCAATTCGACCCGCCCGCTTTTGACGCGGGTTGCGTCGACGCCGTGCGCCGCGCGGCGGAACGGCAGGGGTATTCGCACATGGATATCGTGTCGGGCGCCGGGCATGATGCCTGCTGGATCAATGATGTGGCCCCGACAGCGATGATCATGTGCCCCTGCGTGGACGGATTGAGCCATAACGAGGCCGAAGAGATTTCCAGGGACTGGGCCGCCGCCGGGGCCGATGTCCTGTTGCACGCGGTTCTGGAGACGGCGCAGGTGGTTGAGTGAGGTGCGGGGGGCTGCCGCCCCCCGCACCC
>Ga0316208_1003483_pt1 | contig 11319 bp, 7 predicted proteins | sample 3monopyrite_MG_FD_204944 | JGI IMG/M metagenome (GOLD analysis project Ga0316208, IMG submission 204944) | Microbial mat bacterial communities from mineral coupon in-situ incubated in ocean water Damariscotta River, Maine, United States -... | ecosystem: Environmental > Aquatic > Marine > Coastal... | reverse complement strand
TCGCTGCGGCGCCCCATGAGGTGACCAAAGAGCCACCACCGGGGGAGTGGCGAGAGAGAGCCACGGATCAGTCCGTGAAGGTCGCGTCCCAGGCGGCCTGGATGGCCGTGAGGTTGCTGTCGAGGTTTGCCTTGGCGGTGGCGACGGCTTGTTCGGCCCGGGCGGTCGTGAGGAAGTTGGCGAGGTCGGGATTCGGATCGACGCCGAATCGCGCCGCTGCCTTCTCCTCGACAAGCGAATCGCGGAGCGTGATCCAGTCAGCTTCCGAGCGCTGCACGACCAAGAACTCGATGGGGAGCTTGTGGTTGCGGTTTGCGATGATGTTCGCAAGGGCCGTCGCCCCGCTCACAGGGAGCTCGTCGCAGGCTCCGACTCGGAACTCTTGCAGGACACCATCCCGGGCGGCAGAGCGGGCCTCGAAGTTGGTCTTGGCCTGGGCGAGAGCCACGACGTCTTCGCTCCTCGCGAGTCCCGTCCGAATCTCTCGTTGGAGGCGGTCCCTCTCCCGACGCGACTCAGCCAGTGCCGCGTCTGAAGCAGCCAGCGTCGGGATCGCGGTCGTGCACGCCGAGCCGGTGTGCATCATGAAGGCCGAGAACTGAGGCGCGGTCGTCCCGATCGCGGCCAACACCTCAGGCGTCATGCCCGAGCGAAGCAGGAAGACCTCATTGCTGCTCGGCAGCGCCACGGGCTCAAGTTCCGAGGCAACGAAGGTCACCGACGCCTCGTGAGCTGCGGCCTCACTGCCGCCCGTTGACATCAAGGCGGCGCCAACGCCGGCGAGCCCTGCGATGGCCAGGAACGGGGCGAATCGAAGAAGGGAAGCGCGCATGGTCCTCTCCCGGGAAGTGGGGTTTGGTGGACAAGAGTAAGCCGTGCAGGCAAGCAAGGGTCGCGAGCGTCGGCACGTTGACTCCAAATAGCAAATGCCGGGAGGGAAGGGGGCCGGATTCAGAATCCGCTTGGGAGCCGCAATCGAGAATCAACGGGTTACGGCGACGCCGGTTCGGAGTTGCATTCCGCAATTGCTCCGATGCATGCATCGCATCTCCTTCCATCTTCTCGCGCGAAGCGCGGGCGCGGGTGTACTCGGAGATGTGTGCATAAGACGTAGGGCGGGTCTCGCGGGATTCATCTCAGCCAGGCGTGTTCCGCAACTGGGCGAGTGGGAAGTTGCAATCGCAGTTCAGCGTGAGTTGCAATTTCGGGACTCGGAAGCGACCGAATCTCGGGTGCCCGCCGGGGTTGCCGAATCGCCAATTCGCTGTAGAACCGAGTCGGCGGCCACGCTGAGCGTGCGCTCGCCAGCTTGTTTCCCCAGGCATCACAACTCGGTCTTGGAGATCACTCATGTCTCGCACGCTCGTCTTCTGGACGGTCGCCGTCAGCTCGTCTCTTGCCGCCCTCGCCGCTGCGTCTGCGCTTGCAACGCGCGCACCCTCCGCTCCCGTCGGGGGAGGCGGCAAGCTGCTCGACAACTTCGACAAGTCGCTGACCGACTACTTGCGAAGTGCGAACGACACGCTCTTGCAGAAGGTGCGTCCGGCGGTCTCGGCTCGGGCAGTGACTCCGCAGGGTGCACTTCGCTCGCCGATCCCGCATCGAATGGCGCTTGCGGCGAATCCCTCCGGTGACTCGAGCGGCGGCGTGGCCCGCATCAACGATGTCGATCTTGCGACGGGCGCGTGGTCGCCGTTGGTCGTAGACCTCGAATTGGAGGCTCCGGGCGTCAATTGGCCGATCGGCCGCTCGTTCGGCCAGCAGCAAGTCGATAACACCCCCTCTCACATCGACAGCGATGGCTATCAGGGCAAGAACTGGTTCCAGTCGTCGCAACTGGAGATCGGGCTCTACCAAGACAATCCCGGCACCAAAGAGGCCGATGATCACGTCTACCTCTACCTGGGAGCGGACCGCTTCGCCGAGTTTCAGCGTGTTGATATCTCAAGTGACGACTTCGTCGCTGGCCAGGGTGCAGCCGGAGGATTCGACTTCACCGCGGCCTCAGGTGGCGAGCCCGAGCTGTACACCTACATCGACCAGCGAGGGACCGAGTTCGTGTTCTTCGGCTTCGACAGCAACGGCGCCGACGGCCAGCTGTGGAAGATCACAGACGCCGACGGGAACACTGCATTCGTAGGGGACGCCACGACTGCGAGCACGGCGATCTCGAACGGCTACAGCAGCGGCAAGATCGCGACGGCGTACGACTCCGCCGATCGACGTTACACGTACACCTACACCTCCGGTCGTCTGACCGAGGTCAAGGCCGAGACCAAGTCCGGCGGGACCTGGGCGAGCCCCACCGGCGTCGAGACGGCAGGCAAGGTCGAGTACGCCTACTACTCGAGCGAGAGTTACGGCGACGACGGCAACCTGAAGCTCGTCACGATGACGACACCTCTGACGGACAGCGGCGTCGATCTCGTTCGCAAGCGCTACTACCGCTACTGGGAAGGGGCGTTCAACGCTTCGACCAACCCGGGCCACGCGAACTTGGTGAAGCTGGTGGTGGATGCAGAGGGTCTGCGGCGCTTCGACCTTGACGAGGTGGGGGCTGGAGAGCCTGAGCTTGACGACGGCTTCCTCACGGCGAGCCACGAGAGTCTGAAAGCCTATGCCAGCTCGTACTTCGAGTACGACTCGCAGCATCGCATCGTCGAAGCGTGGTTCAACGGCGAGTGTGGATGCTCTGGTGCTGGAGCCGGAACGTATCGATACGAGTATGAGACGAACGGCAGCTACTCGGATGGCGCGGGCTATGACGAGGAATGGAAGACGAGGACGATCGTCGAGCAACCGGATGGAACGTACCTGACCCAGTACTTCGACGAAGCCGGCCAGACTCTTCACAGCGTCACGACGGACGGCGATCCCGACAACACGTCTCCCGCGCCCAACCAGTGGATCACCAAGGTCGTTCGTGACGCGGAGGGTCGGGTCACCAAGGTTCACACGCCGGCGAACATCACTGGCTACACGCACTCGACGGGCGCGATCACGACCTCGACGAGCGAAGGGGTGATCTGGGTCTACGACCTGTTCGATTCCGGCCTCCTTGAGGGGTTCGTTGAGCACCGCAAGTACCAAGAGGGCACGAGCGGGACGGAGTACTTCCTCGATACCGTGGACTACGACACCCAGATCGAGACGACGGGCGATGTTGCGGTCGTTCGTCCGTTCATGACGGGTCGCCGCGTCTACCACACGGCAAGCTCGACAGAGGATTCGACGAAGTACGACGAGACGACGTGGGCGTACACGTTCCACACAGGAACGCTTCAAGCCAAGACCGTCACGACGACCTACCCGGTCGTCACCACCGCCAAGTACGGCTCGAACGCCGCCGACAGTGACTCTGCCTACTACGACGAAGCGGGCCGCACAACTTTCGCGAAGTCCACCGACGGCATCATCTCCTACGTCGAGTACGACGCGGAGGGGCACGTCAGCAAGCGCATCCAAGATGCCGACACGACCCAGTCGGGCGTGGGTGAGGACTTCTACGGAGTCACGATTCCCACCGGCTTCTCAAGCAGCGGAACGCCGCTGCACTCGGTCGCGACGTACGCCTACGACGAGCGTGGACATGGCATGGAAGCGACTGCGCCGGACGGGCTCGTCACTAAGACCTACCAGTCGAAGCTGAGCGACGGACGCGCGGTCAGCTTGAGCTACCCGCGCTACGTCACGACGCCTTCCACGAAGTACTACGGGCCGGTCTCCTTCTCCGTGCAGAACCTCGCCGGCAAGACTGAAGCGCAGGGGCTCATCGCCTTGACGGGCAACGAGTCAACGGTGTCTCTCGCAAGTCATGTGGACGAGACAGACTCGGACCCGATCACGGCCATCGACGGCCTGGGCACGCTGTGCCGCTTGACGACCAGTCACTACTCGCTGACCGGCGGAACCCTCGAAGAGAGTCGCCTGTACTTCGACATTCCTGCGTCAGGCGTCGGTACGGACGGCACGAACTACGACTCGACACTCTTCGGCTACGACGACATGGGGCGACGCGTTCGTGTGAAGGGCGCGAGCGGCACGATAAGCAGGAGTGTTTACGACTCCGCAGGGCGCCAGGTCTCGCAGTGGACGGGGACGAACGACTCCACTTTCAGCGGTGGGGAGTCGTCCGGCACCGACGACATGGTGAAGGTGTCAGAGGTCGAGTTCGACGGCGGTAGTGACGACGGCAACGGCCTCGTTACGAAGCGGACACTGTTCGTCGAGGACTCAACGACCGGAAAGCGCGAAACCAGCTACGAGCATGACTTGTTCGGGAGAGTCTTGCTTCAGACCAACCCCACCGCTCCCCACACCCTGAACGCCTACGACCTCCGTGGTCGGACGACGGCGACGGCGCAGTACAGTTCGACAGCCAGCATCGTAGTTGGAACAGATGTCCCGACGACCGAAGCGACGAACCGCCTGACGCTCAACGAGACCTTCTACAACCAGAAGGGTCAGGTCTACAAGCGCAGTCGGCACGCGATCGATCAGGATGATGGATCCGACGATGCGACGATGTCGTCGCTGTACTGGTACGACAGCGCGGGTCGCAGCATCAAGGAGAAGTCGAACCAGCTCACCAAGCGTGAATACGATCGACTCGGTCGAACGACACGTGAGTTCATCTTGGCGAACACGGACGACACGACCTACGCGGAAGCGGACGACGTGTCCGGCGACATCGTGCTCGAGGAGCGTCGCACCGGCTACGACGACGTCGGCCGCGCGATCCTCTCGATTCAGATTGACAGACTGCACGATGACCGATCCACCGGCACTTCGGGTGCGCTGGACACGAACGCGGATGGAGATGACTTGCTGCTGACCGCCGCGAACAACGAGGGCCGCGCGCAGATTACAGGCATGTGGTACGACGCGCGGGGCCGCATTGAGGACACCGTGCGTTTCGGAACCTACGGAGGCAGCAACTTTGATCGCGACGGCATGAGCGTGCCGGCGAGATCGGACACGGCGCTCCGGACCACATACTCGTATGGCACTGACGGCCAGGTCGAGATCGTCACCGACCCGATGGACCACGATCGCAAAACCGAGCGGGATGATGCGGGGCGCGTGGTTGCGGAGATCCGCAACTACGACGGCGCGGTGAACAGCGGTTTGCCTTCGGGCTCGGACGACAACGTAACCGTGCGCTACGCCTACACCGACGGGCTTCGCGCGACGATCACGGCAGACATGCCGTCCGGTCAGGACGACCAAGTCACGACCTACACCTACGGGACGACCAAGGGGGTCTCGGCCGGCGACTCAAAGGTCGGGTCAGGCCACATGCTCCAGAAGGTCCAGTACCCCGATTCGGCCGGCGGCACTGATGTAGTGACGCACGCCTACAACGCGCAGGGCCAGCCGATCTACAAGAAGGACCAGGCGGGCAATGTCTCCGAGTTCGTCTACGACGACTCCGGCCGCAGAACGCACATGCGGCTAAGCACGATCGACGCCGATTTTGATGATGAGGTGGAACGGATCAGCACGGCCTATGATGGCCTTGGTCGGCGGTCAACCGTGACCCAGTACGACAATGACGTGGTCGGCAGTGGCAGCGTGATCGACGAAGTGGAGTTCACCTACACCGACTGGGGGGAGATCTACAAGTTCCGCCAGGACCTCAACTCGGCAGTCGATGCGTCAGGTTCGGTGGATGACTACGAGGTGGAGTACACCTACGCGGCGACCACAGCGAACAGGAACTCGGTGTACTTGACACGTATGGACTATCCGAGCTCGACTCACATCGGCCTTCAGTACCGCGCCACGAACGGCCTGATGGATCTGGACTACCTGAGACCCACGATCCTGGGAGTCAACGGTACGATGACGGTGGTGTACTACTACAACGGCTCTGGGCAGGTGGTCTCAACCGACTACTTGGGTCCCGACATCAAGTGGGAGAAGTATGGATCGACGTCGGGGAGCTTCCCTGACCTCGATCGCTTCAACCGCGTGACGTCGAGTCGATGGACGGCGTACCACGGGACCGCGACCGACTTCTACGACATCGATATCAGCTATGACCGGAACTCGAACATCACGCTGGTCGAGGACAATGTCCATACGGGCTTCGACGTTTCCTACACGATGGATGATGTCGATCGCCTTGTACGTGCCCAGGAGGGCACGTGGGGAGGGTCGTCGATCTCGAGTGAGAAGAGGGACCAGGAGTGGACCTTGGACCATGTGGGAAACTGGGACTTCGCGAAGCTTGATCTCAACGGAGATGATGACTGGGGCGACACCGATGAGTACGAGGATGATCGCACTCACAACAAGGTCAATGAGCTCACCGGTCGCGACACGAACGACAGCGGGACGGACAACTACACACTTATCTACGATGAGGTTGGCAATCTGATCGACGACGGCGAGAGCTACAAGTACGTCTACGATCCCTTTGGGAGGATGCGGAAGGTGCTAGATCGCTCAGATGACAGTGTCGTATCCGAGAACAGGTTCAACGGTCTGACGTATCGCGTCGGCGAGCATGTCGACACCAACAACGATGGCGATGTGGACGTCAACGATGACTGGTGCTTCATCGCGTATGACGCCAGCTGGCGCGTAGTTGCGAAGTACGAAGACGCCGGCGCTGATCCGATTGAGGAGTTTGCGTATCACCGGGCGGGCGCGAACGGTGCTGGGGGGGGGTCATACCTCGATGCGTTGGTACTGCGAGATCGGGACACAACAGGCAACGGGGCACTGGATGAGCGCATCTTCTATTGCCAGAACTGGCGGGCGGACGTGTCGGCACTCGTAAACAGCGCCGGCTCGATAGTTGAGTGGGTCAAGTATTCTGCCTACGGGATCCCGTTTGGAGTGCCGGGCGGGGATACCGACTCAGACGGCGACTGCGACTCGGCTGACGAGGGGCAGGTCACTACATGGTCGAGTGCTTCTCACTACGATGTGAGAGGCGACGCAAACCTCGATGGTGTAGTTGATGGAGATGATGAAGTCTCCGTCGCAGGCAGCTACTCTGGCGTGAGCTCTGGCCACGGCGAGCTATCGTCCCCTGATCGAGGTAGTGATCGCGGGATGGCAGGCTACCGGTGGTCCGCGGTTCCTCAAGCGTACGCAGTGAGGAACAGGGTCTTTTGGCCGGGCATCGGCCGCTGGGGTACTAGGGATCCAATTGGGTATGTTGACGCAGCAAGCCTCTACGAGTACGCACGCTCGAATCCCGTCAGGCACAGAGACCCCACAGGTTTGTATTCTCAAGGGTCATCTAGTAAGTACAGACGCTGCCAGGCCATAAAGTATGCCACTTCCCCTGCCAGTAATTGCGGCAAGTTTCGATTCAGGCTGATTAACGAGGGGCCTGGGCTTGGTGGTGGTGGAATTGATGGGACCCAGTCGGATGGGGTTTGTTACCCCCGTGAGACCCCGTGTAAGTTTGGCCCTCAAAAGATTCGCTTTAAGGTGCAGGTTCTCCTGGGTCCTGGTTGGACTAGTGACATACCCAACCCGCCGGGTGTGCCGAACTCGCCATACGGGCTTTGGCATAACCCTACCGGTGGCGGGGCCGCAGGGACTGGCTTGATTGGTGTTACTGGCGACTTTAGCGATCCGCTTGCTCCGATGCGCTCATCTAATCGTCCCGTCACGGTGAAGGGGGCAACGGTGGCGTGCGGTAATGGCCGGTGTGAGCAGAGACATGTGTTCATCAAGTCGGAGAAGGGTTGCCGTCTGCGTATGGTCGTGAACTTGTGCTGTACCCCGTGTGGGACTACGACCCTTCTTACGGGGGGGCCTCGTCCAAACGGTGAGTACCCCTCCGCCCCTGGCCCTTCAACCCCCGGTCCGTTCGGCCCGTCGACTCCCGGTGGCGGTGGCGGGACGCCTGGAGGGCCTAGCGGACCCTGGACCCCATTCGGGGGGTACTAGTTGACCGGGGCGCTGGTCGTTATGTCTTGGTTTCGCGGGGAGGTTGGGGTATAGGGCCTTCATGAAGTATGCATTGATGATCACAGGATTGTGTGTCGTGATGGCAGCCGAAAGGCTCAGTGAGTCTCGTTCGACTGGAGAGTTGGTTGCTGAAAGTCTCATCTTGCGGCATCCCGACTCGGAGCCCGGCGATGTGGTGACGATGACCCCCTCGGCTTTGGGAGGGCTCGAGATTCAATTCGGCTCGGAGCCCGGGAATGCCGCCACGCTTACTTTTGGTCCGGACAGCGGCGGCTATAGCATGACTTTTGCCACTGAGCAGGGAGTCACGCTCAAGACGCGGCTGACACGGGGGGATGCGAGGATGGTTCTTCGGGCTGGCGGCGGGTTCACAACCGCGGAGCTGGAGGCTGGCGAGAGGGCCGCGAGATTGACTTTTTTTGGGGCGAATCCTGAGCAATGGGCAGTAGGCGAAAGACCGAGTTCAATAGGAGTTGATGGCGACTCCGGCTTCGTCCTCCTCGGGAGTCGTCGCGAGACGCGCGGCGGGGGGATTGAGTGGGATGAACTGCTCTTTGTGGATCGTGAGCGTTCCACTGGCCCTTGGGCGAAGTAGGCCCGCACTATTCCATCGATCCCGAGCGTTCGTCGCGCGCGTCCTGTCCCATCCTTAGGCCGACCACCGATAGTGCCGTAGAGGGCCACCAAGGCGGTCTATCGAGCAAACCTCGGTCGTCCCGCACGGCCGAGGTTTGCTACGTTTAGTGAGCAGTGACCGCAATGTCCCCGCATGCCCCAACATGCTCCCTCATGCCCTCACATACTCCCGTATGTCCCCGCATGTCCCGACGCGCTTGCACCCGCGACTCCAGCTTCCCAAGCTGAATGTCGTGGGTTCGAGCCCCATCGCCCGCTCCACATCGGCTGTCGGCCGTGCAGCAGTGGCCGTTTCGAGATGCGGAGCAGGAGCTTCTCCTTGGCGCTCCCGAGGTGCTGCAGAGCGCCGGACTGCGCAGCGCCGAGCGGGGCCGAAGCGCGACTGGTGGGATGCCGCGATGAGCCGGCGAGAGAGGGTGGCAGGCCGGCGCTGATCGGGACTGGCCCTGAAGACGTCAGGTGGCGTCGGCCGTGCGCTGAGCCACTACAGGGCTCCGCCTGAGCGGCGTCACGGTGCGCCGTACGGCCGACGGGCGCGTCTCGTTGAGCTTCCCCGCGAAGCGGGACCGACGCGGCGAGATGCGGCCCTTGATGCGCCCGGTGTCCCGCGAATCGCGCGCCGCCATCGAGGCCCAGGTCTTCGCGGCCCTCGAGCTGCCGGAGGCTGACCCGTGGCAATAACACCCAAGACCCGCAGCACTGAAAAGGGCTCATCCGCCTCACTGGCTCGGACAATCGCGGACATGTGGCGACTTCTGCGGACATTCGGTGGGAATCGACTGGCTGGACCCGGGGACCAGAGCGAGTGTCCCGAGCCCAAGGGCAGCGCGACCTTCAGCGCGCCCGAGACCTGGCTCCACCAACACCTCGAAGAGATGACCGACCACTTCGCTGACATGCTCGCCGCCCGCCTCAAGGCGCCGCCGCCGACGGAAGGGCTTGGCTCGATGCTGATGACCAAGGCGCAAGTTGCGCTCGAGCTGCAGTGCTCGGGGCGGACCGTTGACCGCTGGTGCGAGGAGGGTCTGTTGCCCGAGCCGCTGCAGATTGGCGGTTCGGTCCGCTGGATGCGGGCGGACCTCGAAGTCTGGTTCAAGAACCGGGAGTGGCAGCGATGAGTAGCGAAACCGAAGCCCTGAAGGAGCAAGTCCGGCGCCTGCAGAGCAAGCTAGACCAGCTTGATGTCGTCCCTAGTGCGCAGACGCCGCTCGCCGAGCTGGCCGAACACTACCTCGACGACCTCGAAGCGCGGACGAGCGAGCGCCACCACACGCAGGTCCGCTCGCAGCTCGGCATGGTGCTCGCCGGCATCCCCGCCAAGACCGTCGAGGAGCTGAAGCCGCGCCACATGACCGCCTACCGCAACGCGCAGCTGAAGGAGCGCCGCTCGAACCGCTGCTGCAACGTCCACGCTCAGGCCCTTCGCGGGATGCTGAACTGGGCCGTGCAGATGCAGGAGATCGAGGTGAACCCGCTCAACGGCCTCAAGCCGCTGCCGACGGGAGAGCGGCACGCGACGCAGCACCGGCGCGCGCTGAGCGAGGACGAGATCGTGTCCTTCCTCTCGGCCGTCGAAGCTGAGGACAGCGGGCTGGCGAGGCACTTCGGATTCCGCGTCCCGCAGACGCCCTTCTTCCGCGCGCTGCTCGAAACCGGCGCCCGCTACGGCGAGCTGATCACGGCCACTTGGGCGGACCTCGACCTGACGCCGGGCAAGGCGTCGATCACGCTGCGGGCGAAGAACACGAAGGCTGGTCGCAAGCGCGCGATCCCGCTGACGACGGCGATGGTCGCGGCGCTGAACGACCTGCCGAAGTACCACGAGCTGGTGACGCGACGCGCGCCGACGCCGAACGACCCGGTGTTCCTGACGCCGACCGGCCAGCCTTGGTGCGTCCCGACGAACAACGTGCGCCGGATCCTCAGCCGCGTCCTGAAAGCGGCCGGCATCCCGCAGCGAAACGACCGGGGCGAGAAGATCGATGTTCACGCGCTGCGGCACACGGCGATCACGCGGCTCGGCCGCTCCGGCGTTCCGCTTGCGCAGGTGCAGAAGATCGCGGGGCACTCGGACCCGAAGTTGACGGCACGGATCTACACCCACCTCGACCTCGAAGACTTGCGCTCGGCGGTGGACTGCCTGGAGCCGAAGAACGCGAACGGGGCGCTGCCGCACCTGCCGGCGCCGACGCTCGAACGCGAGGCCAGCTGACGGAAGGGAGCGACGACGCGATGACCCAGTTTCACGAGACGCGGGCCGGCGCGGAGTTCTACCGGCGAACGATGCCCGAGCTGGTGAAGCAGCTGACGCGGATTGCGGACGCCTTGGAGCGCGTGGCGGTCTCGCAGGTGAGTGCCGGGGTCAATGAGCCGACCCGCGTCGAGGACGAGGCGGGCGAATCACCTTCCTGACCCCGGCGGATCGAGACTCGCGCGTCCAGTCAAAGTGCCCGATTCAGGAAAGAGCGCAGAGATACCTGCACCCGAGATATGGAATCGATCGAACAATCCCGTACCGTTAGTGCTGCATACGCGTGAAGCCAGCGTTTGGCTTCAAGCGACTCCCAGTGAGCTTCCCCCGGTCTTGTAGACACCGGACTTAGGGTTGTTGAAACGCTCGACTGTGCCGAGCCGTTCTTCGGGGGAGCCGCGCGGAGCGGAGCCTTGCGTAGCTCGAGCGCAGCGCGGCGGTCCGGGGGCGGAGCCCCCGGGAGGTGGGGGTCCAGGGGGAGGAGACTCATAACTTGT
>Ga0316208_1003482_pt1 | contig 11320 bp, 7 predicted proteins | sample 3monopyrite_MG_FD_204944 | JGI IMG/M metagenome (GOLD analysis project Ga0316208, IMG submission 204944) | Microbial mat bacterial communities from mineral coupon in-situ incubated in ocean water Damariscotta River, Maine, United States -... | ecosystem: Environmental > Aquatic > Marine > Coastal... | reverse complement strand
AGCCATGTCTCCATGCTCTTCCTTTTCCAACAACTGCAAGTAATCTGGCACCAAATACGATCCTGCTTGTGGGAATATCCCTAATACCGCCTCAGGAAACATTTTTAATTTGCCCGGCTTTTCCAGCTCGTCCAGTTGATTTTTTCTAAAGTCCTTGAAAGACTTCAACTCATCAGTGAAATTTTCAGAATTGAAATTCAGCTCCACTTTGCTGTTCTTCAGAAGCTGATATAGCTGAGTCCTAAACTGAGTAGGATCACGGTCATAATCATCCACAACCTGCTCGATGAGTTCTTCATCGAGGGTCACTTGATTATAATAAGAATAGGCCAGAAGAAAAGTTTTGTTCAATGTGGTATTGACTGACTTTCGTCGAATCAGATACCACATGTTGTCTTCTTTTTGGAGCTCTACAGGAAAGAAAATTAGCGGGCATCTAACCATCGTTCCATCCGCAAATTTGCCCTGGATGAAAGGCCAGCCAACATACAAATCCTTCGCACCGCGCTCCTCAAAGATAAATTTATCAATTCGTTGAATTTTCTTCAGTCGTCTGCTCAGCACATTCGAGCTTGCATCTCGGCTATCCATTTCAGCACACAGTGGAATTTTCAGCTGATGCTGGAGTAAGTCTTCAACAATCTTGAAGCTGGGTTTGTCCAAAGAAAAATTTAAATCATGAATATCCAAAAACTGATCAGAGATCAATCGAAGCAAAAGCAATGAACGATTGTTACCTGACAGATTGGTAAGCCGCCTCAAATAAGATTGTAGAATTTTCTGCATGGATTCAACCCCCTGATTCACTAATCAACCCGTCAACTAATAAACCAATCAACTAAGGACTAGAGAGAAAGATAGGGAGATAATTTTTGATAGAGACTGTCATCCATCACTTTAATTTTCATCAAATCTTCCAATGATTCATACGTCCCGTGTACCTCTCGATAATTGATGATTGCGCGAGCCAAATTGTAATTAATGTAGGGGTGTTTTGTGAGTAGTTTGATGGAATCGGTATTGACTGTGATCTGTCCAACGGTCGCTTCAAAGTCAGACTGGTCAAGCATCTTGTCAATGATCTCGGGCTTCAATCCCCAAACCTCCTTAAGCTGATCCGTCGAATGGAATCCGCCCAGAAGATCTCTATATTTTACAATTCGATCTGATAGTACTGGTCCAATGCCACTGACATTTTGTAGCTCCTCCGCTGTAGCGGTATTGAGCTCAAATCTAACCACCTCTTGCTTTGGCCAATTCGATTTGTAGCTTGTCGTATCCTTTTTCCAAGATTCCTTTTTATCGCTTGTTGGAATATCCACAAACGAATGAACCCGAGCAAAAATCGAGTCTGTCATGCCGTACATTTTTTTTAGATCATCCGGCTTCTTGAACCTTCCGCCTTTCGCTCGATATTTTGTAATTCGCTCAGCCAAATATTTGGGTACCCCACCTGCTTGCATTTGCTCCACCGTCGATTCGTTCGGATCAAACTCCTTTTGAGGAGCAGACTCGAACTTAGATTGGGAATATTTTTTCGCCTCTTTCTCAGAGATGGAAGCATTCATCTCCTTTTCCCACTGAGCCAACGATTGATTCCCTTTACTACTATTAGCTTTTCGGAATTGGCCACCCAAGTAGATGCGAGGAACTATTCCCACAAGAAATACGAGCACAATTAACACCAAAAAACCGTTAGCCTCCGTTTTGGAGAAGCCCAGAGAATCAATAATCAACTGCCTGACCTTTTGTATAAATCGCATACTGTTATAAACTAGGAATCTGATACATTTGCGGTTCGTTTATCAGCCAATGGACTATAACTTTAGAGCAGTAGGGGTCAGCTACCATAGCACACCCATTGACCTTAGAGAAAAATTAACCTTTCAGGAAACAACATCCAAGGAATTTTTTAAAAAACTAAAGGAGGTACATGGTATAAGAGAAGCCATGGTTGTCTCCACTTGCAATCGAACAGAAATATATTATTCATCTGAGTATGGGGTGGATCAAGAAATCATCAAGCTGATCTGCCTTGAGAAAAACCTTCAAATTGAGGAAGTACTTAAATACTTTCAATACTACGATCATGCAGAAGCAGTTTCGCACTTGTTCGAGGTTAGCTTGGGGTTAGACTCCAAAGTACTTGGAGACATGCAGATAATTAATCAGGTGAAACATGCCTATCAGTGGTCTGCAGACGAAAACATGGCGGGTCCTTTTCTACACAGATTGATGCACACGGTCTTTTTTGCTAACAAGCGTATTTCCCAAGAAACTCCATTCCGAGACGGTTCGGGATCTGTGGCGGGTGCTGCCGTTGATTTGATTCATGGTCTTTCGGATGCAATAGCCGACCCCCGGATTCTACTAATTGGGACTGGGGAGATTGGCCAAAACGTACTCGAAAATCTGAAAGGAGAATTTACAGATATCACCCTGATCAATCGGACAAAAAAACGTGCACTAGATTTGGCCAGTAATCATAATTATCGTGTAGCCGATTACGAAGACTTGGAAAATGAAGTGAACAAGGCAGATGTCGTAATTGCCGCAATCTCAGCGGCTCAGATCGTCACAAAAGAGCATCTGATTGCGGGTTTAACACAGAAGTTGTTTTTGGATTTATCTGTGCCTCGAAGCATCAATGAAAATGTGGAGGATGTCAATGGGGTGATGCTTTACAACATCGATCAAATTGAAGAGAAAACTTCTGTGGTTCTTGAAAGGAGAAAAAAAGCGATTGGTGATGTAAAAGGAATTATCGGCAGCCATTTAGCTGATTTCAATAATTGGGCGAGTGAGATGGAGGTCTCGCCCACAATCAAATTGTTAAAAGACAAACTAGAACAAATCCGACAGGAGGAGATCGCTAAATATTTGAAAAAGCTTAATAAAAAGGAAGTACAGCTATTGGAGACGGTCACCAAAAGCATGATCCAAAAGGTGATCAAATTACCTGTCTTGGAATTGAAAGCTGCCTGTAAACGTGGCGAAGCTGATACACTCGTGGAAGCGCTCAGCGATATTTTTAACTTGGAGCATGCGCCCTCTGAGAAGGGTTAATTGAATGAAACTTGCCATCATTCTTTTTTTTGCCTGCTGGCAACTGGCAGCTCAGCCATCTTATCAAATCTTTTCTTCTGGAAATTACAAGGGACTCAAAAACTCAAAAGGAGAAGTTGTCATCCCGCCCGTTTATGATGCATTGGGATGGAGCAATAGAAAGACGCAGGACGAAGATCAATTTATCGGATACCAGCAGGATGGCAAGTGGGGGTTGATCAGTTTTTTAAATAAAAAAATAACTGCCCCCAGATTCGACAAAATGGAACCCTTCTCTTCAGGGCGGTTTCGAGTGGCTGTAAAAGGCAAATTCACCAATCGATTTTTCTATGGACTAATTGACACGAAAGGGAAGATTATCCTTAACCTTGACTACTTCGAGTTGCGCTACGATCAGGAGGCCATTTTAGTGACGACTTATGAGAATAATAAATTCCTCATGGGATCACTTAGACCCGACCTCTCCAGGGGAATGGAGATTAAGTATTTGGAAATAGACGTTTTTGAGCAATTGCTCATTGGGAAGAATAAATCAAATGAACTCGATGTATTTACAAAGTCAGGTGAGCTACTAGAGAAGAGTTTGGATCAAATCCAACGAGATGACAGTTTTCTAATTACCACCCGAGATGGGCGAGATGGACTAATTTCTGGAACGGGCAAGGTGATCCACCGCCCCATTCATAAAGAAATAAAATCCTTTGATCAGGTCACTTCTTTTGCGAATTGGGAAATTAGGTCACGCGGAAGTAACACACAAATTCAAGCTGATTCGGTAGAATACGTGGGCAAGAATCTCTGGTTAGTGCACAGAAGTGGTACGTCACAATTCCATTCTGGAAATAAGGAATCACGAAAAGGCAGCTATCATTTGAAGCAACTACATGATGGATTTGCGATTCTCCGATCCGTGACAACCAACGAATGGATAGCTGTGGATTCTGATGAGCAATTGGTTCTAAAGTCCAAAGATTCGATCTATTTCAATGGTAAGTTTTTCTACATCAAGGACAATGACACATGGTCAATCCATAATCGTCTTGGCCTTCGATTATCGGCCAAAAATTTCGATAGAATTCTTCCACAGATGTGGCGCTATCAGGCCGTTAAGAAATTCGACTACTGGGCAATACTGGACGGTATTGAGAAAACGTTGACCGACTTCCGATACGATTCTGTCACACATATAGTTGGATCAAAGGCGATCGTTCAGTTTGTGAAAAAGTGGGGAGTAATCCGCATCGGTCATGATTGGATAATCCCTCCAGAGTACGACAAAATCCAATATATTAATGGCCATTACTTGGCGGCTAAAGGAAGAAGCCATCACCTGCTGGATACGGATGGGCGTCTGCTGTACAAAACCATCGACGAGATCAGGGCTCAGGAGGACTATTTCATTCTGACTTATGAAAATAAGTATGGCGCACTAAACCAATCTGGTAGGCCGATCGCGAACACAAGCTATGATGCAGTCACCAAATGGGGAATCTTCTACGAATTGAATAAAAATTATGTGGATTTGTTCATAAATACGAGCCAAAAAATACTCTCCCAAAGTGATCAAGTGCAGGATGTGATGGGTTTTACCGAAGACTATTTCCTCATCAAAAAGAACAACAGCTTCGGATTTGTAGATACAAATGGGAACTTGAGAATTGCCAATCGATACGATTCGGCAAGAGTTTTCTCTGAAGGCTTAGCGGCAGTGAAACTTCGGGGTATGTGGGGATTTATTGACAAGGCCGAATCGCTTGTGATCCAACCACATTACCAATGGGTGTCTTCCTTCTCAGACGGGTTGGCCATATTCAAATCCCACGGACACTATGGTCTTCTCGATCCCAGCGGCCGTACGGTTTTGGCGGCCAATTATTTGTCTATTTCAAAAACGAAGTATTCAAATTTCCTTCTCCAGTCAAAGAATCAAACCTATTCGTTGGCCAACGCAAAAGGAATCATCTTTCTGTCTGGTAGATATGAAAAGCTAAAAGACTTGGGTGATTCCATGGTCATGGGAGTTTTGTCTGGAAAAAAGGGCCTCCTGAATTATCAGGGGAAAACGCTGGTTAATTTTGAATTCGAGGAAATCGTACTCAATGGATCAAACGTGTTACTGAAAAATGGGGATTAATTGATGCCCTCCACTTGCCCACTTTTATCCAGGCTAAAGACAAAGGATAGACGAAGCGTATCTCCAAGCGGATGGTTTTGTACACGCGGAATTAGGTAAGAAAAATCTACTCCAAATACCTGATACCTGAAACCTACGCCAGCGGTATAATACTTTCTATTCCCTTTGTTTTTGTTCTCCGAAAAGTACCCTGACCTCACGGCGAACACATCCTTGTACCAATACTCTAGCCCAAAGGAATAAGTCAGTTCTTCAAGCTCCTCCTTAAATCCACGTGGTGCATCGCCAAAGGAGCCAAACGTGCCACTCAAAAGAGATCGATTAGGATCTTTTCCAGCAATGATCTCTCCTGTGTCTGGGTCATATTGAGGAGGAGTTGGTACCAATAATTTATTCACATCAATCAGCACCGTTAGACTATTGAAGGCATCCAGATTGGTAGTAAAAGCCGTACCCAATCGCATATTTCCAGGAATAAAGTCTTCATTCTCCTCTGTACTATAGGACACCTTCTGACCAATATTTGACAGGCTCAATCCGAGCGCCATTTCAGAATTTTTTCCACTCAGCATGAAGGGCTTCTTGTAGTACACGCCCAGATCAACGGCGATGCTAGAACCAGCTTGTGCTCCAGTAGCATTGTTTAACTCCCCTGTCAAGTTTGACCAAATGAAACGCCCTGCGATTCCTACACTTAGACTTTCACTTAATTTTCTGGAATATGCTGCATCAATCGCTACCTCTTTTGGATTTTCAACCCCCAAGGACACATTGTTGATATCTGACAAGAATAGTTCTCCTAAATCAAAGTAGCGCAAAGAAGCCCCAAAGGCCTGTTGCTGATCAATTCGTTTGTAGAAAGTCAAATAATTGAGCGACATGTCATCCACAATATTTCCAAGCCAAGGGGAATACGAAAACGAAAATCCCATGTCATCTTCTATGAATGCCAGCTTCGCAACATTCCAGTGAATACTGTAGGCATCTGGGCTAGACGCCACACCTGCATCGCCCATGCCCGAAGCTCGGCTATCTGGTGCGAAACTCACAAAGGGAACAGCCACGGTAATTGGGTTGTGGTCCCTGCCAAGCAAATCTTGTGCAAACCCGATGGCTGGGCCAATCAATAAAAATCCAATTAATAATTTCTTCATCAAATCACTTAATTCAAAACGCGCCAAAGATAATTTAATTCCTTATAATCATTCGTCCCACCAATTCATCCGCCACTCCATCCACCAAGCTACTGATAATAATGCGATAGAGATACAATCCATCCTCAATAATTCTCCCATCAAAATCCATCCGTACACTCACATTTCTTTCACTAAAGTCAATCTGCTCGCTGATGGCGTCTACCTGCCTGCCATTCATGGCGTACAGAAGAACCTCCACCTTCAAAGGTTGACCTTCTCGATCGTGCTCAAATGTAAAGTTCGTGAATGTACTGGCCGGATTCGGGTAATTGTTAAAGTTATAGGTCTGAAGTATTGGTTGGTCTGAAACTACAAAATCAACTGCCTTCTCCACGGAATTATTGTATGTGTCCGTTCCTTTAATTACCGCGGTATATTTACCTGCTTCCAAATCCTGCAACGGGTACATGACCGTGCCCGTAGTGAAATCATCAATCTCTGACGTATAAAAATCATTGAGCTCAATTATTTCACCATTCAGATTAAGTGTGATGCCACGATCAAATCCTGAGTAGCTAATGTTCATGCCGCTTTCGTCCGAAAATTGAGCAATCAATAATGCCCCTGAGCCTACGACTGATCCATTTTTGAACGAAGGCTGATTCAAATAAACCTGTAAATCAGGAGAAGTATTGTCCTGAGCAGCTGCCTGATTGGTGCCCCCCAAAACGAGATTTTTTGAAAGGCCGTTGGCATCCCTTCCGCTTGCTTTGTCCCAAGCATACAAGCTAAGCTTCCCGATTTGATTTTGATAACTAATGTTTTTCGGAATGATGAATGTCAAAGAAAATCGGCCGTCACTTACAGATACTTCGCCTCGGAATAAAGCATTGTCTTGTTCTGAATATAAGAAGGGACTGCTCTGTTGCCCTTTAGTGATTTTCTCCGTCGGAATATCAAATAGTACAGCGTCTAACTTGCCATTGAAGTCCGTGATGATTTGGCCATTGCTCTCAATTCGGCCAGTTAGTTCCACCCGTTGCAAGGCTGATAGAGTATCTGGCTTGATCTCTTGAAATTGATCCAAAATAATATCGAAAGTAGGGATAGTTGGCCTCATCATAGGATCACCCAATAAGGCAAAATTTCGATTGACGGCACCCACAAGGCTGTTGTTTTTTGTTTGGCGAATGACATCACCCAATCGAAAATCTTTGTCTATCGTCAAATCCAAAATACTTTCGTGGTAGGCCTCATTCAGAATAAAATTAGTGCTTGCAAAAACCGGGCGTGTGGTCGTAAGCAAAGCAATGGCTCCCCGATCGCTGATTAATAATTGTTCAGCACCCGAAAAGACAAGAGGATCATCATACCGGCCAAACTCACATGTAGCGGTGGCAAAGATCGGAAGCTTCTGAAAATTAGTCAATTGCCCAATATCCGAAACAGTAAACACTTGTTCTTTCATCCACAACTGCTCATTTCCATGTCCAATAAAATTTACCAAAAAGGCACCACGCTCTATTGCATCCATGATGGCGCGCGTGGTGGCTGGCGATCGTTCATTCGAAGGATTTATTTCTTGCTCGTAAGCATCGAGGTATATTTTTTTGATATTGAATCCACTGCCTTCATCTATGATTGCTGCTAAATCCTCTGCGTCCCTTGCGTGGATGTTTCTATCCCCATCATCGGCGATATATACAATTTCATTTCGCCACTTGCCGAGCGTGGTGTTACTAGTACAATACCTGACTATTTTGTCCACAACTTGCTCTGCTTCGGCGGTCGTTTTTACTGGCAGTCGCCCAATGCCAATCTCCATGGTGTGATCGCCCAAAGACGTCTCTATCCAATCACCTTCATCTTGCTCAAAAAAACCAAAGTAATCATCTGACGAATGGCTGAAAATTGGGTGTAGTGAATTCCTGGATTCGTAAATCGGCACATAATTGGTGTTATTGATGATCCGGTCATGATAGTCATAGGAGCCATCACCAAAAAGCAATAAATACTTAAGCTGACCACCTGTCTCATACACATATTTTGCATAATCTCGAATCGCCGAAATGTCCTGCATGCCAGACGAAAATTCGTTATAAACTTGAAGAGTTGACACCACTTGCACAGCGAGGTTACCATTGCTCAAATGGAAATCGGCCAATCGCTGCGCTTGCTCAAGAAAGTCGGGGTGGGTGACAATGATCCCGTCAAGAGCGGTCGTAGATTGAATAGATTGATTAGAAATCTTCCCAAAATCAACAGGTGTCGAAAAATCAGATCCAGCAAATGTCACAAACTCCTTGAGTTCGTCGGTGGCTACTGAAAACATAGCCTTTCCATTGCTGGTGGAATAATCAAAGCTAGAAACGGACGTTGGATTTGTAACCTCCCAGATTTGCAATTCGCTATCACTTGCAATTATTTCAAACGAAGAAATTCCATTGTCGAGACTTTCCCGTGATCTAAAAAAGAGTGGCTCATCAGTCAAAATCAATGCTCGGCTAAACGAAACACTGAACCAGTCCAGATAGAGAATCGACGTGGTGCCATTTGGTGTAAATGTGAAATCAACGTTGATATCATCTGCACTACCCGACAAATCGAATACATCTGACGATTCCCTTCCCTTGATAGAGTAGGTGCTACCCGAACCGAACGGCACAGAACTTATATCTATTGAGCCTACATCATCGCCATTAACCATCATTGCCAATGAACAATCGCCTTGGGATTGTGCCATGGCATGAAGCTCTGCTACTCCATAAGAAATCACGTTATCTATCTCAAAATCAAAAGAACGTGTAAGACCCGTGGCAGCTGACAAGGATTCGCCATACCACTTCCTACCAGAACTCAACAAATTTCTTTCATCCACTTCATGGATTATTACCTCATCATAGGTCGCGATTTTTTGCGTTTGCTCTGTCTCACTGGATTGATTAGCAATCCGCAATCCCTCATCTCCACCAGTGGTGATAAAGTAATACGTGGTGTCGGCATAAAGATTCTTTTCATACTCAATTCCAGAGACAGACCATTCAATTTTATCTGACGAGCGTCCATAGAAAAGAAAATAGTCATCAGTATCCAGCGACCCATCTTCTTCGCCACGGGCAAAAATTGTATTCTCCAATAGGTCAAAAGGGCGAGGCTCTGCATTGGATTGAGGGAGCATTCCACCTCCACCGTTTCCATAAATTTTAACCGTTCTCGGGTCAAGAGAATTAACCGTCAAACCCAACGAACTTAAAAAGTCTCGATCCAACTTATAAATCCCAGTCTCAGTCACACCGACCTTGTACCAATCCCCAGAAGCAAGCACGCTTTGACCGTTGGCCAAAGAAATGACCAGTATGAAAAGAAACGCCAAAAGTAATCGGCTACACATCACTCGATGAACGATCATCATGTGAGCAAAATTATGAATTGCTACTCAATAAACGACTTTCTAAGCAAATTCCCTACGACAGATACTGCAATGTATAGTGGGATGACAAACGGGATGAATGATAGTTGAAAAATGGCCAATCCAATGACTTCCAAACTAATCAGAGAGTAGCGCTGTTCATTCCCCTTCCAAGCCATGGATTTAAATTTCAATGCGATCATGGGGATGTTGGAGACAAGGAGGAAGCAAGAGAGAGCAGTTAGAACAAGCAAAATTTCCTTATTCAATAAATTCATTAAGTCTTCATACATAAAAGCAATTGCACCTATCATGACAGCATTTGCCGGGGTAGGAAGGCCCTTAAATTCATCAGACTGATCTGAAGCCAGATTAAATTTAGCAAGACGAAGAGCTGAAAACGGGATAACCAGTAGAGCGACTATCGCCCAATCCAGACTTTCTTTGGAGAATAGTTCAAATAGAATAAAAGAAGGTAACACACCAAACGAAACCATGTCAGCCAAGGAATCCAATTGCTTTCCAAATTCTGACTGAACTTTCAAAAGCCTAGCGATCAATCCATCTAAAAAGTCAAAAAAGGAGGCTATGATGACATAGAAAATTCCCACTTTCATATCTCCTTGAATTACTGCAAGCAATCCAAGTCCCCCAGTCAGCACATTCAAGCACGTAATAAAATTCGGAATATGTTTTTTCATTCAGCTGTCACGAAGGGATTGAATCGTTTTTCATGACCGATGATCGTCACTGGCCCATGTCCGGGATAGACGGTCACGTCATCTGGCAAGGTATAAACTTTCTCTTGGATGTTGCGGAGCAAATCTTCGTGATTGCCTCCAGGCAAATCCGTACGGCCAATACTTTCTCTGAAAAGCACATCTCCTCCAATCAATGATTTTGAAGCAGCATGATAGAACACCATATGCCCTGGCGAGTGTCCGGGCACTTCGATCACATCAAAAGTCATTTCACCAAAAATCATCTCGCCCTCCTCAAACCAGTGATCCACTTCTGCTTCTTTGTACCCGGCAAATCCATAGTTTGGAGCGTAGGAAGGAATGGCTTTCAAAATTTCCTTTTCATTCACCGGCACCCATAGTTCAACTTTGTAATATGCCTTCAAAGCATCATTCCCAAGCACATGATCTATGTGGCAATGGGTGTTGAGAATGGCCACAATTTTCATCTCCTCAGAAGAAACATAATCTGTCAATTCCTTAATCTCATGATCCTCATAACATCCCGGATCAACAATTATGGCATTGCCCGAATCATCAGAAATAACCGATGTATTTTCAGAAAATGGATTAAAAACGAATGTTTTGATTTGCATGTAGCAAATTTGTACAAAAATAATTTCATTGGAGAAAATAGACTTCCTCATCGTCGGTCAAGGTATAGCTGGGTCAGTATTGGCTTACGAACTCATCAAGAGAGGTCATTCCATTGCTATCGTCGATCCGGTAATTAAAAATACGTCCTCCAATAAAGCTGCTGGACTCTACAATCCGATTACAGGCCGAAACTTAGTGAAGACATGGCTGGCAGATGAGCTCTTTGCGAATCTTGGCA
>Ga0316208_1003479_pt1 | contig 11326 bp, 10 predicted proteins | sample 3monopyrite_MG_FD_204944 | JGI IMG/M metagenome (GOLD analysis project Ga0316208, IMG submission 204944) | Microbial mat bacterial communities from mineral coupon in-situ incubated in ocean water Damariscotta River, Maine, United States -... | ecosystem: Environmental > Aquatic > Marine >... | reverse complement strand
GCCTTCGCACGAGTCTGCACCAATGATCTCAGCGTGTGGATCAAGAAGAATTTCAACTCCACCGTATCCTCCCGACGCCAAGCCGCCTATCAAGAACACCAATCCGCCCTGAAAAGCGCAACAGTACCAATAACAACAACTTAAGAAATTTAACAGGCCAGTCGTTGCCCCAGGCTATGGTGAAAGAGGCCTTTGGCCAAAAAAAGTAGATGAAACCAGACAGTAATTGTTCGAGCGTTCCTTATTGATTTTTAAGCTTTTCGTAGGATGGCGTGCTTGCACCCATCTTCGCGTGCCGAGTGAGGTTCAATGAAAACAATAGAGCCAAATTCACCTGCTCCAAATCAATAAATATGGAGACCACATTTGATGGGTGCAAGCACGCCATCCTACATTTCGAAGTAAGGTTCTCAAAGACAATTCGTGTCTATTCGCGTTCATTCGCGGTTCAGATCCCTGCTTGGTTCCGGCTATGCCGGATTAAATATCGAGCAAACAACAACTGCCGTCTCTTTGAACCTCAGGATTGCCTGGCTGAAAATTGATTCCCGTTTCGATACCTTCAAATCAGGCAAAGCTGTGTACGCAGTCGCCTGCGGCTTGCTGTTCAACGAATTCATTTTGCCCCACAGTGGCAAAAAGTATTTTCTATCTGTAATATCACCGCTTGATTCAATGGAACAATGATTGACTTGTTCCTATTTACGAGAGATGTCCAGACAGATTCCAAGAGAAAAGATCATGGCTAAGAAAATAATTTCGGATGTTGATGTTGCTGGTAAAAAAGTTTTAATGCGAGTCGATTTCAATGTTCCGCTCGATAAACAACAGCAAATTACCGATGACCGCCGTATTGCGATGGCGCTCGATTCCATTAAATCGGTCATCAGCAGAGGCGGGCAACTGATCTTAATGAGCCATTTAGGACGCCCCGCGGCTGATGGTTCCGCTGAGGATGCAAAGTTCAGTTTGCAGCCAGTCGCGAAACGGTTGGGCGAGTTGCTTGAACAACCGGTTGCTTTTGCAACAGATACCGTCGGCGAAGATGCTTCTGCGAAAGTCGCAGCCTTGAAAGATGGCGATGTTCTCGTACTGGAAAACTTGCGATTCAACAAAGGAGAGAAAAAGGGCAACGCAGAATTTGCAGCCGCGCTGGCGGGCTTTGCCGATATTTACTGTAACGACGCCTTCGGCACCTGCCATCGCAAAGATGCTTCAATGGTCGCTGTCCCCGAAGCAATGGGTTCCAAGCCGAAAGTTGTCGGTTTTCTTGTTGCCAAAGAAATTAAATATTTGACGGAAGTTATTGCCAATCCTGAGCGACCATTTGTTGCCATTCTGGGAGGAGCCAAGGTTTCCGATAAAATTAAGGTGATCGATAACCTACTCGATATCTGCGATAAAATTCTAATCGGCGGGGCAATGGCTTACACGTTTTCGCTGGCTTTGGGAGGGGCTGTCGGAAAGAGTCTTGTGGAACCGGATAAGGTTGAGCTGGCCAAAGAGCTGATCGAAAAGGGGGGCGACAAACTGATGCTGCCTGTTGATACGCATTGTGGCGACGATTTCAATGCCCAGTGCAATAAGGTTGTCGTCAAAGCGGGAGAAATCCCCGACGATTTTGAAGGCTTGGATATCGGCCCGGATACAGCCGAGCTGTATGCAGATACCGTTCGCAACGCGAAAACGGTTGTCTGGAATGGCCCGATGGGCGTGTTTGAAATGCCTCCGTTCGATGCAGGCACCAAAGCCGTTGCCCAGGCAATTGCCGATAGCGATGCGATCAGTATCATCGGTGGCGGTGACAGTGCAGCCGCGATTCAACAACTCGGTTTTGCCGATCAGGTTTCCCACGTCAGTACCGGCGGCGGCGCCTCTCTGGCAATGCTCGAAGGCCAAAAATTCGCAGCTGTTGAATTGCTCGATGAAGCGTAATTAAAAGACCTTGCCTGGAATTACTCTCCGTATTTGTCGTAGATCGCGACGAAGTCATCCAGTTGCCCTAAGAACAGATCGACTAATTCGGCGTCGAAATGGGATCCTTTTCCTTCTTCGAGAATCGCGATGCACTTTTCGAGTGGGAAGGGGTCTTTGTAAGGTCTTTTGCTGCTCAGGGCATCGAAGACATCAGCGATGGCGACAATGCGACCTTCCAGCGGGATTTCTTCTCCCTTTAATCCTTTGGGGTATCCCGAGCCATCCCACTTTTCATGATGTGTCGCAGCGATCGAAGCGGCCAGTTTCAAAAGTGGCGACTTACTGTTCTCCAACATATTTGTTCCGATTGTATTACTGGTATCGAGCATTTTGTGAGTGAATGAACTGGTGCGAGAACAGATATCTTCGCCGTAGTCGCAATGGTTTTTCATTTCGCTGAATTCTTCATCAGTCAGTTTACCCGGCTTGAGCAAAATGGAATCGGGGATACCAATTTTTCCCATGTCGTGCAACGTGGAAGCCATCTTAATCATTTCCACTTTTCGACTGTCAAACCCGACTTTTTTTGCGATAATTTCCACATATCGGCTCACGCGAATTACATGATTCCCCGTTTCGTTGTCGAGATATTCCGAAGCACAGGCCAGGCAATGCACAACTTCTCGTTGGGCTTCCTGTAGTTCAGCAGTCCTTTGTTGAACAAGAGATTCAAGATGATCCTGGTGCATTTTCATCATGAGTGAATTGCGAACTCTGGGGAGCAAATCTTGTGCATCGATCGGTTTATTGAGAAAGTCGGTCGCGCCAAGTTCCAGTGCTTTGTTTTTCATCTCACTTTCTGTGGAAGCAGTAAGAATGAGAATCGGCAGATGAGAGAAATGATGGTCGGCGCGTACTGCTTCCAATATATCCAGGCCGCTCACTTGGGGCATCATGATATCCAGCAACAGCACGTCAGGTGATTCCTGATAGATTTGCGTGAGTGCTTTGGTGGAATTGCTTTGTGTAATAAAGTTTTTGTACCCGGCAACTTTTAGATGAGAACAGGCCAGTTTCACGTTCAGCGGAATATCATCCACGACCATGATTTTCATGTTTGACAAATCAGGGTTCGTAATTGTAGCTTCCTGCTTTTGAATGACCTGATGTTTTTTTGTCTTTTCCCACACGTTCTGCGGAACAGTTTCCTGGTCACTTGGCGTCTGGATTTGTGTCTTTGTTTTTAACATGAGCTCAACCAGTTTTAATAATGGTAATGTAGTTGTCTTGAATATGTTCTTGTCGACAAAAGGATATATGGAAATTCGTATTGTTTTAGGTGGCGAATTCTGGAATGCTGACTCTTGCTGCTAAGTTATTTAGAATTTCGATATCTACTTTGATCGCTGAAAAATTGTCCGTTAATGCGATTGATTCCAGGTGTCGTGCCGGGTCGGTAAACGCGCCGAAGCCTGCTCCGCCTGCGGTACCAGCAATATCATGGGCTAGCTGTTTAATGCGTTCGCGGTCTTGCTGTTCGAGTTTGGTTTGTAGCTCAGCCATCATTTGAACAAGCAAGTCTCCAAAATCCTGTACGATTTCTAAAAAAACTTCGTTATGAATTGGCAATGTTGTTTCGAGCATTTTGTCAGTATGCACATTTTGCTTATCACTTATTTCGAGAGTTTGCGTTTCAGCTACAGTCTTGCCGTCAGGTTTGCATGGAGGAGTAAGGGTCGAAATTTTGCCGAACAGTTTTACACCATCAATTGGCTTGGAAAGATAATCAGTACAACCGGCGGCAATACATTTATCCAAATCTCCCTTCATCGCATGAGCCGTCAATGCGATGATGGGTGTTTCGTGGCCCAAATCACGCAATGTTCTGGCTGCGGTATATCCATCCATTACCGGCATCTGCATATCCATCAGAATGATGTCATATTCTTTTTCTCGTGCTCGCTGGACACCCATCACTCCGTTCTCAGCGGTATCAACTTTTGTGAGACCGGCCTGGGTGAATAACGCAATGATCAACTTCCTGTTAATCTCGCCATCTTCGACAAGCAATATTCTTGTAGAGGGTGAGAGTTCATTTTGCTGCTCATTATCACGACTGTTTTGTGATGAACTGGCGACGCCATCAGCCAGTGGAGCTTCCAGCAGTGCCGTTCCTTCGAGGGAGCCGAGATCAATGGTGACCGTAAACGTACTCCCTTCGTCTGGCGTACTTTGCACGGTAATATCCCCGCCCATCGCCACGGCTAATTGCTTGCTGATGGAAAGTCCTAAACCGGTCCCGCCAAATTGACGAGTGATACTGTTATCCGCTTGCTGGAACGCTTTAAAAATTGCTTGTTGTTTGTCTTCAGGAATTCCAGCGCCTGTGTCTTTGATATCAATAATCAGTTTGGCTTGCTCGTTTGTTTGATCAATTCTGGCAGCCAGATGAACTTCGCCCTGGTCGGTAAATTTGATTGCATTGCCGACCAGATTAACGAGTAATTAACGCAGTCGCGTTGAGTCCGTCTTAATCGTTTCAGGAAGTGGACCGATCCATTCGGATTCAAACCGCAATCCTTTTTCCTGTGCTTTGGCACGCAGTAAACTGATCACTTCGCCAATAAGTGCGTGAGGTGAATAGTCGAGATATTCCAGTTCAATGTTTTTCGATTCGATTTTGGAAAGGTCGAGAATATCGTTGATAACACAAAGCAGATGTTTGCCACTGGTTTGAATGCAGGAAAGAAAATCGAGCCGATCTTCCCGGCTCAATTTTTCATCCTGCTCCAGTAAAATATCTGCAAAGCCCAACACGCCGTTGAGTGGCGTGCGGATTTCGTGGCTCATATTGGCTAGAAACTGACTCTTGGCAACATTACTCGCCTCGGCAGCAGCGGTCGCTTTTTCGAGTTGCTCCTTCGTTTCTTCCAATTCGAAAATAACTTCAGCCGAATAAACAATCGCCTCTGCCTGTGCATTGGCCAATTCTTTTGCTTCCGCTTCGGCTAACGCCAGGTGTCTACGAACATCCTTCAGTGCATCGTGTAGCTCTGTTGCAATCGACGGATCGACGCACTCGATACAATGCTCTATTCGTGCTAATGAACCAAAAGGAATGTTCATGGGTTCTGACTTTCTTTAGTCTTTCTTTTTGATCACTGCAACAAGTCGTTTATCGGAATTTTCGAATCGTACAAGTTCATGACCTGTTTTGTTGCACCAAACTTCGACATCCAGGCAAAACGCAGGATTATCAGCCACTGCGGTGAATTGATCGCCCCCGCCAAGCTCTTTCATCAACTTATTGAGTTGCACAATCGGCATCGGGCATTTCAAACCGGTGAGATCAATTTTTCGTTCTTCTGAAACTTCTGTCGTCATTCGTCTATTCCCCTTTAGATAAATAAGGTGGTGTTGGAGGAAGAAGATTGTTCAATAAAACGGGCCACGCCGCAGTATTTCATGTTGGGATAATCGATCAATTCTTCAGGCTTTATTCCCATCAGTGACATCGACATTTCGCAGACATCGATATTCACTTCCAGGTCTTCTGCGATCTGAATTAATTCAGTCAAAGTGGGAACCTCCTTTTTCGACATTTCGCGATTCATTAACACTCGCCCCATGCCCATCATGTCCATTTGGGAAAGTTTCCGTTTGTGAAAACCGCCCGGCAGCATCCAGCCGAACATTTTTTCGATGAGCGTTTTTTCCCTGTTTTTCTAATTCTTCAATTCGCTTTTCCAAGGAAGAAAGATTGCCAAAAGGCATTGTTGCAGTTGCTGTACTCATCTTTATTCTCATGTTTTATTTGAAATGGTGTATTATTTATTCTCAACTAAATCGAGGAGCATAATCTCCTCAACAGAACACGAAAGCATAGGTTGCATTTGTGCAACAGGCGGGGGAAAACCCTAGATTTAAGGCAATAGTTGCTCGGCATAAGCAGTATTCAGAGCAGATAACCTCTACAATCCCCCCAAACGGACCGGCTGTTCGTAGGGCGGTTCAACAGGGTATGCCTCAGATTATTTTATAAAAGTTTCATTGCGAAAGTAGTCGGGTCGTGATCGAACAGTAGCCACCAGTTTTTCTGGCGGATTTCTGCCAGCAACTTTGTTTTTTCTCTTCTGGTTTGCAGCAGGTTGGTATCGTACGACATGCACCAGGCGAATGGTTGATGCGATTTGGTGGCACAAATATCTCCCGCGAAAACGGCTCCTTCGTTTTCATGTTCGATATAAATCACCTGATGCCCTTCGGTATGTCCGCCTGTTTTTCTGACACGAATGCCGGGTAGAATTTGTTCTTCGGCATCGACCAAGCGAAGTTGCCCTGTTTGGGCGAGTAATTCAAAATCGTTTTTGTAATACGCACCCTTTAGTTCAGGAAGATCAGCCATCGCAGTTTCCCACTCCTGCTGCTGCACCACATATTCTGCATTGGGGAAAGTGGCAATCAATTGTTGATTTTCATCAAACCGCGTGCTACCGCCTGCGTGATCGAAATGCAAATGAGAGAGAATGACCAGATCGATCTGGTCCGGTTGAATATCCAGCTTTGCTAAATTGGTGACCAATGGATCGGTCTGGATAATATCGTGATGTTTACGAAATCGCTGTGTTAGTTTCGAGCCGTAGCCGGTATCGATCAGAATTCGCTTCTGACCGGTTTCAACGAGCATGCAGTTGGTCTCTTGCAGGATTCGATGATTTTCATCAGGCAGGAATTGTCTTTCCCACAATAATCGAGGCACGACGCCGAAAAGTGTTCCGCCATCGATGCGATATTGACCGCCGGAAACGGTTTGGATTTCAAAAGGGCCGATGGTGAGATGATCCCCCTGGCATCGGGTTGTTGAATTATCTCGATGAGGATTGGACGTCACGTGAACTCTCCGGTATGCTGTAAGGTTTGGATTTGCATTCCTATTGTAGTTAGATAGGGTATACTGTGCATGTCACAATGATTCTTTCAGGTTGCATCGTTTCTTTCGAAATCAATCTCGCCTCATTGGCATTCCCAGCATCCTGAAAACTTATATTCTGAAAACTTATATTGAAAAGAATACCTTATGAAAGCAGTGGCTGTTCACCCCGGGACTCCCAATAGTTTGCATCTTCGTGAAATCGAAAAGCCGAAGCTCGATTCGATTCCCAATGATCGTGGCGTACTGGTGAAAGTGCTTCAGGTTGGCGTCGATGCGACAGATCAGGAAATCAACGAAGCTTTATACGGCAACGCTCCCGAGGGAGATGATTTTCTGGTGATCGGGCATGAAGTATTCGGACAAGTTGAAGAAGTGGGTAAAGCGGTTACGCATGTCAAGCCGGGCGATTTTGTCGCCTGCACGGTACGGCGACCGGGGGGATCGATTTACGATCAAATTGGTCGCTCGGATATTACCAGTGAAGAAGTCTATTTCGAAAGAGGCATTAATTTACTGCACGGTTATATGACCGAATACTTTGTCGATGATGCGGAATTCATCGTGAAGTATCCAGAATCGATGGTCAACATTGGCGTGCTTTCTGAACCAGCCAGTGTGTGTGCCAAGGCGATTGAGCAGGCTTATATTGCACAACAACGCTTGCAGGTTTGGGAACCGAAAAGAGCCTGGGTAATGGGAGCTGGCCAAATCGGGTTACTGGCGACAATGATTTTGAAGCTGAAGAATCTGGATGTCTGTACGATCGCGCGATCTGCTGCGACTGAGAATTTGAAAGCGGACATTGCGGAACAGTTTGGTGCCAATTACGTCAGCACGCAAAATCAATCGTTGCAGGATATCGCCAAGGAACATGGTCGCCCCGATTTAATCATCGAAGCGACCGGCAACAGCCACATTGCCTTTGAGTGTATGAACATTCTGAATTTGAACGGTGCGTTGGTATTGACCAGCGTAACAGGCGGGAGCCGGCGAACGGAAATTGAATCGGATAAGATCAACCTCGAATGGGTTTTGGGCAATAAGCTACTGCTCGGCTCAGTCAACGGAAACTTCCGCCACTTTCAGGATGGCATTGCAGCGATGGCGCTGGGAGATGCGATGTATCCCGGCGTGATCGAACGATTGCTGACGCATCCCATTGACGGGATGGATAAATACGATCAGTTGATACCGTTACTTTCTGATTCTTCCGTGCTGAAAGTCTTTGTTAATATCGCAGAACCCGCAGCTGCGAACTGAAGTTCCCCAAACCACGCTTAGCATCGGGCAAACAATTACTGTCGGGTTTACGGGAAACAATTTCATGTTGAATCACTGAATCAAAATTCAAACCGCTTGGATGACTCAGACGCATCGCGTCTGGGCCATGCAAAGATACGACAGTAATTGTTTGATCGATGCGTAGATACCTGATAGGGTCCAAGTTGTACGTTTTGAGTCAAGTTTTTATGTCAAATTAATAAAAAAGGGTAGCCCATCCGCTTTTAGCGGTTGGGTTGCGTAGCGACAAGAGGTTCGCGCCATGTGGGTTCTTTTTCCACTGAAGGCTCCATTGATATCGAGAACACATGTCGCGAGCATCTTGTGCCTGGCGGCACCCAACCACTGAAGTGGTCGGGCTACCACGCTTAGCATCTTATCAATGAATAAAACAGCGATCACTGGTCAATCAAAGAGTCAATCTCATGGAGGCCACATTCGTCAGGCTGGAAAGCCTAACCTACTTTTCCCTAACGCCTAATACCTACTACCTAACGCCTATCTCCCTGTTTGGTTCCGGTTTATCCGGGTTAGGATTGCTCGAATAATTACTGTCTCATTTCACCACAGGGATGACTCAGGCGCCCTGTTAACGATTATCATTGCTGTCTGGTTGTTCAAAGTGCTGTTAACTTCTTACAATGTCATGGTATTGGCAAGCATGGAGAATGCGGGGCTTTACAACACGAAGGAGCATCAGGGATGCGGAATAACATTGCTTTAATATTAGCGGGAGGCAAAGGAAGCCGGTTGGAACCGTTGACTCGGGATCGAGCCAAGCCGGCTGTCCCGTTTGGGGGAAGTTACCGGATTCTCGATTTCGCCCTTTCAAACTGCATCAACAGCGGCTTGCGGCGTATTCTGGTTTTAACACAGTACAAAGCTGCCAGTCTTGATCGCCATATTCATCAAGCCTGGCGATTTTTATGCAGAGAGTTGAACGAATATGTCGATGTGCTTCCGCCTCAGCAGCGCATCGACGAACAATGGTATCAGGGAACAGCGGATGCGGTTTATCAGAATATTTATACCATCGAAAAAACGGATGCGGACAACATCCTCATTCTCTCGGGCGATCATATTTACAAAATGGGTTACGATGTCCTGCTCAAGGAACATATAGAATCGAACGCCGCGGTGACGATTGGCTGCCTGCCGGTCAGCATCGAGGAAGGGAAAGAATTTGGCGTGATGGGTATCGATAGCGACCAGCGAGTGATCGATTTTCAGGAAAAGCCAGAGCATCCAAAATCGATTCCCGGCGATCCCGGTCGCTGCCTGGCATCGATGGGGATTTACGCATTTAAGTCAGATTTTCTGTTCGAGGAACTCTGTAAAGATGCCACCATGCGGGAAAGTTCCCACGATTTCGGCAAAGATATCATTCCGCGAATTATAGACAAACATTTGGTGCGAGCGTTTCCCTTCAAAGATAAAAACAGCGGTGAACGTTCTTACTGGCGCGATGTCGGTACTCTTGATGCGTATTACGAAGCGAACATGGATTTAATTGCAGTTCATCCGCAATTGAATCTTTACGATCAATCATGGCCGATTCGCTGTTATCAGCCGTTGCTCCCGCCGCCAAAGTTTGTTTTTGCCCAGGAAAATTTGGAAAATCCCCGTATGGGATTCGCGATGGATTCTCTTGTTTGTGCAGGATCCATTCTTTCAGGTGGTCAGGCGGTTCGCTCAATTATTTCCTCTGGCGTTCGCATTAACAGTTGGGCCCGGGTAGAAGATTCAATTCTTTTCGATCATGTCAACATCGGCAGGCACGCGAAAATCCGGCGGGCCATTATCGATAAAGGAGTCACCGTCCCGGAAGGAATGACGATTGGTTACGACCTCGAACAAGACCGCAAACGCGGGTTCACCGTGACCGATTCAGGAATTGTCGCGATCGGGAAAATGGGTTCCCTTGCTGAAGCGATTTCGTAAAGCCGATCACGACTGCCCAGCACGGCTGGTTTGTTCTGACCGCCGGAACCAAAAACTGTATTTCTATAATTTGCGATCTGTTCGCAAACTTTTACCGTTAGTAAAACAAACAGGTTTCAGGCGAGCCGGGGGTGTTAACCTGGCCTGATGAAAATATTGCTGACTTTCTGGCTTTCTGGAAAAAAATGACTCACGCAAAGACGCGGCGACGCAAAGGATTTCTCGCAGACTCTTTTTGAACAATAAAAGTAACTATTCAGTAATGGGTGGTTGAATAGTTACCAATAAAACTTCTTTACCAAAACCAACTTTCCTGATTTTTTTCCTTTTTCAAAAAAGGTAACTATTCAGCAATATTTGGTTTTTCAGAAATTAAGGTTGCCTGTAGGGTCCGCCACCCGCGGACCACCGCGTGAAATTTGGGGTTCCACTTCCCCTCATGGTCCGCTGGTAGCGGACCCTACAACATCACTGAATAGTAACAAAGATCAGTGCAATTCGTGTCAGGCTGGAAAGCCTAACCTACATTTTTCCTGTTTGGCTCCGGCTTGCCGTTAAACGTTTGCGATGGAAATCGTATTTGATGGGAGCAGGCAGAGCATTATTTGCAAAACGACCAGGATGAAAATCTTCTGTTGACCTCTCCCAGCTTTGTTGCGTAAGTTGCGAGTCCTCTCTTCGATATTTTGGCCTTCTTATTGAGTTCGATTCACTTTTAAGAGCCAAACCCTACCCCTATATTTCCCTTCTCGCAGGCAGAAATGTCTGTATTTCTAACGATAAGAGTTTACGTGCGGTGCACAAATTTTTGAAGCCCTCATTTTAGTTTCGGCGGTCAGAACAGACCAGCCGTGCTGGGTTCTCAGAGTTTATGCAAACAAGGTTTTCTCCTTGAAAACTACTGCCTATTCTCCTTACAGGACGTACAACATGTCTCTGAAATCCCTGCCCTCCCGTTCGGATTCCCGGATTACTGAGTGTTCAAAAACGACTCCCTCGCGAGAAGGGCATTTTTTGCGACAGGATTTTCTGCAATGGTCAATATGCGCGTTGAGCATCATTCCTCTGATCGCGATGCAGGGGTGCATGGAGTTGAATCTGGGAAGTTTGGCGATGCCTTCGTTGAGTAAGATGGCTTTTAAGACGGCTGATTCTGATGAAGTCGATGAATTTGATGAATTCGATATGGATGAAGGCCCCGAGGAAGTTGATCCTCCATTTCTGGGGCAATATGTCACCGTTTCCGGTTTGAAT
>Ga0316208_1003477_pt1 | contig 11333 bp, 10 predicted proteins | sample 3monopyrite_MG_FD_204944 | JGI IMG/M metagenome (GOLD analysis project Ga0316208, IMG submission 204944) | Microbial mat bacterial communities from mineral coupon in-situ incubated in ocean water Damariscotta River, Maine, United States -... | ecosystem: Environmental > Aquatic > Marine >... | reverse complement strand
ATCGGCGTGGGCAAGGCGCGAATGGCCAGGGTAGTCCGCGCGGCCTGAACTTCGGTGAAGTGTTTGGCGTAGACCTCGTTGTAACCCGCGAAGTCACGGTCCATGTCCACCAAAAATGCGGTGACATCGACGACGTTGTCTAAAGAGGCTCCACATGCAGCAAGAACGGCTTTGACATTGGCGATGACTGCTTCGGTTTGCCGGCGGATGTCATAGTCCAGGGGCTGACCTTCGGGATTGCGAATCGGGCCTCCAGGGATTTCATTGGTCCCTGCCTGTCGTGGGCCGACTCCACTCAAAAACAAGAGGTCCCCCACGCGCCGGGCATGCGGGTAGGCGCCAACCGGAGCTGGAGCTTGATCAGTGTGGATGGGATCGCTCATGAGGGTTTCGCTGCAGATTCCGAGGCCTCGGTCGCGAGCACATTGCGGTCGCCGCGGAAGACTTCGGTGTCGTCTTCATCGTACTCCAAGTCTCCTCCGGCTCCTGCTTGTGGAGTGAGCCCGACCAAAGCCGCACCGGTTCCCCAGATGGGTTCATAGGCATAAACCTTGCCACGGTAGTCATTACTTTGCCCGCTAAGAGCAGCCAACCACCAAATGGCTTTCAACTTGGAGTCGCCATTGGCTTGGCGACTGAATTCGCGCGCGAGCTGCGAAACATCTTCGAGTCGGCCTTCTTCCAGAAGTTCCAGTAGCTTGCGATTCCACTCATCGTCTTTCGCGGAGTGAATGCGGTCCTGTACAGGATCAATCCACTCGGTGAACATGCGGTTGGACATGGCGGTCACGGAAATCGCGACCACGCGCTTGCCTGAGGCCTCGACCGCATCGGCGGCGGCCTTGCCGAGTACAAGGGTTTCGGTGCGGTCGCTGTAGATGTTGCAGCTCACGATTCCGGCCGGAATGGCGCCATCGGGGTTGAGCAGATTGAGCGCCGTAATACTGCCGACATCAATCGGAAAGCCTTCATAGGCCACGGTACGCGCAGTCAAACCACGAGCCTGGGCGGCTTCGCGGTAACGCTCGGCGAAGGCCACATCAATGTTGAGGTCGTAGTGCAGGGTTCCCAGTTCATGGAAATCTTCGTCGACCACCCAAAATTTTGGTTTGGGGTCGGCCTGCATTTGATGGCCAATGATGCTGACCCAACGGGTACTAAAGATCAGCAGCAAGTCTGGCTTCAGGGCACGGATGTCCGCAGCCATCTCGGCGTAAGCATCGTGAAGTCGCTGCCAAGCTGGCGAGCGGTCTGGCGCCAGCAAAGCATGCGGCCGTGAAGGCACGACAAAGCTGCCGACGATCTTGCCTTTCGCGCTCATGCCTGGTCTCCTGCCGGCACTTGAGCCTTGCGCATGTCCCATTCGACCACGGCATTGCCGGTGCCAATCACGGTGCCGTAGCCATGGACTGTGGCCGGGAAGTCTGGCACACCCAGTGCACCGAGCAACCAAGTCAGGCTACCGTCCTTACATTCACTCACCGCTTGCTCGATGAAGTCCGGCATCTGCTCCAGCAATTGAGCGCACTGCCCCTCTTGCATCAGTTTCATGACATGTCGATCCCATGCCTCTTGATTGCCATTGTGGATGTGCTCGAAGGCCGGATCTTCGGGGTCTTCTGGCTCTTCGGTGAAGTGGCGGTGGCTTAAGGAGCAGCTCGCCAACAGTAACGCCCGACGCCCACTCTGTTCCACCGCGCGGCGTGTGGCGCGGCCTAGCGCAAGCATTTCGCGCTCTCCAACTTCATTCGAGTAGTCGAAGTAGGAACGCGCAGAACTAATCGCCACAATCGGGATATCGAGCTCCGGCCGCACCAAATAACTCGAGGTGATGGTGCCGTAATCGACGCGAAACTCCGGGTTACGCATCATGCTGGTGACCAAACCTTCCTGCGCAGCTTCCTGGTGAATCGCTTCGGCCAAAGGCACGTCGACTTGTAAGTCAAAATGGAAGCGAAAGAGGTTTGGGAAAATCGGGTCTACCGAAAGTCCTTCAAATTTCGGGACTCCCAAAAAGTGATGCCCCACTCGCGTCTTCCAGTGTGGTGTATGCACCACAATGACATCAAACTCGCGGTCCTCAAGACTTTTGCGCAGGCTTTCGTAGCCGTCGAGTAAAGACTTCCATGCACCAGCACCACTGGACTTGGGCTCGTTTTGCTGAGGATTGGAAGCGTAGACCAGGTGTGGTGGGTGTGGCGAAAGGCAACCGGCCACGATCTCGCCGCTACCTGGAGGACGAGGGGAAGAAGAGGAAGTGGAGGAACTCATCGGTGAGGTCTGCTCAAAGTTGCACGCAGATGTTGCGGTCTTGCGAGAAAAACTCCAGCGCATAGCGCCCGCCTTCTCGACCCATGCCGCTTTGCTTCATGCCGCCAAAGGGCACGCGGTAATCTCGTTTATTCCAAGTGTTAACCCAAACCATGCCGGATTCCAGCAGAGCCGCAAGGCGATGGGCGCGGGTCAGGTTTTGGGTCCAAACAGAGGCCCCTAATCCATAGGGCACATGATTCGCCATGGCCAGCGCTTCGTCTTCGTTGTCGAAGGGATGCACGGTGACGACGGGGCCGAAGATCTCTTCGGTGGCCGTGCGACAGGAAATCGGCAAGCCGGTAATCACGGTTGGCGCGAAGTAAGCGCCTTCGGCAGGACCAACTGGTCCACCGCCACACAAAATGGTGCCGCCCTCTTCTTTGGCCAAGGCAACATAGGAAGCCACCTTGTCGCGATGATCTGCAGAAACCAAAGAACCCATGGTTTCCCCTGGAGTCCAGTCGCCGGCTTCGGCTTCGCGCACTAGGCGTTCGACCACTTCGTCATAGCAAGAGCGCTCTACTAAGAGGCGCGAGCCGCACAGGCAAATCTGCCCGGTATTCAAGAAGGCAGCCCGTGCCACTCCGGGAATGGCGGCATCTAAATCGGCGTCGGCGAACACCAGGCTCGGATTCTTGCCACCGAGCTCGAGGCTGATTTTCTTGAGCAATGGGGAAGCCTGACCCGCAATATGCTTTCCGGTAGCGGTGCTTCCGGTGAAACTAATCGCTTTGACACGGGGGTCGGTGCACAAAGGCTCTCCGACGTCTGCTCCCAGTCCATGAACAACATTGAGCAAGCCAGCTGGTGCCCCCACCTTGGTGAAGGCTGCGGCCATCATGGTGGCGGTGCTTGGAGTCACCTCACTGGGCTTGGCGACCACGGCGTTCCCCATCGCAATCGCTGGGGCCAATTTCCAGGTAAACAAATGCAGCGGGAAGTTCCACGGAGTAATCGTAACCACGGTGCCTAGCGCCTGGCGCAGGGTGTAGTTCAGGCCATCTTCCATTTGATGGCAGGCAGTTTCTTCGCGCTGAACCGCTGCGGCAAAGAAACGCAAGTTGTCCAAGGAGCGAGGGACATCGACCTGCAAGCATGCTTGCAGCGTCTTGCCACTGTCCCGAGCTTCGGCCTCGGCAAACTCCTCTAGGCGCCCCTCAACTTCGTCAGCTAGTGCGTGCAACAGTTGCACTCGGTCGGCCACGGCTAGCTTGGGCGCAGCCTCTGCGGCTTCGAGTGCAGCATGAACATCGGCCGCAGTGCCCTGGGCAATGCCACCAAAGCGCTGACCCGTTTTCGGATCGACGTTATCGAGGTATTGCGCCGAGGCCGGGGCGTGTGCTTTGCCGGCAATCCAATGGTCCAAGTTCATGTCAGCAGTTTAAAGGTAAGGCGTGATGTCGAAGTCGTAGCGCTCGCGGTCTGGATCCCATTCGTCCCAGGTGGGCACTTGCTCGAGCTGCTCGAGGTAACGCGGAGGGACGACACCAGGTACCAAGAAAGCCTTCTGACGATGCATGGCGTAAGGGTTCCTTAGCGTGATTCCCAAGGGCGCCAACACTGCCCGCGCGATGTACCAACAGGCTTGCGGATTCCAACCATGAGCAATCTTCACCACCAGGCCAAGGCCTTGCGGGTAATCCTCGTGGGAGATAGCCAAGCCAAGCAGGCCGTCGGCGCCTTCCTTGGCCAAAATCGCACCTTTGCCGGATTTGAGGATGGTGGAATCGAGACGGTTGAAGCCACCAACCAGGTCCGGGTGGCGCTGCATGGATTCCCAGATCCAGTCTTCGTCTTTGGTGCGAGCGAGACCTGCGTAAAGCTGCGCCAATTCCGAAACGGTGTTGCTCAAGGTGGGCAGGCCACAGCCATCGCGCGCCACGCGCAAAGGCTTCCAGTCTTCGCCAAGGAAGCGGCGTACCTGCGCTAAGTATCCTGCAAAGAAAGGGTGCTGCGGCAACATATAGCCGACGGCTTCCCAGTTCTTGAGCTGGCATCCGCGCAAGATGGCGGCATGCTCGCCACTGCAGGTGTGGAACCAACGCCGCGGGCGACGCACCTGGCGACCGAACTGCACCAGGGGGACATCTAGCGGAGTTTGCATCAGGCCATGGTCTTCTGCGGCAAGCAGAGACTGTGCTGCGGCAACATGGGATGCATCTCCATTGTGAGAAGCCACGGCAATCGCCTTTTGCTTCCAATCCAACTCGCCGTCGAGCTCTTTGGTGAAGACCTTCATCATTAAGGGCTTCATCATCGAGCGGCCATAGCACAAGACGTTACCGCCGAAACTATGGAAGACCTCATCGCCATGAGCCCAGGCAACGGCACCATGAATGGTGGTCTCGGAAACTCCAGCACGACGGAAGTCCACTAGGGGCTCCCATTCGACGTCGCGCCCGGTGGGAATACCTGGTTCCTGCTCGCCAAAGGGCGATCGTGGATACATGGCATCGCGCGGGCGCAGGGTGTTTTCGGATTGGCTCATGCGCGAGCTCCGTCGAGCAGGGGGACGACCTGTTCCTGGAAGGCTTTCATGTCGCGCATAATGCGCGCCGAGTCATGGCGGTAAAAGTCAAACCAAAGCATGAGACAATCGTCTTGGTGGAAACGCTCTCGAAGCTGTTTCGCGACTTCTTCAGGATCACCGACCAAGGCATTTTCCGTGGCGCCTTCCACTTTCTTCGGGTCGAGAGTGCCTTCGAGCGCATGCCAGTATTCGGAAAGAGCGGCTTGCGCCTCTTCCCTGGCAGCAGACTGGCGCTGCTCCTGGTTCAGGCCCTCTTCGGCATTGAGAAAGACCATGACCGTGCGCGGCATATTCGACCGCTCCCAAGCTCCCCCATCGGGGTGATAGGCCGCAGCCAATCGCCGATGCGTATTCTCAATCACTTCTTCGCTGGTAATCGAGAGGTTGAACACCTTGACCGGGGCAATCCGGTTCAACTCTTCTTGCAACTTCGGATCGTGTGAACCGAGAATTAGGTCGACCAACTCTCGACGCCAAGCCTGAGGTACCACTTTGATTTCTTCGAAATCCCAGCGCTTGGCAAAAGTCATCACTTCCGGAGCTTCGGTGCCGTGGGTTTGCACCCAGGCTTGGCACACGCGCTCCCAGTCTTCGTCGCTACGGAAATTCACGCGTGATAGCGACGTTTCGGGAGTGTCGTCGCTCGACAAAACCTCGCCCTTAAGCAAGCGCAGGAAAATATGGCACGCTTCGCGAAAGAGTTGGCCTTTATAGGCTGGCCAGGCTGCAGCTTCGACGGCGTCGCGCGCGTCTATTCCGTAGGCCCGATTCATGAAATCGAAGCGCCCTGCGGAAAAGCCAAGACGCAATCGCCGCTGTTCTTCCGCGCACAACCCATGCCACGAGGCAAAGGCTGCGGTGCGCTCAGCAGCCGCAATCGGCCCGCCGTTGCACAAGATGTTCATCACTGCGGAGCCAACCTCAATCTGCTTGGTGCGGGCAAAGACCTGCTGGGCCAGCTGAAAGATGTCGTTGTTGAGGCCGATTTCACCCTGGAAGTGCTGCACCACCGGGCGGCGATTGCGTTTCTGCACTTCGGTGGACAGATGCGATTCGGCAACCCAAGCGCAGCCGTAACCAAGAGCATCGGCAGCCTCGACCTGCTCTAGGAACTGCCGCAGCATGGTGGCTTCGTCTGGGCAGTAGCCAGCCACAGGGGTTTGGCAGATGGAGAAGAAGACGTCGAAGTCCATGTCGAGAGGCAGGATATCAGTGCCGCGGCACTCGCTTCACACTCCAGGTTGCCCAGGCCGCGAGCAACCACAGCAAGCTGGTGGGTAAAAAGCTCCATAGCCCGGCGCCGACGGCGAGACCGGTGGGGAATAAGCCGAATGGGAGAAACCCGAACAGGGTGGCCAATCCGAATAACCGCAGAATCAGGAAAAAGAACAGGCTCATGGGAGAAGCGGAGCCCAAAAAAAGTGAAGCAATCACGACTCCTGGAACGGCGGCACCATTGAGCCAGGCCTCCCAATCTGCGTCCAGACCGATTCCCAACAACGGGATGGTGGCCAAACTGCCTATCAGCGCAAAGAGACCCCAAAAACACCGCCGATGACCTGGCGTCATGGCCATGCGACCTTCCTTTTGCGCGAAGAGAAGAAGTTCCGAAAGAATCCAGGCACAGGCCACGAGTGCGCCGAGCCCCAAAAGCGCGGCAAGCGCCCAAGTTAGGACCACCGGTTTCATCATCATCGTGACGGCCAAAGCGAAGACCACGACGACACCCTTCAAGGGATCGCGAAAGGATCGCAACAAACGCGGGCGAATGCGGTGCACCCAACCGTAGAAGGGATTGTGGCTGCGCATGGCTTCTAGGTAGCCTTGCCTTGCCGCCTCACTGTGCGGATTACGACGCAGTGCTTCGCGAAAGTGTTCTTTGGAAGCTTGGCTTCCCCCGTCCATCAAGGCGATGCGTGCAGCCAAATGATGAGCTCCTGGGTTCTCCGGCCATTGCTCCAGGATTTGGCTTGCAAGCTCCTTCGCTTGCTCCTGATCTCCTCGACGCATGAGAAAATCGGCGTAACCAGACATCGCAGAAAAATTCTCCGGGGCTCGCCTCATGGCCTCCTTTCGCCAGATTTCTTCCTCATGGGGATTCTCCATTTCGCGTTCGTATTCGGCCTGCATGTCGGCCACGAAAACATTCTCCCGACTTTCCCGATGCAAGAACTCCAAGGAGTCTTTGGCCTCAGCCATCCGCCCGGTGATGATGGCGAATTGCACTCGAGCAGCGTGCAAAGGGAAGGATTCTGCATGATTCGCGAGTCCATCACAAATCACTTGCCAGGCATCATCAGGCCTGGATTGGTTGTGCAAGCAAGAGGCCAACAAGGCAAGGGCCTCGGGATCGTCTGGCTTATGTGCCAACACACTTTGCACAGCCTCCATGGCCAAGGCCCACTCCCCTTGTCGAAAACGTAGGCGCGCCAGTTCCAAATGGGCGCTCATCCCTTGCCTAAATACCGTTTAAGCGGCCACCGTCTACAGCGATCGATTGGCCTCGCACATAGCCACCCGCCGGGGAAGCTAAGAACGCGGCCAAAGCTGCGAGTTCGCGCGGATCACCCAGGCGCCCCTCGGGCACTGTGGCCAACCAAGCTTCTTCGACTGCATCGGGGGACTTGTCTTGACGCGAGGCCACCGTTTCTTTGAGCGAGCGCAAACGGTCTGTGGCAGTAAAGCCTGGCAGCAAGTTATTGATGGTAATCCCCACCGGAAGCTCCTTGCTCAGGGTTTTTGCCCAGGAAGCGACTGCCCCGCGAACCGTATTCGAAACGCCTAGTCCAGCAATGGGTTCCTTCACCGAGGTACTAATGACATTGAGGATGCGGCCATAACCAGCACGCTGCATGCCAGGGACAAAGGTCTTCACCAAGAAATGCGCCGCAAAGAGGTGCCGCCGTAAGGGCGACAGAAAGTCTTCATCTTCGGCTTCCAGAATCGGACCGCCGGGAGGACCACCGCTATTGTTCACCAAAATGAGTGGAGCACCACCAAGGTCTTGCACTCGGGTGGCCACGCGGCTGAGGGCTTCGCGATCTTCCAAATCGACCGAGTAAACATCGGCCTGAGGAGAACCAGCGGCACGGCAATGGGTGGCGACCTCTTCGAGGGCATCGGTCGAGCGTGCCAACAAGGAAACACTGGCTCCTTGTGCGGCCATCGCTAAGGCGATTTCGCGCCCCAGCCCAGAGGATGCGCCGCAAATCAGCGCGTGGCGTTCTTCTAAGGAAGTGGAAAGACTCATGATTGCCAATCGGCGTTACGCACTTCCCACAGCTCGGGGAAGAAGCGTAGTTTCAATCGAGATTCGAGGAATTCGCCTCCTTTGGAGCCGCCAGTCCCCTTCTTGCCGCCAATGGTGCGCGTCACCATCAAGATATGCACCGCGCGCCATTTCGCCCACAAGGTGTCCAAGTCTAGCAAGGCTTCACAGCTCAAAATCCAGTGGTAGTTCTCCTTGGGGTCTTGATAGAGCTGGCGGAAGATTTCGACGAGGTCGTCGTTGAGCTCATGCTCGGTGGCGACATCGCGCTGAAGAACCTTTTCGGGAACGGCGTAGCCATCCTTGGCCATGGCGCGTAAGAAAATGTCGTAGACGCTTGGGGATTGGAAGCGGCTCTGCAAGCGCTCCAGCTCTTCCGGGCGGCCTTCGAAAAACTGGAAGAACCAGGGATCGCGTAGGCCACATACAAATTCGACCTCGCGAAATTGCACCGACTGAAATCCGCTGCCAGTGCCGAGGGCCTCACGGAAACCAGCAAACTCCTCAGGGGTCAGCGTACTCAGCAACTGAATCTGCTGGCACAAGCACTCCATAATGCTGGTGATGCGCTTGAGCACCTTCAGCGTGCGCGATACATGGCCCGCCGTGAGGTAAGCCATCAACAAGTCGACTTCATGCAGCACCTCTTTGAACCAAAGCTCGAAGCTCTGGTGAATCACGATGAAGAACATTTCATCGTGATGCGGAGGCCGACTCTGCAAATCCTGAAGGTTGGTCAGCTCGGGGACTTTGAGGTAACTGTTGTAATTCAGCTCCTCAATCCGCAGACGGTCATAATCGGATGCCTTGGGGTCCATGACCGCCCAGGATACCGGAGCGAGAGGTCTGCTTTTCCCTTAGGCCCCGGCAGACTGCCCTACCGCTCCTCGAGGCAGTCACGCCCGGATAGAATCTGCGGATGGCGTACTGGCTGGTCAAAGAAGAAGCTTCGAAATACCAATTCGAGCAGTTTCTGCAAGATGGAAGCACCTGTTGGGACCTTGTCCGCAACTACCAGGCCCGCAATAACCTGCGCCTCATGAAAAAGGGTGACCAGGTCGTGTTCTACCATTCAGGCAAGCTAAAAACAGCCATGGGCACGGCAGAAGTCACGCAAGAGGCCTACCCTGACCCATCTGCCAAGGAAGGCGATTGGTCCGCTGTGGATCTTGCCGTGCGCGAGGCCTACGCCGAACCTGTCTCCCTCGCCAAGGTCCGCGAAGACGAGGTTCTTCAGGAATGTGCCTTGGTCAAACAAACCCGACTTTCTGTCATGCCTCTCACCGCAGCCCAGTTTCGGCGCTTCGGCAAATTAGGCAAGGGCAACGCATGAGTGACTCCCCCTACCGAGGCCGACGCGACCGCGACCGGCGTGACTACCGTGACCGCGACCAGCGTGGTCGGGACCCGCGTGACCGTGACCAAAGAGACCACTCGCGGGATCGGGATTACCCGCCTCGCGATGGCGGACAGCGACACTTTCGCGATCACCGCCCGCGCGATGAGGCACGCGAGTATCGCCAACCGGCCATCCCCGTTTCCGATCGTATGGAGCCATGGGTGGGGTTGCGCGGCCCCATGCGTGGACCTCGCGTTTGGCACGATGACGTCGGCCAACGTAGTGATCGCCATCCGGTAGGCACCCAGGTTGCGGTTTATGACCGCGATGGCGCCTTCCGTGGTTGGGGTTTGTGGCACCCGCATGCGCGCATTGCCGTGCGCATGGTGACTCATTTGGAGAAGCCACTCGAGGCCGAAGATTGGCAAGAGCGGGCGCGCGCAGCCATTGAACGACGGCGTCTGGACCCGAGCATTCCGCTCGAGGTCTGTCGCATCTTCCATGCCGAGGGCGATGACTTCCCTGCTTTGGTCATCGACCGCTATCAAGATGTCCTGGCAATTGAGATCTACGCCAGTGCCATGATCCCAGTACTGGAGAGCATCTTGCCGACACTGCATGAAGAACTCGGCACACAACACCATCGCATTTGCTTCGATGACAATAGCGCACGCGCAGAAGGGATTGAGGCCTTTGAAAAGCGCTCGGCAGGTTGTCCTCCGCGCCTGCAGTTTGAAGAGAACGGCCTAACCTATGAGGTCTTCTTGACCGAAGGGCACAAGACCGGATTTTTCTGCGACCAACGCGACAACCGGGCTCGGGTCGGCGACATCGTCCGCCGCTTAGTGGCCGCAGGTCGCCCGCCGCGCGTTCTGGATGTTTGTTCGTACACCGGGGGCTTCGCCCTCAATGCGGCAGCCGCGGGAGCCAGCGAAGTGCGCGGCATTGACCTCGATGAAAAGGCGATCGAACAGGGCAAGCGCAACGCCAACTTGAACCAGCTCAAGCAGGTGAAGTTCACCCACGCCGATGCCTTCAGTTATCTACGGCAGCTTGCGCGCAATGGCGAGACTTATGACCTGATCATTGTCGACCCGCCCAAGTTCATTCCCAACCGTCGCGTTTGGGAAGAAGGCATTGCCCGGTATCACGACATCAACAAACTGGCGATGCCCCTGCTAGCAGAGCATGGGCAACTCGTGAGTTGCTCCTGTTCCGGATTGCTGGATTCGCTCACATTCCAACAAAGCCTGCGCCGGGCTGCACGCTTGCGCCCGATGCGGATCTTGGCGGAAACTGGCGCCGGCCCCGATCACCCGGTGCGCTTGGACTTCCCAGAAGGCCGCTATCTGAAAGCGGTTTGGATGCAGGCGGACTAGAAGTCGACGACGTAACCGACCAACCGCGCCTTTTCCTCGCTCCCTTCCTTGGGGCGAATCAAACGCAAGGCAAGGACTTCGTCATGGCCATCGCCATCGAGATCGCGAATGGTCATGGCATGAGGCGTGGTCCAATCACTATCGAGCATCATTTCGACCACGGGCTTACGCCCCTTCGTCATCGAAGTCATGGCCGAAGTGCGCCCAAGAGTCCATTGCGTGAGGGTTTCGACATCGATGTCGAACTCCCCTTCTCCGCTCAGCGCATCTTGCAAGAACTTTTCAATCGCGCCATGCAACACAGAGTCGTCGGTGACTAAGTTATGCCAAACGCGCAGTCGCCCATCTTCATCCAGGGTGACCAAATCGCTGCGCAGGCCATCGCCATCGAAATCACAAGTGCGCACAATCTTTTGCCGCAGCGTGCTCAACTCTTCTTTCTTGTCCTTATAAATCGACAACAAACTGCCACCTTTGAGGTGGGCCGTGCGTTCGCGGAAGGGG
>Ga0316208_1003475_pt1 | contig 11335 bp, 11 predicted proteins | sample 3monopyrite_MG_FD_204944 | JGI IMG/M metagenome (GOLD analysis project Ga0316208, IMG submission 204944) | Microbial mat bacterial communities from mineral coupon in-situ incubated in ocean water Damariscotta River, Maine, United States -... | ecosystem: Environmental > Aquatic > Marine >... | reverse complement strand
ATTCCTAATTGAAAGGCCATTCGATTTTTTCTTTAGCTGCGAGTTGCTTAAGAATTTCGAGAGTTTGGGGTTCAAACTGAACTTGATTTTGAGAATCACCTTCGTGACATTCCAGCGCTTTTCCATGATTTTCGATATGGGCTCCTAAGTCGGTCAGTTTCTTTTCCAACGTCTCGGAACCTGCAAAACAAGCAGGATTGATGGCCATCAAAAAATGTTCGGTGCGTTCTAATGCAGGCCCCCGTGTTTTTTCGGAAGGCATTTTCTGACCAGTCAGGCCGCAGGTTAATACAGCATGCAGCAGGCCAAATGGGCCAGAAAGTACGTGTGGAATGACGATTTCATTTCCATGATTGGCTTCAAATGAAAATTCAAAACCAACAGTATTCCCCTGGTAAGGCAACGCATAGGCAAACGGTTGACGCCCAAAAATTGGTTGTTCGCTTCCAAAGGCTTCCACATGCGATTCGCTCGCGGTACTTGTCACACAGACGCCGACCATCCCTTGCAGTGCTGCCAGGCGGGCGTAAACTAAAGGCGATCCCAATCGTTGAGAATTAGAAATCACAACAATGGCAACTCCCAGTTCTTTAGCTTTTTCGATTGCCTGCTCCATCCCTTTGGTCGCAGCAACATGCCCCATTCCTTCGTTGGCATCAAAGAAGCTGATCGCCGGTGTTTCAGTTTTTTGAATCGAGATCGCTCTTGGATCCACATCGCCGATATCGAACGATTCCACATGGCTGGGCAGGCTGACGCACCCTTCCGAATATTTCTGCAGGCGGTCCGCATCGATCAGGCGATCTGCAGCAAGTTCTGCCTCGAATCCATACATCCCTTTCTTGACAAGTACTGCAACAAGAAAAGAACGCATTTTAGAACAGGGGGTGCATGGTGTATTCATCGTCTCGGTCGTATTCCATATTCGCTTTTAAGTTTTTAATTACTGCTGTCTATACTACTGTCCGAATGCCTGCCTGTTTCCCATCAAAAATATTCAACTGCTTAATTGGTTGATTCGCTATTTCCAGGAGGGATGCTTGAACGATCTCCTGCATTTGAATCGGAATCAGTCGTTGATTGCTGCGATGAAGAATCCGCTGGTGTTTTTTGGGGTGTCGGCTTCTTTTTGATGACCGAGACAATATCCTGCAACGGTGTCACGATCCGACGGCGATCTTCGTAAACGACAACGACTTGCTTGGAAATAATCTCGTGTGAAATAACTTTCCCCTGTCCTTCTCGCGTCACAACTTCTGCACCAATTTTGGGGAGTTCGCGTTTGAATTCCTGATAGGTGTCGTACTCGTATCGCAAGCAGCATTTAAGGCGACCACATCGACCTGAAATTTTATTAGGGTCCAGCGATGCCTTTTGAACTTTTGCCATCTTCATTGAAACCGGCGGCTTTTCACCTAGGTGGGTATTACAGCAAACCGGCTTTCCGCAGTCGCCATAATCAGCAAGCAGCATCGCTTCGTCGCGGACACCGATGTGCCTCATGACAATGCGAATTTTGAGTTCCACTTTAAGCAGCTTCACCAGTTCACGAAAATCGACACGGTTTTCAGCTAGAAAATAAACAACAAGTAACTCGCTGCCGAACAGATGCTCGACATCAACAAGCTGCATTGGCATTTTGCTTTCTGCAATCAAGCGACCGGTGACTTCAAATTCGTTTTCCTCTTTCGCCAGGCACTCATCTTTCGTGGCGTAATCTTCTGCATTCGGGAAACGCTGAATTCTTCCTTCGACTTCCGATGATTCCAGGAAGCCAATGGCACGTTCGGTGGCGACACAAAGAATTTCCCCCCATTCGGTTCCACGTTTGGAACGAATAATGACATCGTCACCACGATGCACCGCTCCCCGTGGCTTCCAGGTAAACAGACCAAGAAGCCGCGAAGAGCCGTATCTGACAATATACTGCTCAACTGTTTGTTCAGCCATTTGTTACTTACATTCAATCTATGTGGAGTACAGACATTCGGCGTCTGTCTTATTTTAAGTTGTGTAGGGTGCGTCAGTCACACTGCTGGTATTATGACGCAGACGCGATTCAGTTCCAAGTCGGACGGAGGTTGATTTCCAAATCGTGGTAGAATGCGTCGAGAACAGTTGTCACGGTGGCCCGGCGGTCAATTTGCAGAATCGCTTTGAAACATTGCTCCATCGCATCGGCCCAGGCGTCTTGCTGAATGACGTTTACCTCTGATTTTGTAATCGACTGATGCAGCCAGCTTAAACAGTTTTCGATGATGCCTTTCGCTGCTTCTCTCTGTGAACCGGGGTCACTTTTGCATTGTCCCAGAATCGCTTCTCCGACTCTTGCCAGTTCTTCAGCACGAAACCGACCGCGAGAGAATATTTTCGCCAACGCATCGGTATCGATATTACCCTGCTCTTCAGACTGCTGAAGCCAGCGAATTGCTTTCCCGACCGAGCCGCCCGAACGTTGAACGGCTTGTTCAACCAAGGCCTCGTTTGCTGCGATGCCTTGTTGATGCAAGATGCCCGTTATCTCTGCCGGCTCCAATGTGCCGAAGAAAACTGACTGGCAACGAGAGCGGATTGTCTGAATCACCTGATCGGGATCAATCGCAAGCAGAATAAGGACCGCTCCCGGCCCCGGCTCTTCGAGTGTTTTCAACAGCGAATTACCGCTGGCGATGTTCATTTTCTCGGCGTCATCGATAATGGCTATTCGATGCCCGCCGTGCATGGGCGAGAGAGACAATTCGTGACACAATCCTTCGCGTCCCCGTTTATCGGCAGCGCCTACAAACAGATCAATCGGCAATTCCGTCTTCCCTTCCGGAAGCGATACCTGCATCAAATCGGGATGCGTATCTGAAAGCACCTGCCTGCATCCGGAACATTCGCCGCATGCTTCAAATTGAGTTGAACCTGCTTGTTCACAAAGTAGCGTCTGAGCTAACTCCAACGCAAAAAGTTTCTTGCCAACTCCCTGCGGACCCGCAAACAGATACGCATGCCCCAACCGCCCGCGACGCACCGCATTCGCAAACATTTCCCGTTGTCGCTGATGTCCCAAAACTCGCTGCCAACTCATTTAATTCTGCCTGATAAAAGTAGGATGGCGTGCTTGCACCCATCAAATACGGTCTCTGTTTTTTGTGAATTTAACGCCGAATCATAAACAATCCAATTCTCTCCTGTTATTGAACGTCACTCGGCACGCGAAGATGGGTGCAAGCACACACTATCCTACAATAACTGAAGCAAAAGAGGTAGCAATTATTGTTGATCCACTGTTAAGGATTGTTCGAATTTACTGTCGTATCCTTGATGTTCTATTTTCTTGGCTGAAGGCCAAAAAAACAGATGAAACCGGTTAGTAATTGTTCGAGCATGACTAACCGGCTTCCCGATGATACATCCGAGCATTTTCAACAAACAAATCGAATTCATGCTCACTGGAAAAATCTCGTTTGGGAACGACAATTGCTTGTACAGCCGAAACAAAAATGAAGACATGCTTACCTCCCACTTCAATGCGTTCCACAGCAGGCCAGTAATAAGCCGAATGACCATATTGATTGTATCGGGCAATTTCAGTTTTATTGATGACGATTTTCTGCTCGCCAAAAACTCCACGGTTACTGCCGGAACGAAACATACTTCGAATTTGTCTATGCCTGCCCCACTTCATAAGAGCTGGAGCAAAAAACAATAATATGACTGCAAATCCAGTTAAAAAACATCCTTCCAGATATAATTCTCTAGTCGTAGACATGACTATCCCGAACATTGCAAGTGGAAATGGAATGATAAACCTAGAGAGTTGCACGCGTCGGCGAAGTGCCGGCAAATTACGCATGAGATGGTCATCTGCTGCAATCACATCATTCACATCAATTTTTACATTTACTTCCACCGTATTACTCCCGCCTAGCTGAACCTCAACTTTATTCAGCACAGAAATCCACAAACTCACAACAGCAATTGCGGAATCTCAACAAACTCAACACTCATCGCATACGCCAAACCGTGCATTGCGAGTTGGTCGTCGTCTTTGGTGTTCATCACCAGCAAATCTGCCTTGTGGGAAATAATCAGATTGCGATACACAGAAAGGCGATGCCCGGTTGTCAGTTCGGTTTCAATTTGAATGGGAACCCCGGCTTCCTTTATACTTTTTTGAGCCGCCTGTAAGTAACGGGCGACATCTCTGCTGAGTTGCTCCTGCAATTTCGTTCGCACGAGTTCTGAATTCACTTCTGGGATTCGTTCGATTGCCTGCAAATATCGCTGCATCGTCCGGTCGTCTTCCACATGACACAGTACCAGCTTACCGTTTGGATTTGTGATCGCAGCTGCATTGTTAATCAGTCGATGATCTCCCGCCAGATGATCCGTCGCTGCCAAAACCGTCTTACATTTTCGGCCCTGAATCGTGGCTGGCGAAGCAATCGAACCGGGCAGAAGCAGAATCGGAAAATCGGTTGCCTGCGTGAGCATATCAACATAAATCCCCAGCGAACATCGCGGCACAATCGCTTCTTCGTGCAAATGTCTCCAAGTAATCAGCAGGTCGGCTGGCGAGCCTTTGACATCTTCTTCCAGCTTCTGGACGGTCGTATTGGGGCCAACACGCAATGTATCCCATTTTTCGACATTTGCCAGTTCGGATGAAAACTGCTTGAGGGCTTCGATGGTCGCCTCAGTCTGGTCGCGCTGCTCATCAAGCACCAGTAAAACGTGATCGATTTTCTTATCAGAATAAATAAACGGTTCCTGTTCGGCTCTACGAAAAACAGATTCAAATTCGTCAAGATGCTCCAACGTATCCATAATGAAAACTTTTCCTCAAACTATTCTTCAGGCGAGCCGGGGGTGTTAACCCCCGGGTTACTCTAGTATTACAGTGCTGACAGCCAAACGACACTCGAAAGTAACCCGGGTCATCACTGACCCGGCTCGCCTGGAACTCATCATTCAGACCTGTTGTACAAAAATTCCGTGTTGAGTTCCAGAAACTTATCTCGCCAATAATAATGATCAAGCAAGTTATCTGTCGAACGTCCCAGTTGATGATACGCGACAAAAATCGCTTCGATGGTCGCCAGCCCTTCGGATGGTTCATCGAAAAACTTCGAGGTCCGCGGGTAAGCGGTTTTCCAGCAAGGCAGCGAACGAACCGGAACCTGCTCGTAATCGGCTTCCATCTTTTCCGCCCAGCGCCACGTTCCATCCAGCACCAGCAGGCCAGATGCAGCATCTGCTTCACTCAAAAGCGGCCCATCAATCCCGAGCCGCGCATAGTTATCTGGCACTTCAATTTTTTTTTGTGGATACGTACAAAATTCAAACCCCTCCCGCCCCCGCAAAGACTCCACCGTACACTTACTACGCCGTTCCTTGCGATGCACAACGATGATGGTTGGTAGGTTATCGTTCATTAAAAGTATACCGAAACTCCGTAGGTCAGGCTGTGCCTGACGAATTAGGTTGTCCTGTTTTTTTGATTCGATTTCCAGAATTGTTGGGCTTTTGTATCACAGAAGAAACGTTCTGACATTTATCTTACTACCAATGTCAGATACAGCCAGACATTGTATCTTAACGTAGACTGTGACAGATGAAAACATTTTGTAAAAGACTTTCAATACACAAACCAAAGTGAATTCAATCTTTGGGGATTTCAATTGATTCCAGCATTTTCAAGACCTGTTCTTCGTCCCATGCTTCTTCGCTGAGGCTCATGATGAATAAAATCGGTCCTTTTTTGCCGGGAAGAATACCATGAACCTGACGAACTTCCTGTTTCGATTCTTTATCGGTCCCCTTAATGAATTTGAATTTAATGACCTCTCCATCAAGGGGCACTTCCTCGGTTTTCTGTTCTTCGATATTCAGTTCACCACTTGAACTACTTTCTCCCAGCCCTTCTCTGAATGAATCCTGTAACTCTTTATTTTCAGCCAGAGACCCGCTAAATTCCATCAGAATGATGACGCCAGATTCTGAATTTTCGATGAAGAGACCCTCCATCGAAATGAATGAATACATTTTCATTTTGAAGGATCTTCTCGCTTCAAATCCTTCCGGTAAATCAATTTTCAGCATACGTGCCAGGTTTTGTTTCACTGCGACAGGATTCTCTTCGATTTCCGGCTTCATCGAATACAGGCTGATCCCGATGCCGCAGCAGCAAAGCATTGTCAATCCGCCAACAGCAGCCAGGATAATGAGAAATGCCCTCATCCCGCAGCCACTCTTCTTTTTTTCTGCGGAACGAGAATCAGAGTCGGTATGAAAATCGGCAGGGTCGTAATCGGAAGGTTGTTTGCCATCCGGGGTGAAGAGATCGTCGTTATGTGCCATTTCGGTCTTCTTTTTGCGCGGCGCTGAAATGAGGTATCAGGAACTGCGTGAAGTGTAACGGTCAGCGAAAAGCATTTCGAGACAAAAACAGTTTTTGAGCAAATACCAAAGAATAAAGGCCTTCGGAAATCCGAAGGCCTTTATCACTATCAAGATCAGGAACTGACTTTCAGGCCTGTTTGTTACGAGGTTTAACCGTATAAAGAATCGTTAACGATCCGACCGCCATCAGCCCAAAGGCTGTCCAGTCGGGAGGAGTCAATTCATGTTTGTTGTTCTGGTTGACTTGCAAAAAATAACTTTGAAGAGCCGTCATTTCCTGTTCGCTTTGGCCCGGTCCACTTTTTAACACAATTCGATCAACCATCAAAAATGCAGCCCCGCAAAGCAGAACAAACATTCCAAGAGATAGAATAGAGGATCGAATCATAATTGGGTCCGGTAATTTCCAGAGCGGGTTTCCATCAGTTGTTATGCCCGTCCGCAAGAAACATATCGGCTCGATTTTACAATTCATTCAGTCGATGCACCGGTTTCTGTTTCTTTCTACGCTTGAAGTTCCGAATGTGACGGCTATGCTTGCAATACCTGTCGTGCCGGGAACCTATTCTCTCCATGCAGGTATTCTCCTGTCATATTGCCATGTCGGGACAACCGTTTAGCAAATCGTGAATAACTATTTTAGAAAACAGTAGTCATGCAAGCAGAGATTGTTTTACTTCCTGGAGATGGAATTGGACCGGAAATTATCGCAGAAGCCGAGTTAGTGATTCACGAAATCGCCCGGCTATTTTCGCACGAGTTTCAGTTACCTCGCGGCGAAATTGGCGGTTGTGCCATCGATAAATATGGCGATCCTCTTCCCGATTCCACCTTGGAGCCGTGTCGAAATGCGGATGCGATTTTACTCGGTGCAGTTGGCGGACCGAAGTGGGATGACCCCAATGCAAAAACTCGTCCGGAAGTCGGCCTGCTGAAAATTCGTAAGGAACTCGGACTGTTTGCGAATCTTCGCCCGATCAAACCGCACGCCACGCTGATCGATGCTTCACCATTAAAGCGAGAAATTATTGAAGGAGTTGATATTCTTTTCGTACGAGAATTAACCGGAGGCGTTTACTTTGGCGATTCTGAATTGCGGGAAGAAAATGGTCAGCAAGTCGCGCTCAATGAAATGATTTACCGAACGGATGAAGTGGACCGCGTTGTTCGCGTTGCAGCCAAAGCAGCGATGCAACGAGGCAAGTATTTAACTTCTGTCGATAAAGCAAACGTACTGGAAGTCTCACGCCTTTGGCGGCGAGTCGCACAAAATGTGGTTTCACAAGATTTCAGCGAATTGAAATACGATGTGGTGCTGGTCGATGCGATGGCGATGCACCTCATTTCAAGGCCACGAGATTTCGATGTGGTCGTTACCGGAAACTTGTTTGGCGATATCCTCACCGATGAAGCATCGGTTTTGCCCGGTTCGCTGGGGCTTCTCCCTTCCGCTTCTCTCGGGGAAAGTGGCCCAGGATTATACGAACCGATTCACGGTTCCGCACCGGATATTGCAGGCAAAGGGATCGCGAATCCGTTAGCAACCATCCTCGCCACCGCGATGATGTTCCAACACTCGCTGGGACTTTCTCAGGAAGCAGAGTTAATCGAAAAAGCAGTCGAACAAGTCCTCGACGATGGTCACCGCACCGCAGATATTGCAACAGATACAGAAAGCATTTCAACCAGCCAAATGGGGAAAATAGTGATCGAAACCCTCAATTCGATTGCATAAACAAACCGGTTAACTTTACCTAAACCGACACAGTTGGAACCAAACAATGTAGGTTAGGCTTTCCAGCCTGACCAATGTGGTTTCCATGAAGATCACCTTTTGATTTACCAACGAACGGACCTTATTTTCTCGAAAAGTTTGTGTGTAATGATGTCAGATTAGAAAGCCTAACTGGACAGCGCCAGGTTTATTTCTTGTTTGATTGTAACTCTTGATGGGGTACACCTTGGGGTTTGTAGGTTTTTTGTTTTTGTGGGGCGGCGGCTCCGGTTTGTTGGCGTTGGCGGCGGGACCAGAATTGCGGCATTGGGGCATTATCGCTGAAATAATCGGCCCGTAGTTGCAACAACGCTTCGCCGCCGCGTGGGGACCAAAATTTCTCGGTATCCTTCATCCTTGCGTTCACCTGTTTCACCGTCGATTCGATATAGCAACTGGAGATTGGCAAACCGACTCGACGATATTCATCGTAACGTATCCGGCTTTGCTGGTTCTGTAAATACGTGATCGCCTCGGCAACAATCTGGCGCGGCGAAGTAATCGGTTCCTCTTTCTCAGGCCGGTCTAATTCACTTTGTCGAGCGGCAAGTTCTGCGATCACACGTTCTACTTTGCCCTGCCACGCCCAATTCAACCAGCACTACTTCGGTGCAACAGGAGTGAATCTCGGGATACTTTTCGACAAGCGGCTTTTCCTCCCACGCAGCGGTCGCCTTGTTGCGTTCGCTCACCCGTTCGGTGCCAATGTGCTTGGTGATCCGTTCAATACGTTGTGTTAATATTTTTAACTCAGCCAAAACCTCAAGGGCCGCAGTTTCTTCCCGAAACGAACGCTCATTGGCACCGGAAAAAACGATCTTCTGCAACATCGACAAACTGAAATCGATATCGACATCAAGTTGAAACGACTTCACCTGAGGGAAAAAAACTGCCGATATTTGTACTTTTAGATATAGTATATCATAGCGACAGTCGCTATGTTGTTGACTGATATTCAATTCCAGCAATCAAAACAAACCAGCCGTGCCGGGGCAGTAACGTTTCGATTCGCTCCATTCGATCTCGCCCGCTCGTGGACCAGCGGGCGAGCACACGGAGCCGCTTTTTCCACCCTCTTCGAACATCCGGGGCAAACTTCGTACTCCGCAGAAACTTCCTGGTCGGCTTGATTTTGGGCGGCTTGCTGCATCAAACTGCGAGCCAGATGATGCGCCAATTCCATGGAAACATCTTCCAATTCCGAAAACGGCGTCCCCAAGGCAACCCTTCTTCGCCGTACACCTGTTGCAAGCAAATTTTTTGCCATCCTTGGTCTGCATCAGGGGTTAGGGAAAAAGAGTCCGTCCAATCTCACAAAACTCATTATCCCCCTAAACAACCCCCGCGCAAACTCCAATATGTACCCTAATATTAATTCCCTCTAAATCTACTCTTGACATATCTCTGTAAACTGATGCCGTGTTGTGGTGAAATTGATGTTTCGTTTACATCGTTATACCGAGGGGCATCGTAAGGAACTTTCAATTAGGGGGAATAAAAACTCGAATAAATCATCCTATGCAGCAATTTCCAGATCAAAAAAGACGCAGAAAATATTGGTCAGTCTTGCCAGACCGTTAGACTTACACTTTTTCACTATACTTTCACTTTATTTAAAGGAACTCGAAATGAATATGAATGTTAAACAAACTAAAAGTCGTTGTAGTCGTGTCGGCTTCACATTAATTGAATTACTTGTTGTCATAGCGATCATCGCTATATTAGCAGCATTAATCTTACCTGCAGTCCAGGCGGCCCGGGAAGCGGCTCGTGGTGCTCAATGCCGAAGTAATTTACGTCAAATTGGTATTGGACTTCACGTCTTCGCCGATGCAGATCCTGGGAACAAGCTTTGCACCGGAGCATTTGACTGGAAACGTGATGGAAGTCCTGATACTTTTGGCTGGGTAGCGGATATCAATTCGATCAAAGGCGGTAAAGCAGCTGACTTGATGTGTCCTACGAATACTTTACGTGGAATTGAGAAATTAAATGACCTGCTGGGAAAGAATACGTCAGGTTCTTTACAAATGCCGCCGGAACGTGTTGGAGTTGGACCACTTGGCAATAAGTTGAATGCGTTACCAGCCAATGATCCTGCACGCGTTCCAATTGTGAGAGAATTTATTCGTCAGGGAAGCAATACAAATTATGCAGCAAGCTGGTATCTGGTGCGAGGCGGAACAAGATTCTCCAACAGTACAAGCAACAGTGTGCTGATCAATGATTCAGGAAGTCTGAAAGATTTCAGAAATACAACCGGCCCTTTAACGATACGTGCTATCACTACAAGCGACGTACCTTCAAATAACATTCCGTTGCTGGCCGATGCAGCTCCTGGGGATTCCAACGAAGCAATCCTGACACAAGCAATTAACGATGAACTTCCAGCCGGATCTCGACTGTGTGAATCATTCAACGATGGACCGGCATTCTTTAACGGAACCGGTATTGAATTACTACAGGGTTACGGTCCTTCTGTGAACGCCTCAGTGCCGACTCAATTTCCACCGATTGGTAGTACTGTAACTTTGGCTAACGAAGCCAGTTATGCTTCTGCAGAGGCATGGTCACTAGGCAACAAGCTGATCCTCCAGGATACACGTGACTGGTACGCAGTTCATGGAAATAAGGGTTACGTCTTAATGGCCGATGGAAGCGTCAAAGCAATGATCGATGGTAATGGCGATGGATTCTTCAATCCGGGTTTTCCTGTTGAAGGGGTTACTGATCCCGGTAAAACTGTTGGATATACTGATGGTCGGGTTGAACTGGAAGCATTCAATGTCTATTCCGGTGCACTTTTGAATGCTTCCTTCTATACCAAAGGGAAATTCGAAAACTAATGCTGTTTAGATTTTGTTTGAGAAATAAGCAGTGAATTTCGTTTCAGCACGCAGGGCAGGGCCACACGGTCCTGCCCTGTTTTATATCAACTATCCATATAAAAAGTGTTAAATCACTTTGATGATCAAAATCCTTATTTAATTTATCTTCCGTATCACTAACGATAATATTCTTTGCGACTTATACAAATTATTAAGATCCATCTTGGTTACGGCTACGTCGGGAATGAGTTGTCAATCTAAAATCATTCAAGGCCAATCATTATTTCGATTTCGGGATGCGATTCATTGTGTAATACGCAGTCGTTGGAAATAATTTCTCTTT
>Ga0316208_1003474_pt1 | contig 11338 bp, 9 predicted proteins | sample 3monopyrite_MG_FD_204944 | JGI IMG/M metagenome (GOLD analysis project Ga0316208, IMG submission 204944) | Microbial mat bacterial communities from mineral coupon in-situ incubated in ocean water Damariscotta River, Maine, United States -... | ecosystem: Environmental > Aquatic > Marine > Coastal... | reverse complement strand
ATTTAAGATATAGAGAAACAGGAACTTCTACATGGATAACAAATGCAGTTACTGGAATTTCTACTGGATTAAGTGGTCTGTCTGCTTTAACACAATATGAAGCTCAGGTAAGAAGTAAATGTTCAGCTGGTGCTAATTCAGCATATAGCAGTTCTGTAAACTTTACAACTACAGATGTGCAACTAAACTATTGTAACTCAGCAAGTACTAATACTAATGATGAATATATTAGCAGAGTTCAGTTGAATACAATTGATAATACTTCGGGACCACAATTTTATTCAGATTTTACAAGTATTTCGACAGTACTAACCAAAGATTCACAATATACAATTACTGTTACTCCTACATGGACAGGAACAGTATATAACGAAGCCTACGGTGTTTGGATAGATTATAATAGAGATGGTGATTTCTCTGACGCAGGAGAAGAAGTTTTTTCTCAAGGAAATACACAAGCAACGTCAGTAAGTGGAAGTTTTACCGTTCCTTCGGGTGCAGTAGAAAATTCAACAAGAATGCGAGTTTCTATGAAGTATAATGCTTTACCAACAGCTTGTGAAACATTCCAATATGGAGAAGTAGAAGATTACACAATTATTATTGAAGGTAATGGACCAGATACTGAGGCACCAGAGATTACTTTAAATGGCGCTTCATCAGTTGATTTAATTGTAGGTGACACATATTCTGAGTTAGGAGCTACAGCAACAGATAATATTGATGGAGATATTACAGGAAATATAGTTGTTGGTGGAGATACAGTAAATACTTCAGCAACTGGAATATATCTAGTAAGCTATAACGTTAGCGATATAGCTGGTAATGCAGCAATAGAAGTTATTAGAACCGTTACTGTTACAGCAGATACAACGGCACCAATAATATCATTGATTGGAGCTTCGACGATTAATTTAGAACAAGGGGATTCTTATATAGACCAAGGTGCAACTGCATCTGATAATATCGATGGTGATTTAACATCGAGCATAGTTGTTGGAGGAGATACAGTAAATACCAATCTAGTTGGATCTTACGAAATTACATTTAATGTAAGTGATAATGCAGGTAATAATGCTGTTGAAGTTACAAGAACTGTAAATGTAAATCAAGACGCAACAATACCTGTAATAACTTTAATAGGTTCTTCATCTATAAATCTAAATATTGGTGATGCTTATGTAGAGCAAGGAGCTACAGCTATTGATAATTTTGATGGTGATATAAGTGCGAATATTATTATAACTGGAACGGTTAATTCGGCATCGGCAGGAACATATTTTGTAAACTATAATGTTAATGATGCAGCAGGAAATTCTGCCAATACAGTTACTAGAACCATAAATGTTGCAGCAGATACAACAGCACCTATAATTAATTTAATAGGAGCATCAACAATTAATCTAACGGTTGGTGATTCTTACACTGAACAAGGAGCAACAGCTACAGATAATGTTGATGGAAACCTTACAGGAAGTATAGTTGTAACAGGCACAGTGAATACTGCAGCTGCAGGAATATACTCTGTAAATTATAATGTAAGTGATAATGCCGGAAATGCGGCTACAGAAGTTGTAAGAACAGTAAATGTTACAGAATCTTCAACAGGATGCTCTGGTGGTGTTTCTACCTTCCCTTATTCTGAAAGCTTTGAAGGCTCGATTGGAGCATGGTCACAATCTACTGCAGATGATTTAAATTGGTTAGTTGATACAGGAGGAACACCTTCATCAGGAACTGGACCATCAGCTGCTATACAAGGATCAGATTATATATTTGTTGAAGCTTCAGGTAATGGAACAGGTTATCCGGATAAAAGAGCTATTATAACATCTCCTTGTTTTGATTTAGGAGCATTAACGAGTCCAATATTTAGTTTTAAGTACCACATGTTAGGAGCAGCAGATATGGGATCAATTGCTGTTGAAGTTTCTGATGATGATGGTGCTAATTGGACAAGCCTATGGAGTCAAACAGGAAACCAAGGTAATCAGTGGTTAACAGTAGATTTAGATTTATCAACTTATGCTGGTGGTAATATTCAATTGCGATTTAATCGTTTCGTGGGCAGCACATGGCAAGCAGATATTGCTATTGATGATGTTAAATTATTAGAACCTGTAGCACCTACATGTACAGATGGCATTCAAAATGGAGATGAAACCGGAGTAGATTGTGGAGGTTCTTCTTGTACGCCTTGTAGTATATCTAACGTTGTATTAAATGAAGGTTATTTTGAAAATGGATTAGATGGATGGATAGATGGTGGATCTGATATGGCTAGAGTTAATTCTGCAAATTCTTATGAAGGTAATTTCTCTATAAGACTTAGAGATAATTCTGGTGAGGCATCAGCCATGACTTTATCAAATATTAATGTTACATCATTTACTGAAATTGAAGTGGACTTCTACTTTTATGTATTTAGCATGGAAAACGGGGAAGATTTCTGGTTACGATTCTTTGACGGATCTACATGGAATACTGTACAAGCTTGGACAAGAGGTGTAGATATTGAAAACAATACGTTCTATAATGCAACGGTTACCATAACACCTTCTCAGTACAATTTTGCAGTGAATTCTGGATTCAGATTCCAAAATGACGCGTCAGGAAACCAAGATCAAATATTTATAGATCAAGTTACCATAACAGGTGTTTCTAGTGGGTCAAGAGGTAAAGGTGAGGTATTAGAAATTGTCGGTTATGGAGATTCACCAGAAATTACAGAGTTAGACATCAAATTGTATCCTAACCCAGTAAAAGGAAACATATTAAATGTTGAAATATCTAGCTTAGAAGTTTTTAAATATAGAATAGTTGATATTCTTGGAAAAACAGTTTCTACTGGTACTTCCGAAGGAAGAATTAACGTTTCTAAACTCGATGCTGGTATTTACTTCATAAAAGTAAATGATGGTGACGAAATCATTACAAAAAAGTTTATTAAGAACTAATAGAATAATTAACCCTTAAAAAAACCCAGAAGCAATGCTTCTGGGTTTTTTTATATATGCTTTATTTCATTATCATGGAGCAATTGGTCTCCTCTTAGTCTTAAAAAGATTTGAGCGACAGCAATAGTGTCTTTCTCGCAATAAGTGATAATTCGATCTATTTCTTGTTCTTTATAATAGACACGATAAACTTCGCTACCATCTATATCATCTTTTGGAGATGGAATACCTAAAACATTAGTTAATAATTTTAAAGAGGTATAGGTTTTATAGTCACCAAATTTCCACAACTCTAAAGTATCAAGATGAGGTACTTCCCATGGTTTTTTACCGAAGAGATTCAGCTTGTATGGCAATTCAATATTTTGAATAATCATTCGTCTTGCGATATATGGAAAATCGAATTCCTTTCCATTATGCGCACAAAGCAAATGTTTATTACTACTAAAATGTGAAATCAGTAGATTTTTAAAGTCTTTAAGAATCGTAATCTCATCTCCATAAAATGAAGTCACTCTAAAAGTTCTTACATCACCTTCAATCTTAAAATACCCAACAGAAATGCAAATTATTTTTCCAAATTCTGCCCAAATACCAGCTCTATAATAAAATTCTTCTGCAGAGAATTCTTCTTTGCGTTGGTAACGCGATTTAGCTTCCCAAAGCTCTTGTTTGGTTGAGTCTAAATCTGAGAAATTTTCGATTTCAGGAACCGTTTCTATATCTAGAAATAGGATGTGTTCTAGGTTGAGTTTACTTATCATAACTCTTAACTTTATGCTTTTTAATTTTTTTAATAAAACACTTATCAGCGATATAATGTGTTTTATTAAAAGTAGCAATTATATTTTGTTTCTCATCAATCAAATTCATAGTTTTAATAATTTCTGCTTCGTTCTTTTCTATCACTAATTGTTTTATACCAGCTATTTCATCTTTAGAAAAAATGAATTCTCCGTTGATTGAACTTTTTGCAGGTTTTTTATAACGCGCTTCAATAGATTTGTCCCAAACCACACTTCCTTTTCAAGAATTTGAATGACTTGTATCATGTAAATAGGGTCTGTGGCAGCTAACATACTGCCATCAATAATAGAACCAACATAATTGCGATTTTTCCAATTGAGTTTTAGTCTAATTTTTACATAATGTAAGTTATCACTGGCTTTAATTAATTTTATCAGTAGATCTTCGGTATAGTGGAGACTAATTAAACCTATATTTATAATTGATCGATATTTTAAAGAACTGGTTTAAAAATTAAATAGTGAATTTACACATTAAAATAAAGATTGTTGTTTGTATTCATTTTCGTGATTAATCAACCACTGTTTTCTATACAATCCACCAGCGTACCCTGTTAAACTTCCATCACTTCCAATGACGCGATGGCAAGGTACTATAATCCATAAAGGATTTTTACCGTTAGCATTAGCAACAGCTCTAATCGCTTTTACATCTCCTAATTGTTTAGACAACTGAAGATAAGATAAGGTTTTTCCAAAAGGAATTTCTTCAAGGAATTTCCAAATAGTTTTTTGAAAATCCGTGCCTTGTGGGTTTAATTTTAAGTCGAAATGTTTACGTGAGCCATCAAAATATTCTTGAAGTTGTATCGCACAATCCTTAAGTTCTGAAGGAATAATATCAGTTATTTTTTCTTGTGAATTTATTATTGTTACTTGGGTGACACCATCTTTATCACCAATAATTTTAGTTAAACCTAGAGGTGAATTGATGATACAAGTTTCCAATACTATTCGTTTTCTTCTGAAGATTTATCGCTTAGAATCCCTAACTTTATGGCTCTAGCTTCCCAACTTTTTCTTGCCATATGTTGAAGATCCGAGACATTATCACTTTCGTCCATAATCTCAAGACCGAGTAGGGTTTCAATAACATCTTCCATAGTCACTAAGCCACTTACAGAACCGTATTCATCAACAACCAAAGCCATGTGATTTCGGCTTTCAACTAATTGTTCAAATAATTTTGGAATTGGTAAATTACGTTCTACGACAATGATATCTCTTTTAAGATCTGATAGTTTTTTAGAACCGTTATCTAAAGCCATTTCTTTAAAAACTTCACCTTTTAATACCAAGCCTTTTATATTATCCTGATTGTCTGAAAAAATAGGAATTCTAGAAAAACGAAGATTCATATTTTCTTTGAAAAAATCTTCAACAGTTGTATTTTCATCTTCAGCTTTCATGACTGTTCTTGGAGTCATAACATCTTTAGCAAAAACCTCTTTAAAGGTTAATAGGTTTTTTATGATTTTGCTTTCATTTTCTTCAAAAACACCTTCTTCGTGAGCCATGTCTGCCATAACATGAAAGTCTTCGCGACTTAAAACACTACCATGATGTCCTTTGCTTCCAATTAACTTTGTAGTAAGCTGTAACAGCCACAAAACACCTGTGTATTTTAAAGGTATTATAAGAAATTTTAATGCTTTAGAGGTAAAATTAGCTAGCTGTTTCCAGTATGTGGCACCAATTGTTTTAGGGATAATTTCTGAAGCTACTAAAATAAAAATAGTCATAATGGTTGACACAACACCAACCATTAAATCCTCTGTGAATTCTATACCTAAAACACTACGTTTAGTGCTTCCATAGAGTTCTAAATACGCCACTTTTGCTTGTACACCAACTAAGATAGCACCAACAGTATGTGCGATGGTATTTAGTGTAAGTATGGCGATTAAAGGGCGATCTACATCTTTTTTTAATTCCTCAAGCTCAATAGCATAAGCCTTACCTTCTTTCTTTTTAACATTGATAAATGTTGGTGTAATACTAAGTAAAACAGCTTCTAAAATGGAACACAAGAACGAAAAAAAAATGGATATGACAGCGTAAAAAATGAGTAAGCCCATTAATGGTATGGAAGTTTAGTTATTGCTAAGTTACGAAATCAATTTCACAACATCTTTTGCAAAGTAACTTGCAATGATATCAGCACCAGCGCGCTTAATAGAAGTAATTTGTTCTAGTATTACTGCATCATGGTCTAACCACCCTTTTTCAGCAGCAGCTTTCAGCATTGCATATTCGCCTGAAACTTGGTAAACAGCAATTGGTACATCGAATGTATTTCTAATGTCTCTTACTATATCTAAATAAGCCAAACCTGGTTTTACCATTACTATATCAGCACCTTCATTAATGTCCATTTCTGTTTCTCTTATGGCTTCATCCCTATTAGCGAAGTCCATCTGGTATGTTTTTTTATTCTTTGGAACATCAACCATATCAACAGGAGCAGAATCTAGCGCATCTCTAAAAGGGCCGTAAAATGCAGAAGCATATTTCGCTGAATAGCTCATTATGCCAGTATCTATTAAATTAGATTGATCTAAAGCTTCTCTTATTCCCAAAACACGACCATCCATCATATCGCTTGGTGCTACAAAGTTTGCTCCAGCCTCAGCATGAGAAATGCTCATTTTTGCTAAAATTTCAACTGTTGCGTCGTTTATTATTTTTCCACCTTCAACAATACCATCATGGCCATAAGACGAAAATGGGTCTAAAGCCACATCTGTCATCACTAGCATACCTGGACAAACATCTTTTACGGTTTTAATTGCGCGTTGCATTAATCCATTTGAGTTTAGTGCTTCAGTGCCTTTATTATCTTTTAAGGCATCATCAACTTTTACAAATAGCAAAACAGATTTTAAACCTAAACTCCAAAGTAATTTTACTTCGTCTTTTAGCAAATCTAAACTGAAGCGATAGTAATTTGGCATCGAAGCAATTTCTTCTTTTATGCCTTTGCCTTCAACTATAAAAAGTGGAACTAAAAAGTCATTGGGAGAAATAATTGTTTCTCTTACTAAACTTCTAATAGCTTCATTTGTTCTTAAGCGTCTATTTCTTCTAATTGGAAACATAATTATATCCAGTTTTTAGGTGATTGTAATACTTTAATTAATTGTTCTTCTTCACTTCCAGATTCAGGGTGATGATCATAAACCCATTGCACATGTGGTGGTAAACTCATGAGTATACTCTCTATTCTTCCATTGGTTTTTAAGCCAAATAAAGTGCCTTTATCATGCACTAAATTAAATTCGACATAACGTCCTCGGCGAATTTCTTGCCAATCGCGTTGTATCTTAGTGTAATCTATATTTTTTCGTTTTTCAACAATTGGCACATAAGCTTCTAGAAAAATATCTCCAACTTCAGTCACAAAATCATACCAGTTCTGCATAGTCATATCGTTTGAAGCTTTGCAATAATCAAAAAACAAACCACCTACGCCTCGTGCTTCGTTTCTATGTGAATTCCAAAAGTACTCATCGCAACGTGCTTTGTATTTTGGGTAAAACTCTGAATTATGCTTGTCGCAAGCTGTTTTACAAGTTTGATGAAAGTGTTTAGCGTCTTCTTCAAATAAATAATATGGAGTTAGGTCTTGTCCACCACCAAACCATTGATCTACTAAAGTACCATCTTGGTCATACATTTCAAAATAGCGCCAATTAGCATGTACTGTTGGTACCATTGGATTTTTGGGATGTAACACTAAGCTCAATCCACAGGCGAAAAAATTAGCGTCTTCTACACCAAAGTACTTTTGCATACTATCAGGGAGTTTGCCGTGCACACCAGAAATGTTAACTCCACCTTTTTCAAAAACAGCCCCATTTTCAATCACCCGAGTTCTTCCACCACCTCCTTCTGTGCGTTTCCAAATATCTTCTTGGAATGTTGCTTTACCATCTACTGCTTCTAGTTTAGAAGTAATAGTATCTTGTAGCTCGTGAATGTATTTGAAGAATGTGTCTTTCAAGATTTAGTTTTTATATAATTCATATAACTCCATATCTAACGGTTCTTCATCTGGTGGAGTAAATTCGTTTTCTAATGTTTTTTGCCACTTAAAGTTATTATTTAAAGCCACCTTTACACTTGGAAAATTGTCTTTATGGGAAATTATTTGAAGTGTTTCTAATCCTAAATTACTAAACGCATGCTTTGACAATGCATTGATTGCCTTAGAGGTTAAACCTTGACCTTCAAATGTATAACCAATGCAGTAAGCGAACTCACCTTGATTTTTATCCCAATCGAGTTCCTTTATATAAATTAGACTTGCAAGTTCTCTGGTTTCAGAATGTTTTAACGTAAATAAAAACACGTCTCGATTTTCGAACTGTTTTACCATTTTCTCAACAAATAATTGAGACAGTGTTGGGTTTAAATTTTGTTCTAAGGTTTTAGGGAAATAGCGCTTAAGACGATCTGCATTTGCTACCATAAGATCACAAATTTTCCAAGCGTCTCCACTATGTATTGGATTGATTTCAAAATCATCAAATTGCGCGACCATTACACTAGTGTTTTGTTATTATGAATCAGGTTATCTTCCTTTAAGAGATTTATTGTATTTATAGATGAAGCCGTTACACTCATTGGTAAAACAAGAATAACACCAACAACAGGAATTAATAGAAAGAGCATAAAAACAACACCATTACCTATGGCTATTCCTTTATGTTTTCTAACAAAATGGATACTTTCTCGATATTTAAAATGACGCTCTAATGTATAATCCATATTACCAAAACCAGCATAATAAGCTTGAACTAAAAACAGTAAAACGGTCGAAAATATATTAACAACAGGAATAAACTTCAGCAATAAAATAGGAAGTGTAATTAACAGTTCTTTTCCTAAATTTCTCGTATTTATTCTAATACCTCTCCACAATTGTTCTTTAAAAGATGTGTTTCTATGATTGTGCCTTTCAACACCTGTTAAATGAGCTTCAATTTTTTCTGAAACAGGGCTCATAAACGGAGCAGAAAGTGCCATTATAATATGCTTATATAGAATTAAACCAATAGCAATAACCACGATACCTCCAATAAAAGTTGAAATAGAAGTGAAGGTGTCTTTGCCAAAATCCCAAGGCCATATATTAGTAATAAAACGACCTATATTATCAGATAAGCCATAAGCAGATAATCCTATAATGACAGCAGTAACTATGCTTATTAATATAGGAATAGCGAAGTATTTCCAAAGTTTTAATTTTGAAATTAGAGCAAATGCTCCTGTGTATGCCTTTATGCCTTTTAATACGTTGTTTATCATAAGCCAACCCCTAACCCTTTCTTAAGGAAAGGGAATTTGTTCTGTATTTTTATTAAACGAATGTTATAAATTTAAAAATACCATTTTTCATCTAAACGTATAAAAACTTAATGTGCATTTTCTGTACAACTGTTTTTCCCTTTGGGAAGGTTTAAGATGGGCTTTTATATTCTTTAACAGCATCAATAAATGCTTTCGCATTATCTAACGGAATATTTGGTAAAATACCATGACCTAAATTTACTATGTATTTATCTTTTCCGAATTCATTTATCATTTGATGCACCATTCTTTTTATTTCAGATGGAGGTGAAAACAAACGTGTTGGATCAAAATTACCTTGTAGTGTAATATTGCCACCTGTTAAATAACGTGCATTTCTGGCAGAACAGGTCCAATCTATACCCAAAGCAGAAGCGCCAGATTTTGCCATCTCTCCAAGTGCAAACCAACAACCTTTTCCAAAAGCGATAACAGGCGTTTCAGCTTTTAAAGCATCAATAATTTGTTGAATATATTGCCAAGAAAATTCTTGATAATCTACAGGAGAAAGCATGCCTCCCCAAGAATCAAAAACCTGAACAGCATTAACTCCAGCTTTCACTTTCTCTTTTAAGTACGCAATTGTGGTATCTGTAATTTTCTGTAATAATTGATGTGCAGCTATTGGGTTTGTAAAACAAAACTCCTTCGCTTTATCAAAGTTTTTAGAGCCTTGCCCTTGTACACAATAACACAGAATGGTCCATGGTGAACCAGCAAAACCAATTAAAGGAATTTCGTCATTAAGCTTTTCTTTGGTCGCTTTTATAGCTTCGTAAACGTAGCTTAATGCTTCCTTTACATCTGGAACAATAACATTATCAACATCTTTTTGATTGCGTACAGGATTTGGAAGGTATGGTCCGAAGTTAGGTTTCATCTGTACCTCGATATTCATAGCCTGAGGAATCACTAAAATATCTGAAAACAGAATAGCAGCATCCATCCCATATCGTCGTATAGGTTGCACTGTAATTTCACTCGCTAATTCTGGTGTTTGGCAGCGTGTAAAGAAATCGTACTTAGCTTTGATTTCCATAAACTCTGGTAAATAACGTCCTGCTTGACGCATCATCCAAACTGGTGGACGTTCTACAGTTTCACCTTTTAATGCTCTTAAGAATAAATCGTTTTTAATCATGTTCACTTCCCGTGAAAACGGGAATCTTTTTAATTAAACTTAAATTTTTAAAATTTTCCGTCATTGCGAATCAAGCTTTTTTCGTTTGATGTGGCAATCTGCTTAATTTATAGTGAGATTACCACGTCACTGCGTTCCTCGTAATGACGAACTAAACGTAATGTTCATTAACTAGCTCAATAACACTTTCAACCGTTGGTACTTTTGCTATACGTACATCTTCAAAATACTGAGCAGCTACTTTCGTAGTAGTTTCACCAATACAAAAAGCAATACCATTTGCTTTATTTTGTTTTAAGAAACTTTCAACTGTAGAAGGACTATAAAACATCACTCCATCTATATTGCTTTCAACTTTATCTGCATCAAACTTTGTTTGATAAGCCTCTACCTCGTTAACCTTAATATGGTTTTCAGTTAAGATGTTTGGTAAATCATCTAACCTTAAATCACTACAGAAATAAGTAACTTCTGTACCATCGATAAATTCAACTAAATATTCAGCAAGTTTCTTAGCATTGGGTTCTGTATGTGTAACTTTACCTATGCGTTTTTCTACCAATCGTTTGGTGCGTCTGCCAACACAGTAGATGTTTTTGAATTGTAATTCTGAAACCGAGAAATTTGTCAATAATGCTTCAACAGCATTTTTACTTGTAATGATTACATTCTGAATTTCATTACGAATGACATTTTTTGTAAGCCTATTTAAGCTAATTTTTATAGCATCATTACTTTCTGAAACTACGTCATTATGAAATAACATTACCTGATCGTCAGTAAGCTTTTTAGTAGAATAAATGTTTGTAATTTTATCACCACGTTGTAGTTGATCTATTAATATTTTCCCTCCTTTACCAATAATATAATCGGCACAAAATTCAGCGACATTATGGCGATTCTCGAGAGGAACCACTTTAGTAACTTCTATTTTTTTAGTACCATCTTTACTTAAGAGGATGCCCTTAAAATTTAATTCTTCTTCCTTATTTATATAAGCGATAGCACCAATTGGTGCTGTACAACCACCTTCGAGACGATTTAGAAAATCGCGCTCAATGGATGTGCAAATTTCAGTTACT
>Ga0316208_1003473_pt1 | contig 11339 bp, 7 predicted proteins | sample 3monopyrite_MG_FD_204944 | JGI IMG/M metagenome (GOLD analysis project Ga0316208, IMG submission 204944) | Microbial mat bacterial communities from mineral coupon in-situ incubated in ocean water Damariscotta River, Maine, United States -... | ecosystem: Environmental > Aquatic > Marine > Coastal... | reverse complement strand
GAAACCAAAGCTGCTTGGCAAAAGTGGAAAGAAAGTCAAGATCAAAAAAAACCCGAAATTAATTCAGAAAATCATGACACGATTGGCATGTTAGCAATGGATAAAAATGGAAATATTTCTGGCGCATGTACTACGAGTGGCTGGGCTTATAAACTGCATGGTAGGGTTGGAGATTCTCCAATTATAGGTGCCGGACTGTTTGTTGACAATGAAGTTGGAGGTGCCTGCGCAACTGGGCTAGGAGAGGCTGTTATCCGTATTGCAGGAAGCCATACGGTAGTTGAACTCATGCGACACGGTAAATCACCTAATGAGGCGTGCAGGTTAGCAGCTGAAAGAATTATTAAAAAGCATAAAAACATTAAAGGTGTACAGGTTGGATTTATTGCCATTAATACCAAAGGTGAAGTAGGGGGATACTCAGTTTATAAAGGATTTAATTATGCTTATAAAGATAACCAAACAGAAAAAATGATTGATGCAAAATATAATTTAGAATGGTAAAAATTTACAAATTAATGCTAAATCTAAACGAATAATAATTCTTCTTAATTTGACAATAAATTAATCCTGATTTTGATGTTCTAAAACTTAATTTAGAAGTCAAATGAAATATTTGTGTTCCATATTTTTAATTTCTGTTTTTTGGGCTTGTTCTGATTCAAATCATGCCATTGTCCCCTCATTTTATCATTGGCAAACCAATTTTGATTTGGATTCAAGTCAAAGCAAAACGCTCACTAGATTGAATGTTGAAAAACTTTATGTGAAATATTTTGATGTTAAATGGCTAAAAAATAAAGCCGTTCCCGTGGCAGAAGTCAATTGGAAAACACAAGCAAATGTTGAGATTGTTCCTGTAATTTATATCACAACTGATGTTTTTACGAATTTAGATTCCACAAAAATTAAACTACTTTCAAAAAACATTGCCGACAAAATAAAACAACTTCATCCAACAAATTCTTTTACCGAAATTCAAATAGATTGTGATTGGATGCCGTCTATAAAGGATAAATATTTTTATTTTTTAGAATCTGTAAAATCTCATTTTAAAAATACTATTTTTTCTGCCACGGTTCGACTTTATCAATATAAATATCCCGATTTAGCAGGAGTTCCACCAGTTGATAAAGGCTTGTTAATGTACTATAATATGGGGACGTTATCCGATTTAAACGAATCAAATTCAATACTAAATAACAGCATTGGAAAACAATATTTAGGGTTTGGAAAATATCCTTTACCAATTGATATTGCTTTGCCAAATTTTACGTGGAGTCTAGTTTTTAGGCAAGGTAAATTTCAGTTTATTTCAAAATCATTTACAAGCACATCTTTTCAAAATAACCAACAATTTAAACATGACACCCTAAATAAATGGTGGATTAAAAAAGATACTGTCATCAATAAAACATATTTTAGACATGGCGATTTAATCCGATTTGAATCCTGCTCAACTACCCATTTAGTTGAAGCTGTAAATCTATTATTACCAGAATTAAATCAAAACACAACCAACGTAATAATTTACGACCTAAATTCTAATTTAAAAAATGACTATGAAAAAATTAATACTGTTTTTAATACTTTTAAGTAATTTTCAATATATAAACGCCTGTGGTTGGTGGCCTATGGGAGATGAAGTAAGATTTTCTCTTTTTTCTCAAAATATAGGTGGTCAAGATGATATGGCACCTTTGTTTTATAGTTCCCAATACTTTAGTGACTATCAAGTAAATGACTATCAAGGTCCAAAAGAAAACTTAGACGAATGGAAAAGGTATTTTGGAAATAAATTTACTGAAGAAGACATTGATGAAGTAATATATAAAATGAGTTTGGGTGGTGACTTTATGTTATATCAAAAAAATCCATTATTTAGACATTTATCAAGAGGACAAAATAATGAAGCAAAAGACTATATTATTTTTGCTAAGCAGGTTGAAACATTATTAGATTTTGATTCGTGGCATGCAAATAATTTTGATGTAGTAGCCTTAAAAGAAGCACAACAAACGGCTAAAAATCGTGCAAAGTATGATTCGTATTGGGCAAATAATATAGAGCTAAGGTATGCCTATCAATACATTACAATTAGTTATTATTTAGGTGATTATGCCAATGTGAAATTAGGGTATAAAGTTTATTTTGAACATAATTCAACAACCATTTTAAAATATTGGGCCATGCTGTATTATGCTAATGTTCAAGATAGCAATATTGATAGATTGTATTTGTACTCTAAAATATTTAACCACGCAAAATCAAAATACATTTATAACCATTTTACCGATAACGATTCTATTGTAGATTTAGTGCTTCAAAAATGTAAAACTAATAAAGAAAGAGCTGGTGTTTTGAGTGTTTTAGCTTTTAAAAACCCTGTTCCTGCAAAGTCTCAAATTAATCAAATTGTCCAACTTAATCCTAATTCTGAATTATTAGACATATTATTAATTAGAGAAATTAATAAAATAGAAGATTGGTATTTAACTGAGCGATATACCTCTTATTATAGTGAAATTTATTCGGATTCTTATTGGCAAGATTATGAATATGTGCAGCAAATTAACTTAGCAAAGGATAAAAAATACTTGAAAGATTTTGTAAAAGTTTGTGAACGTATAGTGGAGCAGTGTTCACCAAAAAACAAAGCACTTTGGTTAACATCTGTTGCATATTTACATTTTATGTTAGGAAATGAATCCAAAAGTGAAGAAAATTTAAAGTTAGCATTAAATCAATACACTTGTACAAACAAAATTAAAGCCCAAATTAAAGTAATTTCTTTACTTAATTTAGTGTCAGCTTCAAAAAAATGGAATATAAATTTTCAAAATAACTTATATGCTAAATTAGTCGAATTACAAGATGTTAAGGAAAACATATACAATTATAATGACTTTAAAAATGGATTAATGATGGCGTTATCTCGTCAATTTTTAAATAAAGGAAACATTGTTTTAGCTGCATTATTTGAGGGTAAAAACAATGGTAAAATTGACGGTTATATGGATTGGTCTAATCCTAAAAAACAAGTTTTTAATGTCCTAGACGCTGAAGCAGATTCAAAAACAATGGATGATTTTTTTACACTGTGGAACAAACCAAAAAAATCAAAAATAGAACACTTTTTATTAGACAGTTTAGACGAATATAAATGGGAATTAACTGATTTATGGGCAACACAATATGTACGAGAAGATAAACTCGAAAAAGCACTTAAAATTTATAAAACAATCCCCGAAATATTTTGGACTGAGCGCGATACTTTTGATATGATTTATAAACATTATGACGAATTTTCATCAGACCCATTTGAATCGATTTTTTTTGGGTATCATTTGAATCAAAAATCTGAGATTCATTATACAAAACCTCAATTTATACAAAAATTATTGAACTTAAAACAACAACTTAAAAATAAAAAAGGCAATGTATCTTATACAGCTTTATTAATTGCAAATGCTTATTATAATATGACTATTCATGGCAACTCTCCCTATATAACTGAATATAATATGTACAGAAAAATTTCAGATGATTATGGACGTAAAAGATCTTATTTTTATGATAATTTACGAGCATTAAAATATTATAAATTATCCGAAAAAACCGCGAAAAACAAAAAGTTTGGTGCATTTTGTTATCGCATGATTGTTAAATGTGTGTCACAAAACAAATTTTTTGAAGATTATGCGTATGGTTATAATGACATGAAAATCGACCAAAAAATATGGGCAAAATTCGCCCAGAAATATCCAAATAATTTTAATAATTTACATTATTGTGATCATTTTGAAGATTATGCAACTGCATGGATGGAGTAGTTAAGGTGCTTGAAAATCAGGATTGGTTACAAAAGAACTATCTGACAAAGCAACCAAAAATTTAACAAGTAAACTCCGTTCTGTTGGAGATAAGAGTGCACCCCCTTGATTAATGTTTTTCATTAAAGGGTCAATAGTTGGTGAATTTTGTAAACCAGAACTATAGTGATTAACGACCTCTCCTATTGTTGAAAACCTGCCATCATGCATATATGGTGCTGTAAAAACTAAATTTCTTAAAGTTGGTGTTTTAAATTTTCCATCATCATTCGGGTTTCCTGTTACAGCACCCAAACCCTTGTCTGTAATTACAGCATCTAACCCATTATTATGAAATAAATTATCTGTCCAAAGTGGGTTAAACGAATCGCCATGACAATGAAAACAATCTCCCTTTGTTTCATCCATAAACACTGCAAAACCTTGATAAACTTCTAATTCCTCTTGTTCTGTCATGCCTGTTGACTCTCCCCTTAAGTATCTATCAAAAGGAGAGTTCCCTGATAACAGTGTCCGTTCAAATTGTGCAATAGCTTTAGACACTAAAACAGAATCAATTTCAGATGTCCCAAACGCTTCTATAAACATTGGTGGATATTTAGGGTCTGCTTGTAAAGCATCAACAGCTTTTAACCAAGTATTATGCATTTCTACTGGGTTGACAACCGGACCAAAAGCTTGATCTTCTATAGACATAGCCCGACCATCCCAAAATAAGCTACCCATCCACCCAACATTTATGATTGGCATTGAATTTCGCCCGCCTTCTAATCCATCTATTCCGGTACTAAATTGATTAATATCTGTAAACGCGAATTCGGGAGCGTGACAAGATGCACAAGATTGAGTATTGTCGCCCGATAGTTTTGTTTCATAAAATAAATGTCGTCCCAATTCAACGCCTTCAACTGTCATTTGGTTATCATCAGGAATAGACATTGGGGGTAAATATTGTTCAATAATTCCTGGATATTCTATAATGTATGGTGTAGCATTTGATACTTCAGAATATTCATCTTTTCGGCAAGACAAAAAAACCAAACTAAAACTCAATATGACATATAGTTTATGCATTAAAACAAATTTAAGCAAAAAATAGATATCGAAAGGTAACTTATGTCATACAAAAACTTGTTTATCTTTGCAGTATTATGGTAAATAAGGTTCAATTTATTGATTTAGGATTAAAAGATTACAAAGAAACATGGGATTTTCAAGAAAAACTTTTTAAAGCATCAATCCAATTAAAAATTAAACATAGGGATGGTTTAACAGATAAATTACCTGAACATAAACTCATTTTTTGTGAGCACCCCCACGTTTATACGCTTGGAAAAAGTGGGTCAGAACAAAACTTATTGATAAGTGAAGCGATTTTAAAACAAAAAAAAGCAACATATTATAAAATTAATAGAGGGGGAGACATTACTTATCATGGTCCAGGTCAGTTAGTGGCATATCCAATTTTAGATTTAGATCAATTTTTTACCGATATTCATAAATATATGAGGTATCTGGAAGAGGCTGTTATTTTAACCTTACAAGAATTTGGAATTAAAGGGGATAGAGTAGCTGGTGCAACTGGCGTGTGGATAGATGTAAATACACCAAATGAACGAAAAATTTGTGCCATGGGCGTAAAGAGTTCTCGTTGGGTGACTATGCATGGCTTAGCACTTAATGTAAACCCAGATTTATCTTATTTCAATAATATTGTTCCTTGTGGAATAACCGATAAGGCAGTTACGTCAATGGAAAAAGAATTGGGAATAAAAGTTGATTTTAATCAAGTAAAAGACATTTTAAAAGAAAATTTATCAGTTGTTTTCGATTTTGACTTTGTTAATTAAATTTTTTTTGTATATTATGCTTGCATAACAATATGAAATACTTAAAAAAAATATTAAAATACCTAATTTGTTTTATCGTAGCAGTTATTATAATTGCTAATTTGGCTATTATTTTTACAGGTAGATTTTATATTTACAAAGGACTATCTGCTACGTATTTTCAAGGTCATATCCAACCTACAATTTATGATGATGATGTATTTCTAAATCGTAAAATAGCTAAGGGACAAAGTCAAGAATGGATTAATCATCCCAAATTGGGAGACTTTAAAACGTCTCAAAAACAACATCAATACATTGAAAAATTGAATCCAGCCTCTTTTTTAGTCGCATGGGGTGATACCATTATTTATGAAGAATATTGGGGAGAACACAATCAAGATAAATTAGGAAATTCATTTTCTATGGCTAAATCTGTAGTGTCTTTGTTGATTGGTGCTGCAATTGAAGATGGTTATATAAAATCTATTGATGAACCTGTGGCAAATTACCTAGATGCCTTTCAATCAAATGGAAAAGAAAAAATTACTATCCGTCATGTTTTAACCATGAGCTCTGGCTTGTCTTGGAGCGAAAATTATGTTAACCCCTTTTGTGATGTTGCAGAGTTGTATTACGATACAGATGCAGAAGACTTAACCTTAAATCGCAGAACTGTTGAGGAGCAACCCGGCAAAATATTTAGCTATAAAAGTGGAGATACACAAACACTAATGTATATTTTAAAAGCGGCTACGGGTAAAAACGTATCGGATTACGCATCTGAAAAAATATGGACTAAAATTGGTGCCGAAAGTGATGCTATGTGGAGCCTAGTTGGTGACGAAAATTCTGAAGAAAAATCTTTTTGTTGTATTTATGCCACTACGCGTGATTTTGCAAAACTTGGTAAATTAATCAATCAAAATGGGAGCTGGAATGGAGAACAATTAATAGACTCATCTTATGTTAAAGAATTTAAGTCTTTAGCACCATTAACCAAAACGAACGGAAAACCAAATCAAGTTTATGGTTTTCAATATTGGATTTATACCGGTTTGCCTTATGAAGTAACTTATTATAGAGGTATGCTCGGTCAATACATCATCTCTATTCCAAAATTTGATTTGGTTATTGTACGAACAGGGACAGGTGTTGGTCAAAAATGGGCAAATACACCTAATAAAATTGATGATGCCCTGGAAGGCCATAGAGTAGAATTACCGGCTTATATTTCAACTGCTTTAGGTATTTTGGCTCAAGTTCAATAAGAATTTCTTAAATTTGACATCCCAATTGTTAGTATGAGAAAAGATATTGATATTCCAAAAGTAAAAAACATTGCTGTGGCAATTGTTGAAGAACTGAATGATGAAAAAACAGCCAATATTTACAATGTTTATTTGATTAATTTATCAGACCATTTAATCGAAAATATTTTGGTCACATCAAAAGGATATGGTGAAAATAAAATTACTGGAGAAAAAATTAAAACATCAGTATTGCGGCATCAATTTGATGTTTTAATCCCAAATACATTTGTTAAAATAGAACCACTTATTGAGGACGTATTTAAATTAAATAATGAATATTGGGTTAGCTTTTTTCAAGACAACAAAATGTTAGATAAAAAGTATATTTTTTTACCCGACACTATTCAAAAAGCAAATTTTATAACCATACCAATTATAAATAAAAAAGGTGTTTTAATAAAATAAAAACACCCAATCAAATAAATGATTGAGTGTTTAAGTTTTGGTTTTTTCACCAACAGTAATTTTGGCAATATAACTTCCAGCTGCTAAATCATCAGTATTTACAATAACAGATATATCATTATAATTGATGTTTTTTACAACCTTACCTGTCAAATCATAAAGTATAACGTTGGTTATGTTTTCGTTTGAAGCGGTACTAATGTTCAATTCATTAATCATTGGATTTGGATAAACAGATAAATTTAAAATGGTATCAAATTCTTTTATTCCAACTGCACCTGAAGTCATTGAAACATCGTCAATATACAATTGATGGTTTGCATCTATAGAATAAAAATCAATTCCACTTAAAAATGCACCAGTATATACTTGATTTCCATCAACACGAACAGTAATTTCATCTGTGTCTAAATTGATCACATGAGTCATAGTAAACCATGTACTTTGTGGATACGCAAAAGTTCCTAAATCTAATGCAGGATTTGAATCATCTCTAATAATTGCTGTTCCAGGTGTTGCACTGGCATCATTAAAAAAGAAATTTAAAGCCCAAGCACCCCCATTAATATGTGTTACTTCTTGAAAGTTGTAATACCCAGTAGAATCACCAGGAATTAACAATTTAAACTCAACAGTCCAAATTCCAGTAGATTTATTACCTAAATTTAAAACAGCATCTTGTATGGTGTTATTGTCAATTAACATAGATTGCGTTCCAGAACTAGCAAAATTTAGACTTGTACTAATTTATTGAAGTTTGTCAGTTATAGTAATGTTAACATTATAAAATTTAGTAATTTGGCTATATGAAAACCCGTATTTTACTTTTTACTTTGTGCTTGAACTCACTTTTATTTGCCCAGCCTTATAAAGGAAACTATGAAATAGAAAATATTCCAAACAATAGAGCAGCAAGTTGCACACCGCCAACCGGGTCTTCATTTTTAGAATTAAATAATGTAAAAGCATTAATTCATACTGGGGGTAATTTATGGCAAATATCAGGACAAAATTTTAGTCAATATGAGATTCCTAAAGGAGCAGGAACTATGGCTTTATTTACTTCTGCCTTATGGTTAGGAGGTGTTGATATTAATGGGCAATTAAAATTAGCCGCTTTAAGATACAGAAATGGACAAGATTATTGGACTGGACCTTTAACAACAACAGGAGATGCTACAATTTTAAATGAAGAATGTGAAGCTTACGATAGACATTACAGAATAACAAAAGATGAGGTAAAATTATTTAATGAATGGTTTACTTCTGGTATTGAAGACCAATTATACGGTACAAATATTCAAAACACTCAATTTCCAGATTATCAAATTCCACAATCAATTATCGATTGGCCAGCACATGGTAACACAGCTTTAGGGCAAGATTATTATTTAGCACCTTTTTATGACAGAGATAAAGATGGCGTGTATGACCCTAAAAATGATGGTGATTACCCTTGGTATGATTTAAACAAAGAAATTGATTGTAAAACCAGTCGAACAGTTACTTTATTTGGTGATGAAACTTTATGGTGGGTTATGAATGACAAAGGTAATATTCATACTGAATCTGGCGGAGATCCAATTGGAATGGAAATAAGAGCACAAGCTTTTGCTTTTGCAACTAATAATGAGATTAATAATGCAACGTTTTATAATTATGAGTTGATTAACCGTTCTACCCAAACGCTTTACAATACTTATTTTGGTGTAATGGTTGACGTTGCCTTGGGTGGGCCGAATGATGATTATGTTGGTTGTGACGTGTCCAGAGGCTTAGGGTATGCTTATAATGGTGATGCCTTTGATGGTTCGGAGCAAGGTTTTATGGGTTATGGAAATAATCCCCCAGCTGTTGGAGTGGACTTTTTTGAAGGACCGTATCAAGACAATGATGGTTTTGACAATCCATTAACAACTGATTATTCTCAAGCTATTAATCAAAAAGGAGTGCCCTATGATGGGTTAGGTATTGGATATGGAGATGGCATTGTTGATAATGAACGTTTTGGAATGAGGCGATTTTTATACTATAATAATATAGGAATAGGAAACTCAAACCAAACAGATCCTATTACAGCTCAAAATTATTATGCTTATTTACGTGGATTTTGGAAAGACGGAACTCGGTTTGTATATGGTGGAAATGGTCATCCATCAGACCCAAACGCAAATGCTAACATTGAAGCTGATTTTATGTTTCCGGGAGACACTGACCCATTGGGATGGGGGACTGGAGGATTGCCGCAGTCTAATTGGACTGAAGAAACATCTGGAAATACCCCATTTGATAGAAGATTTGCTCAATCGGCAGGGCCATTTACACTTAAACCCGGAGCAATTAATAATATTACAGTTGGCGTAGTGTGGGCTAGAGCAACTTCTGGTGGACCATTTGAATCGGTTGTTGAATTAAGAAAGGCTGACGATAAAGCACAAGCTTTATTTGATAACTGTTTTGAAGTGGTTGATGGTCCAAATGCTCCAGAATTAGCCATTCAGGAAATGGAAAACGAACTGATTCTAACTATTTTCAACCCAAATACATCTAATAATTCAAATGAAGATTACAGTGAGTCTGATCCTGAAATTATTAATGTTGATGGTGTTTCTAATTTTGATAACACGTATAAATTTCAAGGCTATCAAGTGTTTCAATTGGTTAATCCTGATGTTTCACCAAATGAATTGAATGATATTACTAAAGCTAGATTAGTGTTTCAGACAGATATTGAAGACACCATAGTTAAAATTGTTAACTATAATTTTGATCCCGATATTGGCGCAGGAGTGCCACAAGTTATGGTAAATGGAAATAATGAAGGAATTAAACACTCTTTTAGCGTTAAAGAAGACTTATTTGCGCTTGGAAATCGAAAGTTAGTTAATCACCAAAAATATTATTTTATGGCTATTGCTTATGCATATAATAATTTTAAAACCTATAACCCTACTGACCCAAATGCATTAAATGGACAAACCAAACCATATTTACCGAGCAGAAAGGCATCAGTGGGCGGCATCAAAGTATTTGAAGGTATTCCCCATAATCCTTTACCAGAAAACGGAGGAACCAATTATTTTATTAAATATGGATACGAACTTCCAATTAAGCAACTTGACGGCATAGGAAATGGAGGACAATGGCTTGAGTTAGACTCAAACACAGTAATAGAAATTTTAACCAATAACGCAGGGAATAATCAACCGATTTATAAAAATGGCAATGGACCAATTGTAGTTAAAGTAATTGACCCCTTAAATTTAATTGAAGGCGATTTTAAACTAAACTTTACAAATGATTTAAACGGAGGTTTAGATGAGGCAAATTGGTATATTGTCAATCAGTCCACAACTGACACAGTTTATTCCGAGAATACAATTAAACTGTTAAATGAACAGCTTATTCCTGAATGGGGTATTTCGGTTGAAATTAAACAGGTTCAATACAGTAATACAGACGGAAGCCCGGATAATTATAGAACAACACCAATAGGCGCAACAATAGAGTATTTAGACTCTTCTAAACAATGGTTAACTCAAGTGACTGATAATGATGCGATTTTTCCTACAAATTGGATTCGGTCTGGGACTCAAAATTTTACTGTGGCTGATGATGGGTGTAGTGCTAGTTTGTGGATTAGAAATCCATGCTATTACAATGATCCTGGAAACACGAACCCAAATTCTGTTACGGGATCAAATAATGATGATGTTAATGAATTGTATGAAGGACTTTTAGATGGCGGAATTGCGCCCTTCAGATTAGCTGGTTTTGAATGTTATGGCATGCCAATTGTTTCTCCTAATACAACCTATACAGATGCGTATGCAAGTGGTGTTTGGAATGTACGCTCAACACAGTTAAAATCAACTTTTAAACAGCTTCATGATATTGATATTGTTTTAACATCAGATCAAAATAATTGGACAAGGTGTGTTGTTTTTGAATTAAATGAT
>Ga0316208_1003472_pt1 | contig 11344 bp, 11 predicted proteins | sample 3monopyrite_MG_FD_204944 | JGI IMG/M metagenome (GOLD analysis project Ga0316208, IMG submission 204944) | Microbial mat bacterial communities from mineral coupon in-situ incubated in ocean water Damariscotta River, Maine, United States -... | ecosystem: Environmental > Aquatic > Marine >... | reverse complement strand
TGATGTCATTTTTGTTTAGTTTTTATGAGTTGATGCCTTAGTATCAAGCGATTAAAAATAAACTGAAAGGGCGCAAAAAGAAACAAATTTAATTTTGCTGTGTTTCCGTCCAGATACTAATTAATCACTGTTGTAAGGTAAAAATAGTTTATACACTGGGATTACAAGCAAATATGGGGTATTAAACGCCTTTTTAAAATGCCCCTTGCTTTTTTGAATTTTTGGAATGTCGGTATCTTCGTTTTTTTGAAAAACTTTCAAATATCCAATACTTTGATTGTTAGTTAGTTACAATCTAGTCTATTGTCTTATATCTAGTAGCGAGCGGTCTCACGTCTTTAACTGGACATTAATGTTATACAATATTTAATACATTTTTTATATCTTTAGAAAACCAACCAGCTAACTAACTAAATATGAGAACATTCAACTCTCCTCTCGAAGCCTTTATGCATTGGGAAAACGAAACTCCAAATCGTATTTTTTTAAAACAACCTATTAACGGAAAAGTTATTACCTATACGTTTAAGGAAGCCAAAGCGGAAGTTTGTAAAATCGCTTATAAATTAAAATCATATAATTTACCAGAACGCAGTCATGTTGCTATACTCTCAATAAATTGTGCACATTGGTTGCTTTCAGATTTGGCTATTATGATGGCTGGTTATGTTTCCATTCCTATTTACCCTACTTTAAATGCAGCGTCTATCAATCAGATTTTAAAGCATAGCGATTCAAAAGTTATTATCATAGGAAAGTTAGTCGATTTCGAGTCTCAAAAATCTGGAATTCCAAATATTCATAAAATAAGTATTGGTTTGTTTGGTGAAAATGAAGGTGAGTTATGGGAAGATATAGTTCAATCCGAAAAATTATTAGAAGCGTTGCCAGTTGTTGATGCTAACAATTTGCACACCATAATTTATACATCTGGTACAACGGGAACCCCAAAAGGTGTGATGCATAGTGTTGGTAACATTATGGAAAGTTTGCGTATTATTAATTCTATATTGAATCTGACTGAAATGCCAAGGTTTTTTTCGTTTTTACCTTTAGCGCATGTTGCCGAACGCGTTGGTATTGGAACCCAAGGCATAGTTATTGGTGCAGAATTTTCGTTTCATGACTCTTTAGAAACCTTTGCTTCAGACCTTGAGAGATGCCAACCTCATTTATTTTTTGCAGTTCCAAGAATTTGGGCGAAATTTCAAGAGAAAATTTTAGAAAGTCTTCCACAAAAAAAGTTAAATATTTTATTGAAAATACCTTTTATTAATCGGTTAATTAAAAATAAACTAAAACAAAAACTTGGACTAAAAAGTGCAGAATACTTTTTTTCTGGTGCTGCGCCGTTATCGGTGAGTTTAATGCGTTGGTTTAAAAAAATTGATATTACTATTTTTCAAGTGTATGGTATGACCGAGGATTGCATTATTTCTCATATAATAATACAAGGGGAAAATAAGATAGGTACTGTAGGAAAGGCTGCAGATACGGTACAAATTAAATTTTCCCCAGAAGGTGAGATTTTAATAAAAAATAACTGTTTAATGAAAGGTTATTACAAAGCACCAGATATTACGGCAAGTGTTTTTGATGATGCAGGGTATTTTAAAACCGGAGATAAAGGTGAGTACGATCACGATGGTTATTTAACCATTACTGGTCGGGCAAAAGATGAGTTTAAAACGGATAAAGGCAAGTATGTTTCGCCTTTACATATTGAGATGTTAATATCGGAAAACCCTGATATTGACCAGATATGTGTTGTTGGTGCTGGAATACCACAACCAATAGCTTTGGTGATACTTTCTGCTCTTGGTAGAGCAAAATCTAAAGGCGATTTATCTAAAGGGTTAATTAAAACGGTGAACATGATAAACCCTAGTTTAGAAAAGCACGAAAAAATTGAAAAGGTTATTATAATGAAAGAAGATTGGACGGTTGATAACGGACTTACAACACCTACTTTAAAGGTAAAAAGAAATGCTATTGAAAAAATACATAAACCTTATTACAAAGATTGGTTTACTATGAATGAAAAAGAGATTTTTGAGTAGTCTAATTTCAAAAACCATATTTTGTATTTAAATCAAAATATTATAAATATTTTATGATTTTTATCCTGTAATAAAATTTGAAAAATAGTATTTTAGTTGAAACAAAAATAGACAAGATATGACAGTAAACATTCAGTATGTTGGTGTAGATGTAAGTGAAACACTTTCAGCTTTCACAAAAGAGAAATTAGAAAAATTGTTTAACAGATATGAGTTTTTAATAACTGCCTCGGTACACTTTAAGCAAGATGAAAAAGATCATAATGACGGCAAAATATGTAAGATAGAATTGAGTTTACCTGGACCACGAATTTTTGCGACTTCAAATGAGCGTAATTTTGAAGTATCAGTTAGAGAAACGATAAGTGATTTAAATCGTCAACTTAAAAAACGTAAACAAGTTTATAAAACACATTGATTAAATCTTGACAGAAGACAGAAGACGGAAGACGGAAGACAGAAGACGGAAAAAAAATTTCACATTTGAGTAAGCACTGAAAACTGTGACTGAGACTGAATACTTTTTTCACATTTGAGTAAGCACTGAAAACTGTGACTGAGACTGAATACTTTTTTCACATTTGAGTAAGCACTGAAAACTGTAACTGAGACTGAATACTTTTTTCACATTTGAGTATGTACTGCTGACTGAATACTGAAGACTGCCAACTAATTCAACGATGATGATAGGGCTCATTCTTTAAGATAGTGAAGCCTCTATAAAGTTGCTCAATAAAAAATAAGCGAATCATTTGATGGGAAAATGTCATTTTTGATAATGATAGTTTCCCATTTGCTTTTTTATATACATCTTCAGAAAAACCATAAGGACCACCAATTACAAAAACCAATTGTTTTATCCCGGAATTCATATGATTTTGTAAATAAGATGAAAAACCAACGGAATCGAATTGTTTTCCATTTTCATCCAGTAATATTAAAGTATCTGTAGCACTGGTTTTCTTCAAAATAAGTTCGCCTTCTTTCTGTTTTTGCTGTACTTCACTTAAATTTTTAGAGTTTTTTATATCCGGAATGAGGTCTAAAGAGAACTTAATATAAAAGCCTAATCGTTTTATATAATCATCAATTAACGACGTAAGCTGTTTATTATCAGTCTTGCCAATAGCAATTAGTTTTATAGTCATAAAAGCAAAATTACTATTTCGTATTTATGAATAATGCATTTAAATAAGAAAAAATTAAAAAATTCGTAATTGTAAAATTAAATTTAGCCAATCTATTTCTTATTTTTGTTCGGATTAACTAACATTCTATTATGATTACACAAGAACAGTTTGACACAGAAGTGAAGATGATTATTGAAAATGCCATACGAGAAGATGTAGGTGATGGCGATCATAGTTCTTTGGCTTGTATCCCTGCAAACGCAAGAGGTAAAGCAAAGCTTTTAGTTAAAGATAAAGGTATTATAGGTGGTGTTAATTTTGCTAAGAAAGTGTTTGCTTATGTTGATAAAAATTTAAAGCTAGATGTACGTATTGAAGATGGAACTGAAGTAACTTATGGAGATATTGTTATGTATGTTGAAGGCCCGTCGCAGTCTATTTTAAAAGCTGAGCGTACGGTTTTAAATGCGATGCAACGTATGAGTGCTATTGCAACTAAAACAAGAATGTTTGTTGATTTAGTAGAAGGGACTAAAACTAGAATTTTAGATACCAGAAAAACAACTCCTGGCATTCGTGTTTTAGAGAAATGGGCAGTTAAAATTGGTGGAGGCGAAAATCATAGATTTGCCCTTTATGATATGATTATGCTTAAAGATAATCACATAGACTTTGCTGGTGGTATTACAAAAGCTATTGAAACTACTAAACAATATTTAAACGAGACAGGGAGAAACTTGCAAATTATGGTTGAAGCCAGAGATTTATTTGAAGTTCAAGAAATCCTAAATAATGATGGTATTTACAGAATATTACTAGATAATTTTGATTACGAAGACACCAGAAAAGCAGTTAAGCTAATTGGTGATAAATGTTTAACTGAATCTTCAGGTAACATAAATGAAACTACTATTCGGCATTATGCAGAGTGTGGCGTAAACTATATTTCTTGTGGCGCATTAACACATTCAGTACATAATATGGACTTAAGTTTAAAAGCTATAAAATAATTTAAGGGGGCACTAATTGCTTTATTACTTTTTAAATTTAATAACTTTGCTCAGAGTACATGACAAAAATTGATAAAATGTTTGATGTCAGTCTGAGCGCAGTCGAAGACATTGGAAATATCGTTTTCAAAAGCATTTCTAAAAAGCCATGCTTTGTAGCTTCAAAACAAAAAACATTTTGTTTCTCGCTAATGCTCAATGTGACACTTTTTTATTTTTTGTCATTTGCTAAAAACTTTGATATAATCAAAACGCAAATTATTAATGTCTGACTCGCTTGATGAAAAACTCGATAAAATCCCTGTGATTAATATCATTGTACGTTTTTTGAAGCAGTTAAAACTACCTGGTCTTGAAGGTTTATCATTTTATGATTTATTAGTGCTTTATATAACCGGTATAGTAAGAGGTGCTTTAACAACACGTGCTAGTGCTATTGCGTTTAATTTTTTTATGGCGCTATTTCCATTTTTGTTATTCGTTTTAATTATCATACCGTATGTGCCTATTGACGATTTTAAAATAGAATTCCTGCAATTTTTAGAATCTTTTTTACCTGCAAGTACTTCAGATTTTTTCTTTGAAAATATTTTTGAAAATATAGATCAGTCTCAACGTGGAGGTTTATTGTCTTCCGTTTTTATATTATCAATTCTTTTAATGGCTAATGGTGTAAGTGCTGTTTTTTCTGGTTTTGAGAATTCTTATCATGAACAATTAACACGAAACGTTTTTAAGCAATACATGTATGCTTTAAGTATTGCTTTAATATTGGCTTTTTTACTTATAATAACCATCATAGTCTTAGGGTATATTCAAATCTATGTGGTACAAGAGTTGTTAAATGCTCTTGAAGACAGAGGTTATCAGGTAGATTCAGATGGCGTGTTTTGGGCTAGTATAGTTAAATATATGTTTTTTGTAATCATGGTATATATAGCTACGGCAACTTTATATTATTTTGGAACACGGGAAGGGAAAGAGTCAAAATTCTTTTCTGTCGGAGCTCTATTTACTACACTATTAATTATGCTCACATCGTATTTATTTGGTATTTATATTGATAATTTTGGTCAGTACAACAAACTTTATGGATCTATTGGAGCTTTATTGATTCTCCTGTTTTATTTGTGGCTTAATGCTAATGTTCTTATACTTGGTTATGAACTGAATGCTTCTTTGAATAAGCTTAGAAAAACTAGATGATATATGGATTATTTTATCGATGTTATAATTCCAGTTCCACTTCAAAAACTATTCACCTACAGTATCACAGCCTCTGAAGCAGACTTTTTGAAAGTAGGCATGCGTGTTGCAGTGCCATTTGGGAAGTCTAAAATCTACACAGGTATTGTTTTTAATATCCATAATAATGAGCCAATCGCCTATGAAGCAAAAGATATTCAACAAATATTAGATGATACACCTATAGTAAACAACATTCAATTGCAGTTATGGCAATGGATTGCAAGCTATTATATGTGTACGTTGGGTGATGTTATGAGAGCTGCATTACCAAGTGCTTTTATTTTAGAAAGTGAAACTGTAATCGCAAAAAACACCATTAAAACTATTGACGAATCTATTTTAAAAGATGATGAATTTTTAGTTTATGAAGCCTTGCATCATCAATCGACTTTAAAAATTCATGATATTTCTAACATTCTTGATAAAAAGAATGTGCTTTCTGTTATTAAAAGACTTATTGAAAAAGAAGTTATTACAGTTGAAGAAGAAGTTTATGAAAAGTACAAGCCTAAATTGGTGCGTTATGTAAAACTGCATACTAATTATACTTCTGAAAATGAGCTTCAAAATTTGTTAGAGGAATTAAGTAGAGCACCAAAACAACGAGATGTTGTGATGACTTTATTTTCTATTTCAGCTAAAACAAAAAAGCCTGTAAAAGTTTCAGATTTATCAAATGAAAGTGGTGCATCTTCAGCTATTATAAAGTCTTTAATAGATAAAGGTGTTCTTGAAGACTACCATATCCAAATGGATAGGGTTCAATATTCAGGTGAAGAAACGGAAGCTTCAAAACGACTTAATGCGTATCAAAAAACAGCTTTAAGCGAAATAAAAGAATCTTTTGAAAAACATCATGTTACGTTATTGCACGGTGTAACCTCTTCAGGTAAAACTGAGGTATATGTGAAACTTATTGAAGACGTAATAAAACAAGGAAAGCAGGTTTTGTACCTACTTCCAGAAATAGCTTTAACAACACAATTAGTCACAAGGCTTCAGAATTACTTTGGAGAACAAGTGGCTGTTTATCATTCTAAATATTCAACGCATGAACGTGTTGAGGTTTGGAATAATGTTCTGCACAATTCCGCGCCTGCCTCTCCGTCAGGCAGGAAAGCGAAAATAGTTTTAGGAGCGCGCTCATCAATATTTTTACCTTTTAATAACTTGGGATTGATAATTATTGATGAAGAACATGAGCAGTCATTTAAGCAATTTGATCCCGCTCCGCGCTATCATGCTCGCGATACAGCAATTGTATTGGCCAATATGCATCAATCTAAAACACTTTTAGGATCTGCAACACCAAGTTTAGAAAGTTATTTTAATGCGCAACAAAAAAAGTATGGTTTTGTTGAAATTACAAAGCGTTATAATGATGTTTTGATGCCAGATATTGAATTGATAGATATTAAAGATAAGCAGAAAAAGAAACGCATGAAAGGGCATTTTAGTGACAGGCTTATTGAAGAAATGACCGAAACGTTGAAGGCTGGACATCAAATTATATTGTTTCAAAATCGCCGAGGTTTTTCACCTATTGTAGAATGTAAAACCTGTGGACATTCACCACAATGTCCAAATTGCGATGTGAGTTTAACGTATCATCAATACAGGGACCAGTTGCGTTGTCATTACTGCGGATTTGCCGAAGTGATGCCTAAAACTTGTTCGGCCTGTGGAAGTCCCGATTTAGATAATAAAGGTTTTGGCACAGAACAAATAGAAGAAGAGGTAAAAGTGCTATTTCCGGATTATAAAGTAGCGCGTATGGATTTAGATACTACACGAGGAAAATATGGTTACGAAAAAATTATCACTGCTTTGGAGCAACAAGAAATTGATATTTTGGTGGGCACGCAAATGCTAACCAAAGGCTTGGACTTTAGAAATGTGAAGTTGGTTGGAATAATGAATGCTGATAACATGTTAAACTTTCCGGATTTTAGAGCGCACGAACGTAGTTTTCAATTGATGTTGCAAGTTTCGGGTAGGGCAGGACGTACTGAAGAACGTGGTAAAGTGTTAATTCAAACTTATAATCCGCACCATAATATACTGCAGCAAGTATCTGCCAATAATTATATTGATATGTCCAACGAACAAATGAATGATCGCTATAATTATAAATACCCACCTGTTTTCAAGCAAATAAAAATAACATTAAAACATAAGGATTATAATAGAGTTGAAACCGCTTCAATTTGGTATGCTAAATCTTTACGACAAGTGTTCCAAGACCATGTTTTAGGACCAGAATCACCACCAATTGCTAGGATTAGAAACCAATTTCATAAAAATATTTTGGTAAAAATCCCGAAGCAACAATCGTTAGCAAAAACAAAAGAAGCCATTATTAAAATAAATAATAGCTTCTTAAGTATAAAAGATTTTCGGTCGGTTAGGGTTATTCTAAATGTTGATAACTATTGAAAAAGAAATTTGTAAGCAAATTTCTTTTTCAATATCCTGACGAAGGTCAGGATCTCATACTGTTAACAATTAATGCATAAAAGAAACTAAAATACTAAAACAATACCGATAATTATCGGGACAGTTTAACGAAGCCAAAATTCTAAATATTATTTAAAGCATCAACTAATTGGGTCTTTTTATTTCTACTTAATGGAATTTCGTAAGCGCCAACCTCAACATTTTTACTGTTAAATCTGTCAATCTTATCAAGATTCACGATGTAAGATTTATGAATTCTTAAAAATTTCCCTTCAGGCAATTCAGCTTCAAAAGATTTCATTGTAGAAAGTACTACTAAGCTGTTTTCCTCAGTAACAAGTTTTACATAATCACCAAGAGCTTCAATCCATTTGATATCCTTAATATAAACTTTACGTTTTTTAAGATTACTCTTTACAAATATATGCTCGCCTTCTTCTTCGTTAAAGTCAAGAGTCAATCTATGTTGCTCTAGGGCTTTATCTACAGAAGTGTTAAAACGTTCTCTTGTAATGGGTTTATGTAAATAATCGGTAGCATCGTAATTAAATGCTTTAAAAGCATATTCAGTTTTACCGGTTACAAAGATAATTTGGGGTTTGTTGTTTAATACGTCTAAAAGTTCAAATCCATTTAGCACTGGCATTTCAATGTCTAAAAAAATTAAGTCAACTTGATGCGTATTTAAACCATTTTTAGTTTCTAAAGCACTACTGTACTCTGCTATTAAGTTGAGACCGGGGTGGTTCTCTACTAACTTAACAATAGAGAGACGTTGTATTGCTGAATCGTCTACTACTACACAGTTTAAAGTCATAACATTTTATATTATTTCGGTTAAGATATCGACAATAGTACGAATTATTCGGTTAAAAACCAAAAATCATCGTTAAAATGCTTATTTTAACATAATTTTAACATTTTCAATCTATTAAATTTTATATCAAAAAATAGAAAGACTTATAGTTGTGTAATATAGAGAATTTAATTATTTTTGCACCCAATTTTTAACAATAAAAAACGATTTTTATGAATCATTATGAAACTGTTTTCATCTTAAATCCCGTTTTATCTGAAGATCAGATAAAGGAAACAGTAAAGAAATACGAAGATTTTCTTGTTTCAAACGGCGCTAAGATGGTATCAAAAGAAGATTGGGGGCTAAAAAAGTTAGCTTACCCAATACAAAACAAGAAAAGTGGCTTTTATCACTTATTTGAGTACACCGTAGATGGTGAGGTAATTAACCCTTTAGAAGTTGAGTTTAAACGTGATGAGCGTTTTATGCGTTATTTAACGGTTGCGTTAGATAAGCATGCTATTTCTTGGGCAGAGAGAAGAAGAGTGAAACTTAAACAAAAAGCTTAATTATGTCATCAATAGAACAACAATCAAAAGGAAAAAAAGACGGCGAAATAAGATATTTAACGCCGCTTAATATTGATACAAACAAGGCAAAGAAATATTGTATGTTTCAAAAGTCTGGAATCAAGTATGTTGATTACAAAGATCCAGATTTTTTAATGCGATTTATAAACGAACAAGGTAAAATTTTACCAAGACGTTTAACAGGTACATCATTAAAGTATCAAAGAAAAGTGGCTGTAGCTGTTAAAAGAGCACGTCACTTAGCTTTAATGCCTTATGTAGCAGATTTATTAAAATAAAATACCGATAACAATGGAACTTATATTAAAACAAGACGTTGACAATTTAGGATTTAAAGACGATGTTGTAACAGTTAAGAACGGTTATGGTAGAAATTTTTTAATACCTCAAGGACAAGCCATTTTAGCAACAATATCTGCAAAAAAAGTTTTAGCAGAAAATTTAAAGCAACGTGCTTATAAAGAAAAGAAAATAGTTGATGATGCTAACAAAATTGCTGAAGCAATTAAAGCATTAGAGATTAAAATACCTGCTAAAGTTGGAACAGGAGACAAATTATTTGGATCTGTAAACAACATAGATGTTGCAGCTGCTTTAGAAAAAGAAGGACAATCAATAGATAAAAAATTCATTACAGTTACTACTGTTAAGCGTTTAGGCAAATATACTGCTGTAGTACGTTTACATAGAGAAGTATCAGTTGATTTAGAATTTGAAGTTATTGCACAAGCAAATTAATTAACAAATAGTTAATAAAAGCTTAAAATAAAGATGAGCCACTCTGTTGAGTGGCTTTTTTTTATGCTATTTTTGCATACATTTATATTATGCACGCATAATATAAATGTAACTAACTCTTAATAATATTCTTAAAATGAAAAAAACTACACTCACATTATTCTTATTGTTTGTTGGTGTTCTTGCGTTTTCGCAGGTTACTACATCAAATATTAAGGGACTAATTTTGGATGAAAATTCCGAATCATTACCAGGTGCTAATGTATTAGCTATTCATACACCAACAGGAACAAAGTATGGTGCTGCTACAAATATGGATGGAAGATTTAATTTATTAAATCTTAGAGTTGGTGGTCCCTACTCTATAACAATCAGTTTTGTAGGGTATCAAACTAAAACATTTAACGATGTTTACTTAACCTTAGGAAAAACTCAGAATTTTGATATTACTTTAACGGAAGATACAGCACAATTAGATGCAGTAGTAATTCAAGGCTCTGGAGGTACAGGGACTTTTGGTAGCGACCGTACAGGTGCAGAAACTAGTGTTGGTAGAAGAGAATTAACACGATTGCCAACCATCTCTAGATCGCAATCAGATTTTACAAGATTAGAACCAACCGCAAGTGGAGGTTCTTTTGGAGGCCGTAATGATCAATTTAATAACTTCTCTTTAGACGGTGCTATTTTTAACAACCCATTTGGATTGGATGCTGCAACCCCAGGAGGGCAAACAAGTTCACAACCCGTTTCAATTGATGCTATCGAACAAATTCAAGTATCTACAGCACCTTATGATGTAACACAATCTGGATTTACAGGAGCTTCTGTAAATGCGGTAACTAAAAGTGGTACTAACGATTTTCACGGTACAGTTTATGGATTTTACAGAGACGAAACCATGACTGGTAAGAAAATTAAAGGAGAAGATGTTGCAAGACCAGATTTAAATCAAACACAATACGGTGTAAGTATTGGTGGGCCCATAATTAAAAATAAATTATTCTTTTTCGCTAATTTTGAAAAAGATGAACGTGATGACTTAGGAACTAACGGCTGGACACCAAATACTGGTTCTGGAGGTGTTACTGAGTCTAGAGTATTAGAAAGTGATTTAATAGCTGTTAGAGATGCTTTATTAGCTGTTGGATACGATCCAGGAGCTTATCAAGGGTTTACTCTTGCTGCAGAATCTACAAAAGGTATTTTTAAAATAGATTGGAATATTAATGATAATAACCGCTTAGCAGTTATTTATAATTTTTTAAATGCCTCTAAAGAAAAACCAGCTCACCCATCGGCTATCAATACT
>Ga0316208_1003471_pt1 | contig 11347 bp, 12 predicted proteins | sample 3monopyrite_MG_FD_204944 | JGI IMG/M metagenome (GOLD analysis project Ga0316208, IMG submission 204944) | Microbial mat bacterial communities from mineral coupon in-situ incubated in ocean water Damariscotta River, Maine, United States -... | ecosystem: Environmental > Aquatic > Marine >... | reverse complement strand
CGGTGGTCGCCGTATCATTATGAGATCGGCATTGGATTCCAGTGCTCGTATTATCACCTGAGTCCCCCCAATGAATTTCGGATCCAGGCAGAGAAATAGGGTTTTTGGCTCCTCCTTCCCAAACAGGTAATTCAGGGTTATTTGAGAGCTATACCTAAGTTGGTCTTTGTGGAGGCGAATGTTTTTTGGTGTGCCAGTTGATCCGGAAGTTGTGAACTGATAGTCGATTTGCCCCGTTCGCCATTTCTTTATGAAGTTTAGTATATATCCATCCCTGTCAGAGAAGTTTTTTTGGTTAATTTTTCCCGATAATAAATCTTCAACTTTGAAGATCGCGTTTGAGAGAGTTAAATTCATAAGACAAGAATTGGAAAACGAACAGATTTTAGTTGGCCGTTTGCGGAACAAAGATAAGACGGCATTTGCACTCGTCTTCAACGAACATTTTGGTGTTCTCACCTCCTATGCTTTGCGATTTATGGATGAGCGTGAGGAGGCTGAAGAAATCGTTCAGGATGTTTTCGTGAAGTTTTGGGATAAGTGCACGGATCTCGCCCCCGATTCTTCGATCAAAAGCTATTTGTACCGATCTGTACACAATACATGTTTGAATCAAATCAAACATCAGAAGGTCAAGGATGCGTATAAGCAGCATGTGATGTATCATATGGAGCAGACCTCTGAGATCAGTATTGAACACAAGGATTCCGAGAAATTGCGAAGTGAGATACTGGAGGAGATTGATAATTTACCCCCTCGCTGTAGCGAAATATTCAAATTAAGCAGATTAGAAGGCCTCAAGTATCAAGAAATAGCAGATCATATGGAGATTTCTGTGAAGACCGTGGAGGTGCAAATGGGGAAAGCGCTTCGCGTATTACGTGAAAAATTGGTTCACCTAAAGTCGCAATGAGGCATTTCTTACTTGGATGTTTTCTTTTTTTTTCAATCGGCGTGTCTGGTCAATCCGAAAAATTCTCCATTCAATTTGAAAACTTAACTCTGGAGGAGGTGTTGGAATTGGTGACAGCAAGTACAGGTAATTTCTTTTCTTATAGTTCTGATATTCTTCCACAAGGGAATAGGTTCACCATGAACGAGGAGGATAAAACAATAGATGATTTCTTGAACAAATTGCTCATTGGTACAGGGCTAAAACATCAGGTTTTTGAAAATCAAATTGTCCTTACGATCAGAGAAGTGCTGGTTGATAATTTGGAACGACCGAGTAATTTCTACACAATTTCAGGTCGGGTCATCGACGATCTCAGCAAAGAACCAATCCCAACAGTGAATGTTTTTTTGTCTGGAACCAATCTGGGTGGAGTAACTGATTTGGATGGATACTATTCTATAGGGAGGGTGCCATTTGGTTACTATGAGATAATTTTCTCGCATCTGACCTACTATATGGACACCCAAGATGCTGAACTTCTGATGAACGGTACAGTGACGGTCAATTCAGAACTTGCTTTCAAATCTATTCTTCTAGACAGCATAGAAATAGTCTCTCGCCGCTTGATTGGGCCAACCGAACGAAGAAGATACCTACGCGTGTTTAGCAACGAATTTCTGGGGCAGTCAACTTCTGGCCAAAAATGCAGGATTGAAAACCCGGAGGTTCTTGACTTTATCTTCGACCCTAAACTGGACAAGTTGGAAGTCTTTTCATTGGAACCGCTGAAAATTGTCAACGAAAATTTGGGGTATGAAGTGACCTATTTCTTTGATCGATTTCAAAAAATCGGGGCGAGTACAAATTTTTACGGGCGGGCGAGGTTTCAAAACATAAAACCAGAGACGAAACGCCAGGAAAAGCGATGGCTTAGAAACCGAAGGAGTATTTATAAAGGGTCATTTTTACATTTCAGGAGAGCGCTAGTTTTGGATGAGCTTAAAAAAGAGAACTTTAAAATCAGACTGATTCCAGTATCAAGCCTTGATGAGGTCAAGATTTCAAAGGGTGTAAATGTCGATCGTGATGCAGTTTTAACCGAAATGCCTGCACAAGAATTTCTTCTTAATTTTGATGATTTCTTGATGGTCACTTATAGAAATAAACCAGATGAATCTTACTATGAGCAATTTTTTGATGTCAGTGGTGCAACCCCAAAGCAACGGTCACTTTTGAGACTAGCCAAGGGAAATGTTATATTAAAAAATAACGGTCGTATGGAATTGCCCGGGATTTCCACCTTTGGTTACTGGTACTGGGAGAGACTTGGTGATTTGTTGCCAGAAAATTATGATCCGGAAAGTGATAAATTATAAAATATGAATAAGGGAAATTTTATTAAACTTTGTTTAACCAACCGAATGCTACTCACACCATGGAAGAATTGATAAGTAAGTACTTTGCGGGAGAGGCGAAGGAGTTCGAAAAAAAGGAAATTAACAAATGGCGGAGTGATAACTCTGAAAATGCTCAATATTTTCTTGAAATGAAAGAGGCTTGGTTGATAGCTGAAAAACAAATTGAGCCGAACCATGCGATGCTGGAAGAAATAGTATCCACCAAAGAGGCTAAAATTGTTGCATGGCCATCATTTCTGAAATATGCAGCAGCAATAATTTTAATAGGCTTATTGGGTTCACTTTGGTATTTTGACGATACCGAGCCTACCACAGAAAGCATTGTATTCAGAGGTGAATCGAAAACGCTTCCAGACGGTACCCTTGTCATGCTGAAAGACGGGGCGACTCTGGATGTTGTTCAATTTTCAGAAACGGAGCGAAGAGTTAAACTTTCTGGTAAAGCATTTTTTGATGTTGCCAGGGACGAGAAGAAGCCATTTTTTGTTGTCACCGAAGACGCTACTGTTCATGTACTCGGCACGAGCTTTCTAGTCACTAAAAATTCGGATTTCACAGAAGTATGTGTTGAGACAGGATTGGTCTCGTTTTCTACCAATGATCCAAAGAAAAACAACATGTCTGTAAAGCTTGAACCAGGAGAAATGGGAGTGATTGGTACCAATCTTCAAGGAATCGTGAAGCGAAAGAACGACAATGAAAATTTCCTCGCATGGAAGGATGGGGTCTTATCTTTTGAGAGAGCAAAGTCCACGGAGGTGGTACGAATTCTTGAGGATGTCTATGGAGCGCAATTCGATCTACCTCAGAATTTAAGGAATTGTCGCCTTACAGCTAAATTCAATCAAAAAACATTGGAAGAAGTCATCCAAATTATTTCTGTTACGTTCAACTGGTCATACGAAATAATTAAAGACAAAGTAGTGTTAAGTGGTGAAGGGTGTTGACCCTTTGAAATCCCGTCCCGCACCTGTGGGTTCGGGATTTCTTATGATTTGACCTTATTTCTTCTAACTCTACAATACAAACCAAGAGCAGGATCGGTGATGAATTTCCAGATTACGGCCATCCACGACGTATGGATATAAAGCTCATCGTAATACTTGCTGGCGATTTTTCTTACACTCGGCAACCTTGATCCCGGCACGTTTGGGAAATCGTGATGCTCGTTGTGATAGCCTACATTTAGGGTTAATTTATTCAGCCAGCCGTAGTAGGAGTACGTTTCCTGTCCTTTTTTGAAGACATAATGCTCCGCAACAAAATGCGCAGCTAATGGATGCAGTCCTCCAGCCAAAAATATTGAAAGCGCTAGGTATAGTAAACCGATCCAGGCGGTGAGGTAGAAATACCCAATCACAAAGCACAACTGAATCATGAAGTTTATGACCTGCCACTTGTCTGGTTTAAGCGGTAGGATCAACAAGGGCCGAATGGCGTAGAAGAGAATTTGGCTAATCATCCAAAAGAGCTTGCCAAAGTGACCCTTAAAAATTGTTCGCTCAAGTTTTGAGGGTAAGTCGGTATCTACGCCTACTTCTCCCTGGTGCCAATGGTGCTTTCCATGATACGTCCGGAAGGCCATTGCAAAAGGAAAAGCCAACGGCAGGTTTGCGAAAATGGCCAACCAATTATTCCATGATGTTTTTTTGAAAGCCAAATCGTGAGTGATTTCATGGATTGCTAAAAACAATGCGTGGCTTATGGTTGCCCCCACAGCATAGGTCACCAAAAGAAATATCCAGACATTATTCAGTAAAAAAAAAGGAATGGTAAGCTGAATGATGACCAAGATGAGCGTAACATATTTCAGATTTTTGTCGATTCCGAATAGCGATCTGATTTGGGGGAATTCTGCCAAAATAGCTTTTCGCCGGCCAAGGTGTGGCTCAACGTGCTCGCTATAGATTTCCTCAGAGGACATCTTTTACTTCTTTGAGGAGGGCCAAATACGACTGTTGGTTTGTGACCGGATTTGTAAATATCTCTAACAATTTAGGAGATTCTGATTGGTCGAAAAAGAGTTCGATCTCCTCCAATAGCTCCGTCTCATCCTTAGCTGTGCAATATTCAATAGAATTTTCCTTACAAATATGTTCAGCCGTTCGTTTATGCCTTGTTTCAAAATACGCTTCGAGCTCAGGAAGATTCGAGGGGCCGTCTATCAATCTAAAAATCCCTCCCCCTGAATTGTTGAAAACAATGATCCGTAGATTGGGGTAAGGATGGTTGTGAAAAAATGCATTTCGATCATATAAAAATGCCAAGTCCCCGATAAGTAGAACGTTCAATCGGTCGCTGACCAAACTGGTTCCGAGTGCCGTTGAAGTTACCCCGTCAATACCGCTTGCTCCACGGTTGGCCCAACTCCTAATTTTTTTATTGACGCCAAACATTTCTGCAAAACGTACAGGCATTGAATTACTCAAATGAAGCTCAATATTTTCGGGGAGCGAACTCAAGACATTTTGAAAAGCTGCAGTCTCAGAGAATTGCTCATGATCAACTGACTGGAGTACTGTTCCAGTTTTAGCATCCAAATTTTTCCATTTGTCAAGGTATTCATCCGAAGTATTCAATGAACATTGAGAGAGGAAATCAGTCAAGGAGGCTTTGATGATCTTCGGATTGGTCAGGAAAGTATCCACCGCTACGCCGGCCGGATCAAAGTGCCAATGCTCCATGGGCTTGTTCTTGCGCAAGTAGTTTTTTAGTCGTTTTGATACTACCGATAATCCCGACGTAATAAGCAGCTCTGGTTGAAGTTCATCCTGATCCTGAATAAACAAATCATAGTGTTTGATTCCTGAAATCCCCAAATTGTTCAAAGGTGATTGGGTAATTGGAATTTTTTTTGCCTGTTTTTCCAACTCATGCCTTAGTTGTTCATCGAAGGGTTGCTGGCCAATCACGAGTAGAATTTTCGAAAAGAGGATTTTTGGAAATTCAATTTTAGCTTCACTGGGCTTATTAATTCGAAAAGAAGGTTTCTTGAATGACAACTGCTGACCATTCTCAGGATAGAACGGCTCTCGAAAGGGGATATTGATGTGAATAGGCCCCAGTGGCAAATTTGAAGTTTCAGAAAGGGACTCGATCAGGGTTGACTCATATTTTTCTGCGTCAGATTCATCTCCAATGACGGGAAGCTGTGCAGAGCATTTTACGTGATTTGTGAGTACTTCAAACTGCCGTATGGTTTGTCCGTCTCTTTGATCGATTAGTTCGGGTGGACGATCAGCGGACAGGACGATCAAGGGGATTTCGCGATAGAAAGCTTCGGCAATTGCAGGTGCATAGTTTAGCAGAGCCGTTCCAGATGTGCAGCAAAGCACCACAGGTGCATTCGTTTTTTGAGCTATCCCAAGCGCAATGAATCCCGCCGAGCGCTCATCAGGGATAATCCATTTCTTGATTTTTTCATTTCTGGCAAAGGAAATTATAAGGGGCGCATTTCTCGACCCAGGCGACATCACCGCATGACGCACGCCAGCTGCATGACAAATTTCTGACGTATTGTACACCGCAGGATGGAGCATTTACTTTGATACTATCTTTTGAAATCGGGACTGAATCCTTTTTTAGTCCCGAACATTCGCCTCCTTGCTAGCTGGAAATACAGGATGGATCCCACAATTGGAAACATGAGGACTATTAAAATCCAAAGTCCAACAGGCTCGCTATTTTGCTTTCTTCTTTTGATGATATCCACCAATGCCCAAACCCAAAGGATGAGAACGGCAATAAGGAAGACAGGTAGTATGAACGCCATTAGCGACTCGAACTCGATCATAACTTTTAGTTTTCTTTAAAATTAACCAATCGAGATAATATTTCAAGCTTCATCTCTGTCTCCAAGAACTCGTTTGCTGGAACAGAATCTTCGGTGATCCCAGCTCCGGCAAATAATCGAGCTTGTCCTTCTTCTACTTTCATACAACGGAGGTTGACAAACAGATCGGTTCTGCCATCGAAGTTTACAGGGCCAATAAATCCTGAATAAAATTCTCTATCATAGTTTTCATTTTGCAAGACAAACTCGCTGGCCGCTTCCAAGGGCATGCCACAAACTGCAGATGTAGGGTGGAGTAGGTTCAACATTTGATCCGCAAGATCATCAATTTGAACCTCGCCCAAATTCACCACATATTCAGTTTTTAGATGAGCCAAATTCCCTGCTTTGATCGTTTTTGGCCCATGTTCTGCAAATTCCCTCAATCTGATTTCCTTGAACCGATTGATGATATATCTGCTCACCAAGGCTTGCTCCTCAATTTCTTTTTCAGCCCATGCAATCTCCGAAAGCGGAAGCTCAGTATCAATTTTTTTAGTACCAGCAAGAGAGATAGTTCTGAATTCTACAGAATCTTGAGAAATTAAGAGTTCTGGGCTTGCGCCAATCCAAAGTCCCATACCGGGAAGATGAACGAGGCTACAAAAGGCATTTGGGTACGCTTCACAGACCTGATCAAAGAAATCCGAAATAGAAAAATCTTCAGGAAGTTGGATATCTTCGAACCGAGACAAGACCACTTTTTCAAAATGCCCTGAATTAATTTCTTGAATCGCCTTCTCAACAAGGACTTCAAAGGGATCGTGTTTTTTAGATTTAGCTGAAATCGAATCAGCGAGTTTACTTCTTTGGGTGTCTCGGTTCATGTATGAAAGAAAAACATCGACTAGTTCGGCGTTTACTTTCGATTCAATCTTTGCTTCTCCGTCTGAAAAAATCAAGTCGGCCTTGATGTGAAAAGGTCTTGGCGGATGATTTTCTTCAAATGAGTTTATTAAAAATCCTGTGCTGAGATCAGCTAAGGATGAATCCGTTTGCGCCACCTCGTTCAGGCAAACAATCGTGTGTTGTTTCTTCTCAAGAGGAAGACGCCAGGAAGCAAAACCGTATTCACTTCCAACTAGTCTTTCGACTAAATGATCAAATGATATGGAGGCCAGTTGCTCGGTCATTTTTTATCAAGAACGGCAATCGTGATTCTACAAATAGCTACTTTTTTATCATTCGCCTCATTGCGTATTTCAATGTTCCAAACATGGGTAGATCGACCAATGTGAATTGGTGTCACCCGAGCAATCACAAATCCTTCGCTCATAGAGCCAAGATGGTTGGCATTAATTTCTAATCCAACCACCGCCTGCTTCACCATATCGATTTGAAGAGTAGCGGCTATACTCCCCATAGTTTCTGCAAGTGCGACAGACGCACCTCCATGGAGTAGGCCCATGGGTTGCTTGGTACGATGGTCAACGGGCATCCGTGCTTCGATGTAGTCTGCCCCGATTTCGATAAACTCGATCCCGAGATGCTCGACCATGCAGCCTTTGTTCATTTCGTTGAGCACGTCTAATTGGATGTGTTCGGGAAAAATTCTTTCTTTAGTCATTACATTCGCAAACCAACTTCAAAAGCATTTGAAAAACAAAACGATTTATATCCTTCGCCATGGCGAAACCGATTTCAATAAAAAAAGAATGGTTCAAGGCCGGGGGATTGATGCATCACTTAATGACAAGGGACGAACTCAGGCTTTGCAGGTGTATGATGCGTTGAAACATGTCCCGATTGATTCAATCTACACCTCCGCATTGGCTCGAACCCATGAAACGGTTCATCATTTTGAAGCACAAAAAAAAGCACTGAATGGGTTTGATGAGATAAGTTGGGGGGATCAGGAAGGAGTTGAACTTTCTGATGAAGCCAAAAAATTGTATTGGACTACCGTGGCTGCTTGGAAGAATGGACAACTGGATGAAAGTGTGGGTGGGGGAGAGAGCCCAATTCAGGTTATGGAAAGGCAGAAATTGGCCATGGAAGAAGTGCTGACTTCTGATGATAAAATAGTCCTTATTTGTATGCATGGACGAGCGATACGGATTCTTCTATGTTGGCTTCTGAATTATCCGCTTCAGTTTATGGATGGATTTGAACATCAGAATTGTGGCTATTATAAACTGAAGTTTTCGCAAAGAACGTTTTCGCTGGAGGAGTTTAATGAGGTGGGGCATTTGAAATAAAATGGGATTCCGCTAAAAGCGGATCCCATTCATCGTCTAAAAACATTTTTATTAAGATTCGTACCCGCTCGTGTCCACACCTAGTTCCTTCAAGAGTTTGATGGAGTTGGCTTTCACATTTGCGGCAGGGTTCAGAGAAAGTGATTTCTTGAAATTCTTTAATCGCATTTCCCCATTTCACAACGATTGTTGCACTGTTATTATCCATAGAAATGCTATCATAAACACTTCTGTGTGAGCTGTTTTTTGTGACTGAACATCCACACGTATCGCATCTTACCTTTTCGTCGTAATAAAATCTTCCCCAAGAGGACGTGTTGTTCGAGAAAATAACGGTGGCTTTGCCGCAAAGATGCTTTTAAAGTTGTTTCTGAAATTCATGATAAAATATGGTTTGATTAAATGTTTTACAAAGAGATAAGCGCTTCGCTGGTATCATGTCCATCGTTTTGTGATGAATGGGAAATTGTGTGACCAACCGATTATTGGACAATTCATTTGATCATAAAATGAAAGAGATCGCTATCTTGGTTCGTCTTTATGGCTAAACAAAAAATCCATGCGGAAGTAGGCAAGCGAGTGATTTGAGCAATCTGGTCGATGAGATTATAAAAATTGACAGAAGAAATAATTTCTTGGCTCAAAATTTTAAAAAATAACAGGGTATGAGTACTGGAGAAATTCTGATATACAAAAATGAAGAAGGCAACATCAAAGTGGATGTTCGGGTAGAGGAGGAGACCGTCTGGCTTTCACAGGCTCAAATGGCGTTGCTTTTTGGGAAAGGAAGAAGTACTGTTGCCGAGCATATCCTAAATGTATTTAAAGAAGGTGAATTGAATGAAGAACTGGTGTGTCGGGATTTCCGACACACCACTCCGCATGGTGACATTCTAGGAAAAACTCAAGAAAAGGAAACGAAGTATTATAATCTTGATGTAATGAGAGTTGAGAATCAATACAAGTGAGATGAAAACCGAAATACTCATATATCAAACCGAAGATGGACAAACCAAAATCCAAACTCGATTAGAGAATGAAACTGTGTGGCTTACACAAGCTCAAATGGCAGAGCTTTTTGGCAAAGAGCGAAGTGTAATTACCAAACACATTAAAAATGTATTTACCGAAGGTGAATTAGTTGAAAAAAGCAATGTGCAAATTTTGCACATTAGTGGTTCAGACCGTCCTGTTAAGTATTACAATTTAGATGTGATCATATCCGTTGGCTATCGTGTAAAAAGTATTCAGGGCACAAAATTTAGGCAATGGGCTACCGCCCGTTTACGGGAGTACATTGTAAAAGGCTTTACAATGAACGATGACCTACTCAAAGAAGCAGGAGGAGGCAATTATTTTGATGAATTACTCGCTCGGATAAGAGATATACGTTCGTCAGAAAAAGTGTTTTGGCGAAAAGTGTTGGACATCTATGCTACCAGTGCAGATTATGACTCCAAGGCAGAAATCTCTTTAACTTTCTTTAAAACCATTCAAAACAAAATGCACTGGGCAGCTCACGGAAATACCGCAGCAGAAATTATTTACCAAAGAGCAAATGCCAGTCAACCATTTTTAGGCTTAACCAATTTTAAAGGAGATAAACCTACCAAGAAAGAAACTGAGATGGCCAAAAACTATCTAAAGAAAGATGAACTGGACGTTTTGAATAGAATGGTTACAGCTTATTTAGAAGTTGCTGAATTGCAAGCACTAAACCGTAAGCCAATGTATATGAACGATTGGTCTGGTCGTTTAGATGATTTTTTAACAATGACTGGAAATAATATTTTAGAAAATGCAGGCGAGATCACACATCAGAAAGCATTGGATAAAGCGCATACAGAATATGAGAAGTATAAAGAGCAAATTAAAAATGAGTTATCCAACGTAGAAAAAGACTTTATTAAGCAGATAGATAATACATCCAAGAGATTAAAAAAATGAGTGCTTCAAACCCAAATAGACTACCCCAATTACGACCATACAACAGACGTGCAGGACATACTGTCTCAGCAGTTAGCAGAAAACGATAGATATGAACACTGGAGAAATACTCATATACGAAAACGAAGAAGGCAACATCAAAGTGGATGTCCGGATAGAGGAGGAGTCCGTCTGGCTTTCACAAGCTCAAATGACTCAAATTTTCTCGAAAAACAAAAAAACTATTTCAGAGCATATCAACAATGTTTTTAAAGAAGGAGAATTGGAAGAAAATGCAGTTGTCCGGAATTTCCGGACAACTGCATCGGATGGCAAAACATACAATGTCAATCATTACAATCTCGACGTAATCATCTCTGTAGGCTATCGGGTGAAGTCTGTGCAGGGAACGCAGTTTAGGATTTGGGCAACACAGCGGTTAAGGGAATACATCATCAAGGGTTTCACATTGAATGACGATCGCTTCAAGTCAGGTAATTCCATGAATTACTTCAACGAACTGCAAGAGCGCATTCGGGAGATACGCATTTCTGAGCGGTTTTTCTACCAGAAAATCAAGGACATCTACACCACAAGCATTGATTACAATCCGAAAGACGAAAAGACGATACAGTTTTTTAAAATCATTCAAAACAAATTGCTTTGGGCAATAAGTAGCCAAACGGCTGCCGAACTGGTTTATAGAAGAGTAGATGCCAGCTTGCCACTATTAGGCATGCAGTCGTATGATAAGAAGGCATCCGCCAAAATCAAGAAAAGTGAGGTTAGCATTGCGAAAAATTATCTCAATGAAAATGAAATCAAGCTGCTAGGATTATTGGTAGAACAATACCTGGCCTTTGCCGAGGCAATGGCACAACAACAAACGCCCATGTACATGATGGATTGGATCGAGCGCCTAGATTCGATCGTACAATTGAACGGTAGAGAATTGTTGACGCATGCAGGAGAGATTGGTCATCAAAAAGCACTAAAAAAATCCATTCAAGAATTCGAGAAATACAAAACCTCTCAAGTGCAAGAGGAAAGAGAAGCCTCTTTGAAAGAGGTCGAGGAT
>Ga0316208_1003470_pt1 | contig 11348 bp, 6 predicted proteins | sample 3monopyrite_MG_FD_204944 | JGI IMG/M metagenome (GOLD analysis project Ga0316208, IMG submission 204944) | Microbial mat bacterial communities from mineral coupon in-situ incubated in ocean water Damariscotta River, Maine, United States -... | ecosystem: Environmental > Aquatic > Marine > Coastal... | reverse complement strand
GGGATGCTGCCAATAAACTCCGTGGAACCGTAGAGAGTTCAGAATACAAACATGTGGTGCTAGGACTTATTTTCCTGAAGTTTGCCAGCGATAAATTCGAAGATCGACGTAAAGAGCTCATCGCCGAGGGCAAAGACAAGTATCTAGAGATGAAAGAGTTCTACAATATGAAGAACGTCTTTTTCTTACCGCCTGAAAGTCGTTGGAGTCATGTGCAAAACAACGCCAAGCAAGACGATATCGCACTAATCGTGGATACCGCACTCCACACCATCGAAAAGAATAACGCCTCCCTAAAAGGGGCGTTACCCGATAATTACTTCTCAAGGCTCAATCTAGACCCGAGTAAATTAGCCGCCTTGTTGGATACCATTAACAACATTAATACCACCGATAAAGAAGAAGATGTGGTAGGTCGGATCTACGAATACTTTTTAGGGCGATTTGCAGCAGCCGAAGGAAAAGGCGGTGGGGAATTCTATACGCCTAAATGTATTGTAAATCTAATTGCTGAAATGCTAGAACCCTACAAGGGGAAAATCTATGATCCTTGTTGTGGCTCGGGTGGGATGTTTGTACAGAGTTTAGACTTCGTTAAAAACCACAGTGGTAATACCAAAGAGATCTCCATATATGGACAAGAGTTTACCTCGGTAACGTATAAGCTGGCTAAGATGAACTTGGCAATACGAGGTATCTCGGGCAATTTGGGCGAAGTTCCTGCCAATACCTTTTTTAAAGATCAGCACCCCGATCTAAAGGCGGATTACATCATGGCTAATCCGCCTTTTAACCAAAGTCAGTGGCGAGAGAAAAACGAATTAGAAGACGACTCCCGGTGGAATGGATATCCTACTCCACCCACAGGAAATGCCAACTATGCGTGGATTATGCACATGTTGAGCAAGTTGAGTGAACATGGTACGGCTGGCTTTGTACTAGCCAACGGATCTATGAGTACTAATACCTCTGGCGAAGGAGAGATCAGACAACAGATGATCGAAAACGACATGGTAGATTGTATGATAGCCCTGCCTGGACAGTTATTCTATACCACGCAGATACCTGTGTGTTTGTGGTTTATGACCAAGAATAAGAAAGAAGACTCGGTGCATGGCTATCGTAACCGTGAAGGCGAAACGCTCTTTATTGATGCCCGAAACATGGGTACGATGATAGATCGTACTCAGAAAGAACTGACCGATGACGACATTGCAGAAATTACTCGAACCTACCACGCTTGGCGAGGTGAGGAAAAAGATGGCGACTACGAAGACATTGCAGGATATTGTAAATCAGCCTCGCTAGAAGAAGTTAAAGCCAACGATTATGTATTAACTCCCGGGCGATATGTAGGCATTGAAGAAGAGGAAGACGACGGTATACATTTTGAAGATAAGATGAGTGAGATCACCGAAACCCTGAAAAGCCAAATGGCTGAGGCGGAGCAACTAGATGCTGATATTCGGGAGAACCTGAAGGTGTTGGGTTATGAGTAATAATTTACAACCCATAGAAGAACGAATTTTTGATTTTCGCGATACTCAAGTTATGGTAGATCGTGACTTGGCTGATATGTACCAAGTGCAAACCAAAGTGTTAAACCAAGCCGTAAAAAGAAATAGCAACCGATTTCCAGAAGCTTTCAGATTTCAATTAACAGATGAAGAATTAAAGCAACTGGTCACAAATTGTGACCGGTTTAAAAACTTAAAGCATACGTCTTCCAATCCCTATGTATTTACAGAGCAAGGAGTGGCTATGCTCTCGGCTGTATTACGCAGCGATGTTGCTGTAAATGTGAGTATTCAGATTATGAATGCCTTTGTGACAATGCGCAGACACATTGGAAGTAATAAATTACTACTACAACGCCTAGACAACGTAGAACACCAACAATTAGAAGCAAACCAGAAATTTGAGAAGATATTTAAGGCGTTAGAAAGTAAAAACCCAATGCCTGAAAAGGGGATATTTTTTGATGGACAAATTTTTGATGCCTATACATTTATAGCTGACCTAATTCGAAAAGCTAAAACGTCCATTATTCTTATAGACAATTATGTGGACGATTCTGTTCTAACCATACTCAACAAGCGAAACGAAAAAGTAAGATGCACTATCTTCACTAAAACCATATCTAAAGTATTGAAACAAGATGTAGAGAAGCACAACAAACAATATCCTACTATTGAACTCATGAAATTTGATAAAGCGCATGATAGGTTCCTCATCATTGATGAAAGTGAGCTTTACCATTTGGGCGCCTCGGTTAAAGACTTAGGTAAAAAGTGGTTTGCTTTTTCTAAAATGGATACCGAAACCGTAACCATAATGAAGAACTTGAAGGTGTTGGGTTATGAGTGAGTGGGTTGAAAAAAATTTAGATGAAGTTTATGATTTCAAATCAGGTTTATCGAAATCCAGAGATCAATTCGGTTTTGGTAATGGTTTTGTCTCATTTAAGGATGTTTTCTATAATTTTTTTCTTCCTGACACCCTCAATGAACTCGCAAATACAACTGAGAAAGAGCAGGAATCATGTTCGGTTAAAAGAGGTGATGTATTTCTTACCCGTACAAGTGAAACGTTTGATGAGTTGGGAATGAGCTCAGTTGCTTTAAAAAATTATGAAAAAGCTACGTTTAACGGTTTTACAAAACGCTTACGACCTATTGAATGTGATGTAAATATTTGGCCTGAATATATTGGGTATTATTTCAGAAGTAGTTATTTCCGAAAGCTTGTGACTTCTATGTCAACGATGACAACTAGAGCAAGTTTGAATAATGAAATTTTATCCAAACTTAAAGTAAAATATCCCCCACTTCCCGAGCAAAAAGCCATTGCGCATGTTTTAGGGAAGTTGGATGACAAGATTGAGCTCAACCGACAAATGAACCAAACGTTGGAAGAGATGGCACATGCTCTGTTTAAAAGCTGGTTTGTTGATTTTGATCCTGTGTTAGATAATGCCATTGCAGCAGGGAATGAAATTCCCGAAGCCTTACAAGCAATGGCAGAGAAGAGAACCCTCGTTCCTGATGAACAAAAACTGCTCTCCAAGAACCCAGAACTCGCTTCCCAATTTCCATCTTCCTTCGAATACAAAGAAACCCTTGGAAAATGGATACCTGAGGGGTGGGAAGTGAAGACAATTGATGATGCTTCTACTCTAGTTGGCGGAGGCACTCCATCCACAAAAGTTGAAGAGTACTTTACTGAGAATGGAATACCGTGGTTATCACCAAAAGACTTATCAGGATACAATTGGAAATATATTTCTAGAGGAGCTACCGATATTACAGAATTAGGATTACAAAAAAGCAGTGCTAAGTTAATGCCAAAAGGATCAGTGTTATTTTCCTCGAGAGCACCTATTGGATACATTGCAATCGCTGAAAATGAAATATGCACTAATCAAGGTTTTAAATCCTTGGTGCCAAATAAAGGCGTTCCCACAGAATATCTTTTTCAATTTCTGAAATCCAACACAGAAAAAATCGATTCTGTTGCTTCAGGCTCTACTTTCAAAGAAGTATCTGGAAGTGCATTAAAAGGATTAGAGATACTAGTACCAGAAGAACGAATAATGAAGTTGTATTCAAAAAAAGTGGAAGCAACAAACCAGAAAAGTTTGATAAATCAAAAACAAACCGAAACCCTCACCCAACTACGAGATACCTTATTGCCACAATTAATAAGTGGTAAAGTGAGAGTGCCAGAAGAGGTGGTGGAGCGGTTTGGGATAGAAATGGCAGGTCAATAAATAAACAGATAGAACATGGCAACACAAACACGACAGCGAACCATTAGCCCAAATACAAGAGCCTCAGGTTCAAATCGATATAAAATTGATACAAAGAATGTACTTTCCGGTGATACTCTGATCGTACATATTGATCACGCTACTAAATCATTTCACGAGCAGTATACATTTTCAGGTAGAGAGGTAGGTCCTAAAAAAAGTATCAGTTTTAACGTGAATGAAGATGGCACTAACATTGAGATAAACTGGAGTGGAGCTACACCAATCGTAGGCGGTTCTGCCAAATCTATGGTAATAGAAAAGCCTGCTATTGAACCAAAACCAATGGAAAAGTTATCTTCTGATGGAGTAATTAAAAGTCTGGAACCAATTGTAACCCAGCATACTAAAGTTTTGGTTCTTGGAACCATGCCAGGTGCTGAGTCACTAAGGCAGCAAGCCTATTATAGTCACCCAAGAAATTTGTTTTGGAAACTTATTGCAGATGTAACTAAGCAAGAAATTCCATCAACCTATGATGAGCGTAAATCATTTTTACTAAAAAATAATATTGGTTTGTGGGATATATGTCAGTCTTGTATTCGAGAAGGCAGTTTGGATGAGAATATATCTAAAGAAAGCCCAAGTGACTTGAAAAACTTGTTGTCAGAGTACCCAAATATCAAATGTCTTGCATTCAATGGTCAAAAAGCTCACAAGTTATACAGTAAGCATTTTGGGACATTACCTAGTGTTCAGGTTCTATCTTTACCGTCATCTAGCCCTGCAAATGCGGGCATAAGTTGGGAAGATAAAGCGGAGAGTTGGAATATGATAAATGAAATTATAAACTAAACAAGTTATGCACCTTGAACAGATAAACATTTACAACTATAGAAGCTGCAGGCATTTGAGTGTTTCATTAAATAGAGATAATCCCAATATTTTTATTGGTTTAAATGATTCAGGGAAGTCAACACTCTTAAATGCCCTTAATTTACTATTTGAGGCTAAACCCAAGTTCAATCACTTGATTGGCGGATCTAATAAGAATGATATATCCAATAGTCCGATAAGTTTTGTGGAAATAAATAAGGAGTTGGTAACACTAAATTTACCAGAGATTGATATATCTGAAGACGCTAGTCTTATTATTGGGAAACTAGTGTATCTCGATGATGAAGCTGATGAGTACTCGAAATTAAATTTATCAACACCTTTAATGTGGTCAATTGAATCCAATGAGCCCAATATATTCTGGATAGGTAAATTGTTTGCACCTTCTGGTGACCGTTTTTTAGTGTTGCAAAATGACTCTTTGAGTAACAAACAACTATGGACAAAAACTCAAGCTGATATCACTAAAGCTATGAAAATGGCGAAGGTCACAGATCAAGATATTGAAAACGAAAATGGTGTGGGACGATTCTCAAATGTTGAGAAGATAAGAGCCGTATATGGAAAGGAAAAAACAAGCCTTATTTGGTCTGATTATAAGTTTGCCAAAGTAGATAAGGAAATATTTCCAGGTTTTGCTCTTTATGATTGGAATACTTCGTTGGAAGATGTTAAGAATACTGCAAATGATATTATGCAGGATCAAATTGCCAAATACTTAGATCCAATTAAGAAGATAGCTCAAACCGAAGCAGATAAAGCGGAGGAGGAGATAAACAAGAAATTTGGTGAGTTAAAGGACATTATTAAAACGGTGGCTACCGATGTTGAGGAGATTTCATCCAAAGTATATTTTGATGTGTCTGAGAAGATTTCCGATATAATGCTGAAGAAGTCGAATAGCGATGGGCAGATTCATCTTGAGAATCAGGGAGAAGGATTGAAACGCCAAATCTGGTTTTCTTTAATAAAGGCAAAAGCTTCAGATCAAAGTGAAGGGCCGAATAAATTTATTTGGGCCTTTGACGAACCTGAAACTCACCTATATCCAGCTGCGCAAAGAGACTTTTTTGATATTCTGAAGCAAATATCTAGTGGGAATGTCCAATCTATTATAAGCACTCATTCAACAGTTTTTATCGACAAATCTCAACTAGATCTAATTCATAGTACAAGGCAGGCAGATGATGGATATACTCTTCTAGATAAATGTGATAATGTAGATAGCATATTCGAAACACTAAACATTAGAAATAGCGATTTTCTCTTCTATGACAAATTCTTAGTAGTAGAAGGTGAAACCGAAGAATTTTTGATCCCAAAATTGTATAAGTATTACACGGGAGTTTCATTAATCGATGCTAACATTCAATTAATAAAAGCCAAAGGAAAAAATAATTGGACGCAAACAAAAGACATGCTTGAAAGATTAATGTCTGGTTTCAGGAAACCTGACGACCGAATTTATTACTTATTTGATTCTGATGCTAAGCATATCATAGGAGCCGATGCTAGGACTGAAAAAATGCACTTTGTAGGTAAGCAAGATATCGAAGATTCATTTTCCAACGAGGTCTGGTTAAGAATTCTGAATAACTTTTATGCAAATCAAATGATATTTACCGACGATTGGATTGTAGCCTGTAAAGATCAAATTGATGAGGGAGCTCAGTGTCCAAATAACAGAAAAATGGCAAAGATTTTGCGGAGTAGAATCCGTACAAAATGGCTTGAAGAAGGCCATGAGGAAGGGACGGAAATACACATTCCAGATAAAGCAGCATCCGCAGATTTTTTAATGAGTGGAATAAATTCAACAGAGGATATACCAAAGGTAATCAGAGATTGTTTCGGACAATTAAATAGTTAGTTATGAGTAAAAACAAAATCAACTGCCCAAATTGTGGTACAGATATAGATGTACAAGATATTTTGTCTCATCAGCTCGAAGAAGAGATCAAACAAAAATATCAGTCACAGTTAAAGGCAGAGGAAGAGAAATTCAAAAGTCAACAAGAGCAGCTTAGTAAAGAGCAGGAGGAGTTTGAGGAAAAGAAACGTAATCAGAAAATCCAATTTAATGAAAGACTAGAAAAAGAAGTCGCCCTAAAAGCCAAAGAGCAAGAGGAAAGGCTAAGGAATAAACTAGCATCAGAAAATGAAGCACAATATGAGGCATTGCAGCAGGAACTCAATGAAAAGTCAGAGCAAGTCAAAGAGCTCAATAAGTCAAGGGTAGAAATAGAAAAACTTAAACGGGAAAAAGCAGAGGCTTCAGAACAAGCTGAATTGAAAGCCCAAAAAATGCTCAATGAGTTATTAGTTCAGGAAAAAGAGAAAATTGCTAAATCGGAGGCAGAAAAAAATGAAATGCGCTTTAAGGAACTACAAAAGCAACTAGAAGATCAGAAGAAGCTCACTGAAGAAATGCAACGTAAACAAGCACAGGGTTCTATGCAGTTGCAAGGTGAGGTTCAAGAATTGGCTATTGAAGAATATCTTTCAACTACTTTTCCACTTGATACCATAGAAGAGATTAAAAAAGGGGCACGTGGAGCAGATTGTATCCAGATAGTCAATACTCGTACGGCTCAAAACTGCGGTAAGATATATTATGAGAGTAAACGCACCAAGGATTTCCAAACCAGTTGGATCGAAAAATTCAAGGCGGATATGCGTGATCGTGAGGCAGATATTGGTGTATTAGTCACAGAGGCCATGCCAGGAGATATGAATCGTATGGGTTTAAGAGACGGTGTTTGGATATGTTCTTTCCCAGAGTTCAAGGGGTTATGTAATGTGCTTAGAGAATCTGTGGTTCAGATAAATAAAGTAGCCCTCACGCAAGAGGGCAAGGGGGATAAGATGAGTTTGCTTTATGATTTCCTCACTAGCAATACCTTTCGCATGCAAGTCGAAGCTATTGTAGAAGGGTTTTCTCAAATGAAGAATGATTTGGAGTCTGAGAAACGATCTATGCAAAGAATCTGGAAACAGCGAGAAAAGCAGATCGATAAGGTGGTTACTAATACCATTGATATGTATGGTAGTATTAAAGGTATAGCAGGCTCAGCGGTGCAGACTGTAAAGGCATTGGAATTAGACCAAAACCTATTAGAAGATAATGAAGAAGAAGAAATATGAAATTCACCGAAGCACAACTTGAGCAAGCCATTATCTCCCTTCTAGGGGAGCAAGGCTATCCGTATGTGGCAGGTTCCTCTATTGTCCGAACCGAAGAAGAAGTGCTAATACAAGACGATCTTCGTGCCTATCTAAAAGCTCAGTATAAAGATCAGCAGATCACCGATTCCGAAATCGATACGATCCTTAAAGATCTACAAAAACTCCCTGCATTTGATCTCTACGATAGTAATAAAACCATAATGGGATGGTTGCGAGATGGGTTCCTGCTAAAAAGAGAAGACCACACACAAAAAGATATCTACATTGAGCTGTTTAATATCGAGCGCCCAGAAGAGAATCTATTTAAAATAGTCAATCAGCTAGAGATTGTTGGCTCCGAAAAGCGTATTCCCGATGGCATTTTATATATCAACGGACTGCCTTTGGTGGTGTTCGAGTTTAAATCGGCAATCCGAGAAAATACTACGATCCATGACGCTTATAAACAACTCACCATTCGCTACAGGCGAGATATTCCAGAGCTCTTTAAGTACAACGCCTTTTGTATTATCAGTGATGGAGTAAACAATAAGTCGGGCTCTTTCTTTGCCGATTACGAGTTTTACTACGCGTGGCGAGCCGAATCTGATCGACATCTGTTCCAGCTAGGGGAAGAAGTAGATGGCATCAACAGTTTGCATAGCATGATAAAGGGGATGTTTGACCAGGCTAACCTGCTTAACATCATTCGCAATTTCATTTATCTGCCCGATAGCACAAATAAAGAAGTAAAGGTAGTGTGTCGCTATCCACAGTACTACGCGGCAACAAAACTCTTCGAGAATATTAAGGAGCATCAAAAACCACATGGTGATGGTAAAGGAGGAACCTATTTCGGGGCCACAGGGTGTGGGAAAAGTTTTACGATGTTGTTTCTTACTCGGCTATTGATGAAAAGCGTACACTTTGCAAGTCCTACCATTGTGCTTATCACAGATCGAACCGATTTAGACGATCAGCTATCAGGACAGTTTACCAACGCCAAAGGCTATATTGGTGATAATACCGTAGCTAGTGTAACCAGTAGAGAAGATTTACGCAGTAAGCTAAAGGGCAAAAACAGTGGGGGCGTATTCTTAACCACCATTCACAAATTTAATGAAGACACCGAGCTACTCACGGATCGAACAAATGTGATTTGTATTTCAGATGAGGCGCATCGAAGCCAAGTTAACCTAGATCAGAAAATCAGTGTTACCGAGAAAGGCGTTAAAAAATCCTTTGGCTTTGCCAAACACTTACATGACTCGCTCCCCAATGCCACGTTTGTAGGATTTACAGGGACTCCCATCGATGCTACCATGGATGTATTTGGAGAGATTATCGACGCCTACACCATGACCGAATCGGTTAAGGATAATATTACTGTTCGTATTGTGTATGAAGGTCGAGCAGCCAAAGTATTGCTAGATAACCGAAAGCTCCAAGAGATTGAAGAATATTATGAAACCGTAGTAGAAGATGGAGGAAACGAATACAAAGTAGAGGAGAGTAAGCGCCAAATGGCGCAGATGAGTACCATCTTAGGTGATCCGGGTCGAGTTAAAGCCATAGCTGAGGATTTTGTAACGCACTACGAAGCCCGCATTGCAGAAGGATCTACGGTAAAAGGAAAAGCCTTGTTTGTTTGTAGCAGCCGAGATATTGCGTATCAACTCTATCAAGAAATTATCTTCTTACGACCAGAATGGGCAGAAATTAAAACCCATGAAGAAGGCGTAGAACTCACCGAGCGAGAAAGAAAGGAGATTAAGCCTATCGAGCGGGTTAAAATGATCATGACTCGCAATAAAGACGATAAAAAGGATATGTATAATGCCCTCAGCACGAAAGACGAGCGCAAAGAATTAGATCGGCAGTTTAAAAATGAGAAGAGCAATTTCAAGATTGCTATCGTAGTTGATATGTGGCTTACTGGGTTCGATGTTCCCTTTTTAGATACCATGTACATCGACAAGCCTTTGCAGAAACACAGTTTGATTCAGACGATATCGAGGGTAAACCGAAAATACGAGCACAAGAATAAGGGATTAGTCGTCGATTACTTTGGCATCAAACGGCAGATGAATCTAGCGCTGAGTCAGTATTCCAATATAGACGGGCAGAATGTGGAGGAAATCCAACAATCTGTTGTGGTAGTTAAAGATCACTTAGATTTACTACGGGCAATATTCCACAAATTTGATGAAGAGCCGTATTTCAAAGGCTCACCCGTTGAACAACTCAATACGCTGAACAAAGCAGCGGAGTATGTGCAAGTGAGCCAAGAACTTGAAAAGCGATTCATGCACTTGGTTAAAAGTTTAAAAGCAGCCTACGATATTTGCGTAGGTAGCGACCAAATTACCCGCGAAGAAAAAGACCGAATCCACTTTTACATCGCCGTGCGAAGTATTGTCTTCAAACTTACCAAAGGCGAAGCTCTTGATACCGCGCAGATGAATGCCAGAGTGCAGGAGATGATAAAAGAAGCCATTGAAAGTGAGGGAGTAGAGGAGATATTCAAATTAGGCGATGAAGAACAAAACGAAGTCGACATTTTTGATGAAGACTATCTAGCCAAGATCGACAAGATTAAACTCCCCAATACTAAAATAAAGCTACTCCAAAAGTTACTTAAACGAGCCATTGACGACTTTAAGCAAGTTAACAAGATTAAGGGCATTGATTTCTCAAATAAGATGCAGACGCTGGTTACCAAGTATAACGAGCGGAAGGAGTCTGATGTATTGCGAAGTGAAGTATTAGAGGACTTTACCGACGAGATTATTGATTTGTATCATGAACTAAGAAAGGAAAGAGCATCCTTTCAAGAAATGGGCATCGACTTCGAAGAAAAAGCATTTTACGATATTTTAAAAGCCCTAGCGCATAAGTACGATTTTGAGTACCCAGAAGACAAGCTTATTCATTTAGCACAAAAAGTAAAAGATGTGGTAGATGATAAGGCTAAGTACACAGATTGGAGTAAGAGGTCGGATATTAAAGCAGAGCTTAAAGTTGATCTAATCATCTTACTTGCTGAAAACGATTACCCTCCTGTTGATCGAGACGAAGTCTATAAAGAAATCTTCGAACAGGCAGAGAATTTTAAGAAGGGTAGATGATAAACGTATTCATACTTTGAATAATTAAGTAATGTTGTTTGCTTCAAGAAATTTATCTGTGCTCAAACATTTTGTAATTAATTATATAGGATCCGCTTCATGGTTGAAAATGAATTCGAATATATAGAGTATCTAGTTCAAAGCGGCCTAAAAAACAACAGTGCATATAGCTATGGACGCTACTTGAAAGCAGTATCGAGATATCTTAAAATTAATCTAAACAGATATGCAGTCTCCTCTACCCAAGATGTCAAAGATATATTGAACAGGTTTTATCTCGTTCCGAAGGTCCACAGCCTGTGTAAAAACTCTTGAAGCGAGTATTTGGATACAATTTATGGTAATGCATGTTCATAGTAGGCAATAGAATAATTTGGTCTATTATTTTTTGCAGGACGTGCCCAGCCATT
>Ga0316208_1003469_pt1 | contig 11352 bp, 9 predicted proteins | sample 3monopyrite_MG_FD_204944 | JGI IMG/M metagenome (GOLD analysis project Ga0316208, IMG submission 204944) | Microbial mat bacterial communities from mineral coupon in-situ incubated in ocean water Damariscotta River, Maine, United States -... | ecosystem: Environmental > Aquatic > Marine > Coastal... | reverse complement strand
TCATCGGTCTGGGTGCGGGCACCCGATGGCACGGATGCCACCACACTGGCGGAAAGGCTTCGCGCCGACAGCGTGCTGATTGAACCGGGCGCACCCTTCTTTGCGGGTGATGCACCACCCAGCCAATTCCTGCGCCTTGCCTACTCATCCATCCCGTCCTCACGGATATCCGATGGCGTCCGCCTGATCGCCACCGCCATCCGGAATGGATAATTTTCGAGACACAGAGTCTCAAAATAATTGCGACTGGACTTAGGAACCGTGTCCAATTGGACCTAACGCAGATAAGCCACAGAACCTAGTGTCGCCGCAGCGAAAAGAGGGGGATTCCGCGCCCCCGTTTTCTATGGAATTTTAGGGAAGGACCCACCGCCATGAAGATGACCACCGAAGAAGCATTCGTCAAAACGCTCCAGGCTCACGGCATTCGCCACGCATTCGGGATCATCGGCTCGGCTATGATGCCGATTTCAGATATCTTCCCTGCCGCCGGCATTACCTTCTGGGATTGCGCCCACGAAGGCTCTGCGGGGATGATGGCTGACGGCTATACCCGCGCCACTGGCGAGATGTCGATGATGATCGCCCAGAACGGTCCGGGCATCACCAACTTTGTCACCGCGGTAAAGACGGCCTATTGGAACCACACCCCTTGCCTTCTGGTCACACCGCAGGCCGCCAACAAGACCATCGGTCAGGGTGGTTTTCAGGAAATGGAGCAGATGAACCTGTTTGCGGATTGCGTCGCCTATCAGGAAGAAGTCCGCGACCCGACCCGCATCTGCGAAGTCCTTGCCCGCGTGATCGCGAAGGCCAAGCGCCTGTCCGGCCCTGCCCAGATCAACATCCCCCGCGATTTCTGGACTCAAGTGATCGATCTCGACATCCCAGAGCCGGTCGAATTCGAAAGCAGCCCCGGTGGTGAAACCTCGATCGCGAAAGCGGCTGAATTGCTGTCGTCGGCAAAATTTCCTGTCATCCTGAATGGCGCTGGCGTTGTTCTGGCCGAAGGCGGCATTGAAGCTTCCAAAGTGCTGGCAGAGGCATTGGACGCGCCTGTATGCGTTGGCTATCAGCACAATGACGCATTCCCAGGCAACCACCCGCTGTTTGCGGGCCCACTGGGCTATAACGGGTCAAAAGCCGGTATGGAGCTCATCAGCAATGCAGATGTGGTCCTGGCGCTCGGCACACGTCTGAACCCGTTTTCCACTCTGCCCGGCTATGGCATCGATTACTGGCCAACGGATGCGAAGGTCATTCAGGTCGATATCAACCCTGACCGTATCGGCCTGACCAAGAAGGTCACCGTCGGTATCGTCGGTGATGCAGCCAAGGTGGCCAAAGGCATCACTGCCGAGCTTGCCGAGGCGGCAGGCGATACAGGCCGCCAAGAGCGCAAGGCGATGATCGCGCAGACCAAATCCGCCTGGGCGCAAGAACTGTCCTCGCTGGATCACGAAGAGGACGATCCCGGCACCACATGGAACGCGCGTGCGCGCGAGGCCCGTCCTGACTGGCTGTCGCCTCGTCAGGCATGGCGCGCCATTCAGTCGGCAATGCCGGAAAACGCGATCATCTCGTCGGACATTGGCAACAATTGTGCGATCGGCAACGCCTACCCAAGCTTCCCGACCGGTCGGAAGTACCTTGCACCGGGCCTTTTTGGCCCTTGCGGCTACGGTCTGCCATCCATCGTGGGTGCCAAGATCGGCCAGCCGGATGTGCCTGTAATCGGTTTCGCCGGTGATGGTGCCTTCGGCATCGCCGTGAACGAGCTGACGGCAATTGGCCGGGACGAATGGCCCGCCATCACGCAGATCGTTTTCCGCAACTATCAGTGGGGCGCGGAAAAGCGAAACTCGACCCTGTGGTTTGACGACAATTTTGTCGGCACAGAGCTGGACATGAAGGTATCCTATGCTGGCATCGCGCAGGCCTGCGGGCTGATCGGCGTGCAAGCCAAGTCAATGGAAGGCCTGACCGAAGCCCTCAACCAGGCGATCAAGGATCAGATGGAAAACAACAAGACCACGCTGATCGAAGTGATCCTCAATCAGGAGTTGGGTGAGCCGTTCCGCCGCGACGCGATGAAGAAACCTGTGCGTGTCGCAGGGATCGACGCCGCAGACATGGCGGCTGAATAAGCTTGCCATTTGATCTAGGCCCCGGCACGGCGGCGGCCCTTGCATTTGCTTTGCTGGGGGCCGCATTCGTGCGGGGCTATTCGGGTTTCGGATTCTCCGCGATCTTCATCGCCTTTGCGGCCCTGCTGACAAATCCGCTTCCCCTTATTCCGGTGGTCTTTGCATGCGAAATGCTGATGACGGTCTTTCAGGCTCGCGAGATACGCCGCCATGTGGACTGGCGGCGCGTTCTCTGGATGCTCGCGGGCGCCGCAATTGCGCTGCCATTTTCCGTTTCTGTGATGCTTTCGGTGGGCGAGGATACAGCACGGATTGTCATCTCGGCCATCATTCTAGTGATGTCACTGGTGCTGCTGACCGGGTGGAGCCTGCAACGGCGTATCGGCACTTTGGGGCATGGCGGTGTCGGCATCATTTCGGGCGCCTTCAACAGCGCCGGGATCGGCGGGTTGCCGGTCGCGGCCTTCATGTCAGCCCAACCGATGCAAGCGACCGTATTTCGCGCCACGATGATCGTCTATCTGACGGGGCTCGATTTCATCACCATGCCCTTGCTTTGGGCCGGTGGGCTGGTCACTTGGGACACCGCCATCGCGGCTGCCATGGCATTTCCCCTGCTGGGTCTTGGCGTGTGGCTGGGTGGGCGACAGTTTTTGTCCGCCTCCCCTTCGACATTCCGGCAATTTGCGGTGATGCTGCTTCTGGCACTGTCCATTCTTGGACTGCTGCGCGTTTTGACAAGGATCTGACATGACCTCTCCATTCCTTTCCACCCGCGAGGCTGTCGCCCCTGCTGATCTGATCGCCCGCGCGCAGAGGTTTGGCGCGCCGCGCGTGGCCATCGCCCGCGCCGGTTCGCCCTTGCCGATGGAAGCGGCAATGGAAGCAGCCAAAGCAGAGATCATGGTGCCGATCTTCGTTGGCGAGGCGGATATGATCCGGGCCGAGGCGGAAAAGCTGGACTGGGATATCTCTGGCTTTGCCCTGCACGACACGCGCGGCGAAAAAGAAGCCGGACGGACTGCCGCGGCGCTTTGTGGCGCGGGCGAGGCCGATGTCCTGATGAAAGGACAGTTGCACACTGATGTTTTCATGAAATCCGCAGTAAGCCGCGATGCGGGCCTGCGCACCGGGCAGCGGTTTGTCCATATTTTTCACATCTCGCACCCGGACGGTGGCAGGCCGATCCTGATTTCCGATGCCGCCGTCAACGTCGCCCCCGATCTGATCACGCGGCAATCATCGATTGTCGAAGTCAAGAAGCTGCTTAACAAACTGGGCAATGACCGCCCCAGGATCGCTATCCTTTCTGCGACCGAAAGCGCAATTCCGTCGGTGCCATCCTCGATGGAAGGCAAGGAACTTGCCGACTGGGCGCGGGAAAACCTGACGGGCATTGATGTGTCGGGACCACTTGCCTTTGACCTGATTATCTCACCCCAGGCTGCCGCGACCAAGAGGATGACCGATGATCCCGTGGCAGGTCACGCCGATGCGATCATCGTGCCGGACATCGTGGCGGGCAACGCGCTGTTCAAAGCCTTCGTTTACCTGACCGGGGGCTGTGCCGCAGGTGTGGTCACGGGGGCGAAAGTGCCGATTCTGCTGACCTCGCGCGCCGATCCACCGGCGGCGCGTATCGCCTCTGCCGCGTTGGCGGCAATCAGTTGCGGGTTGGCAAAGTGATGGTGCGGGCCACGTCTCAGAGCGCGTTTCGGGTTCACGGAGACGCATTATGATCCTTGTGCTCAACGCGGGTTCCTCCTCGCTCAAGATCGAGGTGTTTGACGCGGGGCTGGGCTCCATCATCTCGGGTCGCGTGACAAATCTTGGGACGACGGGTGAACTGAAACTTGGCGCCGACACAAAGCCTGTCGAGACCCGCAATCACGCCGAAGCGCTGCAATTGATGCTGTCAGCCCTCGCGGAAGCGGGCTATCCCCTCACCGCCTTTGCTGCCGCCGCCCACCGCGTTGTACACGGCGGCACTATACTGACCCAACCCGCCCGGCTGACCCCCACCGCGATTGCCGCCATCGAAAGCGTGATCCCGTTGGCGCCATTGCATAACCCCAACAATCTGGCGGGCATTTACGCGCTGCAAAAAATGGCGCCTGATCTGCCGCAATATTGCAGTTTCGGGACCGCCTTTCATGCCACCAACCCCAATGTAGCCACCCGCTATGCCATCCCGCAAACACAGCACGACGCCGGCATTCGCCGTTATGGGTTCCACGGGTTGTCCTACGCCAATTTGGTTGCTGATTTTGGCGATGCGCTCCCTGCGCATCTGCTTGCGTTCCATCTTGGCAACGGGGCCAGCCTTTGTGCGATCCACAAGGGCAAATCCATCGCGACCTCCATGGGGTATTCACCCCTGTCTGGCCTGACGATGGGCACCCGTTCGGGCGATATCGACGGGGCCGCGGTGCTGCGCATATCCAAATCACTTGGCGAGGATGAAACCGACCGGATGCTGAACATGACCTCCGGGCTGCAAGCGCTGGCGGGCGACAACAACATGCAAATGCTGCTGAGACGCAACGATGAGGCGGCCAAATTTGCGGTCGTCCATTTCTGCTATTGGGCGGCGCGCCATGCAGGATCAGCCGTAGTTGCCATGGGCGGGTTGGATGCGGTCGCCTTCACGGGCGGGATAGGTGAAAACGCGGCCCCCATCCGAGACCAGATCATGAAGATGCTTTCCTGCTTCGGCGCGGTGCCGGTTCATGTCATTGCTGCCGACGAAGAAAAGCAAATCGCCCGCGATGCGCTGGCGCTGATTGCAGAGGGGCGCTGAATGTTTGATGGCCTTCTCAACACCCTCGACCTGACCGGACAGGAAATTGCCTGGCTTACCGTCATTGTCGTGTCGGCTGGCATCGTGCGCGGGTTTTCGGGCTTTGCGCTTTCCGCAATGATCATGGCAACCGCGGTCGTCATATTGCCGCCCATCGCACTGATCCCGATGTTGTGGTGGCTTGAGCTGAGCGCCTCATTGCTGATGCTCAGGGGCGGATGGGTGGATGCCGACCGCGGCACCGCGATCGGACTTGTCATTGGCTCTACGGCGGGTTGGCCCATCGGGCTTTGGCTGACGGTGACACTTGCCGTTGAAACCTCCAAACTGGTCGCGCTGTCAATCATCGTGGTGCTTGCGGCCACGCTTCTTGGTAAAGTGAAGCTGCCGTTTCTTGCCACCAAACCCGGCCTTTACGGAGCCGGTATTGTGGCAGGCATCGTCAGCGGCCTTGCCCATGTCGGCGGGATGGTCGTGGCGCTATATGTCTTGGCAAGCGACGCTCCTGCGCGGCAAATGCGCGGATCGCTTGTTCTGTTCCTGTTTTTGGGGTCAATCACGTCAATGATCACGCTACTGGCCTTTGGGGTGATGGATTTTTCCGGCATCTCCCGCGGCCTTGCCTTCGCTTTGCCCACGCTGTTTGGTGTCTACATGGGGCAAAAGCTCTTCACGCCAACGCTCGCGCAGTATTATCGGCCCTTCTGCCTGACGCTTCTTTGTGTGTTGGCCGGGGCCGGCCTGATCCGCACCCAACTCGCTTGAAAGGTACATCCATGTCACTTGATCAGCCGCAACTTGATACATCGCCCAAGGTCTCGGACGAGGTGCGCAAGACGACTTGCTACATGTGTGCCTGCCGTTGCGGGATCAACGTGCATATGAAGGACGGCAAGGTCGCCTACATCGAAGGCAACAAGGACCATCCGGTGAACCAAGGTGTGCTGTGCGCCAAGGGCAGCGCGGGCATCATGCAGCATAATGCGCCCTCGCGCCTGCGCGCGCCTCTGAAGCGCGTTGGCGAACGTGGGTCGGGTGAGTTCGAAGAGATTTCATGGGAAGAGGCGCTGACGCTGGCGACCGAATGGCTGGCTCCGGTGCGCGAAAAACACCCAGAGAAACTGGCGTTCTTCACCGGCCGTGACCAGTCACAGTCTTTCACCAGCTTCTGGGCGCAGGGTTTCGGCACGCCCAACTATGCTGCCCACGGCGGGTTCTGTTCGGTCAATATGGCTGCTGCCGGCATCTACACCATGGGCGGGGCGTTCTGGGAATTCGGCCAGCCCGACTGGGACCACACCAAACTTTTCATGCTGTTCGGCGTCGCCGAGGACCACGACAGCAACCCCATCAAGATGGGCATCGGCAAGATCAAGAAGCGCGGCGCGCGCATGATCGGGGTTAACCCGATCCGCACAGGGTATAACGCTGTGGCGGACGATTGGGTCGGGATCACACCGGGCACTGATGGTCTGTTCATTCTGGCGATGGTCCACTGCCTAATGAAGGCGGGCAAGGTCGATCTGGATTATCTGGCGCGCTTCACCAATGCCTCTGTTCTGGTGAACGAGGACCCCAAGTCCAACCAGTTCGGCCTCTTTTTACGCGATCAGGATGGCCAGCCACAGGTCATCGACCGGCGCACCGGCCAATTAGCCCCGTGGAACGGTGTGGGCGTCGAGCCTGATCTGGCCGCCACGCACCGCGCCAAAGGTGTTACCCACCGCCCCGTCTTTCACCAGATGGCCGACCGCTACCTCTCTGACACCTACGCGCCCGAGGCTGTGGCCGAACGCTGCGGGATTTCTGCCGAACGCATCCGTGCCATTGCCGCCGACCTCGCGCGCGTGGCCTTTGACGAAGCGATCGAGCTGGATCGCCCGTGGACCGATTTCCGCGGTGTGAAGCACGACAAGATGGTCGGGCGCCCTGTCTCCTTCCACGCCATGCGTGGCATATCGGCACATTCCAACGGATTTCAGACCTGCCGCGCGCTGCATGTGCTGCAAATCCTGCTTGGCTCGGTCGAAGTCCCGGGCGGTATGCGTTTCAAACCGCCCTACCCCAAGCCCGCCACCGCGCACCCCAAACCACACGGCAAGGTCACACCCGGTGCCGCCCTTGACGGCCCGCACCTGGGCTATACGCATGGCCCCGAGGATCTGTTGCTTGACACAGAGGGCAATCCGACGCGCATCGACAAAGCCTATTCGTGGGAAAACCCGATGTCGGCCCATGGGCTGATGCATATGGTGATCTCAAACGCCCATGCCGGCGTGCCCTACAAGATCGACACGCTCTTTATGTACATGGCCAACATGTCGTGGAATTCGTCGATGAACGTGGGCGGCGTGCATAAGATGTTGACCGACAAGGATGACAGCGGTGATTACGTGATTCCGCGGATCATCTATTCGGATGCCTATTCGTCCGAAATGGTGGCCTACGCGGACCTGATCCTGCCGGATACAACCTATCTGGAGCGACACGACTGCATCTCGCTGCTCGACCGCCCGATCTGCGAAGCAGACGGCGTGGCCGATGCGATCCGCTGGCCGGTGGTAGAACCCGACCGCGACGTGCGCGGCTTTCAATCCGTCCTTTGCGACCTTGGCGCGCGGCTTGGCCTACCCGGTTTCGTGAATGAGGATGGCAGCCAGAAATATCAAGACTACGCTGATTATATCACCAACCACATCCGCCGCCCCGGGATCGGCCCGCTGGCCGGGTTCCGTGGTGACGGAGATGACCATGGACGCGGTGAGGCGAACCCCAACCAGATTGACCGCTATATCGCAAACGGAGGTTTCTGGATCGATCACGTGCCGAAAAACGCGGCCTACTACAAACCGTTCAGCATGGATTACCAGAATTGGGCGGTGAAGATGGGTTTCTATGATGCGGTCCAACCCTATATCTTCCAGCTTTACGTCGAACCGATGCGCAAGTTTCAAGCGGCGGCTGAGGGCGTTGGAGAACGGCAACCCCCCGAACACCTGCGCGAGCGGCTGAAACTGACAATGGATCCGCTGCCAATCTGGTATGGCCCGCTGGAGGATGATCAGGTCGATCTAGCGGAATACCCGATCCACGCGCTCACCCAGCGCCCGATGGCGATGTATCACTCTTGGGGCACACAAAACGCTTGGCTGCGGCAAATCCACGGGCACAACCCGCTCTATGTGCCAACAAGGATCTGGGAAGCAAACGGGTTCCAAGACGGCGACTGGGCCAAGGTCAGCTCGGTCCACGGCGGAATCGTCGTTCCGGTGGCACACCAAGCGTCGCTGAACGCCAACACGGTCTGGACATGGAACGCCATCGGTAAACGCAAGGGAGCCTGGGCGCTGGATGAAAAGGCACCCGAGGTCACCAAGGGCTTCCTGCTCAACCACCTGATCCACGAGCTGCTGCCGCCCAAGGGCGACGGGCTGCGCTGGGCGAACTCTGACCCGATCACCGGACAGGCCGCTTGGTTCGATCTGAGGGTCAAGATCGAAAAATCAGCCGTCCCGAACGAGGCACAACCGGTGATGCCGCAGATCAAATCGCCCGTGCCAAAAGCCCCCGACGCACTGGCATGGAAGGTCGGCGAATGACCAACCGTCGGATCCTTCTCATCATCGCCGCATTTCTGACCCTCACGATCGGCAGTTTCATCTGGTACGTCGCAACATGGGACAAGCGTCAGGTCAGCACGCAAGCTCCCGTCTTCATCTTGGTCCAAAAACTCCCGCCGGAGGCACCGGCACTCTCAACAGGGACAGCACTATGACCCAACTCCCCCCACCATCCACCAAGAAGCTTGGCCTTGTGATCGACCTTGACACATGCGTGGGCTGTCACGCCTGTGTGGTGTCCTGCAAAGGCTGGAACACTGAAAACTACGGTGCGCCCCTGTCGGACCAAGAACCCTATGGGGCCAATCCATCGGGGACATTCCTGAACCGGGTGCATTCCTACGAAGTACAGCCCGCCCAAGGGCAAGCACAGCTGATCCACTTTCCCAAATCCTGCCTGCACTGCGAAGACGCGCCTTGTGTTACGGTCTGCCCCACCGGGGCAAGCTACAAGCGCGCCGAGGATGGGATCGTGTTGGTCAACGAAAGCGATTGCATCGGCTGCGGGCTATGCGCATGGGCCTGCCCTTACGGCGCGCGCGAATTGGACGCCGAAGAAGGGGTGATGAAGAAATGCACCCTTTGCGTGGACCGCATCTACAACGAAAACCTGCCCGAAGAAGACCGTCAGCCAGCTTGCGTGCGCACATGCCCCGCGGGCGCACGTCACTTTGGCGACCTAGGCGATGCCGAGAGCGATGTCTCCAAACTGGTTGCCGAACGCGGCGGGTTCGACCTGATGCCCGAGCAGGGGACCAGGCCAGTCAACAAGTATCTGCCACCACGGCCGAAAGACGAAATACCTGAATTTGACGTGCTGGCCCCCTACCTTGAACCCGTCGCCAGCGATGGCAAAGGGTTCGTCGGATGGCTCGACAAGGCCCTTTCATCGCTGCCCGGAGGAGCGAAGTAATGCATCCCGCAATATCTGTCATCATCTTCAACACGTTCTCGGGTCTCGGCTTTGGCCTGCTGTTCTGGCTGGGCCTTGGTGCATTGGTCCCAACAGGCATGAGCGCGTTCATCTGGTTCAGCCTGGCCTATCTGCTTGCCGTAGGCGGCCTCATTGCCTCGACCTTCCACCTTGGCCACCCTGAACGCGCGATCAAGGCGTTCAGCCAATGGAAAACCAGCTGGCTCAGCCGGGAAGGTCTTTGCGCGGTCTTTGCGCTGACTGTCATGGCGATCTATGGGGCTGGCCTGGTCTTTGCGGGTGCACGTTTTGCCCTGACCGGGTTCATCGGCGCGCTCGCCTCGCTCGGCGTCGTTTTCACGACAGCGATGATCTATGCCCAAATGAAAACAGTGCCGCGCTGGCGGCACTGGACAACGCCTGCGATGTATCTGCTCTTGTCGATCAGCGGCGGGGCGCTGCTGACCGGGCAAATCAGGATTGCGGCGGTGCTGCTGATCATTGGCGGGGTTCTGCAGATCTATTCCTGGGACACAGGCGATACCCGCTTCAAAGCATCCGGGACCGATATGGAAACGGCCACCGGACTGGGCGATATTGGCAAAGTCCGCGCGTTTGAGCCCCCTCACACCGGCACCAACTATCTGATGCGGGAGTTCGTCCATCAGGTCGGGCGCAAACATGCCGACCAGTTGCGGATCATCACGATCGGTCTTGCCTTCGTCCTGCCCATCATACTGCTTTTGCTGCCGTTCAGCGCCTTCTTTGCGACGCTTGCGATCCTCAGCCATATCGCAGGTGTGCTAACGCTGCGCTGGCTTTTCTTTGCGCAGGCCGAACATGTCGTGGGGCTCTACTACGGGAAACGCTGAACCGCCGATCCCGTTTTTGCAGGCTCGAACTAACTTTTGGGGAGCTCTGTAGGGGGCCGGGGCAAAACCCCCAGCTCTGCTCATTCGCTGCGGACACGCTGCTCGGTCTCGGCGTCGAACAGGAATATCCGGCTCGGCTCAATCCTGATCCCGACCTTCGCCCCTGCCGGCGTGCGCTCATCACCACGCTCTTCTACAACGATCCTCTCACCGGTCTCACTCGTAAGATAGGCGAATGACACGCCACCAAGGCTTTCGGTCAGCTCGACGGTATGGGTATCGCCCGCCGGATCAATCGTGATGTGCTCTGGCCGCGCACCAACGCTGACAGTCTTGCCTTCATAGGCGGTGCTGACCAGACCATCAAACCGCGCCGCAAGGCCCGGAGCCTCCACGCCGCCGCCTTTGACCGTGCCGTCGACAAAATTCATCGCAGGCGATCCGATGAAACCCGCGACAAATTTGTTATCAGGATCGCGATAAAGGTCCATCGGTGCGCCAACCTGTTCGATCACGCCCATTCGCAGCACTACGATCTTGTCGGCCAGAGTCATCGCTTCGACCTGATCGTGCGTCACGTAGATCATTGTCGCGCCGATTTCCTTGTGCAGACGCGCGATCTCGACCCGCATTTCCACACGCAATTCGGCGTCGAGGTTGGACAGCGGTTCGTCAAACAAGAATACCTCTGGCCCGCGCACAATCGCCCGCCCGATCGAAACCCTTTGCCGCTGACCGCCCGACAAGGCTGAGGGTTTGCGATCCAGATAGGGCTCCAGCTTGAGAATACGGGTCGCCTCGGAGACTTTCTCTTCTATCTCGGTTTTGGGATGGCCATTCATCTTCAGGCCAAAGCCCATGTTGTCCTTCACCGTCATATGCGGATAAAGCGCGTAGGTCTGGAACACCATGGCGACGCCGCGCTCCGAGGGGTCCATCCGGGTCACATCACGCTCCCCGATATGCATGGAACCTTCCGTGGTCTCTTCAAGCCCCGCGA
>Ga0316208_1003468_pt1 | contig 11357 bp, 7 predicted proteins | sample 3monopyrite_MG_FD_204944 | JGI IMG/M metagenome (GOLD analysis project Ga0316208, IMG submission 204944) | Microbial mat bacterial communities from mineral coupon in-situ incubated in ocean water Damariscotta River, Maine, United States -... | ecosystem: Environmental > Aquatic > Marine > Coastal... | reverse complement strand
CCAAAATTCTGGTAGTCAGTAACATCATAGTATTGGTAACTTAACTCATAATAGGCTTGAAACCAATTATCAGGAAATTTTTTACGTCTTCCGATCCCTACTCCAATTCCGGTAATACCAAGTCCCGTAAAAAGCGGATCACTTTTTATTCTACCATTTCCTAGAGCAGTATGATTCATCCACATTGTTAAAGAAGTTGGTTTTTTACCTCCTAGCCAAGGCTCAGTGAACGAAAAATTATAACCTTGATAGAATTTCCCGTTCGTTTGAACTCTAATAGATAAACGCTGTCCATCTCCTCCAGGAAGAGGAGTCCACGCACCTTTTTTAAATACGTTTTGTAGCGAAAAATTATTAAAGGTGAGACCAAGAGTTCCTATAATTCTTCCTCGACCATCAAGACCTGTTCCACCATACCCTCCAGAAAGTTCAATTTGATCCGATGATTTTTCCTCAACAACATACTCAATATCTACGGTACCATCTTGAGGGTTGGGCTTTGGGTTAATTTGAAAACCTTGTTCATTAAAATAACCTAATTGCGCTAGCTCTCTTTGGGTTCTAATAATATCGTTTCGATTGAACAAATCACCTGGTTTGGTTCTTATTTCTCGACGAATAACATATTCATTGGTTTTGGTATTTCCTTTTATAATGATTCGTTTTACACGTGCTTCTTTGCCCTCAATAATCCTCATTTGGTAAGAAATATGATTTTTCTCCACATGCATTTCTACAGGTATCACTTGGAAAAATAGATAACCTCTGTCCATGTATAACGAAGAAACATCTCTATTGTCCTGACTCATAAAAAGACGTTGATCCAGCAACTCTTTATTATAAACATCGCCTCTTTTAATCCCTAAGATAGTATCTAAAAATGTCGATCTAAATTTTGTATTTCCTATCCATTCTATATCTCCGAAAAAGTATTTTTCTCCTTCATCAATAGTTATGTTGATGTACATATTCTTCTTGTTCGCAAGAAAAACAGTATCGTAAGAAATTTCAGCATCTCTCAGTCCACTCTTTCCGAATTTGGCCATCATTAACGCCTTATCACGTTTATAAGCAGTTTCGTTGAACTTAGAACGCTTAAAGAATCTCCAAAAAACTTTTTGTTTGGTGTCTTTCATTGCGGCTTTCAACTTCCACGTTTTTACTGTTGTATTTCCTGCAATAGTCAACTTGCCGATTTTAACCTTTGGGCCCTTGTTTATGTTAATGACAAAAATTTCTGAATTATTCATTAAAGGATCTGTCTCTTTATCTATCGAAACTTTGACCGTATAATGACCTTTCTCCATAAAATAACCTTTAATTTGATTCTGCGTTGCAAAAATCAAGTTTTCCGTTATTGTTTTCCCGGAAAATAACGAAATCTCCTCTCTAATTTTATCCGCCTCTCTTTTGTTTACTCCAACGAATCTAAAGCGAGAAAGTTTTGGTCTGGGAGACACTTTTATGACCATGTATATCACTCCAGCCACCTCTTTATCTGCCAAAATTTCAACATTAGAAAAAAGGCCTTCATCCCACAGATTATTGATTGCTTTGGAAATTTTATCGCCTGGAATCGTAATAGATTGCCCCTGGCGAAGACCTGCTAATAGTTTAATGGCATTGTGATCATAATTATCTGCTCCAACAACTCTTATTGGTCCTATTTCATAAGTCTTTGGACTTGTAAAGTCAATGTTTATTCCCCCGATAGAAGTTGGTTGTGCAAATGATGCAAATGAAATTAGCAGCACCTCGTAAACAAGAATCAATTGTTTCAATACACTCATGAATTTTTTTCTATTTGTTCTGAAACCATTCCAAATCGTCTTTCTCTCGATTGATAATCTAAAATTGCTTCGTATAAATTCTCTCTATTAAAATCTGGCCACAAAATTTCAGTGAAATAAAATTCTGAATAAGCTATTTGCCAAAGTAAAAAGTTACTTACTCTATGCTCTCCACTTGTTCTTATTAATAATTCTGGATCAGGAATACCTTTGGTAGTTAATTCGTTTGCAAAGACTTGCTCATTGATTCCACTTATTTCTAACGAATTATTTTTTACTTTATTTGCGATAGACTTCACGGCGTTCATCAATTCCCATTTGGCACTATAATTAAGTGCTAGAATAAGGTGAACTCCCGTATTACTTTTCGTTTTATCATATGCACTGATCATCTCTGATTTACAATCACCTGGCAGACCATCTAAATCACCAATCGTTGAAATACAAACATTATTCTTATTGAGCTCATCTACTTCGTTGCTAATTGTATGCACTAACAAGTTCATCAATCCATTAACTTCTTCTTTTGGACGAGACCAATTTTCCGTTGAGAATGCGTAAAGTGTTAAATACTTAACATTGGATTCTTGAGCCCCCTTCAAAACCTCTCGAACAGATTCTACACCAATATTATGCCCAAAAAGTCGGCATTCACCTTGCTTTTTAGCCCATCTGCCATTCCCATCCATTATGATTGCAACGTGATCTGGTGTATTATTAATATCTAATTTATCTAAGAGACTCATTCTCAAAATTAAGTGAACAGCGAAAGTAATGAAAGTAAAGTACTTGTCAATGGTTTTGATGTAGAGAGTTAACTATTCTTAACAAAAAAGGGAATTGATTTCTCAATTCCCTTTTCAGTTTCGATTAACAATTGTTATTCTGCCAATACAATGATTTTATTATTCAACATTTCCATGACTCCACCTTTAATATTAACTCGAATGAGTTTCTTATCAGAAGAATCTATTTTAATTGAATCATTATTGTTATGAGCATTAAAATTATTTTTTAGATTTGCTTTTACGACTCCTTTTGAAAGAGCAGATATAATCGCAGCATGGTTTTCCATCACTTGAAATGAACCATCCAATCCAGGGAATTGAACTGCTTCAGCTTCTCCTGTGAAAATTTTTGATTCTGGTGTTATAATTTCTAATTGCATATTTCGCTTATTAATTATGCGTTTTCTGAAATCATTTTCTCCCCTGCCTCAATAACATCTTCGATTCCACCTTTTAGATTGAACGCTGCTTCTGGGTATTGATCATATTTTCCATTAAGGATATCGTTAAAAGCCTTAATGGTATCTTGAATATCAACCAATACTCCTGGAAGTCCTGTAAATTGTTCTGCAACATGAAAAGGTTGAGACAAGAAACGTTGAACACGGCGTGCCCTATGAACAATTAGCTTGTCTTCCTCAGATAATTCATCCATACCTAAAATAGCAATAATATCTTGCAATTCTTTGTAGCGTTGTAATGTCACTTTTACTCGTTGTGCACAATCATAATGCTCTTCACCAACGATGTCTGGCGTCAAAATTCTTGAAGTAGAATCCAATGGATCTACCGCTGGATAAATTCCTAACTCAGCAATTTTACGAGATAATACTGTTGTTGCATCTAAGTGAGCAAATGTATTTGCCGGCGCTGGATCAGTTAAATCATCCGCAGGAACATAAACCGCTTGTACAGAAGTAATGGAACCACTCTTAGTTGATGTAATACGCTCTTGCATTTGCCCCATTTCTGTTGCTAATGTAGGTTGATAACCTACTGCAGAAGGCATACGTCCAAGAAGTGCAGATACTTCAGATCCTGCTTGTGTGAAACGGAAAATATTATCTACGAAGAAAAGGATATCCTTCCCTTCTTCTTCACCATCTCCGTCACGGAAATACTCAGCCATTGTCAATCCTGACAATGCAACACGAGCACGTGCTCCAGGAGGTTCATTCATTTGACCGAAAACAAATGTTGCTTTCGATTCTTTCATTTCGTTTTTATCAATCTTAGATAGATCCCATCCTCCTTCTTCCATTGATTTCATAAAATCATCACCATACTTGATAATTCCTGATTCCAACATTTCACGGAGTAAATCGTTACCTTCTCTTGTTCTCTCTCCAACTCCAGCAAACACAGATAATCCACCGTGACCTTTTGCAATGTTGTTAATCAATTCTTGAATCAATACTGTTTTACCAACTCCTGCACCTCCGAAAAGTCCGATTTTACCGCCTTTTGCGTATGGCTCAATCAAATCAATCACCTTGATACCTGTAAAAAGTACTTCAGTCGCTGTTGAAAGATCTTCAAATTTAGGAGCTTCACGGTGAATGGATAAACCATTCGTTGTGTCTAAAGGGTCAATTCCATCAATTGCCTCACCCACTACATTAAATAAGCGACCTTTCACTTCTTCACCTATCGGCATTTTTATTGCTGAACCGGTAGAAATAACTTCCATTCCTCTCATGAATCCATCTGTAGAATCCATTGAAATTGCACGGACTGCATTTTCACCAATATGTGATTGTACCTCAAGAACTACACGAGTTCCATTTTCCTTATACACTTCTAGTGCATCGAAGATACTTGGAAGTTCCATTCCCTTATCAAAACTTACATCAATTACAGGACCAATGACCTGTGATATTTTACCTTTTGTATTCGACATTTAAGCGTCTTTTAGAAATTAAAATCTCAATTTTGGGTGCAAATATATGGCTTTTATATCAAAGAGATAGCTCTTGAGAAATATTTTTTGAAAAGATATTGAAATCATTCGAAAAAAGAAAAGAGAAGTAAGTGTTTTTAACTGAAAAAATCAGTGTTATTTACTATTCTTCAGGTTCTTCCCAATTAAATATTTTACAGGTAAATAAGACAATACTACACTCAATGCAGACACCAAAAAGACAATAAGCGCTCCATCTTTCCATGAAATTTTCATTGGGAAAGGCTCACCTCCAGAATTTGGCATGGTAATCAAATCAAATTCTATTTGAAGAATACAGACTAAATAGCCAAGAGAAACACCAATAACAATACCCTTTGCAGCAATAAGTAACCCTTCATAGAAAAATATTCTGAACAAAAAGTGTTCGTTTGCTCCAAAACTCATCATCGTTTTTATATCCCCTAGTTTCTCTACAAAGAGCATTGTCAAAGACGCCACTAAGTTAAACGCTGCCAGAATGAAAATGAAAAGTAAAATTATCATGACAATCACTTTCTCTGACTTACTTGTTTGATAAACCAATTCGTTTTTCTCATAACTCGTTTTTACAATAAAGTCTGAACCAACTAATTGTTGAATTTTTGCTTTTAGAAGTTCTTTATCGATGCCGTTTTGTCCATCTATGTAAACCGAAGAAATTTGATTTTTGTATTTCAATAATTCCTTAGCCAGAGAAATCGGAACAATAAAACTCGTAGCGTTCACCTCTTTATTATAATTCATCCGTCCTGCGACCTTAATAATTTTAGAACGAAAAGGACTTTTTCCGAAGCGGATTTTAATTTTTCTTTTTGGAACATAGCAAACGAGGGACTCAAAGCCATAAGATTCTGGTATAAAACCATCCAAATTATCTAAAAGTGTCGCTCCAATAATACCAAACTGCTGATCTTCATTTTCAAGAACAGATTTACCATCTATCATGTGACTTGTCATGTTTGACATTGCTAAAAACGAAGAATCAACTCCAATCAAATTTGCATTTACCCATTTCTTTTCATGTTTGAGAATAACTACCTCTTCAATAGCTCTGGAAATAGACTTAACTTCATCTAAGGAAGAAAGTCCGTTGAAATCAATTCGGTTTTCAGTAAATGTTTTCCCTTTTTTTACGTGAATGGTTATGTCAGCATCGAATTCTGAATAAAGCTGCTCTATCATCGATTCAATTCCGTTAAAAGCTGACAGCAAGATAATCATGGCCGCAGTAATCGCCGCAATTCCGACAAAAGAAACGCGTGTAATTAAGTTAATTACATTTTTCTTTCGTTTGGCGGAAAGATATCGTTTTGCTATTAAGAAAGGTACGCTGATGGCTAGTTACTTTTTTAGAAGTTCATCTATTTTTTGAGCATAATCGAGAGAATCGTCAATAAAGTAAGTTAAACTTGGAATGTGTTTCATGTTCTTTAATCTTCTTCCTACATCTCCTCTGATTCTTGGAGCGTTCAATTGAATATTCTCTAAAACCTCATCTTTTGGAGGGCCCGTAAAAATACTCAAATAACATTTTGCTGAAGATAAATCTGGAGAAACCCGAACAACTGTAACCGTTACCATTGCGCCCAGACATATTTCTCTAGCAGTACGTTGAAAAATTAAAGATAACTCTTCCTGAATTACTCCTTCTATTCTACTTTGTCTTATTGAACTCATGATACAAAAGTAAGAATTGTTCCGTCTGTTTTCACTCGCATAGAAACAAAAACTATATTTGTAGTTGAAATGAAATCAATTTTAGAACTTTTTAGCTATACTTTTAAGTATCGAACGATTGCGCTTCTAGTGATATTGTTCAATATCTTATACGTAATATTTAACCTTATTTCTATGGCTTTGTTTGTGCCATTTTTACAGGTTTTATTCAAAGAAACCTCAGAAGAATTAATTGAACCCGTTTACAGCGGTCATTTTACCGATTATTTCACCTATATCGCTGATTCGTTTAATTATAAAATGGGTGTTTTAGCAAACGACGACCCAAAAGGAGCATTATTTTTAGCCTGCATCTCCATCGGGATAGCTTTCTTTGGGAAGACATTGTTCCGATATTTGGCTATTTGGTTTCAATCTCAACTAAGAATGTCAGTTGTGAGAGATCTAAGAGATTCGCTCTTCGAGAAAGCAATGAACCTACCTATATCCTATTATACTAATGAAAGAAAAGGTGATTTAATTTCGCGTATGCAAAGTGATGTTGGAGAAATAGAAAATGGTGTCATCTCAATGTTAGAACTGTTTTTTAGAGAGCCTATTTCTATTTTAGTGCACCTCATGGTTCTAATTTATTGGAGTCCAGATTTAACTCTTTTTGCGCTGATTTTACTCCCCTTCATTGCTGCGATAATCGCAGTTATTGGAAAAAGTTTAAAAAGAACTGCAAAACAAGGTCAAGAGCAGATGGGACGTTTGTATTCTGACATGGACGAAGGACTAGGCGGAATCCGAATTATTAAAGCATTTAACGCTATACCACAGGTCCTTAAATCTTTTAAACACGAAAATTTAAAACATCAAAAATTAATTACAAAAGCGTTTAGAAAACGTGATTTATCGTCCCCTCTCAATGAGTTATTGGTTACACTTGTCATGCTAGTTATTGTATGGTACGGAGGTGTTTTAGTACTTGATCCTTCAGCTGGAAGTAGTCTAACAGGCACACAGTTTTTAGGATTCGTTTTAGTGTTTTCACAATTAACAAGACCAATAGGAGGTATTGCAAAATCATTAGCAAATCTTAATAAATCTTCCGCATCCCAAGAAAGAATTAACGAAGTTCTTAATACCGACGAGAAAATAGTTGAAGCGGAAAATCCAATAGCATTATCAGAATTATCTAACAGCATTGAATACAGAAACATTTTCTTTAAATACACGGAAGAAAATGTTTTAAAAAACATTTCATTTACCGTTAAAGTAGGTGAAACGATAGCTTTGGTAGGAGAATCTGGAAGTGGCAAGTCAACAATTGCAGATTTATTGCCTCGTTTTTATGATATTGAAGAAGGAGAAATTCTTTACGACTCAGTGAATATTAAAGATGCTTCAATTCTTGATTTGAGAAAACACATCGGTATTGTTTCACAAGAATCTATTCTTTTTAACGCCACTATTAGAGAAAACATCGCTTTTGGAATGCAGGATGCAACAGATGAGGAAATCGAAAATGCAGCAAAAATTGCCAATGCTCACCAATTTATTTTAGACTTAGAAAAAGGTTACAATACTAATATTGGAGAAAGAGGAAATAAACTTTCAGGAGGACAAAAACAACGGGTAAGTATTGCTCGAGCGATTTTAAAGAATCCTTCTGTTCTGATTTTGGATGAGGCAACTTCTGCGTTAGACACAGAATCAGAAAAATTGGTGCAAGAAGCATTGGATAAATTAATGGACAATCGAACAAGTTTGGTCATAGCACATCGTCTTTCTACCATAAAAAAAGCTGACACTATTCTTGTTTTAGCCAAAGGAGAAATAGTTGAGCAGGGCACGCACAGTGTACTAATGAAGCAAAAAGGTGCCTATTATAAGCTTTCCACTCTGCAAGGAATTAATGAGTAAAATTGAGATAATCTTCAGGATCAACTGCTTGTTGATCAATCCATAATTCAAAATGCAAATGAGGACCATCAGTATTTTCCCCAGTGTTTCCAACAATTGCAATAGGATCTCCAATTTGGACTTTTGAACCCGCCTTTTTCATCACTCTCTGATTATGTTTGTACACAGATATTACCCCTTCGATATGCTCAATAATTAAAATATGACCATCTTTATGAGTATATCCAGAATATATTACTACGCCAGACAGACATGCCTTTACAACAGAGTTTTCAGTAGTAACTACATCTATTCCAGTGTGTGATTTTTTATTAAAACTTTGACTAACAACTCCTTTGGCAGGTTGAGCGAAATAAATAATAGATTTTGACTCGTCGTCTTGAGAAAATGTGGACATATCGTCTTTCACCTCTCTTGCAATTTCTTCTTCTTTCTCAGTCATTTTAGAATCAAACTTAAGTCGAGCAAGTGAATCAGTATGTGCACTAATAGAGTCTAAGGGAGTATTTACAGGAAGTTCTCCCAACAAAATCAATTTAATGTTTTCGATATATGATGCTTGCGATTCAATTTGTTGAGAAAGATTTAAAATATGCTCTTCCTGCTCTTCTAATAATTCTCTATTTATCGATTTATTGTCAGAATCGAGGTAAGACCGAACGGTATCCACCCTTAAAAGGAGACTAATCAATACCGAAAATAATATCAAAAAAATAACTGTAAGGCTTATTAAACGCACTCCCGTGCTGTTTACACTCCATATCTCTTTAAACGACTTTGGGTTAATTACTGAGAATTTAACCTCTTTCTTCAGTCGTAAATATGTTCTTTTAAAAAAATTCATCTGCTACAAAGCTGATTATTTTCATGCATTCATGCAAATAAATAGACAATTATCACGTTTTAATCAATAAAGTAACATTTTGGCGTTATTTTTGCCTTATGGTAGTAAACCAATTGAATTTTTTTACGTTATATAAGTAATGAAAACCATTTTTGCCATACTTCTATTTATTTTCCCATTCGTTTCAGAAGGGCAATTAATTACGAATCCGTCAAGCCCTGCTGGGCTTGTTCAAAATGTTTTATTGGGAAATGGGGTTACAGTTTCCAACATAACTTTTAACGGATCACCTATTTCCATAGGCTCTTTTACAGCTGCGGGAACCAATTTAGGTCTTGCATCTGGCATTGTTATGACCACAGGTACTATTCTAGCTGGAGGAAATGGGCCACAAGGACCTAACAACCAAGAGGGTGCTGGAATGGACAATGGTGCTGGAGGTTTTCCTCCACTAAATGGAATCGCTGGAAACACGACTACAAATGCGGCGGTATTACAATTTGACTTCGTCCCTTTTTCTGATTCAGTAAAATTTAACTATGTATTTGCTTCTGAAGAATGGTTAGAATATGTAAATACTGGTTTTAATGATGCTTTCGCATTCTTTATCTCTGGACCTGGTATTGCTGGTCAACAAAATATTGCAAGACTACCAAATGGCCAAACAGTAGAAATCGATAATGTGCACTCTGGTGGTGTGAATGTCAACGGAGCACCTTTTGGAGCGATTAATACTCCTTTCTATGTGAACAACAGCAACGGAGCAACTATTCAATATGATGGTTTTACTTCAGTTTTAACTGCAGAGTCGGCTGTTCAATGCGGGCAAACTTATCATCTAATAATTGCTATAGCAGATGCAGGAGATGCTCTATGGGATTCTGGAATATTCCTAGAAGCAAATAGTTTAGAATCCAATGGCGCTGTTACATTAGAGCATACTATTTCTCAAAACTTGTTTAACAACCCTTCTATCATTGCAGAAGATTGTGTTACTGCCACCGTCACTTTAGACCGTGGAACCAACAATATAAATACACCCCTAACTATTCCTATTAATCTTTCTGGTAGTGCCGTGGAGTTAGTGGACTACACTGACATTCCTAATTCTATAACTTTTCCATCAGGAGTTTCCCAGGTTCAATTCACATTCAATGCATTTCAAGATGGGCTAACAGAAGGACAAGAAAATATCATTTTTTCCTTTCCCATTGTTGATCCTTGCGGAAATATAAACGACCTTATTTTAGAAATATTAATCAATGATGTTGAGCCTGTAGAAGCTGAAATAGTAGCGGGACAAATTGTTTGCCCTGGAGAAGAAATTGAACTTGTTGCCAATGCAACTGGTGGTGGTCTGCCTTATACTTATTTATGGAGTACTGGTGAAACTACACAATCTATCTTCGTGACGCCTACAACGACCCAGACTTATTCAGTTACGGTTACAGATAATTGTTTGAATGAATTTGCCTCTGATTTTAATGAAATTGTCGTTCCAACATTCCCACCATTAGTACTTAATGAAACTGCTGACATTACAGAAATATGCCCTTATATTCCAGCATTACTAGAATCAAATGTAACTGGTGGTCTTTCTCCTTATTCTTATCAGTGGTCTTCAAATTTTGAACCTGATTTAGGAACTGATTCTAACATTAATGTTATCCCACCAACAACAACGACCTATACTGTTGTCGTTACTGATTTTTGTGGAGTAACAGCATCTGCGGATATTGTTTATACAATTACAAGTCCTCCGTTAACACTTCAAATGAGTCCAACGGTAGAAATTTGTCCTGGTGATTCTATTCAAATTTCAGTTGCAGCACAAGGTGGATTTGGGCAGTATTTTTATCAATGGTGGCACAGTGGAGAAACAACTCCAACAGTTTGGGAAAAACCTGGTCAAACTACCACATACACAGTGAGTGTGTCTGACGAGTGTCAAACATTTACTGTTGAAGGATCAACTCAAGTAGTGGTGGTTGCGCCTACAGCTGATTTTACAATAACTAGTCAGACTATTTTTAATAATTTACCGATACAATTTCAGAATCTTTCGCAGAACGCAACTACATATCAATGGTATTTTGGAGATGGAAACCAATCTACTAACGTGCATCCTCAAAACACCTATTCTGATCCAGGATTGTATTACATAACGTTGATTGCAATTGATGATAAAGGATGTATTGATTCAATTACCAAGCCTATCAATATTGAGGAGGAATGGTATATATATGTTCCCAACACATTCTTGCCAAATGGAGGGAGAATCAATTCGGTATTTGAGGCTAGTATAATTGGCATCAGTCAACTTACAATAACCGTTTTTAATCGCTGGGGAGAGGTTGTTTTCACTTCTAATGAACCTCGCTTTACATGGGACGGAACGTATAAAGGAG
>Ga0316208_1003466_pt1 | contig 11360 bp, 11 predicted proteins | sample 3monopyrite_MG_FD_204944 | JGI IMG/M metagenome (GOLD analysis project Ga0316208, IMG submission 204944) | Microbial mat bacterial communities from mineral coupon in-situ incubated in ocean water Damariscotta River, Maine, United States -... | ecosystem: Environmental > Aquatic > Marine >... | reverse complement strand
AACACCCCGTCGTTGTTCATGTCAGCGATCTGGCCCTGCGTCGTAAACCCGCTGATGAACACGTTGATGTCGGAGAGATCGAGGATCCCGAACGGCAGCGTCACATCGGCCACGTTGCAGCCGGGGATGCCCCCGGGCCCGGCCAGCACCGCCAGGAACCCGCCGGTCAGTTCGATATCCCCGCCGGTGAGAGTCGGCCCCGCGTCGGGCTGGCCGATCACCCCGTGCACCGAGATAGTTCCACCGGTCGAGATGCTGCCGCCCGCGTCGATCGAGTACCCGGCGACCTCGGGCGCGCCGGACGCGGCCGCGGGAACCACCGAGCACAGGATGCCGAGTTTCAGTTTCAAGTTCATGTTTCGCTCCAGTCTCAGGTCATCGTTGCGATGCCGCTTTCCGATCATCAGGAACTTGTCCGCCCGTTTATGGCATCGGCGGCGCCGGCTTGATCTCGAACATGGCGATCGCAGAAATATCTCCGTGGCTCTGAACGGCGATCTGCGCGAAGCCCACGAACGCGAGGTCCTGCGGCTCGAGGAGCACGCGGACCAGCGAGTCGCTCTCGAAGGTCGTCGCACGCGGCTGGCCGTTGAAGTAGACCACCGCGTCGGGCGCGAAGTGATCGCCCTTGATCGACACGTTGTGCGTCAGGCCCGCCTCGAGCATGCGCCCGCTCTCGGCGACCGTCGACGGCGGTCGGGCCGCCGCCCGGGCCCGGGTTACACAACAAGACATCGACCAGCCCGGGCGACGCGTAATTGCTCGGGGGCAGGCGGACGTTGAACACGCCGCTGTCGGTCGACTGCTCGAAACGGGGCAGGGCTTCCCGTCGAAGAGGACGAGGGGGAAGCCGGGCAATTGCTCGAAGTCGAACCGCGAGAAGAAGTCGTCGGCCGCCATGCCCCCGACGCGCGCCGTGTTCCAGAGCTCGTCGCGGAGCTTGACGAAGTAATCCCGACGCGCGATGAACGTGTCCAGCCCGATCGTGGACTGACCGTTGATCACCGAGACGGGGACCTCCAGCAGCGCCGGATCCGCCGCCCAGAGGTTCGGGTTGACCGTGTCGAGGCCCGGCCTCTTCGATCTGGAAGACGGGGTTGGATTTGTACGCGATCGGGACCGAGAGGTATGGCTGCGAGTGTTTCTCAACTGCAGCAAACCAATTTTGGGCCCCAGACGTAACACCGGCGGTCACCGAGAACACGCTGCCCCCCGCGTCGACAATCAGATGTTGAGGGAAGGTAACGAAGCCCGGGTAATCGGTGCTCTCGCCCCAGATGATCTCGGCCACGCTGTTCATGCCGTTGAGCTTGATTGTCCGCAAGCTACCCGCGTTCGCTGAATCATAAAACATGATGTACGGATTGCCGATCCGATCGATCGCCAACTTACTATTCACCGTGAGGAATGCTGGCGAGTTTGGAGTCCGGGACTCCTCGGCGAATTCCGAGCCAGTCAGCCTCAGGTACTTCAGGTAGTTTCCATCGTTTGATCGGCCCAGCGCGTGCACGCGCCCCGTTCTGTCCACTTGAAGTTCGTCGAACCTCGCGACCCCGAAACCCCCTACCCTATGAACCGCGGGCTGGCCCAGGTCTTGCTCGAACGATGAGAGATAGGAATCTTCTCCAGCGATTTCTGGTCCAGTTGTTCCGCATGAGAGCAACCTGCCGTCCGGAGAGAGGACGAAATCTAATAATGAAAGCGTCATCGGTTCATCGGGCATAACGGTTCCGCACTGAAGGATCCTGCCCGAGACCGCATCGACCTGCCAGATGAACTGCGCGCTAAGTGGCCCGATCTGACCGGTGGTCGTGATCCAGAGGTCGCCTTGTTTGTCCGTGATGATCTTTGGGGCGTTTGTAAACGGCACGCCGGGTACACAATTGCCACCCCCGGCGTCGCTCCCCTCGATGTCGGTATGCCAGGCGATGACGCCGGACAGCGCATCGATGCGGCGAACGGTGATCGCGGTAGAACTCGATCGAAAGGCGACAAAGGGTGTGCCATCCGGATCGAGCGCCATCCCCCCGTCATGGTCGGTGCCATCACCGACGGCGCCGGTTTGGTCGGTGATCCAGAGCGGAGTTCCACCGCTGGGTGCCATCTTGAGCAACGCCGAGTTTTCGCCGTTCGATGAAACCGTGTGCACGTAGATGAGCCCGTCGAGATCGGTCTCGATGTTGGCGTTCGCAGGCCCCATCACGTCGTCGATGTCGATCTCCCAGATCGGTCCGGCAGGCGGCGCATCGCCGTTCAACGATCCGTCGAGCTTGAAGATTTTTAGAAGAAACGTATCGAGCGATATTCCGCTCAGAATAATGTTGCCCTCAAGATCCGGATGCGCCTCAAAGAGGACCGTCGGCGGGCTGTTGTCAGAAACGGGATGGCCGTAGGTGAATCCCCATTCACGGTTCACCAGAGCGATGCCGCGGTCCCCGCCGTCGCCGGTGCGCGTCGGGCTGAGCGATTCGAGGACCGCGCGCGCGTCCGGGGGCAGCTTCTCGAGCACCGCCTCTTCCACCGGCCCGGCGGCGTGCTGGGCGTGGCCCAGCGCCGCGAATGCAACGAGCGCCGATGCTGCGACGAGTCTCTGAATCTTCGATCCGTTGCGTGTCATGGTCTGGCTCCTCGTGCTGCCCGGGTTTGTTCCCCCAGAGCGTTCAGCGGTTGTTGGTCGATTCAATGAACTCGGGATGCAGGAGTTCGCCGGGCGCGGCGACCTGGTAGGTGTAGTTCGCGTTGATCGACTCGAAGTAGTCGGGCAGGGTGACCCAGGCCGACCCGTTCGCGCCGAGCACGACCGTGCCGCTGTACGCGTTCTTAGGCGTGGGGCTCTCGGTGCTGTAGTGGTAGAGCACCGCGTTCTCGGGGTCGAGCGGGTGGTCGATCATGAACGACTTGGTGCCGCTCGCGCCGAGGCGCCCGTCGCTGAACACGCCGAACCCGTTGGCGTTCGCGGTCGAGCCGTAGACGCCGTAGGTGGAGCCGGTGGTGCTCGTGGCGCGCCCTTAGACGCCCGTGCCGAAGAGGGCGTTGGTGGAGCCTCGGATGCCGATGGTGGTGCCGCTGCCGCTGTTGGTCGAATCGAGCGCAACGGGTGACGCTCCGTAGGAGAAGAACTCGCCCGCGGGCGCGTCGATCGCCTCGAACCGACCGGCCGGGATGCCGAGAGAATAAACGCCGAGACGGGCGGTGGGGCTCGGCGTGCCGATGCCCAGCGGACGGGCGATGTAGTAGAGCCCGAGCGCGCCCTCGCTCCAGATCGAGCCCGGGTCGCCAGACCCGCCCGTGCCCGTGAAGGCGAAGACCGATTGCGGGGTCCAGCCGATCGCTTGCCGCTGCGTCAGGGTCTCGTACCCCGTACCGCTCTGGAGCAGAGCCTCGATCTCGAGCCAGCGGAGAGACCCATCGAACTGGCTGTCTCCGAAGTCGAGCGTGGTGTTGAAGAGCCCCCCGGCAACCGGGACGGCATCGAGCGTGACGGTCGCGAGGGCGGTCCCTCCCGAATCGGTATCGAAGAGCCCGAACCGGAGGTCGGCGTTCCCGGTGAACAACTCGCCCGCGTCTTTCAGCAGCCCCTGATAAGAAAACCCGCCGCTGTTGGTCACGGGCTCATCGGCCGGCAGATGGCTCGCGTTGCCCACAAGCGACAGATTGTTGGTGCCCGCGTAGTCGAACGCGATTGACCCGACGCCTTCGTCCATCGGCCAGTACGAAACGAGCCCCGCCTCGGAGCCCGTGAGCCGCTGATCGAAGTCGGCGGCGATCTCCGCCTCGGACCGAAAAGTGCTCCAGAGCCTGACGTCGAGATACTCGCCGATGAATGCCTGGACCGCTTGGAACCCGCCGCACAGACTGTCCTGATCTTCGCCGAGGACGAGGCATCCACCATCATCGAATTCCAGTCCCACCGAGTGCGTCGTTGTAAAGGCGATCTGTCCGTTGACGACGACCTGAAGCAACCCGTCGATGCTCCGCCATGAAAAGGAAACGTGAGCCCAGGCACCGATTCCCGGGCCATCGAGGTCGACTCCGGTGTCAACGCCCGGCAAGTTGTTCTTGAAAACGAGGAGCGACTGCGGGCCTATCAACAGGATCTGGTTATCTTCTGCGCCCGCCGCGTACGAAAAAATCGCCGCGTCAGCATTTCCGCTGAGATCGCGGATCCACATTTCCACGGTGATCTCGGTCGTGGGAAAGCCGGTGACGTCGGTGTGGATCAATCGCGACCCGGCATCGGGGAGTGCGACTCCTCCGCCGCCGGGCGGCGGGCCGCCCGCGAGCGAGAACGGCGTCGCGATAGCCAGCGCCACGCACGCCGCGTGAGCGGGAACGGCGGGGAATGGCCCGACGATCTTCAGGAAGGCGCGTGCTTTCTCGACCAAGCCGGCCAGCAGCCCCGAGGCAACGTTCGATAAACTCATGCTCAATTCTCCTACGGCGGATTCCTAGAAAACCCGCAAGTTCGGCGCGTGTTCGTGCAAACATGGTGGTCGTCGCAAAGAACAACCGGCCACTTTCATCACGACACCTGAGCCAGAGAGGGGTCACCGAATATCGAAAAATCTCGCAAGTCCGGTAATAGCCGCCCCTCCCCCCTGCTTCAGTGCCCCGAACTCAAACAACACGCGATTTCTTTTCGACTCGGTTCTCCCCAGTCGGGCGCGAATACGAATTCTCGTGCCTCCTGCATCCATATCTGTTTGGGTCTAGGTCTACAAATTCTTGTGTGCTGAGAGCCAAAACCACATCGGTATCCTGATGCCCAAATTGCCAGGAGGCACCATGGAGGCACCCAGACCCAGATCGTGAAATATGCATCTTCCCTGCCAGGTCCACGAGATAAAAGGATCGATATGGCATAGCCGTTGAAAAACTCCGGCAGGTGCGGCTCGCTCAATTCCCTCGCATCACAGACGCCGAGGAAACGCCCACAGGGGTGCCAACAGTAGAAGCAGCAACGCGGGGCAAACAGGGGCGATTCGTGGCGAGACGGTGCGACCAACGAGCGCAAACGAAAACCCCGCCTTCCCCATAAACATCGGAGAAAAACGGGGTTTTTCAAGCGGTGCGAGAGGGATTCGAACCCCCGAGACCCCGAAGGGCCTACCGGTTTTCAAGACCGGCGCGTTCAACCGCTCTGCCATCGCACCAACACCGCCAAAGACTCACGCCCTCGGCCGGTGAACAATAGGGCCCTCTCCCGGAGAATCTCGCCCGGCAGTTCAACATCGGAGCCGACCCGTGTCATCCACCCTCAACGACATCCTTAGAGCATTCCAAGACCCCGCAACCAAACACGCCGCGATGGTCCACATGCCCATCGCTCTCGCGTTCATCGCGCCCATCTTCCTCCTCGTCGCCGGGCTGCTGCCGGGGCGCCGGCGCATGGGCGCGTTCATCGCCATGCTCGCATACGCCGCGCTCGCAATCATCACCCTCATCACAATCCAATCCGGCGAGGCCGCCTACGACTCCATCGGCGATGTCTCGTCATCACTCGGCGACATGGCCCACGAACACGGCGAGATGGCCGAACGCATCTGGACCTGGGGCCTCATCGTCGCCGTCGTAGCGGGCATCGGGCTCATAAAAAAGAAAACCCTCGCAGTCACCGCAATCTGGGTCGCCATCGCGATGGGAATATTCACCGCCGGCTGGGCAGCCGTCGCCGCGCACAAAGGCGGCGTGCTCGTCTACGAATACGGGCTCGGCACCCCGAATCCGATCTCCGGTATTGCCGGAGAAGAAAACACCGAGATTGACCCCCGAATGACAAGATTCCTCGCCGATGTCAGGCCAGTCCTCGTCGACCGCTGCATCGGTTGCCACCGCAGCGGCCGAAAAGAAGGCGGCCTCGCCCTCTCATCAATGACCGAGATCCTGCGCGGCGGCGACCGCGGCCCCGTCCTCACCCCCGGCAACTCGCGCACAAGCGTCATGCTCACCGCCATCGAGGGCATCCACCCCGAACTCCCCCGCATGCCAAACAGCGGCAAACCGCTGACTCAATCACAGATCGATGCGATCCGGCAATGGATCGACGATGGAGCCGTCTGGGGCGAATAACTCTCTCCGGTGCCACGACTCGCCAAAAGGACGCAGCCGTGCGCACACAGAAGAACCAGCAAGCACTCCCCCCGCCGCCCCACTCACTCCTCCGAATCAACCCGCGCCGGGATCCGCTCAGCCAGCCGGGCGATCTGCAATTCAACGCGCTTGATCTCGCGGAGAATCGAAGCCCGGTTCATCTCCATCCAGTACCACATCTTGAGCATCCCATTCATCATCATCCCAAACACGCTCCCGAACCCCCACGCCATCTTTGCGCTCTCCGTCTCGGCCTTGAAGAACATATACGCGCCAACAAACATCAGCACCGCCGCGACAAACGCCCAGAACCACACCATCACAACAAGCCATCGCCGCTTGCCACGAAACGTGTCGGCCATGTTGCCAAACAGCGATTGCTCCTCGGCCTCCATCCCGAATAACGCATCGTCATCCACACGCAATGCCTCGGCCAGTTTTTTTTCCATCTCTTTCATCAGAGTTCCTTTCAATCCAGCGAAGCGCCTTCCACGCCGCGCACACTTTGGTTCTTAGTATTTCCTGCAATAGCCCAAGAGCCGGGGTCGAGAACATCCCGCAAAGCCCGGTGCGCACTATGAAGCCGGGATTTAATCGTCCCGGCCGGCACGCCCAGCACCCCCGCGATCACGGGAACTGTCAGACGATCCGCATAGCGAAGCGAAAGCAGCGCCCGCTGGTCCGGAGGCAACCGCCTGATGGCATTCCTCAGATGTACGATCTCATCTGAGTCCCCATCATCCAGCGGCCCCGGCTCGTCCGCGATGCCCGCGCACAGCGGCATCGCCTTCTGATCCCGCACGGCACGCCGCATCTCATCCCTGCACTTGTTCGTCACAATCCGGTATGCCCACGCGCCGAACCGAGAAGGATCGCGGAGCCGATGGAGTTTTTTTATAATCGTGACCCAAGCCTCCTGGGCCGCGTCCGCCCCACGCTGCTGATCACGAGACATCAACGCCGCGTGACGCAACAGCCGCGGGTGCCATCGCCGGACCAGTTCACAGACCGCCTCCTCATTACCGCCCTGAGCGGCTAGCACGAGAATCTCGTCAATAATGTCCGCCCCGGTCCGTTCCATGCGTTTCTACTTTGCCTCCACCCTTTAGACGAGGCCCTCTGAAAACCGTTCAAGATTCTGCCAATATTCTCGGGGCTTCCCAGCCCATAGCATGACCGATGAACCAGCCCGTGCGCATCACCGAAGTCGCCCCCCGCGACGGTCTCCAGAACGAGGCCGGGATCATCCCCACGTCCGAAAAGGCCGATCTCGTGCGCACGCTCAGCCAGACCGGCGTCGCCGAGGTCGAAGTCACCAGTTTCGTCAGCCCAAAGTGGATCCCCCAACTCGGCGACGCAGCCGATCTTTTCAAACTCCTCACCCAAGACCTCGACTCGGCCAAACCAGCCCGAGTCCAATGGTCCGTGCTCGTGCCAAACCAGCGCGGCATGGATGCGGCGATCCGGGCCGATCTCCATGCCAAAGAAACCGCCGGCCGATCGGTGATAGATAAAATCAGCGTCTTCACCGCCGCCAGCGAAACCTTCAGCCAGAAAAACACAAACGCGTCCATCGCAGAAACCATCAAACGATTCGCCCCCGTCATCGCCGCCGCCAAACAACTCGGCAAGCGAACACGCGGCTACATCTCCTGCATCGTCGAGTGCCCGTTCGAGGGCCCAATCGCACCCGAAAAAATCGGCGAGGTCTGCGCTTCACTTCTCGAACTCGGGATCGACGAGATCGATCTGGGCGACACCATCGGAGCCGCCTCGGCCGAAACCATCTCGCCGGCTTTGCTCGCCGCGATCGAAGCACTCGACGGCGCGCGCACAAACAGTTTCGGCGAGCCCACCCTCACGCTCCATCTTCACGACACCTTCGGCCGGGCCGCCGAGTGCGTGCTCGAAGCGTTGACGCTCGGCGTGCGCTCGTTCGACGGCGCGGCCGCCGGGCTCGGCGGCTGCCCCTACGCCTCGGTCGGCAACGAGCGCGCACCGGGCAACATCGCCACCGAACTGCTCGTGCGCACGATCGAAGACACGGGCCAACCCACCGGCGTCCACCGAGCGAAACTAGCCGCCGCCGGCGCGTTCGCCCAACGAATCAGCATGGCCGCGAAGATGCGCGCCGCGGCAAAGGAAGGCTCGGCTTGATCCAGATATCCGACGACAACGGCGTGCGCACGATAATGTTCGACCGCCCCGATAAGCGCAACGCGCTCACGCCCGAGATGCTCGACGGCTTGGTCGAATCCGTGCGCGCTGTCGCGCTCGGCAAAGGCGCGGATGCCAACGTGCGCACGGTCCTGCTGTGCGGCAACGGGGCCGCGTTCTGCGCCGGGTTCGATCTGGATTTGTGCCGAGACGACGGCCCGGAACAATCCGTGATGAAATCGTTTCTGGTCGGCCTGAACGCCGCGGTCGAGGCGATGCGCGCATGCCCGCGTCCGGTTGTCATCGCGGCCCACGGCGCGGCGATCGCGGGCGGGTGCGCGCTGCTCGGCGGGGCCGATTATGTCGTTGCCGATCGCGGCGCGAAACTCGGGTACCCGGTTGTGCGCCTCGGGATATCGCCCGCGGTGTCCGCGCCGTTCCTGCTCGATTCGGTGGGCCCAGGGCCGGCCCGGCGACGGCTGCTCGATGCCAAGTTGTTCGACGGCGTAGAAGCCGCCAGGATCGGGCTGGTGCATGAACTCACCGAGACACCCGACGAAGCCATCGAGTGTGCGCACAAGATTGCCCGCGCGATGGCGAGCAAAAGCATCAAAGCGATGAAGGTGACCAAGGCCTGGACAATGGAGATCGCGGGTGAGAAAAAAATGCCGGGCCGAGCGGCCAGGGCGCTCGATGCTTCGGTCTCGCTGGTGACGGGCGATGAAGCGATCCGACGGCTTGCGAGCGTGTGGAAGAAATAGACAACGATGATCGATCTGACAGCAATTCGAAGAGACAGGCAGGATGCCTGTCCCACGGGATAATCGGGGAATCAATGAACGAATTGGCAACACTTTCAATAGACGGCCCGGTCGCAACGCTGGTCATCAATCGGCCTGAGCAGCACAACGCGATGTCGATCGGGATGCTCGAAGCATTGCACCGATGCGTTGATGAACTCGAAGTGGCCGAGGGTGTCGCGGTGACGGTGCTGACGGGCGCGGGGCGATCGTTCTGCGCCGGGATGGATCTCAAACAAGTCATCATCGACAAAGATTCGGGCGGCAGCGGCGAGCCCTTGCTGCCTAAACGGCTGCTCGCAAGTCTGGGCCGGCTGACGGTGAAGATTCGGTGTCTCCCGAGCGTGGTGGTTGCCAAGGTCAACGGCGCGGCCATCGGCGGGGGCTGCGGGCTCGCGTGCGTGTGCGATCTCGTCGTCACCCACGCCGACTCAATGATGGGATTCCCCGAGGTCGATCTCGGGCTGTGCCCTGCGGTTGTTACGCCCTGGCTTGTGCGCAAAATCGGGGGCGGGCCGGCCCGGGCGGTGCTGCTCCGCGGCGGGGTGATGAGCGGGCAGCGGGCGTGCGAGATCGGGATCGCCGACATCGTTTGCCCGGATCGTGACTCGCTGGGCGCGGCGGTCGACGAGGTCGTGGGGCGGTACACGTCGGCGGGGCACCAGGCGCTCTTTGCGACCAAATCGCTGCTCAACGATCTCGATCGCTCGCGCGATGAATCGATCGTGCTGCGCGGGGCGGAGCTCAGCGCGGCCGTGCTCGCGACCGAGGAGGCCCAAGCGAGCCTGATTGCGCGTCTCAAGTAATCGGATCGGGCTTGCCCCCGGTGTAAGCGGGCGGGGTTTCGCGCGTAGTATTCCTTCTCAACATCAAAGGAGTTTTCCCATGAGTAACGAAGGCAAAGCGGATCGCAGCGTACGGATTCTTCTCGGTATTATCGTGCTCGCCTTCGCGTGGTTTGCGCTCGGGCTAGGCGATGGAGCCATCTTCGGGATCATCGCCGCGGCCGTCGGCGTTGTGCTCCTCGTCACGGGCACAGTGGGCGTCTGTCCCGCGTACTGCGTGCTGGGGATCCGCACGTGCCCGGTGAAACCCGAGGCGAAGTAGTTCAGTTTGGTCGCTGCGCCGCGCGCACGGATTGATTCGTACTAACCAGGTCGAACAAGGACAGAGCAAATGACTATCGAAGCCCTCCCCATCCACTACGGCCGGGGCGATCACACCGGGATCTGCATCATCGAACTCGTCCAGCCGCGTCGGCCGGTCGTCGTGCTCGACTTGGAACTCATCCAGAGGCTCGAAGCCGCGATCGATGCGCTGCCCAAGGACGCAAGGGGCCTCGTGCTCGCGTCGGCGAGCGAGCGGTCGTTCGTAGCCGGGGCCGATCTGAAATCGATCACGCAACTCGATGATGGGCAGTTGCATAAATACCTTGAATATGGCGCGGATGTGTTTGGAAAACTCAGCCGCCTGCCCTACCCGACCGCGGCCGCGATCAACGGGGCCGCGCTGGGCGGCGGGCTCGAACTCGCTATGCACTGCGACGGGCTGATCGGTGCGCCGAGCGAATCGGGCAAGCCTTATCCCATCGGGCTGCCCGAGGCCGGGCTTTCGATCTGCCCCGGGTGGGGCGGGACGCAGATGCTGCCGGCCAGGATGGACCCCAAAGCCGCGATCATCGCTACGGCGATCGGGAAACCGATGAAATATGACGCGGCCGTCGAGGCTGGCGTGTTCGATGCTGTGTGCGAATCGGCGGGCGATTTGCGGAAAATCGCGGCGAGTTGGGTGGCGGACCGGGCGGGAACCGGCAAACTCGACCGCGACGGGGCCCCGAGCGTCTGGAACGGCCGGGGCGAGCGGGCCGCGGCCGTGCTCGATGCGATCGACAGTTTGAAGGGTGAATTGCCCGAGACACAAGCCGCGGCCGCGGTGACCGAATGCGTCGATGCCGGGATCGCATCTGGCTGGAAAACCGGGATCAAGGCCGAGCGAGAGCACCTAGTTAGGCTGCGGCACACGCCGGAAGCCACGGCCGCGATCGGTGCGTTTTTCGAGAAATCGGCGGCGAAAGCTTGAGTGTTTGAGGATAATCGGGGACGAAATGCCGACCAAGATTATAACAAAACGTGCAATTCTCGTCAATCTGTGTTAGTACAGTTGCCCCGGAGTGTTCCGCGGTAGAAGATGAATCGAACTGATGTGACGGATGCCGCCGCCCCGGAGCGCTGCCGGTCTTAGGACTTGGCACATCGCGCAGGCGGTAAGACGGCATGGTAGGCCTCCTGCGAGCGGTATTACAATTGTTTGCGG
>Ga0316208_1003465_pt1 | contig 11360 bp, 6 predicted proteins | sample 3monopyrite_MG_FD_204944 | JGI IMG/M metagenome (GOLD analysis project Ga0316208, IMG submission 204944) | Microbial mat bacterial communities from mineral coupon in-situ incubated in ocean water Damariscotta River, Maine, United States -... | ecosystem: Environmental > Aquatic > Marine > Coastal... | reverse complement strand
TGTCACTAATGGGATTACTGATTCTCAGTTCTTTTCAGATTGGCGGTGCAGAGGAAAAAAAGAAAAGGCCGGCTGTAGATCGCGCCAGAAAAATGGGCGAAATGCTGGATACTCTTTACAAGAACGCCATCGTTCTCATTACGACACATTATGTGAAAGAAGATTCGGATCTGGCTGCAGGCGATGCTTTTCAGGCGTTATTCAAAGTGATGAAAGAAAAGGGGTATCACGAGGTTCGATTGATCGATGCTTCCGGCGAAGCGTATGATGATGATAACATTCCACGCAAAGGGTTTGAGCAGGCAGCCGTGAAGGCATTACTTGGTGGTGCAAAGACGTATGAAAAAGTGATCAACAAAGATGGCAAGCGTTATCTGCAATACGCCACTCCGGTTCCTGTGGTCATGGATAAGTGTATTATGTGCCATGAAAATTATCGGGATGTTCCTAAAGGGCAGCCCATCGGTGCGTTAAGCTATACGATTCCGATTGAATAGAGTCTCTTGAGCTTTAAAGCTGCTAACGAAAAAACTCTCCTGCCTTGAAAAGACAGGAGAGTTATTTTTTGTCGACAGGGTTAAATTATCCGAGGAGAGATAAAACCTGTGACGGGTTCTGGTTAGCGATTGACAATACGGAGATACCTGCCTGGGACAGAATCTGAGATTTAGTCAATTGAGCAGTCGTTTCTGCAAAGTCGGTATCGACGATGGCTGAACGAGCTTCAGAAATGTTTTCCAACGCAATACCGAGCGTATTGATGTTGGTATCGATCACGTTTTTCTGAATCGCACCGAGTCGACCACGAAGAGTTGAAACTTCGTTGATCGATTGTTCGACAATGTCGACCAACTGAGAGCCAGGAACGTCTGGTCCGATATCGAGCAAACTTTTTCCTGCACCGGTACCGAGTTCGTACAGTTTACCAGCGACTCCACCCAAGCGGGCGGTGTTGACGGCATCAATTCCGATACCAATTTGGCCGGCAGCAGATACTTCCTGACCAATCTGGAACAGTGAACCACCACCAGTAATGGTAACAACAGCCCGACGACCTTGCACATTGTTGCCTTCGTTGAAGGTCAATTCAGCATCGAGAGAGAACGTTTTAATTCGTGCTTTCAAGCCTGAAGTCTGAGCAACCTGACCGTTGATCGAAGCTTCCAGATCAACACCCTGGTCACGCGCAGTATTGGTGATATTGTCATCGGCTGTTGTGGCAAACGATCCACTCAGTACGTTCACTGCAACAAATTGGGAGGTACCATAATCGGTACTGTTCAATTTCAGAATTCGACTGGCCACATCAACAGTTTGCTGTGACTGTGCAGAAACAACCTCTCCTCCACTTCCTTCGACATCGATACTGACCAGGTTACGAGCAGAAGCGGCTCCATCACTGGTATCGGTTTGAATGAAGGTTCGGATATCAGTGGCAGTTGTTGTGATATTACCGAAGGCATCTGTTGCAAGATTGACGGTAATTGTGTTGTCAGCAGTACCTGTCTGGGCAACAGAAACAGAAAGAGTTGCGTTTGCGGCCGTTGTGGAGAGGAACTGCACATTCACAACCCCATCGGTCCCGTAAGCACGCGAATCGTTGAAGATGATGTCGTTGTTCACTCCATCGTTTCCACCAGTAAGCTGCGAAGCTGAAGTCCCTGCTGCAAAGATAGAGGTACTGGCAGTATCAGCAGTTGTTGCAGAAGCAGCAACGAATTTTTGAGCCTCAACCGCATTGGTCGAAGTTCCAGAGTTAACCAGTGTCAACACGTCAGAAATGGTTGAAGTGTTCGCGCCACTGACTCGTGCACTCTGGATCGTTACCGTGGTATTCCCAGTTTCTGCATTTGTCACCACACTGGAAACTGCCAGTGAAGCGGTCGCTGTGGCTGCATCGACAAATTGAACGAAGACTTCTCCGCCCAGTGCTGCAACAGATCCACCAGAACCACCGTTTCGGTTATCAGAGAATTTGATATCCGAAATATCACCACCACCGACCAATGTCGATGTTGCAGTCGTCGTGGCCGCTGCTGCAGTAACAGTTGTTCCTGTTCCAACTGCTGTGGCATCAACATAAGCTTGTGCTGCAACTGCGTTAGTAGAAGTTCCACTGTTGATTAAAGCGGCAACCTGGGCAACTGTTGAAGAAATGGTCGCAGCAGCTGTTGTCGTTGCTCCCGCAGTGTTTCCCAGCTCAATCGTCACAGTTGTTACGCCACTGGCTGTTGTAACAGAAGAAACAGCCAATGAACTTGTTGTGGTAACTGAACTATCGACCAATATAACTTCAACAGTTCCACCAAGAGAAGCATCGGTACCAAGTGTTGAGGTTGCACGTGCATCGGTAAAGGTCAATGACCCCGTTGATGTCGATGCAGCCACACTGACTGAGTTGGCAACTGCAGTGCCCGTATTGATGTTCACACTACCCTGGTTGGCCCCTTCGGCGAAGGTTAAACCAGCATCGAAATTCGCGACAACTCCTGTGACATCGGAAACTGCATTCACTGCATTTTTGATATCTGCTGAAGTACTCGAAGCACCCAGGAAAATAACCTGCGATCCTGTGGAACCAGCCACTTCAATCGTAGAAGCAGAACTCAAGTTGCCTTGAAGGTATCGCAGTTCGCCTTTTTCAGCTTGTTTCGTAATAGCCGCTTCAATTTCAATGGTTGAGCTGGAGCTGAAAACAGCTTCGTTTACCTGGAAATCGTCCAGTTTGGCAGAATCGCCAGCCGTTAATTGTGTCACGAATGCCTTACTACCATCAATTAGTTTATCGCCAGCAAATGTTGTGTTCGCTGAAATTCGGTTCACAGCAGATAACGCTGCATCAACCTGAAGCTGGTTCGCTTCAATTTCTGATTGTGATAAAGCACCACTGTTCAACGATTCCTGAACCAGTCCACGGACCTGATTAAGCAGGTTACCGACTTCGCCCAGTGCTGCATCTGCGGTCGCGATGACGTTGTTCGCTCTTGCACTGTTCTTGATTGATTGCTCAATCGCAGAAACCTGTGATCGCAAGGTTTCGCCTGCGATCAAACCGGCAGGATTATCCTTACCAGAGTTGATTTTCAAACCTGTTGACAGACGGGTGAGCGCCGTGTTCTGCAGTTCGTTGGCCCTGTTCAAACTTCTTAAACCTCGCAACGCTGCGACGTTTGTGTTAATCCTCGTCATTGTTAGTTGCCTTTCCTACTTTGCTGGTTTGACCGCACCACTTATCTAGTTGGGTGGCCAGTAACCTGGGTGATGACTCGTTTAGTAAACTTGTCATTCCTGACAGAACTCTATTTCCCTCAGGGAATGACTCTCCAGAACTGGCTTCCCATGCCTTTAACATTCCTCCTGAATCCGCTCCATCCTGCTGATATTCTTTTGTCCCCGAAAATGGTGATTGCGGGGAGAACATCTGTAATATCTGGCATAAAACGGACCAACAGCCCAGATATCAAATCCGCGCTGCAACCAGCATCGTCCGAAAACAATGCCGACTATCAGTCTGTGATCGGCTTTCCAGAAAAACAACTTGAGTAAACTGCGAAGAATTTGCAAAATAAAAAGAAAAGAGGCAATAGGTTATCTGGGTCAATCCGAAAGGCTGCGTCAGTCTTTGGGCGAGAATAGCGTTTCGAATCGCCCGTCGGGAAGAAATTGAGGTAATTGACTTTATTGTAAATGGCGTTACATCAACTGAGTGAAACTATCAACATACTTGTTGGTTGTCGTGAAGAAGTTTTCGGCTACTCTGTTCCCTTGGCTGGTTTTGACTGTTTATCGCGTTGAATCGCATCATAAACTTCCTGTCGATGCACCGCGATTTCAGGAGGTGCTTCGATTCCAATGCGAATTTTGTCGCCTCGAATATCGACGATCGTAATTTTAATATTGTCGCCGATGATTATGCTTTCATCGCGCTGTCGAGACAGAACCAACATCCTGTAGGCTCCTCAATGACTGTTCCTGGAAACCACCAGCGACAGACTTGAAAAATAAGTAAAAAATAAAAGTGATGATGACCAGCAGTCTTGGTGGCCTTTTTACAATTGGATTTTGGCTCACAGCAGTGGAACGAAACACACCCCTGCTAAACAGCTAAAACTCTCAATGCAGGTCGAATCGTCATTATCAGCAAAGAAGTCAAAGTGAGTTTGAGCGATTTTGCCCACTCAATCAAAACTGCTGTTAAGCTATTCCGAATATAATGATAGAACCAATTACAACGCCCCTCGAAATAGGAATTTATTGGTCAGCTCGCAATACTGACCCGGCTCGCCTGGAAATAGCCTGCCCGTTTTTCGCGGCATTTCGTTGATAAGCTACTAAACATTTTCGGGAACGACCCATGGCTCGCGGTATTCCCGTTTGAGAAGTTTGTTTCCTTCGGTGCTGTTGGTGAAGGATTCTGTTTTGGAATCGAACTCCAGTTTTTTGCCGCCCAGTCGGTAGCTGATATTGGCCAGTTGTGGCAGCAGCGTGCTTCGGTAGCCTTCTTCGATATCTGCATTCGGTTTTTTTCCGGACCGGATCGAGTCGATAAAGTTTTGCTGATGTTCTTTGTCAGACCAGTATCCATATTCCTGAGCAATCACATTCGGCTTGCGGGATTTCGGTTTTCCGAAGACCTGCCAACCCCCGCCATGTCGTCCAACAACCATCAAGCCTTCGCTGCCGAAAATTTCGATCCGTGATGTGTTCTGAAGCCAGTGAGGAAACATATCTCCATCCCGTAATGCCTGATCTGCCAGAATCATATAAGGAGTATAAAGCGTCATTTCGAACATCATCACCATTTTGTCAAATTCATAAACAGCGACCTGCGTATCGGGAGTTTTGTAGGCTCCTTGTTCGTGCCAGCGACCGCCGGTTGAATAAACATTTTTCGGATATTCGACCCCGGTCAACCAGCGAGCTAAATCGAACTGATGAATGCTGTCATTGATGCTGTCGCCTCCGGAGTATTGCCAGAAGTGATTCCAGTTTTCCCAGTAGTTGTAATTGTAAGGAGTTTCCGGAGCCGGCCCGTTCCACATATTCCAATCGAGATGCTTTGGTGTCTCGGAATTGGCAACTTCCTTCACGTTCCCCCATCGCTTCTGATCGTAAACACGCACCATGTGGATCTGTCCCAGTTTTCCACTTTCGATATAGTGCTTTGCCTTCATCAAGTAGGGAGCCGAGCGAGACTGCGTGCCGACTTGAACAACCCGGTCGTATTTCCGAGCCGCTTCCACCATTTTTCGCCCTTCCCACGGCGAATGACAAACCGGTTTTTCGACATAAACATGCTTCCCGGCCTGACATCCCCAGATGGTTGCCAACGCATGCCAATGGTCAGGAGTTCCGACAACAATCGCATCAATCGATTTGTCATCGAGCACCTTGCGAAAATCCTGAACAGTTTTCGGAGCCTTGCCTTGCAGCTTCTCAAAACTTTCGACGCGCGTTCCCCGTTTATCTTTGGGGACAAAACGGGAATACCCTGGCGATGCAGAGGTATCAAACAGTGACGCATCGACATCGGCCAGATACGCCACTTCGACATCGGGATGTTCTGCAAAAGAGGCTCCCACGCAGTAGCCCCGGCCTCGAACCCCGACAATACCAAGAACGATTTTCTCATTCGCCCCGGCTGCCTTTGCCGGTTTCGACGTAGACAGTGCCAGCGATCCTGCAATCGCCCCAGCACCAACCTGACCACTACGTGCAAGAAAATCTCTACGAGGAAGTTGCTCAGACATGATTGATCCTTATCAGATTCAAGGGAAGATACACGAGGCAGGAAGTTTTACGGCGAGCCGGGGGTGTTAACCCCCTAGTGCCCTTTCAGGGCTTAGATTTGGGGTGTTTGTTTCCATAACCCGCTCCGTTGTCGTTCCTTAAATCTTTTGCAACCCCTTCTTTTAGGATTGAAGTTGCACTAGTGGTTCTGCTGTCAGATTTTCGACAACTAATCGGCACTCGCAAGTGACCAGGGGCATCACTGCCCCGGCTCGCCTGAAAGCCACTGTCGATTATCTCTGATAAAAACGGAGAAATCAAGTCTGCCTGTTGTATAGAATAGAGACGGAGCCGTGCGGCGGTCCACTCAAGTGTTCCTGCAACTGTTATGAAAGTTTGGGAAAATGAATATCGATCAACTGCTCAATGAACTGTGCCGTGAAGGGATTCGGGATGAGCGAGTGCTGGACGCAATCGCCAGCATTCCACGTGAACTGTTTGTTCCAGAATCTCAACAACCGTTTGCCTACGAAAACCGGGCGTTACCGATTGATTGCGGGCAGACAATTTCACAGCCGTATATCGTGTCGCTGATGAGCGAAGCGTTGGAGCTTCAAGGAGACGAATCGGTTCTGGAAATTGGGACTGGCTGCGGATATCAGGCAGCCGTGTTATCTCGCCTTGCCGGTCGTGTTACCACGATTGAACGCTGGGAAGAACTTTCGCGGCAGGCTCAAAAACGGCTCACCGAATTGGAAATTGATAATGTGACATTTCTGGTCGGTGACGGTTCTGTCGAGCTGAATACTGAAGAACGCTTCGATGCAATCATTGTCACCGCTGCTGCCCCCGCATTGCCAGATGCGTATCGTAAACAATTGAAAGACCCCGGCCGTATCGTCATTCCCATTGGTGAGGAATCGACACAATCGCTGATGTTGTATCGATTAAAAAATGGCGAGTGGAAGACAGAAGTTTTGTGCGGCTGCCGATTCGTCAAACTGATCGGCAAAAATGCCTGGGAAATTTCTGAAGATTAAAAAAGAGGCCAACATGAAATCATGTTACACGACCTGGCTTCCATCCCCTCATCGATAACTTAAAAACAGAGCCTCAAGACGGTTGAAATCTGCATTGAACTGTTTGCCACTCCCGAGTTTTTTTCCGGTTCTTTCGTTGCGTAAATCTTTTACCGTATTTCGGAAAGTAATGGTGACTGGCTCGGTTCCTTCGCCGAGACCTTCTGCTCCGCCACCGCCAAGTGCTGAGCCGGTTACGTGTGCATTCTGAATAACGAACAGATAAGTTCTGCCCTGTTTTTTCCAGCGAGTGACTTCGCTATCTCGGGGAGGTTTTCCCGATGCGTTTAGCACAGACACAGAAGGCATAATCCCCGCATCTTGTATCGGCTTCAAAAACAGATTTCGATGCGTCTGATCTGCAACACCCTCCTGACGGTATTCCAGATATCGTTGAGGAGAAAGATTCAGATAATAAACGGATCCCTTTGCGTACTTTCGCATTTTATTGACAGGCAGTCGATGTTCTGCAATGGCGAATCCATCATGTAACGGGGATTTGATTGTTGCAAAAAGTTCCCGATACTTCTTGTAATAGAAGCCGCGATCTTGATCGGTTTCGACCCACAATTTTTCCCCGAACCACTCTTTTTCTGTTTCCGTTCCATCGTGCGAGACACCAAACAGAGTATCGAGGATTCCTTGGGAGCGGGCTTTGCCATGCTGATCGAACAGCCCGCAGCCGAAATCTGCAATGACGGTTCCTCCTGCCAGCGCGAACTGTTTAATACGCTTCGCTTCTGTATCAGAAAGAGCGTAACAAGCCGGCAGAATGAGTGCTTTATACTGCTTCGGGACTCCTTGTTTAATCACCTGATCGTAAGAAATATAATTGTATTGCAGACCAGCATCGGAAAGGAGATATTCCCATGCTTTGCGGACATTGTGCGTTGTCCCAAGTTTATGATCCCCTCCTCGATTGACCCACGTTTTCCCGTGAGCCTGGGCATCCAAGCACCAGGAAACTTGAATCGATGGATGCGAATAATAAATGGCGATGCCATCGTGCTGCCATTTCGCCCCGACGATTTTATCTGCATGTTTGCCGGAAATTTCAAGCAGTGTATCTCGATACTGCTTGAGCCACGGTTTGGGAGTTTTGCCATCAAACCAACCTTCAACCCAGCCGATCATTCCGCGATTGCCATGGGCGAAATAATACCATGTTTGCCAGATATCGTTGGCAACGCCTTTTTCTTTTTTATGGAAGTGCGTTGTCACAATTGGCATGCGATTTTCAGGATTGAATGAACGAACAATTTCCTGAGCAGACCCCAAATCGTAAGCTTCGATAAACTGAACCTTCTTCATCAGCTTGGCGTAATCGAACCCTCCCCATAAATTAGGTGACTGACCGCCAACAAATCCACAGGGAACCTCGGGATCAAGTGAGTTATTGTAAGAAACGAGATGCCCGATAAGATTTGCCCAGATTGAATCGTTGTAAGTCATGCGATCGAGAAGCGGCGAGAAATCGATTTTTCCAAGCGGGCCATTCATTTGATCGCGAACATGATCAAAAGAAACAAAGGCAGCCGGCGGTGCTTTTTTATCGCCATAATAGTTTTTCAACCAGCGAATGTAATCGCCATCTTGGTCATGAATTCGCCAGCAGAGGGGAAGCACAAACGCCCCCCAGGAAATTTCATCATCCAACGCATACGCAATACAGCGATCCGTATTCTTTTTGATGTTCCTGATGTTGCCCCGCATCAATTTTTCAGCTTTGGCTTTCAGGCTAGCATCGACAGGTTGTAGGCCATCTGTCCCCTGACGAATTGCATTGGGATCGCGTTGAAAAGGAGCCACCGTTTTCTTCTTGTTCGCACCTCTTAGATAAAGCAATCCCTTGCCTGCGGTGTGATCGTGATAGAAAGGGAGATCCCATTTGTTAATCCATTCAAACGGCCCCGCTCCACTATCAGCAAATGCACCCGTGAAACCGTACTCTTTACAGAATTTACCCCCTGCCAGCCCGGTCCCTATTCCCCATTGGTATCGCCAGGGCATGTAGTGCCAGCGGTCCCATTTGTTCAACAGAAGTTTTTCATCCTGCTGAACCGATTTGAATTCGGGGGCAGTTTTCACATACCGCAAATAATCCTCTTCTGCTTCTGTTTTATTCGCAAGAAACAACAGAGAGAAACCGCAATGAAAGCAGAGGAGCATCCAGCGCAACTGATTGTTTCTGGCAGCATCTGACATTGAAGAAACCTCACCACAAAATTGTTCCAGGTTCAGAAAAAGCAAAGCCGGTTAGAATTTCCAGCCTGACAAAACAGCTTCGAAATAGCAAACATCTACACCAAATATCGATTCCGTTTCACAGAACCATATTCCCCAGGCAGCCTGCGCTATTTTTTGGGTGAGGATTCTTCATCGAAACCAAGTCGCAGTTTAAGTTCGTCGATTGGTTCTTCATCAAGATGTCGATCCACGATTGCTTCTGTTTTCTCGCACAATTTTCGGACATCTCTGGCAGCCGTTCGGTTTCCTTTTTGAAGGAGCAGATCGGTGGCAGTGACCTGTATCAGCCTGATTTGTTTCATAAAATATTCTCGTGATGGGAGTTTTTTGATCTCCTGAAACAGCAATGCGGGATCGACTTCGCGAGGATTGTTGGCAAGCTGTTTTAAGGCAGCAATAATTGTTGCCCGCTTGGCGGTTACGCGAAGTAGTTCTGTTTCAAGCTGTTTCAGTCGTAAACGGGCATCAAGGCGAGCCGAATCATCCGGGACGGTTATTTCCAATTCAGCCGTACTTCCCGGCAACCAGGGAACACGGGCGACAACGGATTTGTCGCTCATCACTTCAATTTTTATCAAGCCGCTGCCCAATGTTTTCTCTATTTCCTTTTGCGAAAGAAATAATATTCCTTCACGAGTTGTGGTGAGTTCAAGATGAGCAATGGGAGGGGCTTGCGTCTTTTTTTCCCCCTTTGCAGAAGAAGTTTTGTCGGCAGAAGAAGTTTTCCCGGCAGGAGCTTTCGTTGTTTCCCATTTCGAAAGAAAAACTTTGGTTAATCGGAACGGGCGGTTTGATTTGTCTCGAATCATCACGCGCGCTTTGGTTTTTGGGTAGGGCGAGTTAATCCGATAAGCGAGTACTTCGACACGTCTGCGAGATTTGGGGATTGGGTTCCTGAAAGCAGAAATTGTTTGGCAGGTGATGAGGGCACGATTTCGTTCGGTTACTTTCAGGTAGGTCCAGGGGAGAATTTGACGCGCCTTGAGCTTGCGTTCCCGGTCGAAATAAAGCATGACAACTCCCAGGAATTCCCCTTGTTGAAGCAGGCTGATCGATTCATCAGGTGTTAAGAATTCGCCCCCCGCAAGAATCCCGGCAACAGTTTTCTGTTCGACTTCATCGATCTTCATCACAGAGGCAATAAGCCTGGAAACGGTCTGGGTTAAGTAGCGGGCAATCGCCTGCGGATTCTTCAAACTCTGTTGAGGCAATTCGGTCCACTGGTCTGTTAAAGCGAGCCAGGATTTCGTGCGAATTTGCCACTTGCCGTTCGCGCGATCTAAATAAAGGACGATGACCGACTGGTTCAGAGCATCTAATTTATTGGGAGAAGGAGATACTTTGGGAACGCTTACCGGGAGATCGAACTGATTAAAAGAAGTTTCCAGTTTGAGATGGATGCTTTGGCCAAAAGAGTTTTGAAGCCGCCTGGCAACCTCTTCTCGCAATTGCTGACGCATTGCCGAATTGACAACATGGGGATTCACATTCAAAATAACACGAACTGTCGCAGGACTCAGTGCAAAAGGGACCGCGTTTGATCTTTGATTCGTTTTGCTGTTACTATCCTGTGCTGCTTGTTTTTGAGCCAGTAGTTGGTTGGTGGAGGGAATAGATTCTGTAACCAGCAGCAAGCCCAAAGCCAGAAACAAGTGAGAGGTGAATCGATTCAAACTGAAACTCCTGCAGGAATACTTTGTATTGCTAACGGTAAAAGTTTATAAGCGGCTCGCCGGGTGTTTAGCATACAAGATCGCGATCAGAGAATCTATACTCTCATTGTATTACTAAGGGCCGTTCGAATAATAACTGTCGTATCCTTGATGTTCTATTTTCTTGGCTGAAGGCCATAATCAAAAGCATTGAATATGGCTTTCAGCCAATAAAAGCAGTCAAGCAATTTCACCTGGGGCGTTGCCCCAGGCTATGGTGAAAGAGGCCTTTGGCCAAAAAATAAATATGAAATCAGACAGTAATTATTCGAGCGATACTAAGCATCGACCAAACAATTACTGTCAGATCTGTGTTCGTTTTTCGTAGGATGGCGTGCTTGCAACCATCTTCGCGTGCCGAATTGAGTTCCATAACAGAAAAGAGTTAGAACAGTGATGACCCGGCGATGGATTCACCGGTGTTAAATTAATGATATGGAGACCACATTTGATGGGTGCAAGCACACCATCCTACGGCATCAGAGATGCGACAGTAATTGCTTGACCGATACTAACCAAAATGGAATATTAGAAATTTGCGCAAGTCGCAAAGAAAATTATCGTTCATCAGATAAAATCTTTATTGGGAAAC
>Ga0316208_1003464_pt1 | contig 11362 bp, 5 predicted proteins | sample 3monopyrite_MG_FD_204944 | JGI IMG/M metagenome (GOLD analysis project Ga0316208, IMG submission 204944) | Microbial mat bacterial communities from mineral coupon in-situ incubated in ocean water Damariscotta River, Maine, United States -... | ecosystem: Environmental > Aquatic > Marine > Coastal... | reverse complement strand
CGAATTTTTTTTCAATCGCGCGTAGCTAATGGGGCGGCTGTGCGCTCATCAAAAAAACAGAAACCAAAGCAATCGCCATAAGTCGTTTAATAACAAGCAACAGTGCCATTCGTTCCTGACACCTTTATTTCCGTGACACCTTTATTTCCGCGGGAAGGTTTTTCAGTGGTCGAATTGTAGACCCGCGAAGTTTTTTCAGGATGATCAATTTAAATAATCGCTCAGCGACCGCGAATATTTTTTCAATCGCGCGTAGCTAAGGGGCCGGCTGTGCGCTCATCAAAAAAACTCAAACCAAAGCAATCGCCATAAGTCGTTTCATAACAAGCAACAGTGCCATTCGTTTTTGACACCTTTATTCCCCTTCATTTTTGTGGATCACTTTGCCGATCCTCGGAATATTTTGTCGTTTTTTCCATACCAGAATATGGATGGAAACGTCATATCAATCAAGAAAATGTCAAACCAGGAAGTCTACACAAACTTTTTTCTCGGACAGTATTGGGCTATGCCAGTGTTTTGAGGCATCATTTGAAATTGATTCTCGAAAAGGAGCTAACCGTTGGCACACCGAAAACTAATTAAGTATTGCCATGAGTCAGGGCATCTGCACGAGTTGACTTTTTCTTGTTACAAGCAAGCGAAAACCCTTGTTGACAATCGATGCCTGGAGACGGCATCTTGCTCGAACGCGAGTGGCCCTTCTGCTTTGATCGGTCGGGTTGCATAGCAACAAGACGATGACGGTTCCCGGAATTATCAATTTCCGAACGACCATCTGACTTTGTGATATTGCTCAAAAGTTGCCCCCTTATTTTGTCAGGCTGGAAAGGCTAACCTGCGAATTCTGTTGCCTTTCTTGTGAGATCAGTCATAATTGGCTTGTCGGCGTAGAGAAGTCTTCGCCGCTGTTTTATTGAAGAGATTTTCCTTCCACAGAATTTTCACGTGAATATCGTTGCGATTTCTTTTGAATCGCGATTCAAGGTCATTCGGTATGCTTTTTAATTGTATTGCTCATTCATTAAAAACTGCGGGGCAGATTGGCTTGGTTTGCCTGGCATTTATCTGTACGGCTTCGGCAGAAGAAAAGTCGATTGATTATGCGAATCAGGTTCGCCCGATATTGGCTCGCAAATGTTATGCGTGTCATGGATCCAGCGAGCAGGAAGCGGGGTTGGCGTTGCATAATCGCGAGGCTGCTTTGAAAGAGCCGGATTCTGGGACGCTGGCGATTGTGCCGGGCGAGGTTGATCAAAGTGAATTCGTAGTTCGTATCGAAGAAAAAGATCTCGATCTACGAATGCCTCCCGCTGAACATGATCCGCTGACGCCCGAGGAAGTCGTGATCCTTAAACAATGGATTGCAGAAGGAGCCGAGTTCAATTCGCATTGGGCTTTCGAGCCAATTTCGAAAGCGGAGCCTCCTGCTAATAAAGGCTTATCGAAACATCCGATTGACCGGTTTATCGAATCGCGTCTAACGAAAAACAATGTGAAGGCTGCTCCGCCAGCGAAGCGGGAAGTGCTCATTCGCCGATTGTATTTCGATATCATCGGCTTGCCCCCCACTCCGAAAGAAGTGGAACAGTTTCTTGCTGATCGCTCAGAAAATGCGTATGAAAAACTGGTCGATCAGTTATTGGAATCGCCCCATTACGGTGAACGTTGGGCGAGGCACTGGCTCGATGTGGTTCGCTATGCAGAAACAAACAGTTTCGAGCGAGATGGTGCAAAGCCGAATGCGTGGAAGTATCGTGATTATGTCGTTAAATCGTTTAATGATGATAAACCTTACGATCAATTTTTGAGAGAACAACTTGCTGGTGATGTGCTGGAGAATAAAAATCGCGAGACGATCATTGCGACCGGTTTTTATCGGCTTGGTATTTGGGATGACGAGCCGGCTGATCCAAAATTGGCACGTTTCGATGAACTCGACAGCATCCTCACCACAGTTGGACAGGGAGTGCTCGGACTCACTCTGAATTGTGCTCGTTGCCATGAACATAAAATCGATCCGATTCCGCATGCTGATTATTATCGCATGCTCTCTTTTTTCGATGAACTAACGCCGTACGGTTCTCGTGGCGATCAACGATCAAATAATCAAAGTGATGTTTCGCCTCCTGAATTGATCGAGCGATATACGAAGATTGATTCTGAACTGAAACAACTACAAGCGAAAATGCGTCTGATCGAACAACAGGGAATTATTAAAATGCCCGCGGCTGATCAGCGAGCGACAGAAACACGCAAACGAGAAAAAGTGCTGAATGAAAAACTTCAGCAATATCTTGATCCACAACAATGGGAGACGTATCTTCCGCTGAAAAACCGACAGAAGAAATTGATCAAACAACGCAAAATACTTCCGGCTCGTGAAACGGTTCTTAGTGTCGCGAAGTATTCGAAGAATCCCGCTGCGATGCACATCCTTTTACGGGGCAATCCTCACGTGCCGGGCGATGCGGTGACGCCTGGGTTTCCTGAATTGTTCGGGGCGTCTGGTCCGAAAATACCCGAGACTGATGCTTCCGGGAAGCCAGTTTCACGGCGAATTGCACTCGCGAACTGGATCGCTTCGAAAGAGAATCAATTGACTGCCCGGGTGATGGCGAATCGCATTTGGCAGCATCATTTTGGGCGTGGCATTGTTCGCTCGCCCAACAATTTCGGTTTACTTGGCATACCGCCGACGCATCCCGGACTTCTTGACTGGCTCGCCAACAATTTCATGCAGGGCGGCTGGAAAATTAAACGGTTACATCGATTGATTGTTACCAGTGATGCTTATAAGCGGTCATCACTCGCGGTTCCGGAATCGTTAGAGAAGGATCCGAATAATGATCTGTTCTGGCGATTCAATTTGCGGCGGCTTTCTGCAGAAGAGGTGCGGGATTCTGTCCTGGCAACGACGGGTGTTTTGAATAAACGCGTTTACGGACCAAGTATTTATCCAGCCGTTTCTAAAGAAGTTCTTTCCACGCAATCACGCCCCGGAGAAGGATGGGGAAGGTCTTCGAAAGAAGATCAGGATCGCAGAAGCATTTACATTTTTATTAAACGCTCACTGATTCTTCCGGAACTTTCCAATTTCGATTTCCCCGATACCGACACCACCTGCGAGGCGCGTTTCACCACGATTCAACCTTCTCAGGCACTGGGGATGATTAACGGGCATTTCCTTAACCAGCAAGCAGAATTGCTCGCTGAAAGATTAAGAAAAGAAGTGAAAGATGATGTTTCCAAACAGGTTACCCGTTGTTTGAATCTGGTTTATTGTAGAAAGCCAAACGAAATAGAAATTGCAGATGGTTTGAAACTGATACAGAATTTACAGCAGAAACATCAACTTACTCAAGAAGAATCGTTGAAGTTATTTTGTTTGTATGCGTTAAATTTGAATGAGTTTATGTTTGTCGATTGAGCAGTAGATGTCGGGAAAAGTGCCTGCATTTACTTCTAAGATACAACAATTATTGCTTGACGATGCTAAATTATGGCTGTTCGACAGGCAGCGAAAAGAATCCGCCGCCAAAGCCGCCACCACCTTGTCCGCCTTGTCCGAAGCCGAAACCACCTCCACCGGCTGCGCCTCCAAATTGCTTGGCACCGAAGACGCCATCACCATTTTCTACACGCTTAATGATATCATTGATTCGTTCGTGATTCTTTTTGGTTTGCTTAATCAGCAGCACCGCCTGGGGAGCTTCGAACGTCAGTTGTGTTGTGTTGTCTTGCTTTTTTGCTGATTGATCAACCTTCCCCTTCCCCAGTAAGTTAATGTTGAGTATTTCCGGTTTGGACTGCACAAGGTAGATTCTTGCTTTATCATTTTTCCAGGAATCAGGCTCCACCAGAGTTGGCAGTAGTTGAATGAGACTGACAGCCATTTCAGCACGCATTTTATAGTAATGGGTGATGATTTTATTGGGATCTTCCTGTTCCCGTTTTCTTGGCTTGGATGCTAAGAGGGCTTTGCGGTAAATCGTCAATAGTTCCAGGATTTCCCGCTGCACTTCCATCGTTTGCCGCACCACCATGACGCCAGGTTTCGGAAAAGTGATTGTGCCCAAACCTCCGTCAGACACCTCCCAGTCGCCTGAAGTTTGATCAAGCATTGCTTCCTCCAACGCTTTAGCCTCATTTTCATCGCGGCACAAATCCCGTACGTCATAAACAGCAGTGTGCACGATATCGTTCGCGGCTAATTTTGTTGTGATAAGTATCACGCCGTTTTGCACAACCCAGGTTGTTGGTTCTTCGGTGATGAGAGCTTTAAGAATGATCCCGAGTTTGATATTTTTGAGTTTGAGAGTAATCGGTTTTCTGAAGCTGACTCCCACATCGTGCAGTGTCTCTCGATCAAGGCGTATGGGCAGTTTTGTCTGTTCTGATAAATTCGCAACCACCTTGACCAAAGGCTGATTGACCGCATCGATTGAAACACTCTGATCGAGTTGGTCGATAAACTCAAGATGCGTTTTTGGCATCATTAAGAATGTCTGCTTTCCCGGCTTGAGCAATACCTTCAAAATGGCTTTGATTTCCATCTGAATATCTTGGGCATTTCGCACAAGCATGATGTCGCCTAAAATCTGAATCGTCCCTCCTGATCCTGAACTTTCGAGCCACGAATCATAGTTCGTCGAATTGTGAATGACATCAGTAATAGCATCAGCGGTGAAGCCGGCATCGATATATTTTGCCAGATTGTAGGTCTCGGTATATTGATTTTCCTCTGCCTGCTCCTGCGTGGTGATGTAAAGAATATCGTCTTCAATGTAATAAGCCACGGGATTCAGTAACGAATCGATAACGCGTTGCAGCAGTAGGTAAACGGGTTCGCCTTGCGCGTGATCGCTGACCAGGTCCAACTCGCTGATACCTGATTTATTGAGAGTGACTTCATCCAGAATAACCGGCATTTCAATCGTCTTTGCCAGCCATTGTGTAAACTCCTGCAGCGACCATTCCTTGAAATCGACGGTTACTATTTGTGTTAGTTTTACAGGCAGAATAACTACTGGATCAATCGTGCGAGGTTCATCCGAAATTTTAATCGTTCGACTGACCGGAACTGCTTCTTTTACCTGTGCCTGCGAAACGTGAGCAGTTGCAACAAAGGCAATCAGGCAGACAAAATATTTCCAATGAGAATTCGACATTGAGGGAGTCCTCCAAAAGTTCAATGGGACATCGCGGATTAGTTGCAGCTTCAATTCGACAAGCGTCTCTTCAGCCCGCATCGGACGTGGCTGAGGAATTGATGTACCTGGGGATCATCCTATCACCACCAATGACCGACTGCCAAACAGGAAATCATTATTTCTTTGAAGCTCACAGAGATAAAAAAGCAGGGGGGCAGGAATTGATGCTCTATTTTTTCTTCTGCTGAGGCATCCGCTTCGACTCAAGCCTTAAAATATACAAAAATTCTGGAAACTCTTGTGAAATTATCAATAAATTGGAGGACAATGGCTAGTTAGCAGTTATACTTAATAGTCGGAGATATAGGTGAGTTGGAGAGTGTTACAAACCAAGAATAGCTGATTCAAATTATCCATCGGGGTAATTGGGGGTCTTTCTTAAATGTCGTAACTTATCTATGCAGAATAGGTTACGTTAGTTTAGATCTGAGGGAGTCGATGATGAAAATTCGAAGCGTTGCATTAGCCTGTTTGACTATTTCTACCATGTTAGTGGGAGCTGCTGTTGCGGCTGGCCCTACACTTTTGCAGCCAGGGGCGAGTTATGTCCCTCAAAGTGAGTTGGCTCCGGTACCGATGCCGATGCCACCTCAGGCGTATCCTGGCGGGCAGCCGATGGATCATTCTTCTTCCTACGGACCGGTTGAATCATTCGATCAACCTGTTGTTCCGTATGTTGAAGGGCGAATTGTTGAGCTCTATCCGAATGTCGTTTATCGCGATGTACGCCGGGCCCATCCTTGTGCCGTTTCGTATTTAATTGACGTACCAATGCCTCCGTCGCGCCGCAGTAGAGGTTGTACAACTTGCGAGCCAACCTGTGTAACAATTAAAGTTTGTGTTCCGCCATGCACAACACCTTGTGTAAAAGTGAGACGCCACGGTCGTAAATTGATTTACGATTTCGGCAAATACGAAGTCAATGTGATGATTCGTCGCACGGGACGCATTGTTGTCAATTACGACGCATAACTTGCATCATTCAGGCACATCGGTTAATCAAAGGGAGATCGTTTGGGTCTCCCTTTCTTTACGCGCCCCGGTAACGTGAATCATGCTGAGCAACTCTCAAAAAAAGTCGGTTACCGCTCACCGACAGCCGGCGTTTTATTGTGTGGTTGCGTTTGCCAGCGGAATTTTATTTGATCGATATTTTGGTGAAGCAAAAAGCGGTTTCTCGCTGGGAGGCTGGATTAGTGTTGGCTTACTTTGCCTGATATTTTGGAGTTGCCTGGTTGGGGTCGGCAGGAGCTTTCAAAAGTGGTCGTTACCAGCTTTATTCGCTTTGCTGTTTTCATGCGGAGGCACGATTCATCATCTGCAATGGAACACAACTTCGCCCGAGACGCTGATTCGGTTTGCAGGAACAGAGTCTTCCCCGGTTCTGTTGGTTGCGCGAATCGAATCGGAACCGGTTTTTCTTATCAACAAGTCTCCTCAATATACCTCAGCGTGGCGAAAAGAAGATAAAACGCGATGCACCGTGCGGGCGCTACGGCTGATTCAACATCAGGGCAGCACCGTGGTGAGTGGGAAAATGCTTCTCACCATTTCAGGCGATGCCACTTTCCTGCGCCCGGGAGATACCGTTTCTGTTGTTGGCAAATTACGTTCTTTATCACCTGCTTTGAACTCAGCCGGGTTTGATTTTTCACAATTGATGCGTCAACGCGGAATTCGAGGAAGCGTTTTCTGCTCGTCGCCCGAAGCGGTGCAGAAACTTTCCTCTGCATCGTGGAGTTGGGCTCAATTTGTTATCCGCCCACAACAAAAACTTCGCCGGGCAGTTCGCTCGGTTTATGTGCGTTATTTAGGAGAAAATTCAGCAGGAATTGCGAATGCGTTACTTCTGGGAGAAAGGCATGCTCTTGATGATCAGGTAACGATGTCGTTCAGACGCAGCGGTTTGATGCACCTGCTTTCCATTTCCGGTTTGCATGTCGGTTTGATCGGCTGGCTTTGTTTGTTGCTCGGTCGTTTGATCAATTTATCACAGCGATCATTGCTTCTTTTCTTGCTGGCGGGGATCACGTTTTGTCTGATCATGGCGGAATTGCGACCGCCGGTGTTGCGTGCCTGGCTGATCGGTATCGTTTTCATTGCTGGCTGGGCGATACAACGAAATGTCGGATTCCTGCAAAGTTTAAGCCTGGCTGCCGGGCTGATTTTAATCGTCAATCCCGCCTGGTTGTTTGATCGCGGAACGCAACTCTCTTTTCTGGCGATGTTTGCTATTTACGGGCTTTGGCAATTGTTGCCCGGTCTGTTTCCTGAAACGCTCGCTCTTGATGATTCCCGCGAAGATACTGTTTCGTTCGCTTCGACAATCAGATATCTGTTTCGCCATTCAAAGAAACTTTTTTGGCAATCGTTTATCATTTCGCTGGCAATTACGGTTATTGCGATACCGCTTCTGGCAAACTCTTTTGGTCGTGTCACACTGACAGGTATTCCTGCAACAATTATTTCGATGCCATTTCTTGCGGTCAGTTTGATGCTGCTCATTCTGTTGGGAATGGCAGGGATGATCTCGTCAACCCTCGCTTCCTGGATCGCCATTCCTGCTTCGTTATTTTTGAAATCGCTTGCCAGGATTGCAGAATTCTTTTCAGGTGAAAACTTTCTCCAGTGGAGTTCCAGCCGGCCAAGCGACTGGTTCCTTTTTGGACTTTACACATTGGGAGCCACCGCATTTATTTTTTCTTCGAGAAACTCCCATCGTTATAAATCGTGGTTGATCGCCGGGTGGCTGATTGCAGTTGCCGCGGGGTTTGATGGGAATGGATTTCTGAATCATCAATTGAGTGGGAGAGGTTCAGATCAACTCGAATGCAGGGCGCTCGCAGTGGGGCATGGGAATGCGTGCGTTGTAAAATGTCCGAATGGAAAAACGATTCTGATTGACGCTGGCTCGATGGAAAATGGTCAGTTCGCCGCTTCGATTGTGCAAGCTAACCTGGCAGATATGGGAGCAGATCGGCTCGATACAATTCTCCTTTCGCATACCGATCTGGATCACATCAACGCGATCCCATTTTTGATCGAGCAGATTCCGATTCGGGAAATTCTGTTGAATCCGGTTGGCTTGAATCCACAACACCCAGCGATGCTCGCGATTGTTTCCAAAGCATTCGAGCGGAATATTAAATTACGAACCATCCGTAAAGATGATTACATAAAGCTCGATTCGGAAGTTGGAATCCGTATCAAACAATGTCCGAATTCTCCTTTGGAAAAAACGGGGAATGATAACGCCGATTCAATCGTTGTCGAAATCGAATATCGCGGCAAACGCTTGTTGTTCCCCGGTGATTTAGAAGACGAAGGCCAAACCCGATTGATGCAGCAAGCATCGCCCGGTTACGATATTTTGCTTGCACCGCATCACGGCGGCAAACACGAAAATAGACCGGAATTTTCCAAGTGGGTGAATGCGAAAAATGTCATTGTCTCCACCAACGACAGCAAATCGCGAACACGCCTTAAAGCTGTTTACGGACCAAGTAGAAACATTTACTTCACCAGCGAAGGAGCCATTCGCATTCTGGTTTCGCAAGAAGGAAAACTCGAATTGAGCCAATGGCAACCGGAACAATTCTGGAAGGTACCCAGCATGGCTGGTTCATTCTGATAGCCGTAACCAAAATGGAATATTAGAAATTTGCGCAAGACGCAAAGAAAATTACCGTTAGTATCGCTCAAACAATAACTGTCGTCATTTCGATACTCTGTTTTCTTGGCTGAAGGCCAAAATTGGTAAAACCCGACAGTAATTGTTTAGCCGATGCTTAGTAATACAAAGTGGCTATTCTGACTTCAATGCGATAAATTATTGTTCCTCCCAACTTACAGGAATAAACGAAGCACCCAGTCCTTTGATGTTCACACCATTTTAAGTCGCAACGCTTTTGTCTGGTCGTGGTTTGCGTTTCCCGTAACACCAGATACAAACTCAGGAAAAAATAGTTATGTCATATTCACTGTCTTGTCGATTAATTCGGTTGATGGCTACATACGGATTCATTCTTATGAGCTTCAACATACAGAACTGCCTTGCCGAACAACTGCAAGTTGCTTTTCCAGGTAGATCCATCAGATCGTTTGGAGTATTACCCGAAAACAGTGCCGACGAGAATGCAAAAAAACTGCAAACTGCCATTGATTGGGCTACACCTCGCGGAGCGGCTTTGTTTGTCGAGCCAAGCGAAAATCCTTACCGGGTTAGTGCAGGTGTGATTTTAAAGCGAAATGTTTCGTTGATTGGAGTTCACGGGCCGGTAGGGCGTGGAACGCGACACCCGAAAAAGAAGCAGCCCGTGGGCAGCGTATTTGCCATCGAAGACGAATCGGCCCCATTTTTAACTGTTGAATCTGCAACGCAGATTCGTGGGATTCAGTTCTGGTATCCGAAACAATCCGTTAGCGATGCCTCTAAGATTATCAAGTATCCGCCGACGATACAGGTATCCAAAACTAAAACGGCTCAAGGTGTTACACTTTCGTGTCTCACCTTCTTTGGCGAATACATGGCGATGGACTTCGCTGCAAGTCGCTCTCATATTTGCGAGCAAATCCTCTTTGAACATTGCTACGGCTACCCGTTGAGCGGCACATTTATTCGCATCGATTACTGTTACGATATTCCGCGAATTTTGCATTGCCACATCAACCCTGCCAATCGGCGTTTTATCGATGGTGGACATGGACGGGGTGTGATTGATGCAGTGATGGCCAAAAAAACGTTCTGTTATCAAATTGACCATACCGACAATGCACAATTGATCGATGTTTTTACTTTTGGCACATGGGGGGGCATATCATTAGGGGCAGCATCGTACGGTCAACTGACAAATTTTAATCTAGATTGTGTTTGTGTCGGCATCCACAAATTGGGAGACAGCGAATTCAACCGCAACTGGCAGATCAGTCAGGGTTCGATTATTGCAAACGCCGGGGCTCCATTGGCAGATATCCATCCACTTATTATTGAAGGACGCGGACACACTGCGATAACGAATGTTGAATGTTTTTCAGGAGGTAATGGCGCATTAACAAATGTGGGGCAATCACAAGATTTCCTGCTCGTCCGCGGCAACGATTTATTAACCATCTCTCTGGTTGGTTGCAGAATGCGAAACTATGCAGCCGATGAGCCGATCACCGTTGAAAATCCTCATGCCTTAATTCAAACATCTGTTTGTGTGGATAAAAATCAGCAACCCTACAACAAAAAATTTCTGCCTGAAAAAACAACCCAACAGAAGAAATCGAAGTAATCGAAGTAATCAGAAATACCTCATCGTGCTCCATCTGTGATTTCCAACTGATGGTCATTCAACGTATTTTTCACATTAGCTGTGTTATTGATCATGTTACTCTTGCAGCGATACTGTTTATTCCCTGGGCAATTATGAATTTGTACCTGTTTGGTGGGCCACTTACTGATTAAGATTAGTTACAGGTGGTTTGAATCCTGCAGGCTGCTACGGTACGCTTCTTTTAAGTAATAACCCAGCGCGACATAGCCGCAACCAAACAAGAAAAATGTAGGTTAGGCTTTCCAGCCTGAGACGAATGGCAATGACCGTTCCCTTAATAGTACTAAGTTCACTGGTCAATCAGAGAGCAGGATCGCTTGAACAATTACTCTCGTCTCTTCAATCTCTCACTTAGTTCGTTTATTCTTCGCAGGGATGGCTCAGACGTATCGCGTCTGAGTTGCACTGCAACAAGAAGTCGAGAATGTGGCCTGATTGAGAAATAAGACTCTCGAAATATTATTTGGTTCGCGGGTGTGGGGCGTTGATTGATCATAGCAGATCACATTTCCGGCCTCTTGTGGCTTCGCCACCCAGACGCTTTGCGTCTGGGCCACCCCTGAGAACTTCTATTTATCCAAAAGGAGTACAGACATTCGGCGTCTGTTTCGTTTGAGCATGCTGTTATTAAGGCAGACAAGAATGTCTACCCTCCGTTCAAGAAAAGATTGTTGAATCAAGAGAGGTTCCCTGAATAATACTAACCCGAATTGTAACTATTCAGCGGTAATTGGTCTTGTCTGGAATTGGGGATTATTGTATGAGCTTCTGGTAAGGAGCTTTTCTGGTGGTCGTACAATTGCCCAATCTTTCTGATCTCTCTTCTGACGC
>Ga0316208_1003463_pt1 | contig 11366 bp, 6 predicted proteins | sample 3monopyrite_MG_FD_204944 | JGI IMG/M metagenome (GOLD analysis project Ga0316208, IMG submission 204944) | Microbial mat bacterial communities from mineral coupon in-situ incubated in ocean water Damariscotta River, Maine, United States -... | ecosystem: Environmental > Aquatic > Marine > Coastal... | reverse complement strand
ACAGCAGCCATCCCTAACGCACCTCCAATCATATCAGCTAGCAGGTCAAGAACATCACCTGAACGGCCTTCAATCCAAACGTGTTGAACAACCTCAAGTCCGCCACCAAGAATAAAACACCATGCGAGAATGGGCATCCAAAATTTTCGTTTTTCTGTTTTTGGAACCATAAAAGCTAGCAGACCCGCTTCTACTCCAAAGAGTATAATATGAATTAGTTTGTCAACTCCGGGCTCCGCCAACCAAGGAAATCGCGGAATTTTGCTTTGTTCTGAGACTAGTGCGTAAATAATAAAGGCCGTCCAAATGACGGCCAACAATACGATTCTAACAGATATGGGAATCTTCAACTTATCAGCTGCCGATTAACTCTTTGTATTTAGCGGCAGAAAGCAATGCGTTTACCTGAGATGGATCGCTCATCTTTATTTTAATCATCCAACCATCACCATACGGGTCACGGTTTACAGCTTCTGGGTCGGCATCCAAACCTTCGTTTAATTCAGCAATTTCGCCACTAAGCGGCATGAAAAGATCCGAGACTGTTTTTACAGCTTCTACTGTTCCGAAAACTTCTTCGGCATTCAATGTTTCGCCTTCTGTTTCTATCTCAACATAAACGATGTCTCCCAATTCTCCCTGAGCGAAATCGGTAATTCCAACTGTGGCTACATCGCCATCAATGCTAATCCATTCGTGTTCTTTGGTGTATTTGATATTTTCAGGGACGTTCATTTTACTTGCTTTGGGTTAATAGTTGGCCAAAATTATGTTTTTGGGCAATGCGTTCATCAATCAGCCAATGTAAATCTTAAACTAAGTCCGGCTGCGTGATTCTCGGTAGGGAATGAAGATGAGACAACAGGTGTGTTGATAGCAGCATTATAGAACAATCGGATGTTGAATTTTTGATTGATAACATAATCTGCATTGAACTTAATGCTGATGAGTTTTTGACCTGAAGTTGCTTGGTCGAGCCCTTCTTCCATTTTGCGAATCATGGTTCGGTTATCGCGCATTGAGAAGTCAATTCTCACAGCCATGTCAGACTTAATTCGTTTCGTACTCTTGCCAATTTTAATGGGAAACGGCACATTTTTGAATGTGTATCCTGCTCCAATTATATATTCCTCGCTGGTTACTTCGGTTAGCTGGTTATTGGCAAAGTTGAATCCGAGCGTTCGACTAGTTTTTATTTCAAACTTTGCGGTAAGTGAATTTTTAAAGTTGAAGTCTAAGCTAATAAGTGGGCTAAACTGTTCGCTGATGGTAATGTTGCCAATCTGTAATTGCGGAATGAAGTTGCCAGAGCTGTCGCGCGAGTTTGGGAAGTTACTTTCTTCAACATCTGTTAGCTCAACTCCTTGGTAAAGCAGGTTGGTGGTAAAGCTACTAACGCTATAGGTTGACCTGTAAGAATGCCCGAGTGTTACGTTTCTGGCAAACCTTTTTACAAGTGGAATTTTACCCAATCCATCATAATTCACTCTCCAGTTTGGTAATGGAATTCTCGGGAAAGCGTTTGTGCCTACCTTATTTACATCGAAAACACCATAAGCCGATAAAAATGCTGGGATTATTACATCTTGCTGTGCTCCACCATAACCTTCGGCAAAACCGTTTTCATCGGCAAGAAATCCGGGGTAATCATTTGCCAAACGCTGCGAGACTACTTTCCTGTTTTCCTTGAAGGCTTCAAAAACAGGGGATGAATTATCGTCTCGCTGCTTAATGAATGTTGTGTTTACCATGATGTAGGACATACTGAAGTTTCCACTCTTTACAGGGTTGAAGGTAATTGGGGCTTGCTCTGTATTGTCCCATCGGAAGAATTCGCTGATGCTTTCGGTGTAGGTTCGTGTAGCGGTAAGGTCGATTCGGAACCCTTTTATCGGCTCCAGAGTTGCTCGTAAGTTTAATGAACTCGATTGCGTTTGAATCAAGGGATAACTCTGCAAGGTGTCTATTGAAATCCACCCACCTTGTATCGCCTCATCTCGAATGTCGTAACCTGTAGGAACATCATCGAAAGCTCTGCTTTGCCATCCGAAGATGAATGGAACAAAACCCGACATGTTGCTCATTCCTTGATCTAGTCCAACATAATCTGTTTGTGGGTTATAACCTGGCAAAAGGGTTCCGTTGTTTTCGGAATAAGTGGCATTTACGGACTTAACCATCATAATAAGAGAGGCAACTCCCTCGCCTAATACTTTACCAAAATTGATTTTTGGCTTTTCCTTTTTAGTGGTATCAGTACTTGCTGATCTTCCCTTACTGTCTCTTGCGTTTCGTTTTTTGGCTTGGGCCCTTCTTGCGCTTGAAGACCGTCTTCGGCTTTGATTTATCTTCTTCAGGAACGGTACTTTATTGTACAACTGAGTAAGGTTGGCATTACCATTTATCTGCCAGTTTTGTGAGTTTTGAACTGTGTTTCCGAAAGATGCTTGAGCAAACTGGCCATTATCTTTTCGTTCTAGAGGAGCCGCAGTCCAAGAGTAGTTTCCTGTGTATGAAGCCGTAGCTGTAACCCAACTCAGTATCGGAAACTTGTTGATTGGCAGCGTCCAGTTTACTGTTGTGGAATGGTTGTAGTTGGTCGTTCGTCCGCCATCCAGAATGTTGCTCCAAACAGAATCGCGCATATTTTCCCAGTTGTCAAACTTTCGGTCAACCGCTCCTTCTGGTTCATCTACCCTCCCAAAGTTGTAGGCATCAAACTGAATTTTAATAGCCTTGGTGAGGTCGTAGTTGAAATGATATTCCCTATTCCACAGGAATGATTTCTGGTATGTAGGATCAATAATAATTCCTTCATAAGAAGTGGTATTTCTCAGCTCTTCTTCGGTATATTTTCTATCCATATCGGTACGGAATCCAAGCCTTCCTGGCACATAGTTGAAGTTGAAATCTTTGATAGGTCTCCACCATCCTGAACGCAACATATTCCGCGACCATTTTTTGTAACGCTCTTTTCGTTTGCCGTATTTGTCAAGCTTTTCTTCCGCCTCTTTCATCACTTCGCCTTTCACTTTGGCGCGTTTCAAGCTATCAACAACTGCTTTTTGTTCAGTAACTTTTTTCTGTTGTTTCTCCTTGGTTGCATCAACCATGGCGTTCACCAATTTTAGTTTAGCAAATGGCCTAACATTTTTACCCTTTGGCGAGTAATCGTAGCTCATTCCACCACGATACGTCCTTGTTTCGTTATACACAGTTCTTATGTCGCGCATATACTGCTGGTTGTAAGCATAATTTAGCGCGAAGTTGGAGATGCTCCATGGCATGGTTTTTCCCTTGCCGGTTTTCTGTTTTCGAATGTCGGTGAAATTCATGCTTCTCCGCTTCGTATAGCCTTGGGCGATTCTCCTAAGCGTATCTCTTGCACCTTCTGTATTTAGATTTTCTAAAGATGCGGCCATGGTAATATCTGGGTCGAGCGGATCGTATTCTGGCGTGGTAAATGTTTCGGAGAAACCAAGGTACATTGGTATGTTTACCCCCCATTTTGAAGGGAAGAATTTACCTAAAGAAATGGTTGTGGAAAGGTCGTAGCTGGCAATGTTTTCGCGAAGTCGTTCGCTTGGTCTACTATCAAATGCACCAAACCCAAATTTGGAGTAATTGGCAGCTGCCGAAATGTTGGCAAAGTCGGCAAGCTTAATATTTACCTGACCCAATGTGGCCCAACCACCTTTGTTGTCAAAATCGGTAAGTCGGAGTTCGTTCACCCAAATTTCAACGCACTTGCTTAAACCGTCATCACCATCATGTGGGCCTGTTTTTTTTGGGTTTCTAATTCCGATCATCATCGACTTTACATTTGCCAAGTTCGGGTTACCCTTTACATAGATTTTGTTTCGTGGGCCATGATCGGTTTCAAACCGCTTGGTTATGGAAACTGTTGGGTCTGAAACGAGTTTACGGTTACGCTCTTGCTTTGCATTTATCAACTCTGTAAACTCAAGGTCAATGTTGTTGAGTATCGGCCAAACTTCGTATTCGCCACTAGCTCCGGGTAGGGTAACAGTAGCCGGAACCTCATATTCATAATAGTTATTGTCGAAATCTGTGCCCAGCCGGAGGAAAACAGTCACATCATCATCGTTCAAAATTTCATCGCCAATGGCTTCGGCATGAATAAACATCTTTAGTTTTTTATAGGAACGAATGTCAAAATCAGAATATTTAAAAGCCGCGCGCGCATCACCATCGGTCAAATCGCAGGTTTTTAATAGCAATGATTGCTCGTTTAGCTGTCGAAGTGATGTGTTTCCATTCGGAGTTTGCTGTCGGTAAATTCCAGGAGGAAGAATGTAATTGATTGGATCTTTTACTCCGTTTTCCTCAATGTTCACAACAGAAATATCGAAAGGAGCTCCGCCAGATGGGTCGCCAGGAATTGCCTCTCCTGGTTCTCCCAATGAGAATAGATAACGTCTCCATTCTCCTCTTACCAATTCTAATCGGGCAAATCGGGTAACAATGGAGTCTTCAAAGTTTTTGAAGAACATTCTCAGGTTCTGAATGGAACGGAAATCCTGAATATCCCCAACCACTTTGTCTGGGTCTCTTACAGGAATTTTAAACTGATACCAAGTGGTGGTGATGATTTGACCATTGGCTAACAGGCCACTACCCACAACCTCATCGGTAATGTAATTTTTACCAACTTCTAGGTCTTCTTTTCTCATACTAACCTTGTACTGAAAGTAGCTTTCAGACTTGTAGGTCTGGTTGTCTCTATTGATGTCTTCTACATCGGGTAGAATGGATGATGATGCCTGAAACGAAGCACCTGTTTGGTTGGCGGTTGGCGAGTTGTTTTCCAGCCCGTTAAAGAACTTATAACGCTCTAGCACAGAAGCTTCCTGAGCATCCCATTCATCGCGTCTGTAATACAGGAAGTTGTCTGAAGAGACATCGGCTATTAACTTATCATAAGCGGCTGGGGTAAGGCCGAGCGAATTCAGTTTTGCAACGTAGCTAGATGTACCGAAGCTATGGTGTTCCAATTCCTGCGCATCATTCATCCCATCAAAACCTAAATCCTGAAACGGGCGTGCCTGCGGATCCACATCAAAAGCATTGTTTATTCGCTGAAAATCAGGAACAATGGCAACAGCGGTTGTATCGGTAGGCAAATCAGGATTACTTGGGCTTGGATAACCGTTTTCAAAAGACTGTCTTCCATCACGAAGAATATCCTCTGAAACCAAACCAAGGTTGAAATAAAGATCCCCTCCGCTATGCAAATCTAGTGGGTCGTTGGCAAATGGATCCATCATCCAGAATTGAATAAATTCAATGTTGTTCTCCTCAAAATCGCTGGTGTTAATGGCACGCATAATTCCGCCCCATCGCGATGCTGGGTCTTTCAGTTTTCCGTCATTTTCTAAACCAGCTGCGCGTACAATCCCCTCCTGATCCGTTCCATCGGCATCATAGTTATAAGGGCCTTTTTCGTTGGGAAAATAGGCTACATCAAAAATAGGCAGGTTAGTTTGTTGACCCTGATTCAAGTTCTCCCGATTTGGAAAAATTTCCTGCTCCAACACTAAACGGGAGAAATCGAACGACTGTTCTTCCGTTCCCCAGTGGTCAGGCGTAAGGTTGTTATTTCTATAGAACAACGGGTCAATTACATACCATGAAATACGAGCACGATTCATACCGTTTCCAATATTGTCGGTAACCAAACCTTCCGGAAACATATCGCTGCTTGTTTGGCCCTGTGGCGTACTTGCTAAAACCCAAGACTGTCGGCTTTTCAAGTCAATGAAATTCACACTACCCTCAAAATCGTCTATGTAAGCAATTCCACCTCTGGTAATGGCTTTAGCATTACCAGGAATCAAATGAGCAAATTCTCCCGAAGCCGAAATGGTAGAAATTGCCTTGGTATTTATGAGCGGAATTTTGTCCACCATTTTGGTAAGGAAACGAGATTCGGTTCGGTAGTTACCATTCAATCCCCAAATGGTGTTATTAATTGGCTCATCGCCCATATTCACTTTTTGGGTAAGAGGCCGTTCGCTCAAATTCAGGATTGTACCGCCAAAAGCAAGGTCGTCACTAACCACATAATCTAAGTTTACACCACCCAATGTTTTCTGCTGAATATTGAAAAGGGAGTTGCTTTCGCTATTGGCTGTAATTGGTGTTCCAGACTGAATAATTCCTTCATTTAAAATGGTTACTCTACCCAAGATGTAGTCAACGGTGTAGTCCAATCCTTCAGACAGGGTTTGGCCGCCAGCCGTTACGGTAACACTTCCTTCCGGAATGTTCATTCCTCCCAGAGAGATTACTTTTCCGCTTGCGCCTTTGTAGGTGCCGCCAATAATGAATCGGTTGAGCTGCGTAAACTGCAATGCCGCCTGTCGTGTAGAATCGTACAATTGCTTGAACACGTATTTCTCGGCAATCGCTGATTCAGATGGCAGAAATTTACTTTCGAGATTCTCGCCAAAGGGTTCTACAACCGGAAAATAGATGCGGCCATTCTGGCTGTTAACTGTAATACCTTCCACAAAATCGAAGAAACCATCTGCATACGGATCGTTGTTGTTATTTAGTTGGTCAAGGTTCATCACCTTAAGCAAAATTTTCCCCTCAATATTAGCCCCTTCGGTAAGGTAATTGGTTCTTGTTCCTGCTTCAATATTGTCATAAATCACATCTAGTCTAAAATCTTCTCGCGATAACTGATAAGCGCCAATGTTATAGACGTTTTTCATCATCAAATCCCAAGTAGGAAGCTTAGGGTTTGTAACCCTTCCTTTAAGAAGTTTGACATAAAGTGCGCTCTCGCCCGTTACTCCATCGGTAGAGAATTCTCCAACCTGAAATACTTGCCCACCATAGGTAAATTGAAATGCCACGGCTAGCACCTGATTATCATCCAACTGACCGTTAATAGAGATGTACCCTAACTGTCTGTTGATGGAGTATTCGGTTGTTGAAAGTGGTTGAGCCAATGTAAGCGCTTCATAATCTCGAGAGCCATTGAAACCGTATTGTGTTACCAGTTGGCCGAAAACAGACTCGGTATTATTAATATCTCTGGCAGCCGCATAAGTTGAGGTCATTGACTGATAAAGATTGTTGGCATTGTTGTTTGGCAATTGCTGATTACCAGAGCCAGGCCCCACAAAACTTTGATTGAAAACATCTGCCGCGGTTTCTCCAAGGTCTATGAAGGACACCACACTACGCTGCCCACCATCATTATCGCCAGTTTGGTTGGTTTTCCAAACCTCAATCTTGGTAATGTTGATAGGCGATTTTACTAATGGTAGATCACTCAACCAAGCATCATAATTATCTCGAAAGTATTGAGCAAGGAAGAAGTGCCGGTTCTCTTCGTAGTTGTCGGCCTTTACCTCAAATTCGGTTACTTGAGCACCTCCTTGTGTTGTTACTGAATTGCTTTCGCTTTTCTGTTGTGAGAAAATACCCGTAACGGTTAATCGGCCAAATTGCGCTGCAGCTTTTACGCCAAATAGGTTTTGGCTACCAGAAATGAGCGTTCCAGTAAGTGGCAACGATACATTTCCTGCTTCAATGCTACGCAGAATCATGTCTTCATTACAGGCCTCCCATTTCAGGTTCATCTGATTTTCAAAATCGAATGTTGCGTCCGTGTTGTAATTAACACCCAAACTCATAGCATCTCCAATCTTACCCGTTACGTTCAACTGAATGGTTTGGTCGAAATTGAATGATGTGTTTGTTTGCTGCTTTTCGGGCAATGCAGGGTTTTTAATCTTGGATACGTTTACTCCGAATATTAATTCTGCCGATCCCTGAGGACGTATCTCAACCGTTGAACCACAAAAGATGGTCTCAAACAGTTTGCTCTTAATGTTTAGCTTGGGTATAAGCGGCTTACGCTGACTTTCGGACTGGCTTGCGGCTTTCTCTCTCCAATAATCGCGTAGTGCTTGGTTGGAATTGTAATCCTGATACTCATCAAAGGACATGTACGTTGGCGGACGGTAATCCATTCCCTCACCAACTTTTTGATTGATGTAATACTCATCCGTTTCGGGATTGTAATCTACATCGGTTTTAATATTATCTGGATCGTTGAGATATAGCCCGTTGTCGTTATCTGTTGGAGTGGGGTCGTAGGTGTCCTCCAACGGATAAGGAAGATTCAACGTATCCGTATCAACCGCAAAGGTTAAAAGCTCAAGATTAAGAGGTCTTTTTCGTTTGCTTGAAGTGGTTGCACTCGAACCTACCACAAGACCTACGCCCATGGCAACTATCGAAAACAAAAACAACCCCTTCAGGAATTTTAGCATTACGAATTCTTGAATCTCAGAAACTGCTTAACGCATGTTTTACAATTTCTTCTACCCCGAGGTCTCCTCCGTGCGTTTTCAAAACTTTGCCAATAGCCTTGTCGGCAGAGTTTTTGGCAAACCCTAGAGTAATGAGGGCGGTTAACGCTTCCTCTCGCTGTTTATTTTGCGGTAAGCCTAATGCCAACTCACCAACTTCAACATTGCCCATTTTATCGCGCAAATCAACAATAATTCGCTCTGCTGTTTTTGGACCAACTCCTTTAATTGATTTGAGAACCGAAACGTTACCAGTAACAATCGTTTCCTTCACCCCAGATGGGTCAAGGCCAGAAAGCACGGCCAAAGCGGTGTTTCCTCCAACCCCCGAAACAGATATGAGCTGTCTGAACAATTGCCGTTCTGCTTGGTTAAAAAAACCAAACAGCACATGCGCGTCTTCACGTATGGCCAAATGCGTAAACAGCCGACAAGTTCCTTTGTCGGGCAATTGAGCATAAGTATTCAGGGATATTGAAAGCATATATCCTATTCCACCACAGTCAATGACAGCACTTGCAGGGGTCTTTTCTTCTAAGACACCGTGTAGGTGTGTTATCATACTTTAATTACTTCAGGTCAGGTAGAGTAGAACCTATGCGCCTTGTTTTAGGATTAAAAAAGAACGGCAAAGGTAAATATTTTTAGATTGGAGCTTCCTTTGACGTTTTTCAGAAAGGACTTTTCGATGAAGAAACGAATTACCATACTAAGTGGCGCTGGAATAAGTGCCGAAAGTGGCATCAGCACATTTCGTGATTCGGATGGGTTATGGGAACACCATCGGATTGAAGATGTGGCCACGCCTCAGGCTTGGCAGCGCAACCCCAAATTGGTTTTAGAATTTTACAATCTGAGGAGAAAGCAACTGATGGAGGTAGAACCCAATGCGGCACATGTTGCCATAACTCAACTTCAACAGAAATTTGATGTGGAAGTAATAACTCAGAATGTGGATGATTTGCACGAACGTGCCGGAAATAAGAATGTACTGCACCTACATGGCGAGTTGAAAAAGGTGAGAAGCACGGCTCATTCTTTTACCGTTTACGATTTGGATAGCCTGTCCCGTCAAGGCGGGAGCTGGGAACTATTGATGGGCGATGTGTGCGAAAACGGCCATCAACTCAGACCGCACATTGTATGGTTTGGCGAAGAAGTACCAAACCTGCCGATTGCGGCTCAAATCGTTTCCGAATCGGATGCGGTGATTATTGTAGGCACTTCTTTGAATGTATATCCAGCGGCTAGCTTGTATCAATATGCTAAACCCAATTGCCCCATTTGGATAATTGACCCCAAGGCAAATGAGCTGGTTTACCCGAAATCCATTACACCTATAACTGAAAAGGCAGGCATTGCTCTACCAAAACTTATTCAATCATTGCTCGAGGAAAAAATTGTGCTTTAACCCAGATTATGCAATGAAGTTCTACTGCATAATCTGGGTTTAACAGAGGATATTTGGGAAGACTAAATATGCTTAAATCAAACTGCAACCATAGTACAGTAACTTTGCCGCATGCGGTTGCTCATTTTATTTCTTTCGATTTTACCTTTTTTCTCTTTCTGCCAGGGTTTTGGTGGAGGATTGTACGGTGGCATAAGCACATCGCAGGTTTCTGGCGATGGCATTGGCGGATTTAACAAAGTTGGTGGTTGGGGTGGTGCTTTTACCGATTATCGTTTCACGCCACGGTCAACGTTACAATTCGAGATTTCATTCATCCAAAAAGGAAGCCGGCAAACACCTACGGTAAAGAACAACAACACTTTTATCCTTTACAATTACAACATGCTCGAAATTCCGGTGCTTTATCGTTGGTACGGCATCAAAAATATGAGTATTGAAATTGGGCCACAGGTTGGTGTCCTTCTAAGCTCGGTGGAGAAAGGTTCGGACCCATCGTTTGTTGAAGCAAGAAATTCGCCTGCAAACCCAAGGGCAGAATTAAGCGGAGCTGCTGGCCTGAGTTACTATTTCTGGAAAGGAAAAGTTGAAGCAAATGTGCGCTATTCCAATTCTATTACCACTATACGCAAATACGATTGGTGGATAAACCACGTGTTTGCTTTTTCGGTCAGGTATTGGTTTAAAACCACATTGGACAAAGACAAGATTAATGCGACCAAAAAGAAAAACCTGATAGAAATTAAGGTAGAATGAGCGACACGTCCTTTTAAAGGAGGTGTCGAGGAACGAGACGGAGGATTTTTATGACCAAACGAACCATGAGTAAAAAAGGAAAAAAGCTTGTAATTGGAGTTACCGGAGCAAGCGGAGCCATTTACGCCAAGGTGCTTTTTGACCGTTTGCAAGAACTGAAAGACCAAGTTGCGGAAGTTGGCGTAGTCTTCAGTTCCAACGCACGTGAAGTTTGGAAGTTGGAATTAGGCAATTCGGAGTTTGAGAAGCTGCCATTCACTATTTACGATTCCAACGATTTTATGGCGCCTTTTGCATCTGGATCGGCCAAATATGAAACCATGATTATTTGTCCGTGCAGTATGGGTACTATGGCGCGTATTGCATCTGGTGTTTCTAACGATTTAATGACACGCGCTGCAGATGTTATTCTAAAGGAAAGACGAAAGTTGATTCTGGTAGCGAGAGACACGCCTTTGAGTCTCATTCACATCAATAACATGAAAACGATTACTGAGGCAGGTGGCATCATTGCGCCAGCAAGCCCTTCGTTTTACAGCCATCCCATAGACTTTGATGCTTTGGCCAAAACCGTTGTTGATCGGGTGCTCGATTTGGCTGGTTTTGAGCTTGATTCGTATCGGTGGAATTCGTAGAGGTGTATTGTCATATGCCCTAACTCTCAGTTGTTTCAAATGCTTGCACAAAAGTTTCAGTACATAATTTCCATCTCCTAGGCTGCGTTTAAGGTTCGAATGTCTAATCCATCGAACCATGAAAACGCTTCTTACCGCCATTCTGAGCATAGTTCTTCTCTCATCTTTTGGTCAAACCATCCCAAGGCACAATGTCTTTTTTGCTTACAATAG